>Ga0207933_1000160_pt1 | contig 70517 bp, 66 predicted proteins | sample NGESurdeep092012_4_FD_184488 | JGI IMG/M metagenome (GOLD analysis project Ga0207933, IMG submission 184488) | Arctic peat soil microbial communities from Barrow, Alaska - NGEE Surface sample F53-3 deep-092012 (SPAdes) | ecosystem: Environmental > Terrestrial > Soil > Wetlands > Peat ...
GGCGACGATCGTGCCGGTGCGAACTCCAAAGGCTTTCGCTTCATAGCTGGCCGCAATGCAGACAGTCGTATCGGCCATCATCGGAACTACGCCGACGGGTCGGCCGCGAAGCTCAGGCCGCACCTGTTGCTCCACAGACGCAAAGTAGGAATTCAAGTCGACGAAAAGCCAGTTCAGCAGGGGTTCTTGAGTAGAATTTCCGGCCGAGGCAGAATCGCCGGCGGCAGCAGCTTCCGGATTCTTGGGTGCATCTTCCGCAGCGAAGCGAAGGTTGGCAAGCTCCTCCGGCCACTCATCCGGAGGAGGTGAGGGTACCGGGTTGGGATGAGCTGACATCTTCGCTCGGTCCTATCTTCGCCTTTTGTTTGCTATTTAGCAATCTGACTATTTTTTCGGTCAGGCCAATAGATTGCCGATAGATTCCCCGAAAGCGTTAGCTACTGACCCAAAAGTGAGGTATATCGTCTAAGCTCTGATGTGGGTAACATTCCATAGAGTTTTGGAATCGAACCGTATGGCCGGTTCGATACCGTGAATGGTGATTGAAGATGCGGACGCTGGCACATTGGATTGCGGTGAATGGAAGCTTCCTGGCCGTGCTGGTCACTGTGGGTGTAGCCGTATTGCTTGTCGCCTGCCTTGAGTGCACGCACTGCCCCAAGAGCAAAAAGGACGACCTCTTCAATCGTCACGAAGTCTAAGCCCAACGAGTTTAGGCCCACTCATTCTAGACTGAGACTAATTCCCGTCCGCTGCCGGAGCCCCCGGCTTCAAATAAGTTTCAAACTGCGCCAAAATCCTCGTAAATAATTGCGTCTGCGCCCTCGGACCCGCAATGGAGTGCGTCTTGCGCGGAAAAATCTGCAGGTCATAAGGAATGCCGGCGTCAATAAGCCGCTGCACCAGCTGCACTGTGTTTTCAATGTGCACGTTGTCGTCGCCGGTTCCCTGCGCGATGAGCAGCCGGCCCTTCAAGTCCGAGGCTGAGTTCACCACGGAGAAATCGCGATAGCCGTCGGCGTCATCTGCAGTCAAGCCCAGATAGCGCTCAGTATAGATGGAGTCGTAGATGCGCCAGTCGGTAACCGGCGCAACGGCCACACCGGCGCGGAAGCGGCCCGAGTGCGTCATCGCGTAGACGGTGAATGTGCCGCCCCAACTCCAGCCCCACCAACCCAGGCGCTTCGGATCCAGTTGCGGATACTTCGCCAGCACTGCGTCCACAACCGTCAACTGATCTTCGAGTTGTACCGGGCCAAAGTTGCGGTAAGCCGCCTGCGCGAAGGCGCGACCGCGGCTGCCCATGCCGCGATTGTCGGTGTGGAGCACGGCGAAACCGTGTTGCGCCAGCAACTCATCGAAGAGCAGTGCGCCGCTCCATTGGTTCACAACGATCTGGTCGTGAGGGCCTCCGTAGGGATTCACAATCAGCGGTGCGACGGCGGGATTGGCCGAGCTCTCCGGCAGCAACAACGTGGCGTAGAGAATGGTTCCATCGTGCGCCTTCACCTCAATCTGCTCCGGCGCGCGCAGATGGTAAGAATCGAGCGCGTGCGTCTCCCAAAAGACGCGGCACGAATCCGCGCCGGTTCTTCCGCCCGGCTTGTCTCCCGACCTATCTGTCGCCCGGCACACGCGCATCGCTGGCGGCGTCATGCGGGAGGAAAACTTGTCGGTGAACGCGCCGCCATCGGGAGCAAAGGTGACTTGGTGAAATCCCGCGCCCTCGCTCAGTTGTCTGCGCTCGCCGGAAAAGTTCACCTGCCAAAGCTGCTGCTCCAGTGGATTGTTTTCGTTTGAAGCGTAATCCACCACTTTGCGCGCAACGTCCACGCTATAAACATTGCCGATTTCGAAATCGCCCTTGGTCAACTGGCGATCGATCTTCGCATCCGAATTAAGCGGCTTCGACTTGTCGTAGCTATATAGATAGAGCTGATTGTGCCCGTCGCTCCAATTGCTGAGCACGATGGCCCCGTCACCCACCGTCACGTCATAATTTTCATCGAGAAACTTATCGTCGCTGATCTCGAGCATCTGTCGCGCTTCGCCGTATTCGGTGTCAGCAAAGAACAGCGCGAGGTGCTTGTGATCGCGAGTCAGCGTTTCAATCCACACAGTCTTGCTGTTGACCCAGCCAAAGCGCGGCACGTAGTCGTCGCCGTTGTGTAACGGGATTCTCATCCAGACAGTCTTGCCGCCGCCCGCAGGCACTACGCCCAGGTGTACTTCCGGATTTGGGTCGCCGGGCTGCGGAAAGCGCTGCCAATCCACCGTCGCGTGAGTCGGAATCCAGTCAGTAAGCGGGTATTGCGGCACCTGGGTTTCATTAATCTGCAGGTAGGCAATCTTTTTTGAATCCGGCGACCAGAAGTAGTTGCTGCGCACGTCAAGCTCTTCCTCGTACACCCAATCGACTTCGCCATTGAGCAAGACCTGACCGTCGCTGGAGGAGGGATTCGCCGCGGGAGCGAGAGGAATGGTGGGCGTCCCGGGCTCGCGAAGCGCGATGACGGCCAGGCTGTGATCTTTGATGAAGGAGATGGACCAACCGTCGGGAGAGAACTTTGGATCGTCGCCAGAGAGGAGGCCGGAAAAGCCGATTTCGATTCCAGTGCCGTTGCGCAGATCGTAAAGCCACAGCCGGCCGTTGGAGTCGAAGAGAATGTGCGTGGAGTCCGGGGCCCAAACGTAGCTGGCCAGGTTATAGCGCTGGCGATGGTCACGGTCCTTCTCTGAGCCGTTGCTGCCGTTCAGGTTTCCCATCTTGGCCGCGCTTACCAATACATGCGTCTTGCCGGTGGCGGGATCCACATCCATCAGCTCACCGCCATCGAGATAGGTCAGGTGCTTTCCATCGGGCGACCAGGTGAGTTGATCGGGTGCCCCGCCGATGAGCGACCCGTGGGCAAAGATTGCGTCGATTGTGAGCGGCTTCTCCGGTGCTTGCGCGGCCAGTAAGTGGGCCGCCAAACTGAACACCGCGACAGCCGAAAACGCATGGACGGATTTTCGCGTCAAATAGCTTCTCCTTGGGTGGGAAATTAGAGCGGGAATCCGGCCCGGAGCGCAGAGAGGGAGAACGGGTGGTTAAATCCGAAAGACCCAGTGTAAATCAGAATGTTTGGCAGCGATTTGCTGTCGCTACAGGCAACTTCGCCCGCTTTGTGTGTTCTCGTCTCCGTGGGTTACGCGGCGACTCGCGGCGAGACATCGCCGTTTGTTGCCGCGAGGGTGGAGAGTGTATGGTCCGCTGTATGCACTGGGCAAGTCCTGAAGAACGGCGCGCACTGGGCCAGGCGCGGCGAAAGCAGGTGGGCCGCCACCAGCAGGAAGCGCTGCATCCCAAGGCGCGGCCGGCCACCGCTCTGGAGCTTGTCGCTCGATCGATGCGCGGCCGCATACCCGATCTGATCCAGCTAAAATACCGGCTCATGGCCGAATCTCCCTTCGGGTACTTTCGCGGCGCTGCGCCGGTAATGGCTGCGGACCTTGCGCAACTTCCCTCCACCGGAATCGTCAGTCAGCTTTGCGGTGATGCGCATGTGCGCAACCTGGGAGCATTTGCCGCGCCCGATGGACGCCTGGTCTTCGACCTCAACGACTTTGACGAGACCATACGCGGCCCGTTCGAGTGGGATTTGAAACGCATGGCGGCCTCGCTGGTGCTGGCCGGATGCGCCGCAGGGCACAAAAACAACTCAGCGCGAAAAGCCGCCGAGGCGTGCATCGAGCGCTACGCCGCGCAGATGCGCGCTTTTGCCCGCATGCCGCAACTGGAAGTGAACCGCTATCAGGTGCATCGCCTCGACCTTGCTCGGCCTGTGCACGATGCTCTCTCAAAAGCTGAACGCGCCACGCCACTGCACTTGTTTGAACGGATGACCATTCCATCTTCGTCGCGTTCTGGCTCCGGCCGCCACTTCAAGGAATTAAAACCGATGCTCTTCCGGGTCACGGGCGTCCGCGCCGCCGCTGTGGTGGCGTCGCTGGGCCCGTATCGCGAGATGTTGGAGCCGCAGCGGCAACATCTGCTCGACTTTTATAGGCCTGTGGATGTCGCATTCAAAGTTGTCGGCACCGGCTCCGTAGGCCTGCGCGACTACTCCATCCATATGGAGGGCAATGGGCCCGGCGATCCACTGTTTTTGCAAATCAAAGAAGAGGTTGCATCTGCGTACGCGCCCTATCTGCCCGATGCGCGACCCAACCCGCACGGTGGACGGCGCACGGCTGAAGGCCAGAGATTCATGCAAATTCAAACCGACCCGTTTCTCGGCTGGACGCACATCGGCAATCGGCAGTATCTCGTCCGCCAGCTCAACGACCACAAAGGCTCCATCACAATCGAGGCCCTGGCGGGCGCGAATCTCAAGGCCTACGCCGAGGTCTGCGGCGAGCTTCTGGCCCGCGGCCACGCGCGATCGGGCGACCCGCAAACCATCGCCGGCTACATCGTCTCGGGAGATGCCTTCGCCGAAGCGATTGCCGAGTTCGGCATTGCCTACGCCGCGCAGACGGAAAAAGACTGGGACGAACTCAAGCGGTCAGGCAGGGCGAAGAAGAAAGCGTAGCGCCCCAGGATCGCTTCTATCGCCGATACACGTCGTATCCGTGCAAATGCGCCGCCAGCGTAAATTCCTTCATCAATAAAGTCATCGTCTCGGCGCGGTCCGGCGTCGCGTCTACTTTTATTTGCAAATTGCGCTTCACAATCAACCACCGTATGTTTTGGGTACGCGCCAGGGCAGCAGTCTCGGCGGGCGAATACGGATCTGTCGTGGGATCGAAGAGCAGCACTGGGTAGCGCGGCACGCGGCCGGTCGCAAAGTAGAACGGATCCTCGCCGGGAATCAGAATCAGCCCGTCATCCTCAGGAATATTTGCCTGCGCGTAGCGCAGCAACTCGTCAAGTTGCGGGAGATATGGCCCCGGCGTGGCCATGCCCGCAAGCTGCGGAAATGCAGAGTGCTGCACCGGTCCGTCGGGAAAACTCACATAAGAGAGCCGCTCCTCGCTGACAATGTAGAACCCTCCACACACGAGCAGCGTGATGGAGATGAGCACGGCAAAAACCGGTACAAACCATTCTGCCGACCTGGGCGCGGTATCGCACGCGGCGTCATGCGCCGCAAATCCCCCTACTACGCCATCGACCGCTGCAAGCAACTCCGCAATCAGCAATGCAAGCAGCGGCCAAATCGCGTAAGTAGAGCCCCAAAGCTGCTGCGACATAAAAGTGCCGCCAATCGCGGCCAGAATGATGAGCGGAAACAATGCGCGAATCGATGGCTGCCGCCGCAAGCGGAAAAGATTCGCGATCGCCAGCGCCGCAGCGAGCAAGAGCAGCAACGGCCAAAGCGCCACCAGGCTGTCGCCGCGCTCGTCGGCATCGTCGTAAACCAGCAGCGAAGCGAGCGTGTAGACGAACGGCGCGGCCAGCAGGAGAAATGCCACCGTCCGCGCCCAGCCGAATTTCGCTCCCACCCTAGGCGCAAGGACAAGAGCGCGTCGAGGATGGGGCACCCGCAGGAGCGCTATTCCAACGACAACGAAGGGCAGCGTCCATAGGAGCGTCGGATCGCGAAAGACGGCGAGCATGTTTCCCAGTCCCGGCAAACGGCGCTCGCCGGCAAACCTAATCGTCCAGTAAAGGTAGTTCCCGAAACCCACGGTCCAATGCAGAGCCAGCGCAGCCGCAAACAATGCGCCGCACGCGCCAGCCAGAATCGCAAGCAGTGTTCGCTTCTCAGGCGCGTCAGCCTCAAGTTGACACGGCTCGACTTCGCCGCGCCAGTTACGCGTAAACGCGAGCACGAGCAACACCGCGCCAATTGCTGCGAGCAAAAACGCCAGGCCCATATTTTGCTTGAAGAAGAGTGGAACGCAGATTCCCGCGCCGGCGGCGAAACCACTTGCCACGCTTCGTTTTGCTTCAGCCCTCTGCAAGAGCCAGAGAGCAACCAGAATCCAGAATGCACAGTCGCCGTCGTATTCGGGAATCGAGATAATGCTGTAGATGCCCAGGAAGATGAGCGGCGAGGCCACAAGCAGCGCGATAGTCCAAGTCACGTCTCGCTCGCGCGCCGCCGCCGCAACTCCGCGTTCGCGAAGCGATTCAAGAGCGATTCTCCACGTCAGCACGGTGCCCAGCCCGCCCACCACTGCGGCATAGATCACATGATGAAAGAAGACGCGGCTCGTGAAGCGGATGATCGCTGCTTGAACGAGAAAAGTAAGCGGAGGATGGACAAAGGGAAAGTCGCGGTAGGGCATTTGCCCGGCAGCGATGCGCGCCGCGCTGTCGAGCACATAGCTCGTGTCCCACAGAATCGCGACGTGCGCCTTCTGCCAAAGCACGACGCAGGCCGTGGCGGCAAATAGCCCGAGGCCGGCGGACAAATCTCGTAATGCAAAGCGGGGCGTCAACTGGTTGGGCCTCGACGGCTCAATCCCAGTCTCTACCATCCGCGATGATAGTAATAGGAGGCACGATAAGGCCCGCAATTGGGCCCATAATACGGCCCATAATTCGGCATGGAAAAGATCGCCATCAAAAGCGCGACAAACCAGCCCACCATAGTCCAGCCGAGAAAAAGATTCAGCAGCAGGATTCCGGTGGAGTTGTGCGTGTGCCGCACAGCCGCAATGATTGCCGGCAGGAAGTAAAGTCCGACGCCAAAGATCAGAAAATGCATAAGAAGCTCCCGCTCGTGTTCAAACCCAGCGTTCGAATATTGTTACGGAGAGTTTACCGCCGAAGTTCATTCACTCTGCAAGATCATGCGAGGGTTTTGGCGCGGCGCGGCGATGCCAGGTCTCGCGGCTCATGGACGCGCAAGCATTCGAAGCCAGCAAATGAGCGGCAGCTAGGTGGCCAAGGGCTCGATAAAAGGGAATATTGCCGGCATTCAGTTTCTAAGTCTATGAAAATAAGCAGGATATTTTCATTGCGCGACCTATTGCCCGCAAGTATACTCCCGTGGTCCCCCGAATCACCCTAAGGAGCGCATCATGGGAAAGATCAACGTAACCCGTCTGATCCTGGGCGGAATTGTCGCAGGCATCGCAATCGATCTTGTGGATTATCTGGTGGATGGCGTTTGGCTGGCGCAACGCTGGGCCAATGGATTGGCCCTGCTCGGCCGACCTGGGTTCTCGCAGATGCAGATTATCTGGTTCAATGTGATCGGAATTCTGACTGGCCTCGCGGCCATTTGGGTTTATGCAGCGATCCGCCCCCGATTCGGCGCGGGCGCGAAGACGGCAATCATTGCCGGCGTGGCCGTGTGGTTCATCGGAGTCTTCCTGCCGAACGTCGGCTTCATGTGCGTTTCAAAGCTGTTCTCGCACCACTTGACGCTTTACACAACCCTCGGCGGATTCGTTGAAGTTGTATTTGGGACTTTGGCCGGAGCCTCGGTTTACAGGGAGAGCTAGTCCGGAAGTCGGGGTTGATTGCAAGTTGCCGCAGGCCGAGCAGGCCGTCCAGGTGCCTGCACCGGCCTGCCCACGCCGTCCCCGTGTCCCACTACAATGAATCGGTATGCCGACCGTCGTCCGATCGCACGCCAAGGTCAACCTTGGGTTATTCCTTGGTCCCCCGCGGCCGGATGGATTCCACGCCCTTGCCACGGTCTATCAAACGCTGGAAATGCATGATTTAGTGACGGTTACGGCCAAACGTTCCGGTACGACCACTCTCCGGATCACCTCAAACGACCCCCGAGTTCCGACCGACCAGCGCAACACTGCCTGGAAAATGATCGATCTCGCCCTCGAGGCGCTCGAGACGACCGCAGACGTCGAAGTCCATATTGATAAAAGGCTTCCCGTTCAAGGCGGTCTTGGCGCCGGATCCGGCAATGCCGTGGCGGCGCTGGTTGGCCTGGACGCTGAGCTTGGCACATCGATCCGCTCCCTTTTCACCCGGAAAATCGAGCTTCCAGCCAAAGTCGGCTCAGACGTGCCGCTGTTTTTCGTCGGCGGAACGGTCCTCGGCGTCGACCGCGGGCAGGAAGTCTATCCGCTTCCCGATATTGAGCCGACCTGGTGCGTGGTCGCCGTGCCGGAAATTGGCGTTTCCACGCCGCAGGCCTTTCGCGATTGGGACGCACTTTGCGCCGCGGAAGGTTTGACCGCGGAGGCGGGTACCGCTAGACTAGAGAAGTTGAGCCGAAACTACGCCAGCGCCTTTCGGGGAGAGATTCCTGAAGGCGGGTTTGGAGACGGCTCCTCCGGTGTCTTCTCCGCGGGAGAAGACCTGGCCGGACCTCAAGAAGCGACAAATGGGTCTGCGCTTGTCCGCACCGGGATCATGAGCTGGATTGAGAACGACTTCGAGCGAGTCATTTTTCCCCAGCATCCCTCCCTTGCAGAGATCAAGCGTCTTCTTGCGGCTTCGGACACACCGGAGGCAGCCCTCCTTGCCTCTCTGTCGGGTTCCGGTTCGGCGCTTTTCGGGTTGTATTTGACCCGCGAAGATGCTGAAGCGGCGCAGAAACGGATCGGAACTCAGGTGCGGGGCCAAGCGCGGGAATTGAACGTGAGAACAACAATTACGCGCACCCTGCCGAGATCCGCTTACTGGAAGCAAATGTTGAAAAACGTTGATTGACAGTCCACCGTTGGGCAAGCGAGACTCACCCACGGCTGACCGTCATGGTGGGCGATCGTTCAATGGTAGGACAATGCCCTTTGGAGGCATTTATCCAGGTTCGAATCCTGGTCGCCCAGCCAGAGATTGTGAACGATGAACACGGAACACAGCCATAGCCAACCAGCATGGAGGAGTTCTTACGATGGAAGCGCAAACGTTAATCGTGACAGCGGAAAACAAGCCGGGAGAAACAAGCCCGGAAAAGCAACCCCGTTCTGACAAGCCTGAAAGCGCGAAGGACGCGCCTAAAAGCGAGTCGCAGAGTGGGTCCGGCAGCGGGTCTGCCGATAGCGGCAAGGGCAAAGATGCCAAGCTGGCGCCAGCTCCGGAGCGCAAAAAAGGCTCCAAGCTCAGTGAAGACAAGCGCTTCAAGCTGTTCAGTGGTACGGCCAACCCAAAGTTGGCTCAGGCCATCGGCGAGCACATTGGCGTTAAGGTCGGCGAGGCCAAGATGCAGCGTTTCGCCGACGGCGAAGTTTACTTCCAGCTTCTCGAGAACGTGCGAGGAGTGGATGTTTTTGTCGTGCAGCCCACCTGCTATCCGGTGGACCAGCACTTGATGGAGTTATTGGTAATGATTGATGCGCTCAAGCGAGCTTCGGCGGCAAGGATCACGGTGGTTGTGCCCTACTACGGGTACGCCCGCCAGGATCGCAAAGACCGCCCGCGCGTGGCCATCAGCGCCAAACTCATCGCCGATTTGCTGACGACCGCAGGCGCAAACCGCGCGCTGTTTGTCGATCTGCACGCCGCGCAGATCCAGGGCTTCTTCAATATTCCCGTGGATCATATTTTTGCCAGCCCGGTGCTGGTCAGCTATTTCAAGGAGCTCAAGCTGCCCAATCTGACGGTGGTTTCGCCGGACGCGGGCGGCGTGGAGCGGGCGCGATTTTTCGCGCAAAAAATGGGAGTGCCGCTGGCGATTGTCGACAAGCGGCGCACCGATATCAATGTTGCCGAGGTGATGAACGTGGTTGGCGATGTGAACGGCAAAACGTGCCTGATCATCGACGACATTATCGATACGGCTGGGACGCTGGTAAAAACTGTCCACGCGCTGCACGCCTCAGGCGCGACGGCAGTATATGCCTGCGCCAGCCACGCCGTGCTTTCCGGCCCGGCCATTGACCGCATCGCCGCATCGCGACTGGAGCAGGTGGTTGTCACCGATACCATTCCCTTGCGGGAGGCGGCACAGAAGTTGCCCAAGATTAAAGTGCTGTCGATTGCCGGTTTGCTGGGAACGGCGATCGAGAACATTCATTTGGAGACCAGCGTGAGCACGCTGTTTAACTAGCTGCTAGCTACCAGCTTCTAGCTCTTAGCTAGCGCACTTCGTAGATTGACCTTCGCGTTTTAGCGAAGCGATGAGTGGGAAGGCGGTGAATGAATTGATTCGCCGCGCAACAGCAACATGCAGCTAGAGGCTAGAAGCTAGTAGCTGGAAGCTGCTTCACAAAGGGAGCGGAGCAGTCCAGATCGCAGCAGAAAGTCCTGGCTAGAAGCTAGCGGCTAGAAGCTAGAAGCTGCTTGACCCGTGCCCGATTCTAAGAAGAAACGAGAAAACACGAAATGCCAGAAGTAGTCGTAGCCAAGCCCCGTGAAGGCAAATTCAATAAAAATGCTGCTCGCCGTGTGCGCGTAGCAGGCAAGATTCCGGCCGTGATATACGGTTCCGGGCTCGATCCCGTTGCCGTGGAAGTAGACCCGAAACAGATTTCGAAGATCCTCTACTCCGAAACCGGCCATAACACGATTTTGGATGTCGAAGTGACGGGCCATCCGGCGACCAAAGCCATGATCGTCGACTGGCAGCGGGAGCCGATCAAGGACCGGCTCATTCATATCGACCTGAAGCGCATCGCGCTCGACAAAGTTCTGCGCGTACGTGTGCGCATCAAGCTGCTGGGTATTCCGGCCGGTGTAAAGACTGAGGGCGGAGTTCTGGATCAGGTGCTGCGCGAGGTCGAGGTCGAGTGCCTGCCTGCGGATATTCCCGGCCACATCGATGTGGATGTCAGCGAGCTCGGGCTGCACCAGGTCGTCCGTGTAAGCGGACTGCCCCACTCCGACAAGATCAAGTACGTGACCGCCGAAGACGCCACCATAGCTCACGTTGTGACCATCCGCGAGGAAGTGGTGGCAACGCCGGAGACTGCGGATGCGGCTGCGGCAGCTGCGGGAACGGCGGCAGCGGGTGACGCTGCGACACCGGGCGAGCCTGAGGTAATGAAGAAGGGCAAGGGCGATGCTGAAGCGCCGGGGGCTAAAAAGCCTGAGGCAAAGAAGTAAGCCTTGCCTGAAGCAAGCGAGACCGGTTCCCAACGCGGACCTATCCAGCGCGGCCCATTCCTGATTGTCGGGCTGGGCAATCCGGGTCTCGAGTATCTGTGGACCCCGCACAATGCGGGGTTCATGGCCATCGACCGCATCGCTCAACAGGAGGGCGTTGTGGTGCAGAACCGGCGATGCCGGGCCACTACCGCGACCTGCCGTATTGCAGGGCGCGAAGTGGTTCTGGCCAAGCCGGAGACATTTATGAACCTGAGCGGCGTTGCAGTGGCCGCACTGGTGCAAGAGTTTGAAGCGGACCCGGCCAAGGACTTGCTCGTGATCTACGACGAGCTGGACCTGGTGCTGGGCACCTTCAAGATCAGGGAGCGCGGTTCACCCGCCGGGCACAATGGAGCCCGCAGCGTAACCGATGCTCTGGACACGCAAGAGTGGTTGCGCTTGCGTATTGGCGTGGGTCCGGATTTGCCACAGGAGGCGATTGCAGCCGGAGCGGGAAAGCGGCCGGGCAGGGATTATCTGCTGTCGCCCATGCGCAAGGCGGAGTTGGCGGTGTTAGACGAAGTGCTGGACAAAGTGGCCACGGCCACGCGACGCATCCTCGAACTGGGGTCGGCAGCCGCGATGAATGAGTTCAACAGGAAAGACGAGAAGACAGGGAACAAAGAGTAGAGAACGGAAAGCTCGGCCGATGCATTCGAAGTATTCGATTGAAGGCTGAGCACCAAAGGCTGTTAGCTGCGAGCGATTGAAAAGCGCTCCGGCGGAAAAGGAATACCGATGTCGCGTGTGTATGAAGTGATGTTTATTATTCGTCCCGATGTGGACGACGAAGAAGCCGACAAGTTGATTGCCAACTTTTCCTCGACGGTTACAGGCGGAGGGGGCTTGGTGAAGTCGGTGGAGAAGCTGGGCCGCCGCAAGCTGGCCTACATGGTGCGCAGGTTCAACGACGGCAACTACGTGCTGCTGACCATTGAAGCCGATGGCGCTGTGGTTCTGGAGCTGGAGCGCCGCTTGCGCGTCACCGAGCCAGTGATCAAGTTCATCACCGTGCGCGTGGATGAGGAAGAGAAGCGTCTGGCTAAAGTGAAGGCTGCACGCGGTGTGCGCCGCAAGCCGGCCGAAAGCGCACCCGCAACGCCTGCAACTCCGGCAGCGCCTGCGCCCGTGGCTGCCGAAGCCGCGCCAGCGGAGCCGGCCGCCCCGGTTCAGGCCAGCGCGTAAAACAGGGGACCAAGGGAACGGGAAAGTCTGAATAAGCGGATCACGACGTTCGTTTTTCTGATCGCCGACCTCCGGAACTGGACCCCTGAAACCTGACCCCTTCGAAAATCCTCCGGCCAAGCCGGAGCAAAGAAACTGAATGAGGAGATAAGATGCCTGAAGAAAACCAAGAAAGAGCGCCCAGCCATTCGAGCGCAGCTCCACACAGTTCATCCGGACCAAGCAGCTCATCCGGACCAGGATCGGGCCCGCGTGGCCCGGGCCGCGGCCCCGGCGGCCCTGGCGGACGCGGAAAATTCTTCCGCCGCAAGAAGGTGTGCAAGTTCTGCACAGAAAAGATCGACGGGATTCCTTACAAGGACGTACGGCTTCTGCAGCAGTTTGTCGCCGAGCGCGGCAAGATCGTTCCGCGACGCCTGAGCGGTGTTTGCACCAAGCACCAGCGCCGCCTGTCGCGCGCCATCAAGCAGGCGCGAAACATCGCGCTGCTGCCGTTTGCCACCCGCCACTAGAACTGGTTGCACAGAAATTAGCTGCGTGAGTCCAGTTTTGAAAGGGCACGGCTTTAGCCGTGCCGTGTAAGGCGCAAAAACCGATGGGCTTTAGCCGCTGAGGGGTGGGATTTCAATCGGCTTCGGCCGTACCGCCATGCGCCCACAAATGAATGGAGAGTTTCTTATGGAAGTGATTCTGAAAGAAGATGTAGCCGACCTCGGCTTTCGCGGAGAAGTGGTGAAGGTTGCCGACGGCTACGCGCGCAACTATCTATTGCCCCGCAAGCTGGCCATGCAGGCCACCGCGGCCAACAAAGCCGTAATCGAACAAATGAAGTCCGCTGCCGCGCGCCGCTCCGCGTCAGAGAAGGCGCAGGCCGAGGATTTGCTTACCCAGCTCGAGCCGCTCGTGCTCAGCTTCACGCGCAAATCCGGCGAAGGAGGCCATCTGTTTGGATCGGTCACTTCGTCCGACATCGCGGCGGAGCTGGCTGCGCAGGGCCACGAGGTCGATCGCCGCAAAATTCAGTTGGGCGATCCTCTCAAGGCCGTGGGCGACTTCAAGGTGGCCGTCCGGCTGCACCGCGAAGTCACCGCGCGTGTGACGGTGAAGGTTCAGGCCGAAGTGACAGAGGAAGAGAAAGTAGCAGCCGCGAACGCTGCTTCTGCGGGAACCGCATCGGCCGAAGAGGCCACCGAGCGGGCCGTGGAAGAAGCAACAGCCGAATAGGTTTCTGCAAGAAAGTCTTGTGCCGCCTCACGGTTCGCCGCCAGGCGGCGTGAGGTTATCGGCCGATCTCAGGCACCGAAAGCCCGCGACAGATTTTTCGCGCGAGAAAGTCGGCTACCTCGGTATGCCGTGGTACCGCCTCTATCTTGCCTGTGTTTGGATTGCACAAGAGCGAGTGTGCACCACCCTCGCGTTTCAGATAACAGCCATGCGAGCGCAAGTGGCGAAGCAGGGATTCGCGCTTCATTGCACGGTGACGGTTTCCTGGATGGCTTCCGGAGGAATTCCGCGCAGGCCGTCCTCGCGCCGGTCGGCCAAAATCAGCCGAATGGCTTCGCCGAGGCTAGCGCGACATTCCTCCACGGTGCGGCCCTGCCCATTTGCGCCAGGGACTTCGGGCGACCAGGCGATAAACCACTCGCCATCCCGTTCAATGACCGCAGTGAACTCATTCCGCATGGCTAGAGTATAGACCACACTCCGCGTCCCCATCGTGCGAATCAAAATCGGAGGCTTGTGCGGATGGAGCAGCTTGCTACGAGCTAAACAGCGATCCAGAAGTGGCGCGAATCGGCGCCAGCCGGTTGCGGCGGCGCACAGGCGGCTGCACCGCGGAGCCGAGCATATTTGCAATCTCTCGCAACTCCGCGCGTGCGTGGCCAATGACGGCTGCTACCGCGTCGAGCCGTTTGCTTTCGCCGGCGGTGAGCGGCAAGTTGGCCTGCGCATCGTGCTTCTTGTTCCGGTCAGGCCTGCGCTGCTCTGGCCCGGGAGCGCCCCGCCCAAGAACCGTGCGCGCGCCAGAGAGGGTGTAGCCCTCGGCATGCACAAGGCGCTTGATCTCCATCGCCATTTCCACGTCGCGGCGGCGATACAGCCGCTGCCCGGTGCCGCTTTTATTCGGCTTCAGTTGAGGAAACTGCGACTCCCAAAATCGAAGAACGTAAGTCTCCACGCCGCAAAGTTCAGCGACGTCTCCTATTTTGAAATAGAGGCGATCCGGGATCGGCGGTGGCTCGTAAGCGCGCTTCCGATTGAGTTGCGTTGCCATAAGTTTAGGTGAGCGAAAACTAATTCGATCGCGGAAAAAGCCTCGCTCTAGACGAAGTATAGGCCACCCCATTCGCCCTTTGTGAAGCAAAATAGCGCGGCGAACCAATCTGAACAGAGGAAAAACAAGGCGAAATTCAACACGCCTGCTCCTTGGTCTACTCACGAGGCGCTTCGGAGCGTGCAGCCGAACCCGGCGGCGCGGCGCGCAAATACTGTTTGGGCCAGCTCGCCTGTTCGCCCAATGCAGCCGCTGCGTGTACGGGCCAATAAGGATCGCGCAGCATGGCGCGAGCCAAAAATACAAGATCGGCCTCGCCCTCCGCGATGATGGCGTTGGCCTGTGCCGGCTCGGTGATCAGCCCCACCGCGGCAGTTGCAATTCCGGCCTCGCGGCGGATTCTCGCGGCAAATCCAACCTGGTAACCGGGCGCAGCAGGAATCTTTGCATTGGGAACCATTCCGCCCGAGGAAGCATCCACCAGGTCGACGCCGTGCTCGCGCAATCGCTGCGCAAGCTGCACCGATTCGTCGATGTTCCAGCCGCCTTCCGTCCAGTCAGTCGCGGAGATGCGGACAAACAGCGGCAAGTGTTCCGGCCATTCGCGGCGAACGGCATCCACCACTTCCAGCACCAGGCGGATGCGATTATCGAAGCTGCCACCGTAAGCGTCAGTGCGGTGATTCGCCAGCGGTGACAGAAACTCATGCAGCAAATAACCGTGAGCCGCATGAATCTCGACGAAATCGAAACCGGCCTTGAGGGCCCTGACCGCCGCCAGCCGAAAGCCCTCGACAACGGCCTGGATGCCCGACAAATTGAGCTCGGCAGGCACTCCATAGTCCGGCGCAAAGGCGATCGCGCTCGGCGCAAACGGCTGCCAGCCGCCTTCCGCCGGCGTTACCAGCACAGGCCTTGTCTCGAATGGCGACGCCGTGCTGGCCTTGCGCCCGGCGTGCGCCAATTGCATGCCTGCTCGCGACCACTGCGAATGCAAAAACTCCGCAATGCGGCGGAGATTGGGAATGTGCTCGTCTTTCCAGACGCCAAGATCAGCCGGGGAGATCCTGCCTTCAGACAGAACTGCCGCGGCCTCAAGCATGACCAGCCCAGCTCCTCCCTGCGCGCGGCTGCCCAGGTGTACAAGGTGCCAGTCGTTGGCAAATCCGTCCTGGCTGGAGTACTGGCACATCGGCGAACAGCCAATGCGATTGCGAAATTCAACAGAGCGAAGTTGGAAGGGAGAAAAAAGCGGAGCTGCCATATCTAAATCAGATGATAGCCGCCCAAATGCGATTCAACGAAGAGACGAAACATTCCGAGAAGCGATCAAATACTCCTGCGGAGAAGCCGGGGCTCCTGTAGTAGAAGTGCTCGTTGGATATACGTTGCAGGTAGGAATACTCCAGGACGCTTCCGACCTCCACGCTCGGCAGAGTGAATACTTTGCGTTCTATCTTGACCTGCTCGGCATTAATTTCATCCGCCGCCTCGACGTCATTGTATTTTTGAATGAGAAGATCCTCGGGCTTGACGGTTAAAGGGACGATTGTGCCATCGGAGTGAATGGTGCGGCCGCTGACGCTGCTGATCGAAAACTCGCCGCCCAGGTAAGGAATCTGAACCGTCGCCGCCTCTTTGCCCTTCTCGGTCAGCACCTTGATGCGGGCATAGTAGATCTGGCTATGCAGGCCGTCGTTGTCGGTTTCCTCGTAGTCCAGATACACAGCCGCCGCGCCCGGTGCCTTGGGGTCTGAAGTCATCTTGAGCTCGTCCGGATTCGGCGCCTGGAATTGCGCGCAAAGAACCGCCGGCGACAAAGCGGCGAACAACCCAATTGCGCCGCACAGGAAAATAGATTTCCGCATGGGAGTGGACCTGTTTTGAAATCGCGACCATTCTAACGCGAAAAGCGCGGGATGCAAATTCGGGTCGAGGGTCCCTTCATCAACTGCGAAGTTTCGTTGGCGTCGGCTCCTTATTCCAAACATCCACACGCCTCCAGCATCGCCGAGACCAGCGCCAGCGGCAGGCCAACTACATTGAAGTAGCAGCCTTCGATGCGGGGGATCCATCGGGCGGCGCGGCCCTGGATGGCGTAAGCACCGGCCTTGTCCATGGGCTCGCCGCTGGCCACGTAATCCGCGATCTCTGTGTCGGAGAGAGTGAGAAAGCGAACCGCCGTCACTTCCGCGGCCACTTCAGTGCCGCCTGCGGTGACAACAGCCACACCGGTCATGACGCGATGGGTGCGGCCAGAAAGCAGCCGCAACATGCGTGCGGCGTCAGCCGCATCCGCGGGCTTGCCAAGAATCATGTTGTCGAGGGTGACAGTGGTGTCCGCGCCAACCACCGCCAATTCGGATCGGTAGTCATGAAGATGTTCCTGAAACTCACCGCCTGTGGTCAGCTCGCGGAAGACAGCCTCAGCTTTTTCTCGCGCCAGGCGGGTCACATAGGCAATCGGGTCCTCGCCCTGTAGCGGGTCCTCGCGGATATGCGCGGGATGCACCCGGAACCGGTAGCCCGCCTGGGTCAGGAGTTCACTGCGGCGCGGCGAAGCGGAAGCGAGAACCAGCATGATGGAATTATGGCAGGCTGCCGGAGTTCCGCTGTAATGCCCGCTTGCCCATTTAGACTTGTTGAGGGCTTGCGCCAAATCAAAGCCGCCCCCGGACAAGGTTCAAATGCACTTCAGCAACTTCGATTTTTCGGCTACTCAAATTCTTTGGACGCTGACGTTTGCGGCGCTGCTTGTCTTGCTTGTTGTGCTGTTGGGGCGCGACAGAGCTAAGCGTTTTCCCTGGTTCACCGCAAGCATTGCGATGATGGGGCTGATGGAGCTGACAGAACAGCTCCTGTTGACCAGGCTGCCGCGCATCACCGGGCTTGAGATTTATTGGGTGCTGTCGAATCTAAACGCTGCCATCGGCCTGCTTGTATTGGCGGAATTGGCGCGGCAGTCGTTTCGCGGAGCCAGGAAACTCGGCTGGATCATCGGCACGCTGGTGGTGCTGGCCGGGGGTGCGGCGGCGTTGGTTCTATGGGGACCGTGGCCGGCCTGGGTGACGCTGACGGCTCAATCGCAGTTCGCGACGATCCGGCTGATGCAGTTCGTCGCGGACAAGGGCATGTTGCTGTCCGGCGTGCTGACCATCGAGTTGGGCCTGCTGGTGACGCTGCTGGCGAGACGCTTCGGAGCTGGATGGCGCAGCCATGCGCAGCGGATTATGGTCGGACTTTCGACGGCGGCGCTTGCGCAGCTAGCCCTGCGCGGAATCGTGCAGGCCATTGGCACGCACTCCGTCATTCATACTCAGGCGGAATACGAGAAGGTCTTGGGCCTGCGGGACAAGCTGATCAATGCCGACAAAGTGGTGTACCTGTGCGTGTTGCTGTGGTGGATCGCCTGCCTGTGGATCGACGAACCCGGCGCTGTTAGTTCCGCGGACGGCGATCAGCCGCCTGTACCCGGCGACGAGGCGACGACCGCGCTCGAGACAGTTGGAGAAATAGATGAGACATCGGGAGAACTAGAGCCAGACTCTCGTAAGGATTGATCGCCGCGCAAGGACGCTATCCCCTGTTCCCTATTGGCTATTTCCTGCTTATTAGATGTGGCAGCTTGCCTGGCCGCGCTTTTCAAGGTAGCGCTGGTGGTATTCCTCCGCGCGCCAGAAAGTCTGCGCCGGTTCAACCTTGGTCACAATCTTCCGCGGCTTGTTGTGGCCATCGGCGGACAACTGCTCGATCTTGGCGCGCGCTTGCGCCTCTTGTTGCGGCGAGTGAAAGAAAATCGCCGACCGATACTGCGCGCCCCAATCGGGCCCCTGGCGATCGAGCGTGGTGGGGTCGTGCAGCTCGAAGAACGCGTCCAGCAGTTTCTCGTAGCGCACTTTTTCGGGATCGAAGTCGAGCTCAACGACTTCCGCGTGGCCCGTCGTGTCCGTGCACACATCTTTATAGGTTGGCCGGTCGAGCTTTCCGCCCTCATAGCCCACAGCCGTCGCCGTCACGCCGGGAATCGCGGCGAACGCAGCCTCCACGCCCCAAAAACAACCTGCTCCAAATGTCGCTTTTTCTGTGCTCATGACACATTTTAGATGCAGAGCTCCGAACGAAAGGCTCAAGCGCTCATCCCTGGCTTAAGGGCGCCAGGTGTTTCGTGTTCTGGTAAGTGTAGACCACGCGGTGAACCACGGTGACCGTCGAGAGAACAGCCAGCAGCCACAGCACGGGTGCCATCACGCCCCAGTGGTTGAAAAGCGCGCCCAGCAGGATGAGCACGATGCGCTCCGGACGCTCCATAAAGCCCACCTTGCACGATCCGATGAGCGCCTCGGCACGCGCGCGTGTATAGCTGACCATCAGCGAAGTACACATGACGAACGCCACTAGCACCACATAACGAAAACGATTAATGCGCCCGTAGTAAACCAGCAGGCCGAAGAAGAGAACCACGTCGGAGTACCGGTCGATCACCGAGTCAAAAAACGAGCCGAAGACTGTGACCTTGTTGATCCGGCGCGCAACGCGGCCGTCGACCATATCGAAGATGCCTGCGCCAAAGATGACCAGCCCAGCGTAGAAAAACATGATGTCGCCGTTGGTGGAGTTGGCGTGGCCGAAGAAAAACGCAGCGACGATGTTGATGACCAGTCCAATGAAGGTAAGCGCATTGGGCGAGATGCGGGTAAGCGCCAGCCCATACACGATGCGGTCAAGAAGCCAGCCGCAGGCACGGCCAAAAGCGCTAGTCCAGGTCATTCAAAATCTTCCTTACTACTTCGCTGCGCCGTCCCCTGCGTCGCCCGCCGGCTCCGCCGCCGCGGCCTCGGCAGCTTCGTCGTGGATCGTCGTCAGCTTCAGAATTTCAAGTTGGCGTTTGCCGTTGGGCGTTACTATGTTGGCCACATCGCCCACCTTCTTGCCCACAATCCCGTGGCCAATGGGTGAAGTAGTCGAGATCAACCCCTTCGAAACGTCGGCCTCTTCGCTCGTAACCAGCCGGTAGACAATCTCTTCGTCCTTCGTCGAGTCATACACCACCACCGTCGATCCAAATCCCGCTTTGTCGCGCGGAATGTTCGCCAGGTTCACCAGCGACAATTCGCCCATGCGCTTCTTCAGCTGGCCGAGGCGGGCATTCACAAACTCCTGCCGCTGCTTGGCCATGTGATACTCGGCGTTTTCTGACAGATCTCCCAGAGCCCGCGCCTTCTTGATCTCGGCGGGCAACTCTGTGATGAGCTCGTACTCGAGCTGCTTAATCTCCTCGAGGAGCTGCTTTTTAATTTGATCGGGCATCGTGTTCCGGTAGTGCGAAGAGGCTGCTCCCGCTGCAAAAGATATACGTTCCTAACCGTCGATTATACGGCAGCGACAACCGGCCGTTAGCGATCCCGAGCAGCCTTCGTCGCACTTCTCTGCGCATCAATGAAGCCCTGCAAGATCAGCGTCGCCGCCACCTGGTCCACCACTTTGCCGTGCTTCTGCCGTTCATGCCCGGCCTCGTAGAGAATCTCGTGCGCCGCGCGGGTGGTCAGGCGCTCATCGCAAAAGTGAATCGGCAGTCCCGTCAGCTCTCCCAGTTCGGCGGCAAAGGCTTGAGTTCTGGCAGCACGCGGGCTTGACTCGCCCGAAAGATGCAGCGGATTGCCGACCACGATTCCCGCCACACCAAAACGGCGGCACAGGCGGGCCAGTGAGCGAAGGTCTTCTCGCCGGTTGGCAGGACCGCTGCCGCGCCGCTCCAATGTAAGCACAGGCTGCGCCGTCAGCCCCAGCTCATCCGACACAGCGACTCCAATGCGGCGGCTGCCAACATCCAAACCGAGATAGCGAGCCGGATAGCTTGCCGGATTGCTTGATGATCCGCCAGATTCCACTTCTGCTGCACCTCTTATTCGGCTTACGGCCAAGCTTACAGCCTCCTCACATGTTTGAGTCGCCGACCGCTCCGGGCGCCTTTCGCGAACCGCGGAGAGGGTCTAATCCCGGTACAATCTAGGGGGAAGGTGGAACGCCCGCAGCCTTCTTAGCGTTCCTATTCTTCAGGGAAGGATCCACAACGGCAGGATGGCTCGACGCAGACGGAGTGACGGCAGAAATAAAGGTTCCGGTGCGGCAGCTATCTTGCTGGTATTGCTGCTGGTTGCGGCCATCGGAGCCGGGGCGGCTGCGTGGCTTGTCCTCACGCCCTACGGTCCGGATTCGGAGGCGTTTGTCACCATTGCACCCGGCTCGTCCGCCACGCGGATTGGCCGCCAACTTGAAGCGGCGGGCATCGTTCGCAGCCGATACGCCTTCGATTTGGTGCGGTGGTACCGGCACGGAATATTGCACGCCGGAACTTATCGATTCGACCATCCGGCGCCGGTAACAGAAGCTTATGCACGGATCGCTCGCGGCGACGTTTTTACCATTGCTTTGACGGTTCCTGAGGGAGCCAGCATCTTCGAAATTGCAGCGCGCGTGGAACAGGCGAAGTTGGGCACCAGGCAGGGTTTTCTTGCCGCGGCAGTAAGCCAGTCCGATCTTGTGGCAGATTTGGACCCTGGCGCAAAAAGCCTGGAGGGCTACCTTTTTCCGGATACTTATCGCTTTTCGCCAAAGGTCACGCCGATCGAGCTTGTCGCCGCCATGGTCAAGCGCTTCCGCGTGAAGGCCGCGCAGTTGGGGTTGAGTGAGAATGTGCATCAGGTTGTGACCATTGCGTCGCTTGTGGAGCGTGAAACGGCGGTCGATGCCGAGCGCCCCCTCGTCGCCAGTGTGTTTGAAAATCGGCTGGCCAAAAACATGCCGCTCAACACCGATCCCTCGGTGATCTACGGGTTAGAGCTAACAAAACATTGGCGGGGCGCCATCTATGAGAGCGATCTTACGCGCGATACGCCGTACAACACCTATCTGCACGCCGGCCTGCCACCGGGTCCGGTGTGCAACCCAGGCATTCCGTCGCTTCGCGCCGCCATGGATCCGCCAAAGACGAACTACCTCTACTTTGTCGCCGCCGGAACTGACGCTCAAGGCCATTCACTCTTTGCCGCTACCCTCGACGAGCACAATCGAAACGTGGCCCTCTATCGCGAGGCGCAGAAGAAGGCGGGCGATCGATGAAGATCCACGCTCGCTTCGCCCCCGTGTTTCGATTCGTCGTCGCGCTCATTCTCCCGTTCTCGCTTTCCGGATGCTCCTACTTCATTCCGACCAACCGCCATCTGCCCGTTCCCAAGGCTCCAGCGATTGTGCAAACGGCAACGCCGGAGGAACTGGTAAAGCAACTCAATCAGCGCTGGAGTGCGCTGAACACACTTACGGCCAAGGCGGAAGTCTACGCGACCGAGACAAAGACCGCGGAGGGTTTGGAGAAGGACATTCCTTCCTTCCGCGGATTCATCGTCATGAGCAAACCGAAATTGCTGCGCGTGGTGGGAACGTACTTCGGCGTAAAGGTATTTGACATGGCCAGCAACGGGAGTCAGTTCACGCTCGTCATTCCGTCGAAGAATTTGGCCATCAAGGGCTCGAACACTGTCGCGGACAAATCGGCCACAGACTGGGAAAACCTGCGTCCGGACTTTTTCCTGGATGCGATTGCAGTGCGCGGCCTGGACCCGGACGATGAATACATGGTCGCCAGCGATACAGAGACGGTTGAAGATACCGCTAAGAAGCATTTATACGCGGAGCCGGAGTACGTTCTGAGCATCATGCACCATAAAAGCGGCCAGGAACTTCTGCCTGTCCGCACCATCACCTTCCACCGCGACGACATGCTGCCCTACGACCAGTATGTTTACAACAGCGAAGGGGTGTTGGAGACCCAGATCTTCTATAGCAACTACACCACGTTCAGCGCCGGCAAGTACCCTTCGAAAGTGACCGTCAAGCGCCCGCAGGAGGGAATCCAATTCGTATTGAGCTTTGAAGAGGTCCACGAGAATGTCAGCGTTACTGACAGCCAGTTCGAGGTGCCCGTTCCCGATGGCGACACGATCAGAAATCTGAAGTAGCCCAGGAATCTGAAGTAGTCGGATGCATCTTCCTTCTCGCGCCTCCGCGTATTCTTGGGTCAGCCATAAAACCTACATTGTTTTCGGAGAGAATCATGCGTGCCAGCATCATCGAGTTTCGCCTGCGAATGCTGATCATGATTGCGATCGTCTTTGTGGGATTCTGGTCGCCCTGGTTCGGGTTGTGGGATTTCGGCCGGCGAATCCCTACGCTGGAATGGATTCCACTTGAGCTAAGCAGACTGGGCCTGACCAGCTTCGCGGTCGCCACGCCGATCGTCATCGTTTTCGGCGCGCTCATCGCGCTCGCAGGCGCAGTTTTGCGCGTGTGGGGCACAGCCTATCTTGGCTACAGCACGGTTCATCACGGCGATATGCAGGCCGGCGCAGTAATGGCCGACGGGCCTTACCGTTACATGCGCAATCCACTCTACGTCGGTGGCTGGTTCATGATGCTCGCCATCTCGCTGCTCATGCCGCCATCCGGCGCACTATTCAGCATGGTGCTGCTGACCATCTTTTTCCTGCGCCTGATTCTGGGCGAAGAGGCTTTCCTCGGCAAGCAACTTGGCCAGCCTTATGCGGAATATTTGCGCTCTGTGCCTCGTCTCATTCCGCGCCTTCGCTCGAGCTTGCCGCCCGCCGGCAACAAGCCGCGCTGGCTCACGGCGCTCCTAACCGAAATCATGCCCATCGGCATGTTCGTCACCATGGCGGTTCTCGCCTGGTTCTATGACCAGCAACTCATGCTGGAAGGGCTTTTCTGGAGCTTTCTGGCTTCGCTGTTTGCGCGCGGCATGATGAAGGCGTGGATTCCAACGCTGGCAAGCGCGGCAGTCTACATCACCGCCTTCGCTTACTTTCACCTCAACTGGCGCCGATCGATCCTGATCGCGTTTGGCGTGTGGCTGATCGTGCGCGCGCTGGTGCCGCCCAAAGAATCGAAAGTGGGCGAATCGAAACTGGACGAATTGAACGCAGGCGAATCCCAAACGCGCGAACCCAAAGCCGACTCCGCGTAATCAGGCTCGTTTTTTTCCTACCGGCCCCAGATGCGTAAAGCCGAATCCGTTCCCATACTTGAGTCCATAGCCCAGCAGCCGGTCGACGCCGATGTGGTTGGCCCAGATCAACGCAACTGGTAACGCGGCGTGCGTTCCCGGCAGTAGCAGCGCAACAAGAGCCAGCGCCCCAGGTGCAACGTAGGAATGGATTGCGTTATAGATGCGCGCGCCTTGGCACGGGCCAGCCAAATAACCGAGCATCGAAAGGTCCGGCAAAAGCCACAGCGCCGCGAAAAGCCACCAGCTTGCGCCCGTGCGCGCATAGAGCAGCCCCGCAACGGCTGCTACAACCAGACCCTCAAGTCGCAGAAGGATGAGAATAGATGAGCCGCGCGCCGGAATGGGCGCAATCTGTTCCGGGATAGTCCGGGCTGTTGTCATGGCTCTTTAGATGAACCAATGGGCCAGCGGTGTGCGAAAAAATCCGCCCGAGCAAAACCCAGACAACAAAATGAAAAGGGAGAGCGCGAGGCTCTCCCCTTTTCTGTGCAGCTCGGGAAAGTGACTACTTCTTCGGCGGAGCGATAACGTCCTTGGCGGACTTTGCCACGCGGAACTTCACCACGGTCTTGGCCTTGATCTTGATGGCCTCGCCTGTCTGGGGGTTGCGGCCCATGCGGGCCTTGCGCTCGGCCTTCACCAGACGGCCGATTCCGGGGATTACGAATACGCCGCTCTTCTTGGTTTCCTTGATGGCGGTTTCTGCCAGCAGGTCAAGGAAGGCTGCGGATTGCTTGTTGGTCAGTTCCATTTTCTCGGCCAGGAGCCGTGTAAGAGCCGTCTTGGTCAGTCCAGATGCCATTGAATGTTCTCCTTCTCGGCTAGCCCTCGGGGCTGCCTGTTTGGTGGGCTTCCGCGCAACAACACTTACCGCAAGAGGGAGGGCAGATCAGACTACTGAATGCGCGAAAACCCTGTATTCATGCGGCTACGAAGAACCCTGCCGATGGTTACCATGCGGCCTGGGCAGGTACAAAGTCAATGGGAAAATGCGCGATTTCCACAGTTTTCTTGGGTTTTTGTGGGTGAAACACCGATTTTTGCCGGAATTTGAGGCATCAGGCCTCCAAAACCCGCGTTTGGAGCGGGTTTGACACACCAGAAAGTTGGTTGCCCCATCCGTCGCGCATCTCTTGTGCGAAGGGTGAGAGACACACTCGCCGCCGCGCAAAAACCCGGTAGCGCCGGCCTCCCGACCGGCTGTCGTGTGGGCGTCCTCGCCCGCACTCGCTCCCGTAGGGAGCGTCGAAGTTAGCCCAGGATGAAGTTCGCCGCAGGCGAATGAAATCCTGGGAAGAAGACACCCCGAGAACGCAGCCCCGTCGGGGCGATAGAAACTGTTGAGGATTTCTGCTGCCCTACCTCAGTCCGAATAGCACTCTTCTCTTCGGCGCGAGAGTCGATGCAATCGGCGTATTAAGCGCGTCAACCACCGGCGCGGCGACCTTGAAGTAGCGAATCACCACGTCCGCAATATCCTTTTTCAGAGCCGCCTTCGCGGGCAGTTCCGCGGCCAGCCCCCACTGGCGGCAACGGATCAGATCCATTCCCGGATGCTCCGCCGGAAATCCCTTAGGCGGCCGAGTAAGCGCATTGCCCTCAAACTCATCGTAGAGCTTACGCACCGTCGGCCTCTTGAGCAGCTTGCGGAACTCCGCATGGTGATCCAGCAGCCAGTGCCGAATGGCGGCCAATTGCTCCTTCTCCGGCATGTAAGATCCGGCGGCGATGACCACTTCCTTGGCGCTCACATGGAAGTAGTAGCCCGCGCCGGAAGTTTTCTCAAATCCCGTGTGCGTCCACCACGCGGCCACATGCGTTTTGTAGGGTCGCTTGTCGTTGCTGAAGCGCGTGTCGCGATAGATCCTGAACAGAGACTTCTCCGCCGGCCGCACATGGTTGGGAGCAAAGTCCGCCATCGCGTCAGTAATTTTTCGCACAATGGCCACCATCGGCTCCTTCAACTCCGCTTCAAACTGCGCCTTGCGCGGCTGAAACCACGCGCGGTCATTGTGCGTGGCCAGGTTGCGCAGAAAGGTGAGAGCTTCAGGGCGGAAGTACGGCGGCACAACGGCGGGCGCTGGCTTTGCGGATCGAGGCATACAGTTCGAAGGGTAGCAAAAACAGCTGCGCCGCGCGCTGCGGAAAAATGTTTGAACCTCAGATGAACCTCGCCGCTAGTGCGTCGCAGCGCCCTGCGCCGCCGCCTTCGCAGCCATCTTCTTCCGATGCTCGTGAATAAAATGCGCGGCCGCGTCAGGATAGAACTCGCGTATCGACGTGAAGATCACATCGCGCATCGCCGAGTAGCCGAACTTCACCGCAAGAACGGGAAAAGTCGTCGCGCTGCTCGGGTAATAGTTCCGCGAGACAACCTGCGTGAGCACTTTGCCCCCGAGTCCGGCGATATTGGGCGTCTGGTGGCCGCCGTAGGTGCGGGCTACGCCCTGGCGGCTGATGACGTAAAGTTCCCGGATGAGAATGCTGTGGCCCGCGCCCAACGCATAAAAGCGCGTGTCCTCGTGGATAAGCGAAGGCAGCAGCCAGGCAGAGAGATAGGTGCTATCCGTCTTGTCGAGGAAGCCGCGCCATGTGTAGGCATAGAATCCACCTACGCCCTTTCCCAGCGCGGGATGTTCGTCGATGCCTTCGGCCATGAATGAGGTGAGGCCGAGAAAGATGAACGTGGAATAATCCGTGGCCTGGTGAGTGGCAACAGTAAAGTTGTACTTCCATCCCGGTGGATGTGGCTTGGCTCCGCCTGAAACAGACCGGAAGTTGGGCATGAATCCCAGAATGCGCTGCGGTTGAACGCGCTCAATTGGGATCGGATTTCCGTTGGCGTCAACCGGAACGCTGGGGGCCGGCGCAGCGTTGGGGGTGGCATTTGGGCCGGTCGTTTTGTTGCCTGATTGAGCTGTGCCTGATTCAGTGCCGCCCGACGTGGATTGGGGGCCGCCTGGCGCATCCGCTTCCAGCGTGTTATTGACTGTGGCAGAGAGATCGACAGCGGTCGGAATCGTGTCGGAATCGGTCGCGACTAAGTCAGTCGCAAAAACGCAGTCAGCCGGCACGCCGTCAAGCCGCACCGAATTCGGAGTTGGCGTGGGCCTTGCGGGAACACTAAAGGCAACACCGATGCTGACAACGGCGACGATTAAACGCAATCAAAACATCCTTCGAGAGCAGGGAACTTGGTCGATCGCTGGAACAGCGAATCAACTGCTTGTGTAGATATAGTTTAAAACGAAAACATCGAAAAGGGGATTTCAAACCTTGGGCGTGAGCACCAAAAGACCACGGAGATTGCGAATTGGACGCCGTTCCGACCGATCCCGGCCTGCATGGAGAATATCTCCGAAGCCTAGCGGATGATCTTGAGCGCGCCTCTGAACAGCCCATCAAAATCCGCAGCCAGCGAATTGTCTTTCGCAATGGCCTGCTCGATCGCCTTCTCCGCGGCGGGTCGCTGATAGCCCAGATTCGTCAGCGCGGAGAGCACATCGTCAACCGCAGGACCCTGGGCCGACGGCTGCGTAGGCGCGACAGCAAAATCATCAAGCTTGTCTTTGAGCTCCACCACCAGGCGCTCGGCCAGTTTTTTGCCCACGCCGGGAATGTGCGTAAGTTGCGCATGATCCTGGCCGCGAATGGCCTGAATCACGCGTTCGGAATTAAGCCCGCTCAGAATTTTGATGGCCAGCTTCGGGCCGACACCGCTCACGGTAATCAGCCGCTCGAAGAGTCGCTTTTCGTCAGTCTCCAAAAAGCCGAACAGCGCAATCTGGCTATCGCTTACTTGCGTATGTATGTGCAGCGCGGCCTCGGCGCCTACCGTGGGCAGCGCCGTAAACGTGGGCACGGAGATGGCGACGTCATAGCCCACACCCCCGGCCTCGACAATGGCCTGTCCGGGCTGTTTGTAAATGAGCTTGCCGCGCAGGTGAGCGATCATTCAGGCCCAATTGTAGAACTCCAGTGTGCCCGCCGTGTGCCCGGTGCCTGCTTCGCCGCCCGATCCCGCCGCGCGCCCCGCACTGTATCCTGCGGCCGGATGGCGTTCTGTTGGCTGCTACGTCCAAGAAAGGGTCGATAAGGCGGGCCGCAGGGTTGGCCCGCGAGATTGGCCAGAGGCGTTGGCGAGTGTCCGCCCCGGCCAGATACAATAAGGGTTTACGAAGAGATCATTGACAGAGCTCTGCTGGGCGAAAGCGCAATCATTCTGGAGAGTTGGAGCAGGTGCAAGTGAGAGGGTCGAACCGCCGCGTTTTGCGGCTTGAATTTGTTGCGGGATTGGGAATCGCAATGGCGCTGGCAGTGCTGTCGGCGACCGCGCAACAAATCGCGGCTGCCCAGCAAATTACGACACATACAGTCCTGACCGTCGAAACCACCGAGCAGAGCGGGCACACGCAGGCGACCACGAGCGTTACCGTGTCCGGCGCAGACGGCTTGCCCGCATCCGGCGTCGTACTCATCGAAGACGGCGACCGCGAGCTGGCTGAAGCAGCTTTGAACTCCGCGGGAGAAGCGGCTCCGGCGTTTTCGCTGTCAGGCGGAGATCACGCCCTTCGCGCCGAGTATGTGGGCGATGGCTCGCACATCAGCTCAGCTTCCGCCACCAGTGATGTCTCAGCCCAGACCAGTTCCACTCCGAGCTTTACGCTTTCGCTTGCCCCCGTAGCGCCATCAACGCTGCCACTCAAGCTCACGGCCGGCCAGGCAGGAACGATTGCCGTCAACGTGATTCCTGAAGACAATGCAGCTCTCACGGCGCCCATGTTTGTTACGCTCTCGTGTTCGGGCCTTCCCAGTGAGGCCAGTTGCACTTTTACTCCGGAGAGCGTGGAGATTCTGGCCACCACTCCCACGACTTGTCACGCTAATTCGCCCCCATCGGCATGCCCGCCCGTTAGCTCCATGCTGCTGCAAACGTCGGAGCAGCTCACGATGCGGGTTGTGCAGCCTGCACATTCGGGAAACCAAAGCGGTCCGGTGGCCTGGGCGATTCTGCTGCCCGGCGCGCTGGGGCTGGGTGGCTTGGCGTGGGGCGCGCGGCGCCGCCGCTGGTTGCAGCGCCTTGCGCTTGTCGCACTGGTCGGCTTGGTCACCGCGCTCGGGACGACCGCGTGCAAGCCGCTCTACAACTATTACCAACACGGTCCCGTGCATCCTCCCGCGACTCCTAATGGCACTTACAACGTCACCGTCACCGCGCAGTCGACCAACGGCGTCACCGCCATCACCTACAACACCACCATGGTGCTGACGGTAACCGGCGGTTCTTAATTACACTGCCTGCATGACGCGGCGGCATCCCCTTCCCGCGGAAGTCTATGTGCTGGTGGAGCAGACGCCGGCCACGGTGCTGCTGGAAGGCGGAAAACCAGGACATGCTAACGAGCAGCCGTGGACCCAATTGTTCACCGATCCCCTGCGCGTGTGCGCAGTGTCTTCTGCTGCCGAGATTACCGCGCTCTTCGCGGAAATTGAGGGTGCAGTGGCCGCCGGGCACTTCGCGGCGGGATTCTTCAGCTACGAATGCGCAAGCTGTTTTGAGCCGAAGGCCGACGCGCGCGCGGCCAAATCCGGCGAGCCGCTGGCCTGGTTTGGAATCTACGCGCGGAGCTACGCATTCGATCATGTAACAGGCGAATTCGTGGGCGGTGAGCCCCCGGAGTTGGCACATTTTCGCGCGCGGCAAATTTCTGAAGCGGCCCGAGTTTCTGAAATAGCCCGAGCGCCTCAACCCGAACTCGCCGCGAACTTTGCGCTCACCGAGGCCGAATACGTCCAGCGCATTGCCCGGATTCACGAGTGGATTCGCGCCGGTGACATATATCAACTGAACTTCACGGCCCCGTTTTCGATTGAAGCCCCCGGGAGCATTGTCGGCAGCATTGCAGCCCACTATGTTCGCCTGCGCTCAAGGCAGCCGGTCGACTACGGCGCGTTTCTGCACTGGCAGCCGGGCCAGCACATTCTCTCTTTCTCGCCGGAGCTGTTCTTTCGCATTTATCAGACGTCCCAGAGCGGAGGAACACGGCATATCGTCACGCGGCCAATGAAGGGCACGGCGCCTCGTGGGCGGACGACCCGCGAAGACCGCGAGATTTCCGAGGGTCTGCGCAGCGACGCGAAAAACCGCAGCGAAAACGTGATGATCGTCGACCTTGTGCGCAACGACCTGGGCCGCGTTGCGCGCACGGGAAGCGTCAAGGTCGACGAACTCTTTTCTGTTGAGCGGTTTCCAACTCTTTGGCAAATGACTTCGACCGTCAGTGCCGAACTACGGCCCGAAGTTGGTTTCTACGACATTTTCCGCGCGCTGTTTCCCTGCGGATCGGTGACAGGCGCGCCCAAGGTGCGGGCCATGCAACTCATCGCCGAGATCGAAGACGCGCCGCGCGGCGTGTACACGGGCGCGATCGGCTTTTTCTCGCCGCAGCAGACGGTCTTCAACGTGGCCATTCGCACGCTGGAGCTTAATGGCGCTCGCGGAACCATGGGAGCAGGCAGTGGCGTGGTCATCGACTCCGATCCGGCCCAGGAGTTTCGCGAGTGCCTGCTGAAGGCAAAGTTTCTCGGCGGCCCCGCGCATCGCATCGCTGACCCGATCAGCGAAAACGCGCCGATAATCAGCCAGCCCGACAAGTTTTCTCTGATCGAGACGATGCTGTGGGATGGCAGCTACCCTCTGCTCGAGTTGCACCTCGACAGGCTCGAGGATTCAGCGGACTATTTCGGCTTCGCGTGCGATCGTGCCGCGATCGGCCTAGCTCTGGAAGATCATGCGCGCCAATTCGCCGACCGGGACCTCGCAGACTCGGCGCCGCGTTCACCCCGGCGAGTGCGCCTGCTTATGGTCGATGACGAAGGCCACGTCCAGATCGGCAGCGAAGCGCTGTCACCTCCCGGCGAACCGAACCTAATCGGCCGCGTGACCATCTCCAGCGCGCGAACCGATCCAGCCGACGCGATGCTCTATCACAAGACCACGCACCGGCCTACCTACTCCCAGGCTTTCGAGCAGGCTGCGCGCGAGGGGTTCGACGACGAGCTCTTCCTAAACCTGCGCGGGGAAATTACCGAGGGCGCAATCAGCAATGTGTTTGTCGAAAAGGATGGCCGCTGGTTCACGCCGCCGCTGGAATGCGGCTTGCTGGCTGGCGTATATCGCCGTCATCTGCTGGAAACCCGGCCGGACATCGAGGAGCGCGTCCTGTTCATCGCCGATCTGCGAAGTGCCGACGCGATCTATCTTGCCAACGCTGTTCGCGGCTTGCGCCGCGTTGATATTGACTGGCTGAATTCGTGAACGCAATTGTAACCACTCGCCGCAATCTGAACCTGCTGAGTCGATCAACCATATCTGAGTGGTAGAACTTTCTATAGCGTGTTTTAAAAAATCGGCTTTGTAACAAGGGCACGGCTTTAGCCGGGCAGAAAAATGCAACAAACAATATGGGGTTTTAACCCCTGAGGGATAACAACCGGATTCTATACGGCCACTTTTGAAACACGCTCTAGGGAGTTGAAACATGGCGAAGAAGAGGATTGCGGCGCGGCGAATATTCGATTTCTTACCGGCATTTTTATTGGTGAGCCTCTTTGTCGCGGGCTCTGCAGTGCATGCCCAAACAGAAGATCAGGCGTGGCTGCGTTACACCGGCGCGCATGAGCGGACCTCAATTCCGGCTTCAGTTCGCGCGCTTGGCAGCGGTGTGCTGGAGCAATCAGCCGTGCAGGAGCTTCAACGCGGAATCGCGGGCACGACAGGCACGACGGTCATGGCGGCCGCGAATGCCACGAATGCCGGTGAGACAGTGGTCGGCACCCTCGATGAAGTTCGAGCAGCGTTTCCAGGGCTAGCGGTTCCTGCACACATCGCAGCGCACGGATTCTGGCTCAAGCGGACCTTATGGCAGCGGCATCCGCTGGTCATCGTCGCGGGATCGAACGAGCATGGCGCGCTCTTTGGCGCGTTTGACTTATTGCGCCGGATCGCAACGGGCGCTGACCTCACGCATCTCGACGCGATCGAAGCTCCCGCAATGCCCATCCGCTGGGTCGACGAATGGGACAACGTCGACGGCACAATCACTCGCGGCTACGGCGGCCGGTCGATTTTCTTCGAGGGCGGAAAGGTTCGCGACAATTTGATCGATGTGACCACTTACGCGCGTCTGCTCGCGTCGGTAGGCATCAATGGCTGCAACGTGAACAACGTCAACGACGCCGCGCCGTTTCTTGAGCCCGGCATGATCAAAGGCCTGGCGCGCATCGCCGACGCCATGCGGCCGTGGGGCGTGCGGCTTGCCATCAGCGTCGACATTGCCAGCCCGCAAAAAGTCGGCGGCCTCAAGACCTTCGATCCGCTCGATCCGGACGTGAAAGCCTGGTGGGCCGCGAAAGTTAGCGAGATCTACCAGCGGATTCCAGATTTCGCCGGCGTCACGGTCAAGGCCGATTCTGAAGGCCAGCCCGGCCCTGCCAGTTATGGCCGCAGCCCGGCCGACGCCGCCAACGTGCTGGCTTCAGCTCTCGCGCCTCACGGCGGAGTAGTGCTCTATCGCGCCTTCGTCTACAACAATCACCTCGACTACAACGATATGAAAGCCGATCGCGCGCGCGCCGCCTATGACATCTTTCATCCGCTCGACGGCCACTTCGCGCCTAACGTCATCGTCCAGATCAAATATGGCCCCATCGATTTCCAGGCGGAGGAGCCGGTGTCGCCGCTCTTCGCCGGCCTGCACGAGACCAACGAGGCGATGGAACTGCAAATCACGCAGGAATATCTCGGCCAGCAGCGGCACCTCGTGTATCTCGCGCCGCTGTGGAAGGAGAAACTCGACTTTGATCTGCGCGCCGAGGACCGCTCAACGCCGGTCAAAGAGATCATTGAAGGGAAGACATTCAGCCAGCCGCTTGGCGGCATGATTGGCGTCTCCTGTGTCGGGCGCGACGGATGGCTGGGCGCGCCGATGGCCATGGCGAACCTTTACGCATTCGGCCGTCTCGCGTGGAATCCAAATCTTTCAGCCGAACAGATCGCCGCCGAGTGGACAAAGCAAACCATCGGCACCAAACCCGAAGTGGTCGCGACCGTAGACAAGATGCTTATGCAGTCGTGGCAAACTTACGTTCACTACACGGGATTTCTAGGCACGCAGACGCTCACCGACATTACCGGCAGCCACTACGGGCCAAACATCGAAGCGAGTGAGCGCAACGGCTGGGGCCAATGGCACCGCGACGATGCCAAAGGAATCGGCATGGACCGGACCGTCGCAACAGGCACAGGCTTTGCCGGCCAATATCCGCCTGAAGTAGCGAAGATGTACGAGTCGGCAGCCACGACACCCCACAGGCAGCTGCTCTTTTTCCATCACCTTCCGTGGACTTACAAATTGCACTCAGGCAAAACGATCATTCAGTACGTCTACGACATTCATTATCAGGGCGCAGCCGAGGCGGCGCAGCTCGGCGATGAGTGGGCGACGCTCAAAGGCAAGATCGATCCGCAACTCTACGAGGACGAACGAGCGCGGCTCGAATACCAAGCCGGCCACGCCATCGTCTGGCGCGACGCCATCGTGCAGTACTTTTTGAAGGAAACCGGCATTCCCGACGCGCTTGGCCGTGCCGGACATTATCCCGGCCGCCTCGAAGCTGAAGACGCGCGCCTCACGGGATACAAAATCGTCGACATCAAGCCGTGGGAAGACGCGTCCGGCGGAAAGATTGTCGTGTGCGATCAAAGCCCGGCGCAAAAAACCTGCACCGCAGAATGGACCTACACGGGCAAGCCCGGCCGCTTCAACATCGCTGTACAGTATTTAGATCTTCGGGACGGCGTAGCGCACTTTACGCTCGGGATCAACGGTACGGAGATTGTCTCGTGGGCGGCGGACGCTTTGTTTCCCTCTAACCTTGCCGGCGATACTTCAACGCGCTTCACCGCGCGCGGTCCCGATGGACGAGGCATCGAATTAAAGCCGGGCGATCTGCTGCGCGTAGACGGCGCGCCCGGCGCGAGCGACCCGGCCGAGCTGGATTATATCCAGATTGAGCGCGACGCGGCCCCCGCTGCGAAGCCCGCCACAAAGGTTCCGTAGCAGCGATCGGAAGCAGTGCATCATATACCTGTCAGACGGTGCCTTCGGCTGCCGCAGGTTGCGATGTGCGCAATTGCTCGATCTCGCCAATCAACCTCATTACCTGCTCCCGTTCGCGGTCGCTCAGATCCAGGAAGCGAATCCCCACAGTGTTGCGATCGTAGTTGGACTGGATGACGCCGCCCAGCCGCAACGGCAGGTCTTCGAGCCGGAACTCCGTTTCCACGTGCGTGTGAATGGCCGCCGGGAAGCGTTCGTCGGTGCGAATGCGGCAGCCTGTGATGCTCAAGTCCAAAACGCGGCCCTGCAATGTGGCTCCAGCCGATGTAGTTTTAGCATTGACGAGCAGGATCGTCGCAGAGGACGACAGCTCATGGCGACACTGCTGGCGCCGGTCGCGGCTTGCGGGAGCGAGCGACGCGGGTTGCGCGTCTTCCGCCACAGATAGCGGCGCAACCGCCCGCACGGCTTCGGGTAGTTCCGTTCGCGCCTCCGCCATCAGTTGCGGGTTCCGGTCTACTGCCCGCTCCATCGCTTCCCGGCCGGTCCGCTTCGAGGTCTCATATTCTTGAACCAGCAGGTTCACGGCCTCGGCCCGCACCGCCGCGGTTTTCTCCATTCCGCAAACAATGTTGGCCAGCTCAACCATGCGCTGCGGAATGATATTCACAAAACGGACACCGATCAGGTGGTGGCCATCGGTCCATTGCAGCACTCCACGAAACCGGAATGAAATTCCATCGACATTGAAGAAAACCTCGACAGGCAGCCGTACACGCGCGAGAACCGGCTCCGTGGTGCGGAGACGGCATCCCTCCTGGCTCAAATCGACGAGACGAGCCTCCTGCGGAACGCCATGACCAACGAAGAGAACAACGGAATCTTCGTCGACGGAGTAGCGCAGATCGGAACGGCGCTCCAGTTGTCGCGCCGCCAGCAACTCCCTGTTTTCGCACGCTTCCATGGCAAGCCCCGCTCAGCATTCAGCGGAGGCCAATGCCCGGAAGCCGATGCCCAGAAGTCAGTGCCCCTCGGTTAGCTCCCATGGCTGGGCGGGCGCGGCATCCGCGGCTTCGCGGCCCATCAGGCGATCGTAGCGGTACACGTCGCTGGTCGTGCCCAGCGATTCGTTGTACAAACTGATTGCGCCGATGAGCTGCGTTAACTCCTCGCTGAATGCGTGTATGGCCTGCAATTGAGCGGCCGTCGCCGGAAGTTCATATTGGGAAGTCTTAATGAATTTCTGGTAGCCGCGATCCAGAAGCAACGAAACTTCGCCCTTAACCAAAATCCCGGGGTGGACCGCATAGGCCGCAGCCGCGTCGTCCGGATCATCGGTGTGGCGCGGCGGCACCAGAACCACTCCTACGCCGTGCTTGCTCACCAGCATGCCCGCGGCGACGCCGGCATAAGGAATCACGTCAAAGGAGCGTGCGCGCAACAGCTCCAGGGTCTGGTCGAAGTCGGGATGAGGGGATTTCTTTTTCATGAGGGCCGCCGGTTTTGGAAGAATGGAGAAGGAAGCCGGCGAATCTTTCGACTTCCAATCTTGTAGTTCCAATCTCGCTAACTCCAATCTCGCACACTTACGATGCGCGCCGCAATTCCGGCTGGCCGCATGCAGGCCAAAATCCGCAAGCCGTGCCTGATCCGGTTCCGCAAACGAAAATCTTGTTCTCCGCAAGAAATTCCACTCGTCCCTATCTGCTCGTCCTTATCCTGTGGAAAAACAAAATCTTCTTTGCACCGCACTGTAAACGGATTCATAATCGTATTCCTTGGAGAGATTGCGCTTCCCGTCTTTCATCCCCTACCCCATCGCAATGAAACTCCGAGCCAGTCAAGGAGGATTCACAGAAGATGAAAATCATGCGCCCCGCCCTGTTCGCACTCACCCTCGCGGCCGGTGGCGGCCCGCTGGAACCCCTCTCAAAAATCGCGGAGCCGTCGGCGCAGGACGAAATATGGCGCCGGCCCATTCACGGAACCCGATACACTGAACTCGATACACTGAATGGGACCGGAGAATCCGTCACATGGGCACCGCTACGAACAACGGCATTCCACAAATCACCGTGCTGGAACTTAAGCAGCGTCTCGATGCTGGCGAAGATCTGATGATCCTCGATGTCCGCGAGCCTTTCGAGTACCAGATCGCCAACATCGGCGGCACGCTGATCCCGCAAAATGAAGTTCCGCGGCGCATGGCCGAGATCGATCGCAACCGTGAGATCGTTGTACAGTGCCGCTCCGGCGGCCGCAGCCAGCGCATCGCCGAGTTCCTCGCCGCGCAGGGCTATCCCAGCGTGAAAAATCTTTCCGGCGGAATCCTCGCCTGGGCCGACCAGATCGATCCCAAAATAACCAAGTACTGAACACAGGCTTCGTTGTGTTCGATTTGTCCGCGCCCCATGCCGAATAGCATGCCGTCAAAAAACATGACTTTCGATTCTCCAATCCTTACCGGCAGCCACGTTCGCCTCGAGCCGCTCTCGTCCGCCCACTTGGAAGGGCTTGTGGCCGCGTCCTCGGGCGATCCGGCGCTCTATCAATGGAGCGCGGTGCCAATCGGCCGCGACACTATTCTCCGCTACATCGAGACGGCGCTCGCATTGCGCGAGGCCAGGAAAGCACAGGGCTTCGCCACCATTCGCATTGCGGACGGCGTCGTCATAGGTTCTACGCGTTTCTTTGACATTGAGCGCTTTGACTGGCCTTTGAGTCACCCGCGCCACGCCCACGAGAATCCCGACGTCTGCGAGATCGGCTACACATGGCTGGCGCATCAGGCAATACGTTCCGCAGCGAACACCGAAGCCAAACTGTTGATGCTCACTCATGCCTTTGAGGTATGGCAGATGCTCCGTGTCTGCCTGCATACTGACGCGCGCAATAAGCGCTCGCAGGCTGCTATCGAGCGCATCGGAGGCAAATTCGAAGGAGTTCTTCGCGCGCACAAGATGGGCACGGACTTCACCGCGCGCGATTCCTGGCGCTATTCGATCCTTGCCGCGGAATGGCCCGACGTAAAGCGCCGCCTCAGGGAGCGACTGCGGCCGTCGTAGAGCCGATCGAGAATCGGAAAACTCCTCGGGAGATTGGAAGAGCTCCGTCGGAAATTCCAAAAACTGTCGCGGCGATTGCCAAGATTCTGGCTGCGCTTTTTATGCCGTCTCCAGCGCGGACTTCCCATTCTCCTCCGCCTTGCCGAAGATCATCTTGCCGCTCGCGGTCTGCAGCACGCTGGTCACAGAGACGCCAACAGAGCGCCCGATAAGTTTCCGTGCGTGGTCCACTACCACCATCGTGCCGTCATCAAGGTAGCCCACGCCCTGGTTGAACTCCTTGCCTTCTTTCAGGATCATCACGTTCATGCGCTCACCTGGAAGCACAACAGGCTTGAGAGCGTTGGCTAGGTCGTTGATGTTCAGCACATCCACGTGGTGCAAGTGAGCCACCTTGTTCAGGTTGAAGTCGTTGGTGACTACCTTGGCTTCCCACTTTTTTGCCAGTTCCAGCAGCTTCAGGTCCACTTCGTGGATGGAAGGGAAGTCGTCGGGAACAATCTGCACTTGGATCTTGTCGCTGGACTGCATCCGCTGCAGCATATCCAGCCCGCGACGCCCGCGTTGCCGCTTGGAGCCATCAGTCGAGTCGGCCACAATCTGCAACTCGCGCAGCACGAACTCCGGCACCACCAGCATGCCGTCAATAAATCCAGCCTCGGCAATGTCGGCGATGCGTCCGTCGATAATCACGCTCGTATCCAGCACTTTGGCGCTGCGGCGCGTCGGCTTATCGCCCGAGAAAACGGTTCCCAGCGCGGCCGGATTCAGCAGGTCGCCCTTGCTCGCGCCCACAAGCAGACCCACGTAGGTCATAAGGAAGAGCACGAAAATCTGCAGCACTGCGGAGTTGGCGCTGGAGATCGGAGCTGAGCGCAGCACAAGGCAGAAGAGTGCTGCGCCGATAATGCCGAGCACGCTGCCCACAACCGCGCCGATCAGCCGTCGCAGTGTAAGCGCCCGCACGCGCAGCTCGAAGATAATGACCGCGCCAGCCGCGGCCGCACCCGCGATTGCGCCCTCCCAACCTGTTTGCAGCCCAAAGGGTCGCAGGAAGTAACAAACCGCGGCAAGTAATAGGACAAAAAGAAGACGTAAAAGAACCAGGTCCATACGAACCCACTTTCACCGGCAGCAAAACGTCGCCGCCGGCCCCAAATCCCAATCAAAAGTCACCGATGGCGAGTATGCCCATTGCCGCGCACCATCGTCAAGAGGGAGCTGATAAGGCAGGGAGTAGCCAATAGGGAATAGGGGGTAGTTCCGTTCGTTGAAGCAGCGACGTTCGAGCATCTCCGATTCCCTGAGCGAAATCCCGACCTGGCAATGCCGGCTTTCGCTTCCGCGGCGGAGATCTCAAGGCAGATCGGACAGTCAGGCAGGATAAAGAGGGAGATCGATTTACGGCTAGTCGCGCCGACTCGTTCTACTCCCTATTCCCTACTCCCTATTCCCTGTCTTTCTCACGAAGCCGCAGCCAGCGCGTCGTCCTGCGGAATGCGCTGCGCGCCCTTGCGCGGGCCTCGCTTACGCGCGCTCATCACCTTTACGCGCTCCAGCAGCTCAAGCGATGAACAGTTCTTCCTCGCCATCACCGCGTCGGCCAGATGCATCTCTCCGCCCGCGGGCTGCGTATCGCCAAGCAGGAGCATGGGCACATGCGATCGCATGCGCTTCAGCCGCTCGGCAAGCTGCATTCCACTCATCTGGGGCATGTTGGTGTCGGCCAGCACCAGGTCGATTTGCGGCGTCGTCGAAAAAACCGCAATCGCCTCCTGGCCATTGGTAGCCGCCAGCACGCGATAGCCATTCGTTGCCAGCGTGAACTTGAGCACGGATAGCTCTTGTTCGTTGTCGTCTACACAGAGAATAACTTTCTTTGGACGCATGGTAAGGGGACTACTCCTAAATCAAATCTCAAGGCTTTGTTCCACGGCAACAGGTCACCGCCCGTTATGGCGGATTCAAAATACAGGCAAGAATGTCTGGCACAGTAGCCTGAAACAAGGCAGGCTCGTTGGCTTCGGATCTGTGCGCACGGTGTCCCGTGGCGAGTGACTGCACCCTGGGGTGCAACCATTCACGCTGCCAGGCAACCGGCACACGACCCCTCAACGGCTCAACCCGGCTTCGCGGTCGAGTGCTCAGCGGCTTGACGCGTCAGTCAAATTCCAACATCATGCGTCAGAAAATTGTCTGCTACGAATCGAAACATTACGACGAGCGAAGAGTGATGAAAAGAGAGAATAAGAAGAGAAGACGCAACTGAAAATCCGAGTGAAACAAGTGGAAAACCTGTAGCAGCAAGACACAATGTCACTTGCGAAGATGAATCTCTGTTGAAAGCATGTGCATCACGGCAGGAAAAGCTGTCCTTTTGCAACGAGAACTGTGCTGCCCGCGACGCGCACATTCGATATCTTCGCGAAATCTTTTCTCGCGGAGAGAAAAAGATCGCTCGGGCGGCCCATCTCAACTCCCTGGCGCACATGCAAGCGCGCACCCCCTCGACCCGCTCAATCTCCGCCGGCCTGCATCCGCTCCGTCGCCAAACCGCACGTATTCGTCACCACGGCCAGCGGATTGCCGCCAAGCGGCTCGGTGGTAAATGCGTCCACTACGAAATAGTCGAGCGTCAGCAAAGCGCAACGCGCCTCCGAAGTGGCTTAAGTTTACGACCAAAACGGAACTGAGCGCGGTTGTGGAAACCCGCGCCCTTGTGGATTAGATCATTGGAGATTGATTAGGAAGGATTTCGACAGCGGGTCAGCGTGAAGGCCGCGGGCTTCAGTTGAAGGGTACGGGCTTCAGCTCGGACATATCGTATGCAAAATGATTTGGGGCTTTTAGCACCGAGGGAAATGTCTTTCAAACTCACCCACAGCAAAGATTTTCTAAGACTTGACGAGCGGACGCGAAATTCCGGCGTCGGCGCGATCGAGAAAGATCCTCAAGCGCAGAGCTTCGGCGCGCTGCACTGCCACAAGGCGCATCTGCCGGCGAATATGGTCAATGTCGTTCAGCCGGTCCAATTGCGCTTCGTCGCGAGTGGCGTCGCTCTCCAGCTGCGCAATGCGCTCCTGAATCGCTTTCCTGAACCCCAGGCTCATCTCGAAGCCTTCCTGAGCAGCGCATTGAGTGGCCATGAATACAACCTCGAAGAAGAAATTGCCTGAAGCCTACGAATGTTTGCCGGGGGCCTCAAGCTTTTCCTGTTGTTGCCGATACTATTGAAGCTTTCTCATCTTCGCCAGATTACGGTGTCGCGTAACCATGCCCAATTTGGTAATGGCCCGGTGGTGACAGCTTGTCCTAAAACAAGACAGTTGCCCGTTACCAGCGACCAATCACCAGCGATCCAAGACCCGCGATCAATGACCCGCGACCCATGATCAGTGACTACCGACCCATAACTAACGGTCATTGATCGATGGTCATCAGCCGCCTCTAATTGCCCGTCGCCACGCCTAGTTGAATCTCCGTCCCGCTCTCAAATTGAATATCCCTGATCAGAGACAGCAAGACCCCCGAGGACGAGCTGTTTCCGGCCAGCAATACGCCGGGGATTTGCGTCGTATGAGGAATCGCGCGGGCCGCCGCAACCGCATGGGCACCGGTGCCCGCATTCAATCCGCCGCCTCCCTGCGCCGTGGTACTTCCCGCCGAACCCGGAGTTGAGCCCTGATTCGAGTTTTGATTCAATTGGTCTCTTCTCCACTCTCCAACAGCTGTATCGGAGGCTCGGTCTATCTCGCTCGTTGCTCCTCCGGGCCCTCCTCCGCCGCGTTCGGCGGCCAACCTTCCGCCGCCGACCGTGGCGCCGGCCGCCACTGGCATTCCCATCATGCCGCCCCCGCCGCCGTCGTCCTCAAGTCTTGCTCGATCTTGTTGATCGATCGCGACGCCGCCGCTCGGGACCACTCCCCCAATCAGCGTGTAGATCGCAATGCTCTGGCGGTTTTTCAGCTCCGCGTGATCGAATGCAATCGCGATTCGCGCCGGCCCTTGGACAGGGTCGTATGCCTGCACCTCGGTCACATGGCCCACCAGCCGCGAGCCCCTCGGAATCACGGTGCCGTCGGAAGTCTGCACCTTGTCCATCGTCTTGAGCACCACACGATCGCCCACCTTGGCGATCTTTGAATCCAGTTTGCCGTCCAGTTCACCCGTGACTGGGCTCATTTCATAGGCGTGCGATGCCGCAAGGTCGCCGAAGCCTCCAGCCCTGGGCGCGTAGGTCACTTTAGCGGAGTCATTCCCAGACGAGGCCGCATTCGCGTCTGCACCGGAATCTTGCCCCAGTAAGGGAATGGCGGCAATCGATGCAACGGCCACTGCGAGAGTGATTGTGAATTTCATCTCGATATCCTTTTGAAAAGCCCGCGCATACCCAGGGAAGCGGATCAACAAGCGGATCAAGCAGAGTGTATGTTTCTCAATTCTCCGGCGTCGGAGCGTAGTAGCCTTTGCGCACCTGCACTTTGAGCGCTTCGCCGTTATCGCCGTGACACTCCAGCCCGATGTGCCGGAATGTCCCATCCTCTTTGGTATTGCTGGGTGTGTAGCTGGCCACGTACTGAGTACGCAGCTCGGCCTCAATCTGCTCAAACGCGGCCTGCAGCTTGGCCCCGTTGTTGCCCACGTCAATGATCCGGCCGCCGCTCTCATCCGAAATCTGCTTCGCTGGGGAGTAGCCATAGTAGCCCTCGCCTTGGCTCCAGTACATCGCCCGATCGGCAATCAGGATCACGTAAACGATGACGTTGTTCTTCTCCGCCGCCGCGATCGCGTCGCGAATCTTGTGATTGCTGCCTTCATCCTCGCCGTCTGTCAGAATGATGAGCGCCTTGCGGCCAGTCTCCTGGTTGAGTTTGTTATTAGCTGCTTCGTAAATGGCGTCATAGAGCACCGTGCCCTTGGGATTACTGATTGGGACCGGGCCGCCGCCCATGCCGGGAGGGCCTAGCGACCCGCCGCCGATGTTGATCTGAGCTTTGTCCATGGCGCGGGCCAGCATGTGCGGACTGTTGGTAAAGTCCTGCAAAAGGTCGACATTCACGTCGAATTCAGCCAGAAAGGCCTCATCCTGCTTCCGCAAAACCTGCTCCAGAAACTGGCTGCCTGCCTGCTGCTCGAGCGGCAGCACTCGTTGCTGGCTACCTGAAGTATCGAGCAAAATTCCCAGGGTCAGCGGCTGATCGGTCTCTGCCTCAAAGCTCTTGAACGTTTGCGGCGCCTTGTCCTCGGTCGCTTGGCACTCATTCGCGGTGAGATGCGGAACCAGGGTTCCACTTTTGTCCTTGACCGTGAAGAACAGGTCGACGAGATTCACCGTTGCCTTGAGAGTTTCCATCGACGTCTCATCCGGTGGGGGCGCCGGCGCATTGCTCACCGGTGGCGCGTCGGGCGAGGGCGCAAGTTGAGCCCATCCCATTGCCGGCCACACAGTCAGGCCAACCAGCAACGCGGCAATTCCAACCCACAAGCTACGCGCAGTGCGCATGATGCTCCGTTAGACGCGAATTGAACCTTCAAGAGAGCATAACAAGAGAGCATAACAAGACAGCATAACGCCACAGTTCATGGGCCGGCAGGCAACCTGTGCGCATTTGGCGCGTCTGATATTCTGTCGACTGCGGCATTATGTGCATGAATCGCGGGTTTCAGCAGCGCGATTAGCGGGAATCAAAAGACTTCGAGCACCAAAGAAATCTGAGCATCAAAAGACTTCAGGGGGCAAACTCACGGTGAGGGGCTGGAAAACCATTGCGCCAGTGGCACTTCTAAGTTTCGGGCTGGTGCTGGCTTCCGGGGTCCCGGCCCAGCAGCAACCGGCGCCTGTTCCCGACGCGCCCACGCCGCAGGCTCCGCCTCCGCTGCCTGGCGTCAGTGGTGGAATCGCTCCCGGAACGGGCTCCGCCGAAACCCCCACAACTCCAGACTCAGGCTCTACGGCCGGAACGCCGACTCAGCCAGACCAGCCACCCGGGCCCCCAAGCCAACGGCCCGCGCAAGGGCCTGCGCAAGAACCTGCACCTGCGCAACAACCTGCAGCTGACCAACCGGCGCCCAACGCGCAGGACACCCCGCCGGCAAAGAGTTTTTCCGGGGCGCCGAATATCGTCGTCAACGTGAACTTCGTCCAGGTTCCTGTCACTGTGAAGGACTCCAAAGGCAATCTGGTGTCCGGGCTTACATGGCGCGATTTCACCGTCTACGAAAACAACACCCGCGAACCGCTGCGCGTGTTCAGCGTCGATCCGCAGCCGCTCTCCATCGCCTTCGTCATCGATCAGACCCTGCCCTCGAACATCATGGCACAGGTGAATAATTCCATGGGCTCCATCCAGGGCGCGCTCGCGCCCTATGACGAGGCCGCCGTCTTCACTTACACCAACGGCCCCAAGGAGTGGACGGGCTTCACGGCCGCGCAGGGCGCCCGCCTGCCTGCGGTGCTTTCGCTCGCGCAGGCCACCGGCACCGACCCCATGGTGCCCATCACCGGCGGAGATCCTTTTGCCGCCTGCCCAATCTCGATCAATGGAAACTGCCCTTCCCCGACCCTTCAGCCAGGAGGGTCGACGCAGACCATCGGGCAGTACAACCTTCCCAAGGAAATTCACACCCTGAACGACGCAGTCCTGGCCGCTGCCAAGGAGCTTTCCACGCGTCCCAAGGACCGCCGCCGCGTCATCTTCGTCATCTCCGATGGCAAGGAGTACGGCAGCAAGGCTACTTGGAAAGAAGTGGTCCGCTACCTGCAAACCAACAAGATCGCCGTCTACGGCACGCTGGTGGGCGACACCGGGCACTGGGGCGGGGAGTGGGTGGACCGCATCCACATTCCGTTCACCGGTGTCTACGACAACATTCTTTACCGGTACACTGCCGAAACCGGCGGCGACTATTACGCCGAGGGCGGTACGAATGGCATTGAGCGCAGCTACGCCAAGATAGCCGAAGAGGCCCGCGACCAGTACACGCTGGGCTACCTGAGCCACGAATCGATCTACGATGACAAGTTCCGCAACATCGATGTGCGCGTCGACCGGCCCAACGTCACTGTGATCGCCAAGCGCGGCTACTATCCTTCCGCACAGGATTTCAAGTAGGCGCGCAACCGCAACCGGTTGCATAAATCCAGTCTTGAAAGGGCGCGGCTTCAGCCGTGCCGTAGTTGGACACGCCTTGAAAGGGCACGACCTTACAGCTCGTTGAGAAACCTGGCGAGAGAAGCTTTGTAACAAGGGCACGGCTTTAGCCGGGTCGAAAAAGGCAGGATGTAGTCGGGTTTTAATCCCTGCGGGATAAAAACCAGACTGTACACAGCCATTTTTGAAACTCAATCCGAGAACAGAAAAGCCTGTGCCGCTGCACAGGCTTTTCTGTTTCTCGAAATTTTGACCGGGACACTCCGCACCTGAATCTGAAATCGTCGTGCTGCCTGGGCAGCGTTATTTCGGGGTCAGCTACTTCGGCTCAATCGGCGCGTTCGATACAGGAGGCGGAGGCGGCGTGTTTTGCTGCTGCGCCGGTGGCGCCGGGGGTGGCGGCGTCGGGTCGGAAATGCCTTTCAAGCCTTCTTTGAAGCCCTTCAATCCTTCGCCCAAACCCTTACCCAACTCCGGCAGTCGCTTGGCTCCGAACAACACAAAAGCAAGCACAACCAGCACCACAATGTGCCACGGCTGAAGTAGATCGCCCATCGAGATTCCTCCGCGCGCTACAACGCAAGCCGCGCCCTTCTTCAAACCTCTATTGTCGCACAAATGCGCAGCAGAATGCCCGGCAAAGGGCAGTTGTGGCAGACTGGAAAGGGTAGATAAAGGTCGTGGAGGTCACCCCAATGAAGACCATCAAGTTCGTTGCTTTCGCTGTTTTGCTCGTGTTGTCGGCGGGTACGGCCAACTCCGCCGGCCGCGACATCTATCCCGATCCCTCGAGCGCAAGAACCGACCTGGCCGCAGCCCTCAAAACCGCCGCCGCCACGCATCGCCGCGTTCTTATCGATTTTGGCGGCAACTGGTGCGGCGACTGCCAGGTTCTGGATCTCTATATGCACGACAGCAAAAACCAGCCTCTCATCGAGGCCAACTTTGTCGTAGTCCACGTCAACGTCGGCCACATCGACGCCAATCTGGGCCTCGCGGAAAAGTACGGAGTTCCGCTCAACAAAGGCGTGCCCGCCTTGGCAGTTCTCAGCGAACACGGCGCGCTGCTCTATAGCCAGAAAAACGGCGAGTTTGAAGCAATGAGGCGCATGGAGTCCTCAGCGCTGACCCAGTTCCTCGTGCAATGGAGACCGGAGCATCCCGGTTGCTCGACCGTCGTGGTGAACTGCTAGCGGGCTGTAGCGCCGGCCTCTCGGCTGCGGCCCAATCTCCAATATTGGGGTCGCTCCTTGTAGCGCCGGCCTCTGGCCGGCTGTCGTGTGGGCCTCTGGCCCGCACACGTCTTGTGATGGCGAGGAAGCTCGATGGCCGACGATAATTGCGACCCAAAGCAAGACCCAGCCCGCACCATCGCAACGCTTTCAACCCGCGAAGTCTATCGCAACCGCTGGATGCGCGTGCGCGAAGACGAGATCCTGCGCTCCAACGGCCAAAAAGGAATCTACGGCGTGGTCGAGAAAGAGGATGGAGCCATTATCCTGCCCATCGAAAACGGGCGCGTATGGCTGGTGGAGCAGTATCGCTACACCATTCAGGAGCGAGCGCTGGAGCTGCCTCAGGGCACTTGGGAGCGGCCAATCGAAAATCCTGAAGATCTTGCGCGCGGCGAGTTGCAGGAGGAGCTCGGCCTGAATGCTGCGCGGATGGTTCAGTTGGGCACGATGTGGATCGCCTACGGCTTCACGCGCCAGCGCGAACACATATTCCTGGCTACGGGCCTTTCGCCCGCTGAAAAGAAACCCGACGCCGAAGAACACGATCTTGTGCCCCATTCAGTTTCCATCGCGGAATTCGAGCGGATGATGCTCGACGGAACCATCCAGGACGAATGTACATTGGCGGCGTGGGGTCTCTATCTGCTTTGGAAGGCGCGGCAGAGTTGACGCGTTCAGCAAGGCTACTTCACTCAGCGTGAGCAAATCGTGCGGGCATCGCCTATGCCAACTCCGAGCGCGTGGGCTTGTGTCCCCACAGGCCGTAATAAGCAACGTAGATATATCCGATGATGGGAATGATGAAGGCGAACTGGATGCTTGTCTTGTCCGCCAGCAATCCAAACAGCGGCGGAATCACCGCCCCACCAACGTTGCCGATGGTGAGCACTCCCGAGCCTTTGCTGGTGAGCGGCCCCAGTTCCGCCACGCCGAGCGCAAAGATGGTCGGATACATGATAGAGTTCGCCAGCCCAGTCAGCACCAAACATGCAATGGCGACGGTTCCGTGCGTGGACATCGCAGCGCACAACAACAGCACGCCACAGATTGCAAGCAGAATGAGCATTCGATCGGCTTTGATCCAGACCATGATGGCGCTGCCAAGCAGGCGCCCGATCATCATGCCCAGGTAAAACAGGCTCACCATCAGGCTGGCGGTCTCCACCTTCGTCATACCTTGAGCCAGACAGAACTGAATCGTGATCGAGGCCAGCGCAATCTCCAGTCCGACATAGAAGAAGATGCCCACCATGCCGAGCACCGTGTGCGAATGGCTCCAGATGTTGCGTTCGACGATCGGGCCGCCGGTGCCTGGACCAGAATCGCTTGTCATGGTGACTGCGGGCAGGTGCAGCATCGTCACTGTAACGCCCAACAGCAGCAGCGCAATGGCAATCGCGATATAAGGCCCGTGCAGCATGTGCGCGGTGGCGGCGGAAGTCAGCATTTTGCTGGGATCGCTGAGGATGAAAATGCCCGCGACCCAGGGAGCGGCCAGCGAGCCGATGGAGTTAACCGCCTGCGCCAATGTGAGTCGAGCGGGCGCGCTGTGCTCGGGGCCGAGAATCGAGACGTAGGGATTCGCTGAGGTTTGCAATCCGCAAACGCCCGATGCCAAAACGAAGATTGCGAACAGCATCATGGGAAAACTGACCATGTTGGCTGCGGGCAAGAACAACGCAGCTCCGCCGGCCATCACAAACAGAGAAATCACCATGGTGCGCTTGTAACCCACGGCCTCGATGACCTTGGCCGCGGGGACCGAGAAGACTAGATAGGCGAAAAACCAGGCCGCCGTCGCCAGCATGGCCGGCCCGTGGCTCAACTGGAAGATGTCTTCGAGCTTTTTCACCAGCACGTTGTTCAGGCTGGTCAGGAATCCGAAGATTCCGAAGATAATTGCAACGGTGATAAACGGGCCAATGTAGCTGGGCGCGGCCGCGGGATTGGAGCGTGTAGCCATAAATGTCATCTTCCTCTGAAATGGAGCAAAAACAAATTGAAACGGTTCCCAAATACTCTATCCAGCGCCGCTGCCATCGTCCAGCGTGAAGTGAAAATGTTTTCAGCCCCTCCCCAGCCAATGCTCTAATCCAAAAGTCCGCCGAAGTCCGCCGCATGTAATGCCCTTTACAATGGAATTGCATGATTCCCACCCTCACATGGACCTCTAAAGGCGTCCGCTTCATCGATCAGACCAAGCTCCCGCTCGAAGAGAGCTACGTGCTCGCCACAACCTACGAGCAGGTGGCTGATGTCATCGTCACCATGGTGGTGCGCGGCGCTCCGGCCATCGGCGTTTCGGCGGCCTACGGCATTGCGTTGGGCGCGAAAAACACCACTGCGAAAAATACGCAAGACTTTGCGCCGGGGTTCGAAAAGATCTGCGCACGACTCGCAGGCACGCGCCCAACGGCAGTCAATCTTTTCTGGGCCATCGATCGCATGAAGGCGCTGTTCGCCAGGCTTCTTGCTGCCAACTCAACCCTGGTGCAAATCAAGGAAAAAATCCTCGCCGAGGCGAACGCCATGTACGACGAAGACATCGCCGCCTGCAAGGCGATGGGCGCATTCGGCGCGGAGCTTCTGCCCGACGAAGGCGGAGTTTTAACGCACTGCAACGCCGGCGCTCTCGCTACTTGTGGCTACGGAACCGCGCTCGGCGTAATCCGCGCGGCAGTTGAGCGTGGCAAGCGCATTCATGTTTATGCCGACGAAACGCGGCCGTTCCTGCAAGGCGCGCGGCTCACGGCGTGGGAGCTGATGGCCGACGGCATTCCGACAACAGTAATCTGCGACAACATGGCTGCCAGCCTGATGCGCCAGGCAAAGATTCAAGCCGTAGTTGTCGGCGCCGACCGCATCGCCGCCAACGGTGACACCGCAAACAAGATCGGCACCTACAACGTCGCCATCCTCGCGCGCGAGCATGGCATCCCGTTCTACGTCGCTGCGCCTTGGTCCACGATCGATCTCGCCACCGCCACCGGCGATGCAATTCCTATCGAAGAGCGCTCAGCTAAAGAAGTGACCCACCACGCAGGCAAGCAGCTCACGCCCAACGGCGTCGGCATCTGCAACCCCGCCTTCGACGTGACCCCGGCGAAATACATCACCGCAATCATTACGGAGCGTGGAGCTCTGCGAGCGCCGTATGCGGAATCGCTCAAAGAGATGGTCTTGGTGAGCTGATTTCCTCGCTTAATTCATTGATTTTAAGTCGATTATATATCTACGCCTGTACCTTCTTGACGCAAACTGCTAATTTAGCTAAGCTAACTTAGCAGGATACACTTATGCCCTCCGCCACCATCTTCGAAGCCAAGACCAATCTCTCCAAGCTCATCCAGCGTGCGCTCCAGGGCGAAGACGTTCAGATCACGACCGGTCGCGAGCGCAAGCCCGTCGTGCGTCTTGTCGCGATTGAACCTGTCCGCGCCAATCGTCGCCTCGGATTTCTCGAGGGGTTGGGCGATGTCGGCCCCGAATTCTTCGATCCACTACCAGAGGACGAGCTTCGCCTTTGGAACGGCGAGGGTGAATGAGAGTTCTGCTCGACACACACACTCTTTTGTGGGTGGCCTTTCGCAAGAACCTGCTTTCGCCCCGGGCTCGTCACCTGGTCCATGCACAACGGAATGAGGTCTTCGTCTCAGCAGTTTCAGCTTGGGAAATTGCAACAAAATATCGCTTAGGCAAACTCCCCAAAGCTCAAGCCCTCGTCGATGATTTCGTTCCGTCCATCCAATCGGCAGGCTATCTCCCGCTCCCAATCAGCCTCGAACACGCGCTGCGGGCAGGTCGTCTGACCGCGGAGCACAAAGACCCCTTCGACCGAATGCTTGCGGCGCAAGCCATCCACGAAGATTTGGCCTTGATCAGCAATGACGAGCAACTTGACATCTTCGGCGTGCGCCGCGAATGGTGAGTCCTGCGCCACATCTTCCAGCCCCTACGCCGGCGTGCGCACTTCGCTCGATGTGCCGCCGGCCGCGGGAATGTAGCACCCCAGCGTGTAGTCCATCACCTGCCGGTCAGCGTTGAAGCGCCAACCCAGCGTCCGGATCGTCCGCTTCATACGCTTGATCCAACCCTGCGGCAACCCATCGCGATCACGCTGGTAGTAGAGCGGAATCACCTCATCCAGCAGCACACGGTAAAGCGCCTCACCGTCGCGGGCGTCGTGCACATCCATGTTGGAGTGCGTTCTGCCGTTTCCAATGGCGAATCCGTTCAGCCCGTCGTACGCTTCCGCCCACCAGCCATCCAAAACAGACAGATTCAAGCCGCCGTTCAGCACCACTTTCATGCCGCTCGTGCCTGAAGCCTCCAGCGGCCTGCGCGGATTGTTCAGCCACACGTCGACTCCCTGTACAAGGTGGCGGGCCACGTTGATGTCGTAGTCCTCAATAAAGATGAATTTGTCGCCGAAATCTGGATGGCGCATCATCTGCGCGATCTGCTGCAGCACTGTCTTGCCCGGCTCGTCGTGCGGGTGCGCTTTTCCTGCAAACACAAACTGCACCGGGCGCTTGGCGTCGTTCACCATCGCGGCCAGCCGTTCCAGATCTTTCAGCAGCAGATTGGCGCGCTTGTAAGTGGCAAAGCGGCGTGCAAACCCGATGGTCAAAGCGTCGGGCGAGAGCACCTTGTCCAGCCGCTTCAAAGCCTCAGCCGATTCAGCGCGACGCTCGGCCTGTTCGCGCGCGCGGCGCCGCAGAAAGTTGAAGAGCTGCCCTTTCAGGCTGAGGTGCGTCTCCCACAACTCGCCATCGTCCACAGTCTCGATTGCCGACCATGTGTGCGCCGCTCCGCTTTGGCGCTGCCAGCCCACGCCGAGATGGCGATCGTAGAGCCGGCGCATCTGCGGCGCCAGCCACGACGGCACATGCACGCCGTTGGTCACATGGCCAATCGGCACTGCATCCTCAGGGCCGTCGTCGTATAGTCCTCGCCACATGGCCCGCGAAACCTCGCCGTGCAGCGAGCTGACGGCGTTCACTCGCCGCGCCAGCTTCAGGCCCAGCACCGTCATGCAGAAAGTTTCCTGAAAGTCTGTGGGATGTTCGCGGCCAAAGCCCATCAAATTTTCCTGCGAAATGCCAAGCTCATCGCGCAGCGGCCCCAGGTGCTCTTCGATCAGGTCAGGGCTGAAGCGGTCATGTCCCGCCGGCACCGGCGTGTGCGTGGTAAAAACTACCTCGCGCGGAATCTGCCGCGCAGCGGAGTAGAAGTCCAGGCCCTCTTCCTCCATGCGGCTGCGAATGGCTTCAAAGACCGCGAAGCCGCTGTGGCCCTCGTTCAAATGCAAAACGCCGGGCGTGATTCCCATGGCTTTGAGCGCGCGATAGCCGCCCACGCCCAGCAACAGCTCCTGCCGGATGCGCGTGCGCGCGTCACCGCCGTAGAGGCGCGAAGTGGTTTCCAGATCTTCGGGCGCATTCCCAGCGACATTCGAATCAAGCAGCAACAGATCGCAACGGCCTACCTTGGCGCGCCACACCTTGGCGCGAATCGAACCGTTGCGCGTCGCAATCTCCACCACCACCGGCTCGCCGTTCACGCCGATGGCCTGCTGCATCGGCAGTTGGTTCACGTCGGTCTGCAAGTACTCCTCGCGTTGCCATCCGTTTTCATCCAGGCGCTGCAAAAAATAGCCCTGCCCGTAGAACAACCCGACCCCGATCAGCGGAATGTCCAGGTCTGAGGCGCTCTTGATGTGGTCGCCGGCCAGCACGCCTAAACCGCCCGAGTAAATCGGCAGCGACTCATGCAATCCGAACTCCGCGGAAAAATACGCTACCGGCCGCGGCCTCAGCACTCCCGCATGGCTCGCGCCCCATGTGCGGTCGTCGTTCAGGTACTCCTGCTGGCGGCGGTATGTGTAATTGATGCGGCTATGCAGCACCAGCTCCGTGGCCCTCCGCTCAATCTCCGCCAGTGGGATTTCGTTCAGCAGCGCGATTGGATTCTGATTAAGCTGGCGAAAGCGCGTGGGATTCAAATCGCGAAACAGGCTCACGCACTCGTTATCCCAGCTCCACCACACGTTGCGGGCCAGCTCCCACAGCTTCTCCTGCGCCGGCGCAATAAATCGGTCCATGGTCCGCGCCTCGCTCACCACGGGCGCAACCTGGGCCGCCGCCTCAGCCAGCATGCGAATCTCATTGTCGTGAAAGACCCTCGGATCCTTAGTCTGAACCACGAGCACGCCCTGCAATACGCCGCGGTCAATCAAGGGCACGCCAAGAAAAGAGCGATACTCCTCTTCGCCTGATTCCTTGAAGTATTTGTAGCGCGGGTGCTCGGGCGCGTCGGGCACGGCCACTGGCGTCAACTGCTCTGCAACCAGACCTGAGAGCCCTTCATGCAGGGACATGCGCAATGTCCCAATCGACCGCGGATGAAGCCCCAGCGTCGCAGCCAGCACCAGGTTCGACCGGTCCGGCTCCAGCAGGTAGGCCGAGCAGACCTCGGTTCGGAACCGCGCGGCAATCAGGGCCACCACGTTCATCAGCGTGTCCGCCGGCTTGCCTTCTTGCTCCGCCAGGCTGGTGATCTCCTCCAGCGTCAGAACGAGATTGGCTTCAGTCGATTCGCTCAGTGGGGTCATCGAATGCCTACACATCGAGCATAAGATAGAGAACTCGTATCCCGCGCGCGGTACCCAACTTTAAAGGCCAAAACGTTGGCGGAAGGCTCGCGGTTCTGAAACCGAGGCAACTAAATTATTTGGACTCAGTCGAATTTGGACTTGAGGAAAGGTCCCGTGAATTGCTGTTGTGGGATTGATTCGACGATACCATACGACGTGGTGGAAGCTACAAGCAGGTGTACGGTGTCCCGATCCGCCACACTGACAAGCCTGTCGCAGACGCCGGTATCTCCGTGCTACATTTGGATTCCACGGGGGCTCTATGGCGCTGGACACGCAGCTTGCCTCGGACGGCGAAACAATCGAATTGCAGCAGCAGGTGGCCCGGCTACAGGCCCTGCTTGAGGCCTCGCGCCAGGTGCATTCCACCATCCGCGAAGAAGAAGTCCTCGAATCGGTCCTCCGCATCGTGGTGCGCGAGTTGGAGATGGCCGGTGCGGCGTTTCCCGAGGCAGGCCTTTCCTACGGCAGGCTTCCGGCGGAGGCCGCAGCCAACGCCGGGAATTCCGAGCAACTACTCATCTATCCGCTTGCCGACCGCGACGGCCGAAAGATGATCGACCTTGTTGTTGCGTCTCCGGGCGGGCGCGAACTCACACTTTCTGAAGCCGATTTTCTTGAGGGTTTGGTACTGCAGGCCGCCGTCGCGCTTGAAAACGCGCGCAACCATAAGCGCAACGTTGAGTTTGCTCGGGTGCAGCAGGATATGGACGCGGCGCGGCAAATTCAGCGCTCACTTTTACCGCAGTCTCTGCCCTCTATTCCCGGCTACTCGCTGGCCTTCCGTTCCGACACTTGCTACGAAGTGGGCGGCGACTATCTCGATATCGTGGCGCAGCCCGACGGCAGCCTGCTGATCGTCGTGGCCGACGTCGCCGGCAAAGGCTTGGCCTCGGCGATCATGTCCACCAGCTTCCGCGCCGCATTTCGCGGCATGGCGCTCACCGGACCCCCGCTGGACGAGCTTGCCACGCGCATGAACCAGCACCACTGGGCTGAAGGCGAAGAGGCGCGCCGGCGTTACGTCACGGCCATATTTCTCCGGCTCCATCCCGCCGCGGGCGAAATCGAGGTCGTCAATGCGGGCCACAATCCCGGGTTCTTGATCGTTCCAGGCGCAACGCCGATTCAATTTCATGCCGCCGGAGCTCCCTTAGGCCTGTTGCCAGGAATGCGCTATACAAGCGAACAACATGGCTTTGCAACTGGAGCCCGCCTCCTCTTCTATACCGATGGCCTGACTGAGGTTTTCAGGGGAGATGAGGAATTTGGTCCGGAAAGGCTTTTGAATGAATTTTCTAAGAGCCCGGCCCAGAAGGCCGATGGTATCCTCGATGCATTGTGGGTAGCCATCCAGGAGTTTGGTCAAGGCGACCCGCAATCTGACGACATGACTGCGTTGGCCCTGTGCCGCGGAGAGATGCGAGAATGATGACCGAGCCGAAAACCACCACCGTCGAAGTCCGCCTGCCCACCAAAATGGGCTACGAAAAGGTGGCCATGAGCACTGCGGCGTCCGTGGCCAAGCTCATGGGTTTTCCTGAAGACCGGATCGAAGATCTGAAGACGGCCGTAGCCGAGGCCTGCATCAACGCCATCGAGCACGGCAACAGTATGAATGAAAAGCTCTCTGTCGGCGTCGTTCTACGCGCCGATAACGACGAGCTCGAAGTGAAAGTTCTCGACGACGGCAGGGGAATCAAGGCGCAGCCCGTGAAACCCGACATCGATCGCAAGATGCACGGCGACGAAGACCCTCGCGGCATGGGCATGTTCCTCATCCAGGCATTGGTTGATGAAGCGGAATGGGTAACCGGATCGGACGGTAAAAGCAGCTACGTCCGGCTGGTGATCAAACTAAATAAACAGGCGGAATAGGTTTAAGATGTGACCAATCGCAAGCGGAGGCAATTGACAAGTGGAGAGCGAGACTAAATCGCACGTGGATCAACTGAAGTCGCCAACCGGATACCCAGTAGCCGTTCTCCGTTTTTCCGGCGACATCGCCAGCACTTCTAAAGAAGCGGTCCTCGGCACATACGAGGCCCTGCCCAGGGAGACGACCAAGCTCATCCTGCTCGACTTCACGAAAGTTGACTACATCAACTCAAGTGGAATCGCCCTGGTCATCCAACTGCTGATTCAAGCCGCGCACTCAGGCCAGACCGTGTGCGCATTCGGCCTCTCAGCGCACTTTACTAAGGTCTTTACCATGGTGGGAATCACCAAGTACGCGCGCCTGTTCCCCAGTCAGCTCGAAGCCCTGGCCGCTCTCTAAAAAGCGCTCTCAAATCCACTCAAGCCAGTTGCGGAGTGCGCGGCCCTGCAATTCACCGCCCTACTGTGGCCCCTTCTCACTCCTGGAGAACGGGTTCGGCAAGTGGAACGGCGTTTCCGGCGAGGAATCCCTTTTCTTCGTGGCTGCGTCCTGCCGCAGAATCGTGCGCTGCGAATTGATGCACAGCCAACCGCCATGCACGCGCTCGAAAACCTGCGTGAATACGCCTTTTTCGTCCACCTGTGCCGACCCCACCTTGTGGTGCAGGGTGTAGGTGCCATTAGCTACCGCAATGTCACCCAGCATGCGCACGGTCACCACCTTCTGCGTCAGGTAAAGCGTCTTGTCGTCGCCGCTGATCACCTGCGCCACCTGCTGGTTACGCGTGGTCACATCGCCACTCGCTGAGACGTCAACAAACAGCGGCGACAGCACCAGTTCCAGGCTGTACTGGTCGCGCCGGTTCACGGCGTCGGACCAGCTGTCTTCAATTTTCTGGAATTGCAGAATCTCGGGACTAATGGTCTCAGTCACGCCAGGCTTGTCAGCAGCCGGAGCCGGGTTTGTCGCCGGACCGGTGCCCGTCGTCGGATTCGCGGCTGAATCCTGAGCGACTGCTCCGTAGCCCAAAAAGATGCCACACAAAAGAGCAGCAGAAAAGAGGAAGGCAAAGCGTTTCATGCGTGTTTCCAGCTCCAACCTTGAAAGCAAGGTCTACTAAGAATCATAGCTCTTTTCGCTCTGTTACTGGCGTGCGCGGAAGCGAAAAACCGGTGGCTCTCGGCCAGCCTTTTTGCGGTCTTTAAAGAAGTCCTTGCAGCTGGCAGGGCAGGTGAATCGGAGCGTTGGAGACTTCGATCGCGATCCAGCCGCTTTGCGGAACTGCCCGAGGGTGCGGGCGCCGGGCCCCACGTTTGAGTCCGGTATTGGGTGATGCGGCTGCATCTTCCGGCCCCCGGGACCGGGACTCGAGAACGAGAACCGGTAATCGAACTGACATCGGGCGCTCCGTCCCAAAATCGAGCACTTTCCGTTTCGGTAGTGATGGGTATCACCATTCCTCGCCCCGACAAAACCGCAATCTGACGAAGCCCTAATCTTTCGTGCAGGTAGTGATGCTCGGCGCCGGCATCTGAGCAAAAGGAGACAGATTTGCTCGCGCTCAACCAGAAAAAATACGACTGGAGAGAGTGCACAACATGCAGCCGGCAAGGTCGGCTGAGATTCGATCGGCTGAGGTTCGGCTTGATCAGTTCAACCTGATCAGCTCGACCTGATCTGCTCGAATTGATCAATCTAATCAGCGCCTCCAGTATTTCGAAAGCGGTATTTTGCATGCAGGTTGATCTTGCTCGGCCGCTAACGCGACGGTTCAAGCGTGCGGTTCCGCTTGAGCAGCCGGGACTGCGGGCGTTTTTGCTGGCTTTGCTTTGCGCCGGCTTGACGTGCGCTACAGCTTTTGCCGCTTCGCCCCCCGGCGCCAAGGCCCAAAGCGCGTCGGCCACCTCGACCGCACCAGCCGCTACACCCCCCGCGCACGCCGAGTTTGTGGGTGCTGACACCTGCGCCACCTGCCATGCGGACGTGGCCAAAAATTTTGCCGCCAATCCTCACCAGAAGATGGCGTTGATGCACGGCAACGCGAATGGCGTTACCTGCGAGAACTGCCACGGCGCGGGCAGCGAGCACGTATCTAGCGGCGGCGACGTAACCAAAATCTTCGATCCCGCCAAGGCTTCGCCCAAAGACGTAGACGCAAAGTGCCTGAGCTGCCACGGCGGGGCACACCCCAACTTCGAGCGTTCTCCACACGGCGAAGCCAACGTCAGTTGCGTCAGTTGCCACAGTGTTCACGCCAGCCAGGACAAAGAGCATCTGCTCAAGGCAGCGCAGCCCACGCTCTGCTTCCAATGCCATACCGACGTGAAACCCCAGTTCTCTATGCCCTTCCACCACAAGGTCGAGGAGGGTTTGATCCAGTGCACCGACTGCCACGATCCGCACGGGACTCTGGGCCAAAACAGCCTGAAGTCGGCATCCGAGCAGGATGCGGTTTGCGTCAAGTGCCACACCGAGACCGCGGGGCCCTTTGTCTATGAGCACGCGGTGGTCAAGACCGAAGGATGCACGGCCTGCCACTTCCCGCACGGAGGGCCGAATCCGCGGCTGCTGAACCGCGCGAACGTGAACACGCTCTGCCTGCAATGCCACTCTCCGTCGACCAACTTCAGCACGTTTACGCCGCAGGGTCCGGCCCACAACCAGGCTATGCAGTACCAGTCGTGCCTGATTTGCCACACCAGCATTCACGGTTCGAACGTGAGCCCGATTTTCTTTAATTCCAACTAGGCGAGGGAGCCAGCCGTGACAGATCAGACAGAACTCCGCAAGAGTCTGGGTGGGTCGCGAGCCGCGCTGCGCATAAGCCGGCTGTGCGCCCTTGCCATCGCGGTCATCTTAAGTATGGGTGGTGCTGCCGTCGGTATGGGCCAGGATCAATCAGGCAAAGGCGCCTCCACGAAGCCTGCCGAGAAAAAGCCTGCTGCCGTGCCCGCTATCAAGAAGGCAAGCGCCTATGAGATTCATCAGTCCCTCGAGGTGGGCGGACGCCTCACCAATTCCTACGGTAGCGGAGCCATGTGGGACACGCTATTCAACCAGACCTCCGGCGGGCGCATTCTCGAGCAGTCGCTCCAGATGCGTTCGACCAATCCTTCCAAGACGCCTTTTTTCGACACACTAACGTCTTACAGTACTGGCTACGGCGGCGATCCATCCAACGTGAGCCGGATCGACATGTCCAAGGGCCGCATCTACGATTTCAACGGCAGTTTCCGGCGCGACCGCAATTATTTTGATGACAACCTGCTCGACAATTCGCTGCTCGGCCCTACGGCACTGGTTCCTGAAAACGATTCGCTGCACCTGTTCAACACCGTGCGGCGCAATACCGACGCCAACTTCACGTTTCTCCCGCTGTCGCTGGTCAGCATCCGCGTGGGCTTCAATCACGGCACCAATGAAGGGCCATCGTTCACCTCGGTTCACGACGGCGGCGACGTGCAACTCGCGCAGTGGTTCCGCAACTCGCGCGATACCTACTCTGCCGGCCTCGATTGGAAACCGTTCAAGCGCACCATGATCAGCTACGACCAGTTCTTCGTCCTCTATCGGGGCGACAGCACCTTCCAGTTGGCGGGCGCGAGCTGGCAGATCGGCCAATTCACTGCATCTCCGCCGGCCATGACGGGAACCGGCACTTACGAATCGTTGGGCGTCGACACCCTGAGCACCGCAACCTGCGGTTCGGGGACCTCGAAGACCACCGAAATTTATAACGGCCTGGCCAACCCGTTTTGCACCGGCACCACGGCCATGACCGAGGTTGCTCCGACGCGGAATAAGTTCCCCACCGAGCAATTTCGGTTCACCTCGAACTACCGGGACAAGGTGGCGATTCATGCCAGGCTGCTTTACAGCGATGGCAGTGGCACGCTGAACAACTTCAACGAGACCTTCGCCGGCTTCAACAGCCGCGGCGACACGCGGCAGGTGATCGAGACCGGAGGGTTTCCCAATAACAATCTGGCAAATACCAGGCGGATCAACATGAACGGCGATGTCGATTTCGCGGCTGAGCTAAGCAAGCGGATTGAATTCACCGACGCGCTCAACTACTGGAAGTTCCGGGTAACAGGCTCAACCATCGAATCGGAGACCACATGGGCCGGGACTGCAACCAGCAGTATACTCACGCCTGTCAGCGGCCTCACTCCGGCCACCGCCGTCACCTCGGCCTCTTCGTTCCTGACCCAGAGGATCTCAGGGAACACGGCCATGATCTCCGTAACGGTGACGCCCGACCTCAAGCTGACGGGCGGATGGCGCTTCCGTTCGCGCGAGATCGGCGACCCGCACGTTAACAACGAGACCTGGCACGAGAATTCGGCCATTTTCGGTGCCGTGATGCAGCCGGCAAAAGCCGTGCGCGTCAACATCAACTACGAATCCCTGGCGTCGGCGTACGCCAGTGGCGCGGCGATCGACGGCGAAGCCACGGGTACTCCTCAGTTGGGGCCGTCCAATACCTTCACGCGCATCGCGCCCAACAAGGCCTATCGCATCCGCGCGCGCGCAACCATCAGAGCCACCAGTTGGCTGAATCTCGCCATCTCCGGGAACGACTACTCGGGAAAGAACGATGACCCGATGGTCAACCACGTCGAACGCAATCATGACTTTAGCTTCGGGGCCTCGATCCAGGCGTCGGACAAGCTCAGCGTCGATGTCAACTATGCCTACGACACGGTATTTGCGCAGACCAGCCTCTGCTACATCTACTCGGCAACGCCTGTTCCGCTCGGAGCATCGAATTCCGGCGCCTGCGTGCAGTCGGCAGCCAACCCAGAGGGTGCGTCAAGCCTGCTGCTGGGCTCGGGAACCTATAACGCACCGGCCAATTTCATCTCCGGCTCCTTGAGCTATGTGGCGTCACGCACATTGAAATTAAGCCTCGGTTCCAGACTCAACAACTCGAGCGGAAACGCGGAGCAGCTGAACCCGTATATGGTTCCGGGCGGCCTGCGATCCACTTACCTTGTTCCATACGCAGATGCCGTGTACAACATCTCTCCGGAATGGGCTTGGCACGGGAACTTTGTTTACGACGAGTACTCAGAGAACGGTCCGATGGGCACGCTGGCGTCCCGCAATACGCATGGGCATGTATTGACGCTGGGCGTGAAGTACGCATTTTGATGTGTTGCGAGGCGACTCCCGGAAAAAGCCGCGCGCGACAGCTTTTGCTACGCGCAGAACTGGCCGGAAGCGCAAACCGTCAACCTTAACCGCGCGGCAAGCGCTTGAGCGACTGCGCAGCCGGCAAGAATCTCAAGGAGTTTTACAATGAACTCAGGGAGTTTCGCAATGAAGAAAAGCTTTCGTTCCCCCATCGTGGTGGCTGCGGCGGTGTTGCTGGCCGGCTGCATGTGCTTCGCTGAAGATGGCGCAACCATCTACAAGGCCAAGTGCGCAATGTGCCACGGCCCCACCGGCACGCCAAGCGCAGGAATGGCCAAGTCGATGGGCATCAAGCCCGTCTCCGATCCTTCCATGTCGGCTCTGACCGTGGCCCAGGTGTCCGCCGCCGTGAAGAACGGCAAAGGCAAGATGAAACCCATCGCCGGCCTGACCGATCCGCAAGTGGCTGCCGTCGCGGCATATTTCAGGACCCTCAAGTAGGCCCGGGAATTGAGTCTGGAATCACCGCGGCAGATTGATGGCAGTCCCGTCGTTCTCTAGCGGGCCGTCCGCGCAAGGAGGTTGAGCAACCGTGTCGTTCGTTGAGAGACTTCAGGGGAGCTGGCTTCGTCCGGCGCTGTTTTTCGGCAACAACCCCATCAGCCTTGCGGGCGGCGCCATCACTACTGCCTCCGGCATCACCATGATCAGTTACTGGCTGGCCGAGCTCTCCGGCCATCTCAGTGACAATCCTTACCTGGGCATCATCTTCGTCCTCATCCTGCCATTTATCTTCCTGTTCGGCCTCGCGCTCATTCCTGTCGGAGTCCTGCTCCGGCGCAGAAAGCTGCAAAAAGCCGGCCAGATTCCCGCAGCATTTCCCAGGATCGATCTCAACGACCGCGTCTTCCGCCACGGCATCGATATTGTGCTTGTCGCTACCATCGTCAATTTTCTTGTGGTCGCTACGGCCAGCTATCACGGCGCGGCGTATATGGACTCGCCGGAATTCTGCGGCCGCTCCTGTCATGTGATGAAGCCGGAGTGGACTGCCTACCAGATCTCTCCTCATTCTCATGTGGCCTGCGTCGATTGCCATATCGGCGCCGGCGCTCAAGCCTTCGTCAACGCCAAAGTAAACGGCACAAAGCAACTAATCGAGGTCAGCTTCCACCCACTCGCCCATCTCGCGCCCAAAATCATTCCCGACTATCCCACGCCGATTCCCTCGCCCGTCACCATCCTGCGCGCGGCGCGCTACACCTGCGAAGCATGCCACGCTCCGGCGCACTTTTACGGTGACAAGCTGCTGGTCAAGACGAACTTTGCGGACGATCAGGCCAACTCGAAAACACAAACGGTACTCCTTCTGCACGTGGGCGGCGTTGATTCGCAATCGCGTTACACCGGCATTCACGGCGTCCACCTCGGTCACATCGAGTACGTCACTACCGATTCATCGCGCACCAATATCCCATGGGTTGAACGCCAAAACGCCGACGGCTCGTTTACGGAGTTCAGTTCTCTCCCGGCCGGTAGCGGCATTCCCAAGGGCGACCGCAGAGTCATGGATTGCATCGACTGTCACAACCGCGCCGCGCACAGCTTTGTCACCGCGGAAGAAGCCATTGACCAGGCAATGACCAGCGGCGCCATCAGCTCCGATCTGCCCTGGGTCCACAAAGAAGGGCTGCTGCTGTTGAAGGCCACCTATTCCAACGAGGAGCAGGCCGGCGTCCAGATTCCGCAGCAGCTTCAAGCCTTCTATCGCTCGCAGAATCTTGCCGTGCTGTCGCAGAATGCAGCACTTGTCGACCAGGCCGGCAAAGAGTTGGTCACGCTCTATGACCAGAATGTTTTTCCCTTCATGAAGGTCACCTGGGGAACGCATCCCAACAACATCGGCCACATAGACTACCCCGGATGCTTCCGCTGCCACGACGGCAGCCACACGGCCAGCAATGGCAAAACGATCCCTCAGGACTGTTCCGTCTGCCACAACCTGCTAGCCATCGATGAAGCCAAACCCAAAGTGCTCGTCGACCTCGGCATTCAGTAGAAGAAGCAGCTGCACTTCGCGCGCAACCTCTGCGCCGTGACCCACGTCGTGTCATCTTCCTTCTCATTCTGCCGGCTCCTGGAGCAGAGCCGAAAGCGCCCACAGCGTGTTAGGCTGGCATTTCGCGCGAACCAACCGTCCGCAAAAACTCTAGGAGCACTATCCTTCATGCATTCCACGCAGCCCTCCCACTTCAATCTTGTAGCCGCAGCTCATGCCTCCATGATCGAGCACGGTTTTCAGCCCGATTTTCCTGCCGCGACAGCAACAGAACTCGCCGCCATCAAAGCGCAGCCCGCCGTACCCGCAGTCGACGGCTTCACTGACCTGCGCAACCTGCTTTGGTCTTCCATCGATAACGACACCTCCAAAGACCTCGACCAGATTGAGTGGGCCGAGCAACTGCCTGACGGCCGCATTCGCGTGCTCATCGGCGTGGCCGATGTAGACGCGCGCGTCTCCAAGGGAACAGTCATCGATAAACACGCCGCGTTCGAAACCACCTCCGTCTACACCGGCGTGATCACCTTTCCCATGCTCCCCAAAGAGCTGTCGGAGGGCATCACTTCGCTGAACGAGAATCAGGATCGCGCAGCTATGGTGGTCGAGTATTCGATTGACGCCGTCGGAGTCGCTTCCAACGGAAAAGCATATCGCGCGCTGGTGCGCAACCGCGCGCAACTTGCCTACCCCAGCATCGGCGCGTGGCTTGAGGGCAAAGGCGCACCTCCGCCCAAAGTTGCCGCCAACTCCGACCTTGCCGCGCAGCTCAAGTTGCAAGATTCAGCTGCGCAACGCATGGCCGGTGGGCGCTATCAGCACGGCGCGCTCGAATTCGACACCATTGAAACGCAGCCGGTGCTCGTTACCGACCAGATCATCGGAATCGCGCCCATTGAAAAGAACCGCGCCACGTCGCTTATTGAGGAGTTCATGGTGGCCGCCAACGGCGTCATCGCGCGCACCTTTGAGAGCGCCGGCGTGGCCTCCATTCGCCGCATCGTGCGCGTCCCCAAGCGCTGGGATCGCATCGTCCAGCTGGCCGCGCAAAAGGGCACAACCCTGCCCGCCGATCCTGACTCCAAAGCCCTCAACGATTTTCTCCTCGCGCAAAAGCAGAAGGACCCTGACCACTTTCCCGATCTCTCGCTCGCCGTCGTCAAGCTCATGGGGCCCGGCGAATATGTGCTGGTCAAGCCCAACGAGCCGTCGCCCGGCCACTTCGGCCTCGCCGTCCGGGACTACACGCACTCCACGGCGCCCAACCGGCGCTTCCCCGACGTAATCACGCAGCGTTTGCTCAAGGCGCAGCTCGCGCATGCCGCGGCGCCATATTCTGAGGATGATCTCAACGCCATCGCGCAACGATGCACGCTGATGGAAGATGCCGCCCGCAGAGTCGAGCGCGAGATGGCAAAGCGCATCGCCGCCGTCGCTCTTCATCCGCACATCGGGCAAACTTACCAAGCCATTGTCACCGGCGCTTCCAGCAAAGGCACCTTCGTGCGCACGCTCGATCCGCACGTTGAAGGCATGGTAGTGCGTGGCGGCAAGGGTCTCGATGTTGGCGATAGAGTCACCGTAAAGCTCGTCAACGCCGACCCTCAGCGCGGATATATCGATTTCGAGGCACAAGCCGCCAGAAATTCTTGATTCCGGATCAAGAATCGGGCCAGTCGCAAAGTGCGCAGCAACCCCCTCGGAACCTGTCCCCTTCCCCAATAGCACCGCTGGCCCACCGAAGCTGCCGGCTCACGGCTACGTCCCTGCCTCTTCAAACTCTTCATTGAGCCACTTCGCGAACGCCGCAAACTCCTCGTCACGCCCCAGAAAATTGCGCACCATTTCGCGTCCCGGTTTTGACCCGCCCTGCTCCAGGACTGCCTTCCGGTAACGCGTGCCGGCCTCGCAGCCCAGCAAATCTCCTGCATCGAATTGACCGAAGAAATCCAGCGCAATCACCTTATCAAACATATAGGTGTAGTAGTTCGATGAGTAGCCCATCAAATGCCCAAAGCTCGCATACATGCGGTTACCGTCGAGCCACGTCCACGGCTGGAATTGCTTGTAAAGCTCGCGCGAGATCGCGTCCGGATCAATCTTGGCGGGATCTTCGTCGTGCAGATTGAGCGAGAGCGTCGTGTAGTAGAGCTGCATCCTCACCCAGTCCGCGCGCCCGAACGCGCCCGCCAACTTCATCGTCCGGATAAGTTCCACCGGCAGCACTTTGCCCGTCTCGTAGTGCCGCGCAAACGTCTGCAAAAGTTTCTCGTCGCGGAAAAACTCCTCCAGCATCTGCGACGGCACTTCGATAAAATCGCCCTCCGTCGCAAACCCCGAAAGCCCCGCCCACTCCGTCTGTCCGCCGAGAATCGCGTGCATCAGGTGGCCAAACTCGTGGAAGAACGTAACAACATCGGAGTATTGCAAGAGTCCCGGATCATTCTCATCTCCAGCCGGAAAATTGCAGATCAGCGCAGCCTCCGGCATCGTGCGCCCTCGCACGCCCGTCACCACCGGCGCGGCAGAGAACCACTTGTCCTTGCCCTCGCGCGGATGCATGTCGAGATAAAACCGCCCCACCAGCCGCCCGCCGTCGAAAACTTCAAACACTGAGACCGCCGCATCCCACGCGGTCGCGTTCGACGGACGGAACTCCACCTTGAACAGCTTCGCCGCCGTCTTCAACACACCCGCCTCAACCTGCGCATAGGGAAAATAGGGCCGCACCGACTGCGAGTCAAAGTCGAATCGCGAGCGTCGAAACTGCTCGTACCAATACCCGCGGCTAACGATGTCAATTGCGCTCAACCTCGGCTGCCGCCCGCGCGCGAAATCTAGCACCAGCGCGTGTTCGCGTTTTGCGCCGTCGCGGCTAGCCTCGTCCAGCTTCGCCAAAAACGTGCGCACGTTTGCCGCCGACTTCATCATCTGGTCGGCAGTCGCCAAATCGGCCCAGCTGCGAAAGCCGAGAATCGTCGCAATCTCCTGCCGCGTCGCCAAAAGATCAAGAAGTATCTTCCGGTTCGCTGGATACGCCCGCGTGTTGTACGCCAGAAACATCCGCTCACGCAGCGCCGCGCTCGTCGCAAACGTCATCACCGGCATCATGTCCGGCGGATCGGTGGTCAGCATTACGCGCTCCTGACCATTTGCGTCTTTCTCCGCCGGGTGCCGCGCAATGTAGTCGGCGGGTAGTCCTTCCAGCTCTTCGGGCGTAGCCTCAATCGTCTTCCCGCCTTCCTGAATGTTGCGGCTGAAATCGAGCGCCAACCCAGTGGCCTTGTCGTGCAGCGCGTGCAAATGATCGCGCGTAGCCTGATCCTTGTCCACGCCGGACAACCGATAACCAAGAAGAGTGCGCTCCACAAAATGTTTGGTCGCCGCGCTCGCGCCATCCAGCTTGATCGCCTTCAGCGCGTCGTACACTTCGCGATTCAGGCTCAGTGCGCTCCCGGCCATCGCCACGCGCTGCGCCTCCATCTGCGCCTGGTCGCGCACCGTCTTGTCCGCGGCCACAGAGTTCAGAATTCCCGCTTGCGCTCCCGCCAGATTCAGATGCTCGATCGCCTTGTCGTAAAGCAGCAGCGAATTCTCGGGCGTGCGCTCGCCCTCGACAGCCAGCAGTGTCGCCAGTGCGCTCTCGTGAGCAGCCAGCCGCGCGCTCACCCATGCAGTCAGCTTCTCGGCCGACGCAGCGCCGCCCGCCTCCCACGCGTGTAGAGATTTGCTTTCGCTCACGCCAGCCCGAGTCTCAGTCGCCATCGTTGCGGAATCCTCCAAAACTCTAGACTAACAAGGCGCATCTAGCCACACTCCTGCAACGGCAATTCACCGTAGAGCGTGTTTCAAAAATCAGCTTTGTAACAAGGGCACGGCTTCAGCCGGGCCGAATAAGGCAACAAGATTATCGGGTTTCAACCCCTGAGGGATAATGGCTCTTCTGAAATTCTCTATTGTGCTCGCGCAACGCGCCGCGCTCCATCAGCCCCGGAACTGCTCATCGCTCACATGTTCCATCCAGTAGACCACTTTCCCGTCGAGCTTTTCCTGGATGGCGATGTGCGTCATAGCCGTTGTCAGGCCGGCTCCGTGCCAGTGCTTCTCACCGGGCGAAAACCACACCACATCCCCGGGCCGGATCTCCTCGATCTCGCCGCCCCATCGCTGCGCTCGCCCACACCCCGCCGTCACAATCAGCGTCTGCCCCAGCGGATGCGTATGCCACGCCGTTCGCGCGCCCGGCTCAAAGGTCACGCTGGCGCCCTGCACAAACGCTGGCTCCGGCGCCTGAAACAGCGGATCGATCCGCACCGCGCCGGTGAACCAATCTTCCGGTCCTTTGCCTGACGGCTGGGTGCCGCTTCTCTTGATTTCCATCCCAATTTCCTCCCCGATTTCGTTTTGGCTAATTTCATCGCTCACTGTTTAAAGTACTCGAACCGGTCCTCTGTCCACCGCCCCGGCCCCCCGTCCCAACTTCGGCCCAGCCCCAACCCGCCCGGATTCAGTACCGAAATACCCTCAGAATCTGCACATTCTAGGTTGCATTAGCATCAAAACCCCTTTAATATGCGTCAATTGAAGAGAATGCCTCTCGCCGTCGCCAAAATGCCCATAGCCGTCGCCAACACGATCGAAGCTCCAGCCGCCCCGCCTGTGGCTCTGCCCCGCATGCGGGTCGGGAAGCTATGTATTGCCGTCCAGGCGGCGACGCCCGCCGAGCTGATTTCCCGTGCCGAGGCCGCTCTTAAAGACTCTGTTTTCATTGAGTTTCGCCTCGACTATCTGCCCAAGCCCCCCGCTGTCCTGCCCGACATCAAAGCCCTGCTGGGCCGCCGGCGCGACTTCACAGCCATTGCCACCTGCCGCCGAAAGCCCTATGGCGGCAAGTTCACCGGCTCCCTCAACGCGGAGCTCGAAATCCTGCTCAAGGCCGCCCAAACCGGCTGCCATATCGTCGATTTAGAGGTCGAATCCGCCGAGCAGTGCACCCGTCCGCAATTGGCCAAATTTCGCGCCGTCCTCCGTGCCGCCGGCTCCTCGCTGCTCATCAGCTCGCACGACTTTACTCGCACGCGCCGGCCAGAGGGCCTCAATCAAACCGCCAAACGCATCGCCGCCTACGAGCCCGAATTCGTCAAAGTGATCACCACTGCTCGCAACCTGGCCGACAATCTCTCCGTCCTCCAGATGATCGAGGATCAATCGCTTAATTCCCAGGTAATCGGCATCGCCATGGGCGAGGAAGGCCTCATCAGCCGAACCCTCAGCCCACGTGCCGGCGCAGCCTTCACCTTTGCCTCCTCAACCGACGGCGCAGAAACCGCCGCAGGCCAAATTCCTGCGCGCACGCTTCTCGACATTTATCGCCTCGACCAGCTTGACCGGGCCACGCGCATCTTCGCCGTCGCCGGCAATCCCATCGCCCACTCGCTTTCGCCGCTCATGCACTCTACAGCCTTCCGCCGCGAAAACGTCAACGCCGTCATGCTTCCGCTCAAAGTCAAATCGCTCGACGATCTGCTCACCATCGTCCGCGATCTGCCCCTCGACGGCGTCGCCGTCACCATGCCGCTCAAGCAGGAAGTCCTGCCGCACCTCGCCAACATGGACCCGCTCACTCACCGCATCGGCGCATGCAACACGCTGCGCACCGGCGCTGACGGCAAGCTCTACGGCTTCAATACCGACGTCGCCGGAATTGTTCGCCCGCTTGAGCGCCGCATGAAGCTCCACGGCGCGCGCATCCTTGTCCTCGGAGCCGGCGGCGCAGCCCGTGCCGCGGTCTTCGGTCTCGTCGAGCAGGGGGCGGAAGTCTTCATTGTCAATCGCACGCACGAGAAAGCCGTTGCACTCGCGCGCAAGGCCAAAGCCCACGTCCTCAAGCAGGCTCTTCTTTCCAAGCAGCGCTTTGACGCCATCATCAACACCACCCCGTGCGGCATGACAGGCATCAAGCAGCAGTTGCCCATCAAAGAGAACGAGCTAAACGCCTCGCTCGTCTTCGACCTCGTCTACACGCCACTGGAAACTCCGCTCCTCAAATTAGCAAAGGCCCGCGGCCTCGCCGTCATCTCCGGTCTTGAAATGTTTGTCCGGCAGGGCGCCAGCCAGTTTGAAATCTGGACCGGCAAAGCCGCGCCCGAAGCCGAAATGCTCCGCGTCGTCGAGCTAGAGCTCCGCCGCCACCCGCAGTAACCCGCAGTGCCCCTTCTAAGTCGTGGGATAACAGGACCCTCAACGCGTCCGGCCTCCAGGCCATCACTCCATGTAACCACAGTGCAGCTACACTGTGGCATGTTGCCAAATAGATTCGTTTACCTTGACATGTGGCTACGTTGGGGTTACGTTGTGGCAGATGAGCAAGACTAAGAAAAGGGCGCGTCCTATCCCGGCCTCCAAGCCGCTCAAGGATGACATGGTGAGGATGCGCGTCTCAGCTGAACAAAAACAGGCCCTTACAGCAGCGGCTGAACGCTCTGGACTTGAACTTTCGGCGTGGCTGCGTCAACTGGCACTACGAGCCGCAGGTGCGCTGCCGGAGGCGAAATGACCGTCCGCAAGCGGGTGAAGCGGCGCGGCGTTCTCGCGCGTCATCGAGCGGTGCCGGCCAATCCACGTCCGGTAGAGACCGAGGTAGAAGCATACGGATTCATTCGCGAGAACCTTCGGAGTCTTGGATGGGTTGTCAAGAACCCCAGCACTGCGACCGGCGGCCAAGTATGGACACAAAACCAATGCCTTGGTCATCCAGAAATTAAACAAGCGTTCGGTCTACGGCGGCCTGAGAACGTCGTGAAGTTATCTGAGTCTGCAGTCTGGACGATCGAAGCGAAGGCGGCACGCAAGCAGTTGGCGATCGCGGTCGAAGAAGCAACTAATATGTACGCGAAGAGTATCAACGATAACCCCGGAGGAAAAGTACGCGCCCTACTCGCCACGGGCGTAGCGGGTAGCGAAGAGCAGGGCTACTTGATTCGGACGCGCATTTGGTTGGGCGGTATTTGGCAGCCGGTCACTATCAACGGGCAGGAAGCAACTGGATTGCTCTCGCCCGCCGACGTGCGGACCCTACTGACAACCGGCGGAGCCGACATCCATGAGTTCGCGCCGCCGCAGAGACTGTTCCTTCAGGCAGCAGAGAAGATCAATGAAATTTTGCACGAAGGTGGAATCAACAAGAACGACCGGGCTAAGACCATCGCCGCCTTATTGCTGTCTGTGGTTGAAGAGCCACCTAACCTTGATACGAAGCTGCCCGTCCTGATTTCAGAGATTAATGGGCGGAGCGAGGCCGTGTTGAAGGCGAATGGTAAGCCTGACTTTGCGCCGTTCGTTAAGATTCTTCCGCCGACAAACACGACAAATCATGTCAAGTTTAGGTTTGCGTTGGTTCGAACCATCCAAGAACTACAGAACTTGAACATCCGGTCGGCCATGAACTCCAGTACAGACGTGCTGGGACAGTTCTATGAGGTATTTCTAAAATACGGAAACGGGGCGAAAGAGATCGGTATTGTACTGACTCCTCGCCACATCACCCGTTTTGCCGTCGATGCCGTCGGGATTTCGCATGCCGACATTGTCTTGGATCCCGCATGCGGAACCGGAGGGTTCTTGGTCGCCGCTTTCGACCATGTACGGCGAAACTGCACACCGGCCCAACTGGAACAGTTCAAGGAATACAACCTATTTGGAATTGAGCAGGAATCGTACGTAGCAGTACTCGCCATCGTCAATATGATCTTCAGAGGCGATGGAAAGCACAACATCACTGAGGGCAACTGTTTCACGACCAACGTTACGCGGCGGACGATTGATGGCATCCCTTCAGCCGCTTTCTCGGACAAGCCGGCCAAGGCCGGTAGCGAACCGGTCAGCCGCGTCCTGATGAACCCGCCATTCGCGTTGAAAGCGAGTCTTGACAAGGAATATCGGTTCGTCAGTCGGGCGTTGACGTTGATGGCGGATAGCGGTTTGCTATTCAGCCTTTTGCCGATGGATGCCATGTTTGGCGCCCACCAACAAAAGGTGTGGCGACGTGATGAACTCCTCGCGAAGCACACGCTACTGGCCGTGATTAGCCTGCCGAGCGAGTTGTTCGTGCCTGCCGCGCTCAAACAAGTTGTGGGTATTGTCGTCAAAAAGGGCATCCCGCATCAAAAGGATCGCCCAGTATTTTGGGGACGAGTCGCCCAAGACGGGTACATCACAGTCAAGTCGAAGCGACTTCCTGCGTCAGAACTAGTGCCACCTCGCCAAGAGCCGAGCGATATCCCGTCGATCCTACCGTCTCTTCGAGGCTTCATCGCGCACCCCGAGGCTGTCAGCGTAAACGTGCCGATGCTGTGCAAGACGGCCCCTATCGACTTCGGCGATCCTCTCTTTGAACTATTACCCGAGGCTTACCTCGACAGCCGTATTCCATCGCGGGACGACTTGGAGCAGGCTGTGGCTGGCATGACTCGTGAGACTGCTGCATTCTTGATTCGTTTCGGGAAAGAACAAATTGCGGAGCGATTCAATGAAACGAATTGACAAGATGTTCAGGGTCCACCGCGCCAAGTCCGGTCTGCTTACCGATTATGCGCCAGGAGATGTTGCCTACATTGGGAACGGTCTTGGGAACAACGCGGTTTCAGGGTTTGTGACCCCGCTTGCTGATGACCGGGTATTTCGCTTTATGGGAATCGCAGTCTCGGCCTTCTGTGAGGCAACGGTTCAGCCGCCGCCATTCGTAGCGTGTGGTCGCGCGGGCAATGGATTGACGGTTCTAGAGCCGCGCACGTCGATGTCGCCAGCGCAACTGGCTTACATCGGGGCTTACATAAACATGTCGGTTCGTTGGCGTTTTAATTGGTACCGTCAGACAACAGCGGATCGGATCAAGCCGTTGCTTGTGCCGGATCGAGCGCCCCGTTCAGCCGTTCACTTCGACGTGAAATCGAAGCTACCGGCCATCTCGGCACCAGCACGCCCGAAATGGTCGCTAAATTTAGGGCCTCGTTCCATCGGGAGCCTCTATACGCTCCAACCGGGCGATTATCATAGCCTTGCTGAATTGCGAGCAGGGACCGTGCCTGTGGTTTCGTGCGGCGACGACAACAATGGCATCTCTGCGTGCTGCGATATTCGTGAACATTTGTATCGGGGCAAGATGACGATTGCGTTTAACGGAATGAATACATTAACAGCGAAGTACCATCCATACCAATTTGCGGCAAAAGACGACGTGGCAGTCTGTTTCCCCAAGGCTAGCCTTCGCTTGACCACCGAGCTTTTTATCCAGGTTATGCTAAATCGAGAACGGTGGCGCTACTCGTACTATCGCAAGTGCTTTCTCGAAAAGCTTGAACGGGTTGAAATCCTACTTCCCCTCCGAGATGGAAATCTCGATGAAGACACAATGGCGCGGGTAGTTGAGGCCACGCCGTACTGGAATTACCTAACCGTGCGCTTGAAAAAGACCGCATGACAGTCGCTATCTTTTTTGGGCAGAGCCCTTGACCCGCTCGGTCCTTAGCCACTATTTCCCGAACTGGCCTGAGCGAAGTCGAAGGGTCCCCGCCTTGTACGGCCGGGCAGATACCTGACATTTCAGACCGGGCACATGCCTGACACTTTTTCCTTCTCAGGAAGGTTTTTGTTTTTGTCCTGGGGTCGAGGACAAGCTTGCCC
>Ga0207933_1000162_pt1 | contig 69291 bp, 67 predicted proteins | sample NGESurdeep092012_4_FD_184488 | JGI IMG/M metagenome (GOLD analysis project Ga0207933, IMG submission 184488) | Arctic peat soil microbial communities from Barrow, Alaska - NGEE Surface sample F53-3 deep-092012 (SPAdes) | ecosystem: Environmental > Terrestrial > Soil > Wetlands > Peat ...
AGTTTGTTTTGGTTCTTGCTGGAACCCAATTCAACCTATCAGAGGCTTGGCTCTTTTTCGCTTTTCAGCCCTGCTTCACCTACTCCGCTAATTTGGACAGCAATGAAAGACGGTGACGTTGAGCCCGATGGCGAGCGCCAGCATGGCGGTGGCAGTCAGGGTATATGCCCGGTCCCGAGACAAACTTCGAACGGCGAAACGCAGGTCGTAAACAATCCCTTCGAGACGGGGAAAACCACGCGAATCGCGATGGGCGTCTCTGGAGGCTCCGACCGGCCCGAACCTCACGCGCGCGAGGCGGCGGGCCTCGTCCGGCGGCACGCCGCGTTGCAGATAATCGTCGGTTGCAAGATCGATGTGCGCGCGAAGTTCCTCCGCAAACTCCTCATCAAGGCGCCGCTTGCGGAAAACGGAAACCAGACGCTCCCATGCCTGCCTGGCGGCGCTCAGCACTTCACTGGCCTCCCTTGTCCGAGGCGGCGAGCACGCGTCCCATGACGGCGGCAAGACGCTCCCACTGGGTCTTGTCTTCCTTCATGCGGCGTCTTCCGGCTTTGGTGATCGAATAGAACTTCGCCTTGCGGTTGTTATCGGAAACGCCCCACGCAGCCGAAATCCAGCCGCGCTGCTGCAGACGCACCAGAGACGCGTAGATGGTGCCCTGGTTCAGCAGGATCTCGTTCTCGCTCAACTGCTCGATCCGCCGGGCGATTCCGTAGCCGTGGAGCGACCCCATGGCATCCAGCGTCCGCAGGACCATCAGATCCAGCGTGCCTTGCAGTAAGTCGAGTTTCGAATCGGGCGTCGGGCGGCTCCTGTTGCGATGCCACATAAGTATGACATCGATCCCTGTGGTATGTCCACAGGACCCGGCGGAGCGCGGTGGCGGTTACTTTTAAAGCGATTCGAGCCTTGCCCTGTCCCGCAGCCGCTTGGCGTGGCTGATCCCGATACCAAGCTTCCGGCCAATCCTTATTAAGGTCAGGTCGGCGAGCAGAATCCCGCGAATTTCCGGTGTGCGCCACCATCCGCGCGGCCTGGCCCGCATTCCGACCATCTTTCTGCGCCGCTCGAAGGTTACATCCAGCACGACACCGTGCCGGATGGCAAATTCGCGGGCGGGTAACGTCTCCAGATCTTCGAGGCGGTCCGTCCAGAACTCCGTGACGTCATCGTTGTAGTTGAAGCCAAGCCGTCTGCGGGCGCGCTTCAGCGTGGTGCGGCCAGCCGGCAAATCGAACAGGAAGCCGTGGCCCCGTGTCCGGTTGGCGTTCCAAAAATCCACCAGACCTTTCGTCGCGATCAGGCGGGGCGAGCCGCCGCGAAAAGCGCCATGATCGTCGGCCGGGGTGCCGAAATGGAGATTGAAACCGTGCCGGGTCTCGCGGACATCGCGAATATCCCACAACTGGCCTTCGACGTCCTTCGCCTGGCCGACGATGGGATACATGGGCCGTTTTGCTCTTGCGCTTTCAACTCTCGCGCGAGCCGAACAATACAGCTCTCCATTCTGCCTTCCGGCGCTATGCCTCCCGACGACGGGTCCGGCGCGGAACGGCTGCTTGATTTCACAATCTTTCGGGTTGAGGATGTTGTTGGGTGTCATGGCGGTTCGCGACCCGGTTGTAGCATTGCGGCGATGGGATCGGGCATGCGTGGGCCGTGGCGGGAGGTGGGAAAATCGGTCCAGGATGCTGGATCTAAAGGAGGCTGACCGCGCGGCGAATATATTTATCCGGATTGTGACCGCCTGGCGGCTGCTTGAGGCTGGCCGTGCTACTATTGGCGCGTAATAATGCCACCATCGGCCACGCCTCCGATGCCCGCGTCTCTCAGGAGAGCGATCGCCAGCCACGAAGAGAATAACAAGGATGTGGGCGTAAGCTACCTTCTGACCAACCCGCCCGATGCGCCAGGCCGGCGGTTTTGCGCCGCGTTAGCAGATAATGCGCAAGCGATTCTGCGTCTTCTGCGGATCGAGTTCCGGAGCGGACCCCGCCTATGCCATCGCGGCAGCTTCCCTCGCAACCCAGCTTGCGGCGCGAAACATCCCGATTGTCTACGGTGGAAGCAAGTCCGGGCTGATGGGCGTCCTCGCCGATGCGGCGCTCGATGCGGGCGGCGAAGTGATTGGCGTCATTCCGCGCGCGCTCGTCGAAAAGGAAATCGCGCACACGCGCCTCACCGAGTTGCGGGTGGTCGACACCATGCACCGGCGCAAGGCTCTGATGGCTGAACTTTCCGATGGTTTCATCGCTTTGCCGGGAGGTTATGGAACCCTCGATGAGTTCTGCGAAATCCTGACCTGGACGCAACTGGGCCTCGAACGGAAGCCATGCGGAATCCTGAATATCCGGGGGTATTACGATCATTTGCTGCAATTGTTCGATCACGCGGTGGCGGAGCGATTTCTGAAGCCGGCGCACCGCGACATGTTGCTTTCGGACACCGCGCCTGAGTTGCTGATCGACCGCATGTTGCGGTACGCGCCGCCGTCGGTCGATAAATGGATTGACCGGCAGGATGCCTGAGACACGATGATCCGTTCGGGAAAGGATGTGGCCACCGGCGAGGCAATCGTCATCGAGTTCGATGAGACGATTCGCTCGGTGCAAACGGCGGAAACCGAGCCGGTCGAGCCTGGCACGGAGTTCTCCGGAACCGGGACTGTCTATCTGGCGCCCGGCTTCATCGACCTTCAGATCAACGGCTTCGCGGGCGTGGATTTCAATAACCCGCATGCCCCGCTCGAAGAGATCGCGCGCGCGCTCGAAGTCATCTTTTCCACGGGCGTAACCCGCTGTCTGCCGACTGTCATTACAGGGTCTCCCGACGGCATGCTCGCGTGCCTCCGCAACCTGCGCCGCGGCCAGAGCACGTTGCCGCGCGGCATCGCCATCGCCGGATTTCACGTGGAGGGGCCGCACATCGGCGCGGAAGACGGACCGCGCGGGGCTCATCCCGCCCGCTGGGTGCGCCCGCCGGACCTCGACGAATTTGCGCGCTGGCAGGACGCCACGGACGGCAATATCCGGCTCGTAACCCTCTCCCCTCACTGGCCGGAGGCGCCACGCTACATCGCGGCGGTGACCAGGGCCGGCGCCGCCGCGAGCATTGGCCATACCGGCGCGAATGCAGACCAGATTGCAGCGGCGGTGGATGCGGGCGCAACACTCTCCACGCACCTCGGCAACGCGGCGCTCCGGCTTCTCCCCAAATTTCCCAATTTCCTGTGGTACCAACTGGCGGAAGACCGTCTGAGCGCCAGCTTCATCGTCGATGGCCTTCATCTTGACGACACGTTTCTGCGCGTGGCACTGCGGGCGAAAACCGTGGAGCGAACCGTCCTGGTGACCGACGCCGCCGCGCCCGCCGGAGCCATTCCCGGGCGCTATCGTCTGGGCGAACTGGATGTGGATCTGACCCCGGACGACCGCGTCGTGCTTGCTGGCACGGGCAAACTTGCAGGATCGGCCCTGCGCATGGACCGCGCCATCGCCAACCTGATGCGGATCGGCCATCTCAGCCTGCGCGATGCCGTGCACACCGCGACCGTCAACCCGGCGCGCCTGATTCATCTCGAAGGCAGGACAAAAGGCCTGACGCCCGGCGATCGGGGGGATGTCGTGGTCTTACGGGAGACGGATTCCCCACAACATGCTCTCGCCATCGAAGCCGTATATCTTGACGGCATGCGCGTGGCGTGATACCGGCGACAGGCCTTAATCATGCCTCAGAGCGATTACGGGATCGACGCGCATGGCGCGGCGCGCAGGGATCAGGCAACCGAGCGCGGCGGACAAAACCAACACAGCCGATGCCACGACAAGCGCGATCGGATCGGCGGGTGAAACCTGGACCAGTTCGGCTTTCAGGACGGGGTTGACGGCGAACGACGCTGCGAGTCCGATCGCCAGACCGATTCCAACTGGAAGCATTCCCTGTCTGAAGACGAGTTTGAGAATATCGCGGGCCGTTGCTCCGACCGCCATCCGGATTCCAATCTCCTGAGTGCGCCGGCTCACCGAATGCGCGGTGACCGCATACAGGCCGACCGAAGCCAGCAGGAGCGCAATCGCGGCGAAAATCAGGAACAGAACTGCGATGCTCGCGTTGAACGCGTAGGCCTGCGCCAAACGCTCGGCCATAGTCGAAAAGGAGGAAACGGGTAAATCGGGATCGAGCGCGTGGATCTCTCGCTGAAAGGCAGGTATAAGACTTTCAGGAGGCACCCGGGTTCGCGCCATAAGGTCCATGGTCTCTGCCGGTTTTTGCCGGTAGGGCAAGTAAACCAAAGGGTCGAAATCCTGTCCCGTGCGGTCATTCTGTACGATATTTGACGCGACGCCCACGACGCTCAGCCACACATCCGCCGTCTTACCGTCGAATAACCTGAGACGTTTGCGCAGAGGGTTCTCTCCCGGCCAATACTCGCTCGCGAACCGCTGGTTCACGATAACTACCGGAACTCCCGGGAGTCGATCTGAATCATTGAACTCACGGCCGGAGAGCACCGCGGATCCCAGTGTCCGGAAGTAGGCCGGGCTGACGATCAACGCCGAAAGCTGTGGGCGGCGTTGCTCATCGACGGCCGGACCGCCGGCAAGCTCGAACGGCAGGCGCAATGAGTCGTACGTCGGAAGGGTGTTGGCTATGGCCGTGGATTCCACTCCGGGGATTGCTTCCAGACGTATCTTGAGACGGTCGTAGAAGGAAATCCGTGCCTCTGCGTTGGGATACCTGGCAGCAGTCAGTCCCAGGGACGCTGTAAGGATGTTTGCCGTTTTAACACCGACGTTTGCCGTGTAGAGATTAAGAAAGCTGCGGATCATAACCCCCGCTCCCGCAAGCAGCACCACGGCAAGCGCCATTTCTCCGATTACAAGGAGAGAGGACAAGTGCTTTCCACGTCCGCCGCCGGTCGCGCCACGGGCGCCGTCCTTTACCGTGGCGTGGACGTCGAGTTTCGAGAGTCGAAGTGCCGGTGCCAGACCGAACAGGATGCCCGTTCCTATTGAGGTTGCGATGAGATAGGCGAAAACGCGATGGTCCATGGAATAGTTCAGGATATGATCGAACCAGCTGCCCGGAGTCTCACTGGATATACGTGCCCCATTGGCCGCCAGAGCGTAAATACGTACACCCCATTTGGCAATCAACCAGCCGAAGAAGCCACCCAGACCCGATAGCATCACACTCTCGATGAGGAGTTGCCGGACAATCCGCAACCGCCCCGCGCCGAGTGCGATGCGAAGAGAAATCTCGCGGGACCTGCCCAGGGCGCGGGCCAGCATGAGATTCGCCAAATTGGCACATGCGATCAGGAGCACAAAACCCACCGCGCACCACATGGCCTCGTAGATCAGGATCGCGTTTGAGCCGATGAAGAACTCGCGGAAATTCAGCACATGCGGAAGCAGGTTTCGACCCTGATTTGTAAGCGGATAAGCGTTGCCCAGCCCGCGCCCGATGGTTTCCATTTCCGCCCGCGCGCTCTCGATGGTGACGCCCTCGGCCATGCGCCCGAACACGAACCATGTGTCGCGGTGTTCGCGCTTCCGGACCTCCGGGGTCGGTATCAGTGGCACCCATAGATCCTGGTTCTGCGGGAAGGAAAAGCCGGGGGGCATGACACCAATCACGGTCGTCAGCGCGCCATTCATCCGTACCGTCCGGCCGATAATGTCAGGGTCCTTTGCGAACCGGCGTTCCCAGAAGCCATAGCGCAGGACGATGACGGGAACTGCACCGGGTATCTCGTCGGATGGCGTGAAATCCCGCCCCAGAATCGGCTTCTGCCCCACCAGTTTAAAGGTGTCGGCACTGACTTCGGTTGCGTCGTAACGTTCGGTATATCCGCTCTTGTCGTCTAAGGTTATCCGGGTACCGTGGACAAGAGCCATCCCCACAAACGACCTGGCCTGAGCCCGCCAGTCCTCGAAATCCGGCCAGGAGACACAACAACCACGACCCGTGGTCATATACACGATGCGATCGTTCCCTTCGACAAGCGGAAATCCCTTGAAGAGCACGGCATTCGTCACGGTGAAAACGGTGGCATTCACCCCGATACCGAGAGCAAGCGTCATAACGGCCACGGCTGTGAAGCCGGGATTTTTACAGAGCGTACGCGCGGCGTAGCGTACGTCCCTGACGAATGTCTCAATCGCCGCAAAAGTCCGGGAATCCCGATACTCTTCCTTCACGGATTCCATGCCTCCAAACCGGCGCATGGCGTCATAGCGGGCCTCCACCGGATTCATCCCGTTCCGGAGATTGTCTTCGGCCTGCATTTCCAGGTGGAAGCGGAGTTCATCTTCCATCTGGCTCTCCAGCCTGCCACGAAAAATCAAACCTCGCAGGCGCGCGGTAAGCACTCTCGGCCGGCTCATGGAGCCTCGTGCCCCAGGGTCTCCGGAATCGGTCCCAGAAAGCGGTCAATGGTTGAGCGCATCCGTTCCCAGTCCTTTGTTTCCCGGGCGAGTTGCTTTCGCCCGCTCGCGCCGATTGAATAAAACTTCGCCTTGCGATTCTTTTCTGAGGCCCCCCATCTGGAGGTAATCCACCCTTCCTGCTCCATTCGCAAAAGAGCGGGATAAAGAGTTCCCTGGTTGAGTTGCAGCAGGTCTTCGCTGATCTGTTCGATCCGGCGGGCGATCCCGTAACCGTGCAGCGGCCCGAGCGCCTCCAGAGTCCGCAGCACGAGGAGAACAAGCGTGCCCTGCAGAACGTCGGCTTTGGGTGAGTTGTCCTGTTTCATTTGGTAAACTACAGGAGTATAACGAATTTCCATTAGGTAATCAACAGAAGGACCGGCCAGGCTCATAAGCCATAATCGGAGTGTGGATTTCGACTACACACCGGAGCAACTTCAACTGCGCCGCGCGGTGCGCGATTTCGCCGCCGCGGAGATCGCCCCTCACGTTATGGAGTGGGATGAAAATCAGATCTTCCCGCTCGAAGTTGTCAAAAAGCTCGGGCAACTCGGCTACATGGGCGCCATCTTTCCGGAAGAGTATGGCGGCGCGGGTCTTGGTTATGTCGAATACTCCATCATCATTGAAGAACTCTCGCGCGTGGATGGCTCCCTCGGCATCATCCTCGCTGCCCACACTTCTCTCTGCTCCAATCACATTTACAAGGCGGGATCGGAAGAACAGAAGGGCAAATATCTTACGAAACTAACGTCGGGCGAATGGATTGGATGCTGGTCCCTGACGGAACCGGAAGCCGGCTCGGACGCGGCTGGCACTCGCAGTACGGCCGTCCGCGAAGGCGATCGATGGGTGCTGAACGGGTCGAAGACCTTCACCACGAACGCCCATTACGCGGACGTTTGCGTTGGCATGGCGATGTCGGACCGCGCCGCCGCGCGGCATGGCATCTCGGCTTTCATTCTGGAGAAAGACACGCCCGGCTTTCGCGCGGGGAAGAAGGAAAACAAGCTCGGCCTGCGCGCCAGTGCCACCGGCGAAGTCATCTTCTCCAACTGCCGCCTGCCTGAGTCGCAACTTCTGGGCAAGCAGGGCGAAGGCTTCGTCGACAGCCTGCGGATTCTGGATGGCGGCCGCGTCTCCATTGCGGCGCTCTCGATCGGCATGGCGCAGGGCGCATACGATGCGGCACTGAAATACGCCAAACTGCGGAAACAATTCGGCCGCCCCATCTCGGAATTTCAGGCCATTCAGCACAAGCTGGTGGATATGGCGACGAAGATCGACGCCTCACGCCTGCTGACTTATCGCGCGGCTACGATGCTCGATGCGGGCAAACGCGTTACGCGCGAATCGTCCATGGCCAAATTATTCTCTTCCGAAGCGGCGGTGTGGATTGCGAATGAAGCCGTGCAGATTCACGGCGGCTATGGTTTCATCAAGGACTATCCGGTCGAAAAGTTCTATCGCGATGTGAAGCTTTGCACCATCGGCGAAGGCACGAGCGAGATCCAGCGCCTGGTGATCGCCCGCCAGTTATTAAAAGATTAATGACCACCCGCGAACTCGCACGCCTGGCCACTCTGGTCGAAAACGGTTCGCCGGAGGCGCTCGAATACCTGGCGTCCGCGCCCGAAGGCGATGGCCTGATCGTCGGGATTACAGGTCCTCCCGGCGCGGGGAAGAGCTCTCTAGTCGACGCGCTCGCGGCCGAGATCCGCCGCCGTGAAAAGACGGTTGCCATCGTCGCGGTGGACCCCTCCAGCCGCGCCACCGGAGGCGCGATTCTGGGCGATCGGGTGCGAATGCAGCGGCATCATGCCGATCCCGGTGTCTTCATCCGCTCCATGGCCACGCGGGGCGCAACCGGCGGCCTGGCCCGTACCAGCGCCGCGCTCGCCCGCCTCTTCCGCTCCGCCGGATTCGATTTTGTCATGCTCGAAACGGTTGGGGTCGGCCAGGACGAGATCGACGTGGCCGCGTCCGCCGACGTGACGGTTGTCGTGCTGGTTCCCGGCATGGGAGACGATATCCAGGCCATCAAGGCGGGCCTGATGGAGATCGCCGATATCTTCGCGATCAATAAGGCCGACCGCCCCGGGGTGGCGCAAACTCAAGGTGAAATCGAAGCGATGCTGTCGCTTGGCCACGGCGAGAGAGTCCCCGCCATCTTCCGAACGGTGGCGACGGAAGGCACGGGCGTTCCCGAACTTCTCGCCGATCTGGAAACCCGGCGGCGCAAACTTCACGGCCGCACGGAACAACGCACGGAACAGCGCTGGGAAATCGATCATTTAGGCATCGCCGTGCGCTCGCTCGACGATGCCCTGCCCTTCTACACCGCGCATCTCGGACTGCCCGTGCTATCGCGCGAGACCGTTGAGCACGAGAAGGTGAACGTGGCGATGCTGCCCGCTGGTGCATCGCGCATCGAACTGCTCGAACCGCTCGACGCCGATTCCACCATCGCGAAGTTCCTCGAAAAACGCGGCCCGGGTTTGCATCATGTTGCCATGCGCGTGCCGGATCTTAATGCGACCGTTCACCGTCTCCAAACTGCGGGAGTGCGCCTGCTCGGGGCGCCCCGCCGCGGCGCCGGCGGACACCTGTATGTGTTCGTTCATCCCTCAGGCGCGGGTGGCGTACTATGGGAACTTATTCAGCAATAAACGCATTTCCAAGGAGCGTCATTGGCCAGAATCGGTATCATCGGCGGCAGCGGTTTATACTCCATGCCGGGCTTCCACGCCGAACAGGAACTCTCCATCGTCACCCCTTTTGGAGCGCCTTCCGACAACTACATCGCGGGCGAACTGGAGGGGCATGAAGTCGTCTTCCTGGCCCGGCACGCGCGTGGGCACAAGCTCTCTCCGTCGGAGTTGAACTTCCGTGCCAACATCTACGGCATGAAGACGCTCGGGGTGGATCGAATTCTGTCGCTCAGCGCCGTGGGCTCGCTCAAAGAAGAGCACCGCCCGCTCGATTTCGTCATCCCCGACCAGTTCTTCGACCGCACGCGCGGGCGCATTTCCACCTTCTTCGGCGATGGACTGGTGGCGCACGTGAGCTTTGCCGATCCCGTCTGCCCCCAGATGTCCGATACGGCCGAAGCCGCCTGCCGCGCCGCTGGCGTCAGCGTCAAGCGCGGCGGAACGTATATCTGCATGGAAGGGCCGGCCTTCTCGACAAAGGCGGAATCGAATCTGTACCGGTCATGGGGCATGGATGTCATCGGCATGACGAACCTGCAGGAAGCCAAACTCGCCCGCGAAGCCGAGATCTGTTACGTCACGATCGCGATGGTGACCGATTACGATTGCTGGCATGACGATCACGATGCCGTAGAGGTGACCGATATCCTCCGTGTGCTGCAGCAGAACGCCGCCAACGCCTGCCAGGTGGTGGCGAACGCTGTAAAAAACATGCCTTCCGAGCGCACCTGCAAATGCGGTTCGGCGCTGGCTCATGCGCTCATTACGGACAAAGCCCTCGTCCCCGCGCACACGCTGCAAAAGCTGGAACCGATTGTCGGCAAGTATTTCGTGTAAAGAGGCATTGGAGGCGATCCGGCGCGGGGAACGGCTCGCGCCCGCCGCCGTGCGCAAACTCGGCGAAAAACAGCCCGCGGAATTCTTTGGCACGATCGTCGAGGCTCTCGCCGATTCCTTCGATCCAGCCGAGGCGCAGGCATATGAACAGTTAATGCGGGCCTGGATTCCGCAGCCTTCGCGCACACGGCCCGTTGTGCCCGAAAGAGTTGAAACAGTCTGCGTTCTCTCCCGCGTTACGCTCGGCGCCGATATCAAGATCACCAGCATCGTCCTCGATGCGATGAAGAAGCGGTTCCCCGCGGCGGCAATCGTACTGGTGGGCAATCGCAAATCGGCGGAGCTTTTTGCGACCGACTCCCGCATTTCGCATCATGCCGCCGAGTACCCGCGCTCGGGTCCCGTCAGCCTGCGTCTTCAATTCGCCCACGACCTGCGCCGTCAGCTCGAAAAAACGAACCGAATCGTGGTCGATCCCGATTCCCGCATCACGCAACTCGGTCTGATCCCGCTCTGCGGGCCGGAGCATTACTTCCACTTTCGCAGCCGCACCGCGGATTCATCCGGCAATCTCACGGGTCTTACTTTGGACTGGCTGCTCGAAATGTTCGGCGAAGCGGGAGAAGCCTACATCGCGCCCGATCCGGTTCCGATCGAAGGCGATTCGCCACGGGTGGCCGTGAGCCTCGGCGTCGGAGGCAACGAGAGTAAGCGCGTCCAGGGTGGCTTCGAAAGACAAATCATCCGCGCGCTCGGTGAAAGATTCCAGACTGTCTGGATCGACCGCGGAGCCGGTGGCGAAGAAGCCCTGCGCGTGACCGCCGCCGCTGAAGCGTCCGGATGCATCGGCCGTGTGCGCTTTTGGGAAGGATCGTTCGCGGGTTTCGCTTCGATAATCGCCCAGTCCGATCTCTATGCCGGATACGATTCCGCGGGACAACACGCCGCCGCCGCGTCCGGGACGCCGCTGATCTCCGTCTTCGCCGGTGCGCCGTCCGATCGCTTCCTCCTGCGCTGGTCTCCGCAAGGGCCGGGACCGATTCGCATAATCGAAGCCAATTCGCTCTCTGCCGAGGCCAGTCTGGAACAATTCCTCAGCGCACCCGGCTTGGCTCACCGTCCGCCAGCGCCAATTCAGTAATACGTACGCCGGTTGAGGTAACTCTCGACAGTAATTCGGCATAAGCCGCTTCGAGAAACTCCGAAAGGAGCATCGGATGGTCGGGCGTCGCCGGTTGATGCGCCGCCCTGCGTCCGGCTCGTCATTCCGGCTTCACGAGCCGGGCTGCGCGCGCCATGCCGCGGGAGAGGCTGGTCACGGGTTTACTTCTTAGCCCCAACCTCGACGCCGGCCCATCTCTCGACGGTCTTCACGACCTCGGTCAGATCGGCATCCGCGCCTTCGGTGGCGATGGTAATCGCGAGCAGTTGCCGGACAGCGGTTCCCACCACCATCGGGACGCCCATGGCTTCGGCTTCCTCCAGACACAGCCGGATGTCTTTGTTCAACAGGCCGATGGCGAAGCCGAAGTCGAAGGTCCGCGGAATAACGCATCGCGGGATCTTGTCCTGCGTGGCGCTGTTGCGCCCGCTGCCGGCGTTGATCACGTCAACAATCTGTTGCGGATCGAGCCCGGCCTTGACGCCCATGACCAGCGCTTCCGACGAGATCGCCATGGCGGTACCCGAGAGGAGGTTGTTGAGGAGTTTCATGGTCTGCCCCTGACCCGGGCGCGTGCCGACAAAGAAGAGTTTGCCGATCGGTTCGAGCACCGGTTTGACGGCCGGGTACGTCGCTTCAGGGCATGACACCATCACCGCCAGAGTTCCTTTTTCGGCACCGGCAATCCCGCCGCTTACCGGGGCATCGACTGCGGTGATTCCCTTTGCCGCCAGACCCTCTGCCACGCGCGCGGCCACGGTCGAGCCGGTGGTCGAAACATCGATGAATATCTTCACCCGCGTGCCTTCACCGATGCCGTCCGCGCCCAGCGCGACGGCCTCTACGATGGGCGGAGTGGGCAAGCTTGCCAGTACTATATCGGCTGAGGATGCCACTGCCGCGGGCGAATCGGCCCGCACCGCTCCCAGCGCCACCAGAGGGGCGACAGCGGCCTCGCTTTTGTCGTAAATCGTAAGCTGAAAGCCAGCCAGTATCAAGCGCCGGACCATCGGGGCGCCCATGCGCCCGACGCCCACAAAACCGATATCCTGTTTCGACATTCGCCCTACACTCTAACACCGTGGCGATCGGGCAATGCGGTGGCCAGGCGGGTGATCCCGTAAATATGGGAAGATGGCAATGGATGAAGACGACCCTCGAAATTCCGGACTTGCTCTTCAGGCGCGCAAAGTCGCTTGCCGCCGAACGGGGAGTTCCTCTGCGGGAGTTGGTCACGGAGGCGCTTGCGGAAAAACTGCGAGTCTCGGGCGGCAGCGCCAGACCGTGGCTGAAATCGTTCGGCAAGCTACGGAGTTTGCGCGCCGAGACGGCGCGTATCGACGCGATCGTGGAGGAGGAGTTTGAGCGGATCGAACCCGAAGACTGGCATTGATACTCGATACGAACGGGCTGTCGGCCATGGCAGACGGCGACGCGAAACTGGAGCCGATCCTTCACGGGGCGGCGGAGCTTGCGATCCCTGTCATTGTCCTCGGTGAGTATCGATATGGAATCGCGCAATCGCGTAACCGGACGCGTTATGAACGATGGCTTGCGGAAGTGGCCGCCAGTTGCCGCGTGCTGACCGTGGACGAGGCGACGGCTGAACGATATGCGGAGATCCGCGGCGAATTGAAACGCGAGGGACGCCCGATACCCGGGAATGACCTTTGGATTGCGGCGCTGGCGCGGCAACACGGGCTGCCTCTGCTGAGCCGCGACCTGCATTTCGATTTTGTTCCGGGACTCAGGCGCATCGGCTGGTAGACTGAGCGCTTGGCAAATCCCGAACCCTTCGAAGTCTTCGCCATCCGCTACGCCCACCTTGGCAACCGGCATCCCGGCGAGAACTTCATCCTGGCCGATCCGCACGAGTTCGCCTCCGACCTCGATTACTTCGTCTGGGTACTGCGCCGGAGCGACTGCGCTTTCCTGATAGATACAGGGTTCGCGCAGGAAGCGGCGACGCGGCGCGGGCGCAGTCTGCTGCGCAATCCCGCGGATGCCCTGCGGTTGATCGGCATGGATGCCAATCGAATAACCGACGTGATCCTGACCCATCTTCACTACGATCACGCGGGCAATCTCGACCGCTTCCCGAACGCGCGGTTTCATTTGCAGGATCGGGACATGTCTTTTGCGACGGGACGCTCGATGTGCCACCAGACCCTTCGTGCGCCCTTCGACCTCGACAATATCCTGACGATGGTACGGCATGTATTTACCGATAGGGCGATGTTCCACGACGGCGATGCGGAAGTGGCTCCGGGGTTAACGTTGCATCGCGTGGGCGGGCATTCCGCGGGGCTGCAGATTGCGCGAGTGTGGACACGCAGGGGATGGGTTGTGATCGCTTCAGATGCTTCACACCTCTACGGGAACTTTCAGCAACGGCGGCCGTTTCCGGTGGTCTACAGCATTGCGGAGATGCTGGAGGGGTACGACTCGCTCTACCGTCTCGCCGATTCTCCGGACCATATTGTGCCAGGGCACGATCCGCTGGTAATGAAATACTATCCGGCGGCGAGCCCGGAGTTGGAGGGAACCGTGGTGCGGCTGGATGTCGATCCTCTGAGGTAGATTCGGACAACCCCTGATGCAAAAATCTCCAATCGGCGCGATCTGCCCGGCATTGAGTGGAAACGCGATGGCTGATACAGTCGGAACATGGATATGCCGGAGTACATCGAAACCCGCCCGGACGTGATGATGGGGAAGCCTTGCCTCAAAGGAACCCGGATTCCGGTATACATGATTCTGGAGAAGCTTGCTGCCGGTGAAACAGCCGAGCAGATTCTTGCAGCGTGGCCACAAATCAGACGCGAGCACGTCTCCGCATCGCTACAGTACGCAGCAAGACTTGCCATCGAAGAGATCGTTCTTGCCTCATGAAGCTTCTGCTCGACGAGAATCTTTCTCCCGCGCACGCCCAAAGTCTTCGCGAAGACGGGTTCGATGCCGTCGCAGTCAATGAGATCGGCCTTGGTGGATCCTCGGATGAAAAGGTCCGCGCAGCAGCGATTGAGCAGGGCCGGGTCCTCGTCACGCTCGATGCCGACTTCGCAAACATACTCCGCTTTCCTCCCGGTGACACTCCGGGAGTGCTGAGATTGCGTATTCATCCGCCAACCGAGGAAGCCATCCGGGAACAGCTTCGAGTCGCACTGGGCATTCTGAAGAACACGGATATCAGGCATCGGCTCGCGGTTTCGCACGGGAAGGTTGTTCGAATTCGAGGCTGAGATTCATCGTCTGGAGTATTATCGTCAATTTGTCACTCTCCACCGAACTCGCGGCCTGGGCCTCCGGCCTTCGATTCGACGATCTCCCGCCGGACGTAATCCACGCGACGAAGTTGCGCGTCATGGACGTCATCGGCTTATCTCTGGCCGGCGCCGGGACGCCCTTCGGACGTTCGACGCGCGCCGCCGCCATGGCGCTTTCGCCGCCCGGACCCTGCCGGGTGCTGGGCACGGGCGACCGTCTCGGTGTCACCGCCGCGGCGTTCGCCAACGGCGCGTTCTCGCAGGCGCTCGAATTTGACGACACGCATAACGAATCGATCGTACATATGAGCAGTCCGGCGGTGGCCGCAGCGCTCGCATTGTCCGAAACCAGCCTCGTCAGCGGACGCGACCTCATCACCGCGATTGCGATCGGAAACGAGATTTCGTGCCGCGCGGGCAGCGTCGCCTCCGGTCAGTTCCATAAGCGCGGCTTTCATCCGACAGGGCTGTTCGCAACTTTTGGCGCCGCTTATCTGGCTTCGAAATTGCTCGGCCTTGACGCACCGCAAATGGCGCAGGCGGCCGGCATCTGCGGGAGTTTCGCCTCCGGATTACTACAGTGCTGGGTGGATGGAACGCAAACGAAGTTTCTCCACCCGGGCTGGGCGGCGCAGAGCGGGATTACGGCCGCGTTCCTCGCCCGCGCCGGAATCACGGGGCCGGCGGATGTGTTCGAAGGCCGCTTCGGATTGTTCGCGTCGCATTTGCAGGACCCGGAACAGCCGCGCCACTACGAGCGCATCCGGAATGGCCTCGGGACGCATTGGGAGAGCCGAAACTCTTCTTTCAAGCCGTTCCCCGCCGCCCATGTGCTGCATCCTTATATCAGCGCAATTCTGCGGCTGCGCGCCCGGCATGGGATCGTGCCGGCCGATGTTGAACGCATCGATTGTCCCGTGACCGCATTCATCGTTGGCATCGTTTGCGAACCGGCGGAAGAGAAGTTCGCGCCGGCGTCCGATTCCCATGGACGGGTGAGTCTGCAGTACACCCTGGCGGAAGCACTCACTCTCGGGTCGCTGGGAAAGGAAGCCTATCGGGAGGAGAGCCTGCACGACCCGGCCATTCTGGCGCTCGCCCGGCGCGTGCATTACCACGCCGATCCCGGCTATCCGGGACCTGGGCGATTCAAGGGCGAAGTGACGATCGCCTTGAAAGACGAGAGATCTTTCCACGAACTGGAGGAATACAATCGCGGGTCGGTTGAGAATCCGATGACCGGCGGCGAGATCCGGGCAAAGTTCGATGAGAACGCAAGCGGCTTCCTGCCGGCGGAGGGACGGGACCGGGTGGCCGAGCTCATCGACGGCCTTGAAGTCCTGGAAGATGCGAGCGTACTTGTGGGGGCCGCATGTCCCGGGCTATGAACTTTCAGAGCTGTTCCGCCGATAGTCCTGCATGAAGTCGCCGGCGGCATACGACGAACACCCAAAACTGAGTACGCACGAAAAAGCCCTCCGGATCAATCTCGACCCGCTGCGATACGGGACCTTCGCCGAGATTGGAGCCGGGCAGGAAGTTGCACGGTGGTTTTTTCAGGTGGGCGCGGCGGCGGGCACGATCTCGAAGTCCATGTCCGCTTATGACATGGCGGTAAGCGACGCCATTTACGGACGCTGCAAGCGCTATGTTTCCCGCGAACGGCTGCACCGCATGCTCGAATATGAGCACAGCCTCAACCTGGAACGTCTGGGCGCGACGCGCGGCGATGGCACTTCATTTTTTACGTTTGCCGATACGGTGGCGGCCAGGAACTATCAGGGAACGAACGAATGTCACGGCTGGATGGGCGTCAAATTTCAGTCTTATCCGCGCGATGAAAACAACCAGATTGTGATTCATGTCCGTATGCTCGATCATGAGAACGGACTACAGCAGGAGGCGCTCGGGATCGTCGGAGTCAATTTGCTGTTCGCCGCTTTCTACCTGCACCACACACCGCAGCTGATGCTGGAATCGCTGCTCGACAATCTCACGACCACGCGCATCGAAATCGATATGATCGAGTGCTCGGGTATCGAGTTCCGGCGGGTCGATAACCGCGTGATGAGTCTCAAACTGGTGCAGCTCGGCCTGAGCGGGGCTGCGATGTTCGGGCCGCGCGGCGAGGTGCTGCAGCCATCGGAGGTACTGCGCAAGCGGCCCGTGCTGGTGGAGCGCGGCAGCTTCCGCCCCGTCACCAGAGTCAATATCGACATGATCGAGAGCGCACGCGCGCAATTCTCCGCCGAGGCGGATGTTGCCGGGGATCAGATCGTGGAGCTGATGGAGATCACGATGCGGAACCTCCTGACAGCGGGCGAAGTCGACCTGCAGGATTTTCTCGCCCGCGCCGATCTGCTGGCCATTGCCGGCAAGACGGTGTTGATCTCGGACTATTCGGAGTATTACCGGCTGGCAGCCTGGATCACGCGCTATACAAACGAGCCGATCGCCATCACGATGGGAGCGGCCAGTCTCCAGGAATTGTTCAAAGAGCAGTATTACACGGGGCTCGAAGGAGGGATTCTTGAAGCGTTCGGCAAACTGTTCACCAGAAACCTGAGGATTTACGTTTACCCGCTGCGAGACCCGGCAACGGGCAGCCTCACGACCGCCGAAAGCGCCTCAATGTCCGAGGACCTCCGCAGCCTCTACCGCCATCTCGGCGAACGTGGCAGGATCAGGTCGCTTGGCAATTTCGACGACAGCGTGCTGCACATTTTCTCGCGCGACGTTCTGCGGCGAATTAAAGATCACGACCCATCCTGGGAGGAGATGGTGCCGCGGGAAATAGCCGACGCGATCAAACATCGTCACTTCTTCGGCTACCGCGAAGCCGAGTGTGCCGTTCTGGCTTGAGGCCGGTCAGGTCTGCATGCCCCAGCGGCGGACCGTTCGGCTTTCGATCGACTTGAAAATCAGATTTTCCACCGCGAGACCGAACAGAATCACGGTGAGCAGCCCGGCAAAGACATTCGGAATCAGAAGCTGATTCTTTTCCTCGAAGATGTACCATCCGAGACCGCCCGATCCCGAACTGACCCCGAACACCAGTTCGGCCGCGATCAGGGTGCGCCAGGCGAAGGCCCATCCGACCTTGAGACCCATGAGAATGCTGGGGAATGCCGCGGGCAGGAGGATGCGGATCACATAGCCGGGTTTTGAAAGCCCGTAGTTCTGGCCCACCATTTTCAGCGTGGGGCTGACGGCGCGAAATCCCGCGTGCATGTTGAGAGCGACGGACCACAGCACCGCGTGAACCAGAACGAAAATAACGCTGCCGTCTCCGAGGCCGAACCAGATGAGCGCAAGAGGCAGGAGCGCTATCGACGGCAATGGATTGAACATCGCGGTGAGCGTTTCGAGGAGATCCGAGCCGATTCGGCCGACGCTGGCACACGCCGTCAGCAAGCCCGCGAGAACGAGGCCCAGCACATAGCCCTTGAGCAGCATCCAGATCGAGTAAGATGCCGCGCGCGGGATTTCTCCCGAAGCGATGGAGGTGAAAAGCGCTCTGAGCGTATCGGAGAACGTCGGGAAGAGAAGAGGATTATTCAGCCACCGCGCGTAGAATTCCCACAACAGGGCGAGCGCGGCGAGCAGTACAGTCTTGCGCGCGGCTCCGTTGTCGTAAAACCTCTCCCAAACGCTCAATCGCCTTTCGACGACGTCGAAGCCGGTGCTGGCTACCGTATATGTGAGTTCGGGGCGCGAATCAGACATGGCCGAACAGGATCGCTTCGACGCCGGCCTCGGAAGCCCCCTGGCTGTCGATCTCGGCTTTGACCTGCCCGGGGTGAGCGCTCAGCAGCAGAATGCGGCTGCCGATCCGGATGGCCTCGGGAATGGAGTGCGTTACGAACAGGACGGTGAACCTGGTGTCGTCCCAAAGCTGAAGTAGTTCTTCCTGCATGCGGCCGCGCGTGAGTGCGTCCAGCGCGGCGAAGGGTTCGTCCATCAGCAGAATCCGCGGTTCCATCGCCATGCCGCGCGCGATGGCGACGCGTTGCTTCATGCCGCCCGAAAGGGTATGCGGGTAGCTGTCGGCAAACTCGGTCAGCCGGACCTTTTCGATGAAATACATGGCACGCTCACTGGCCTCGCGGCGCGGGAGTTTGCCGCTGGCGGTCAGCGCGAAGCTGATGTTCTGTTTAACGGTCTTCCAGGGGAGAAGCTGATCGAATTCCTGGAAAACGAAGACACGGTCAGGCCCCGGAGCCGTGACTTTGGTTCCGTTGAGAATAATGCTGCCCTCAACCGGGCTGATATAACCGCCCACGGCTTTCAGGAGTGTCGACTTGCCGCACCCGGAGGGTCCCAGAATAACGAAACGGTCGGACTCCAGCACATTGAAGCTGACGCGCCAGGTGGCGGTGACGAGGCGGTCGCGGGTCCGGTATTGCAGGGTCACGCCGTCGACGGTCAGCATCAGCTACCGGGCGCTCCGTGGATCTCGGGAAAGAACAGATCCTTCCACGAAGCGGGGCGGTTCCGGATGGAGCCGATGCCGTGCATGAAATCCGCATACTTCATCACGTTTTCCGGCGTGGTGGTGAATTTAGTCCGCGGGTCGTTAAGAACATCGACGATTTCCTTAACGGAAAAACCCTTGTCGCGGGTGGACGCGAGCAGGAGTTCAGCGGCGGATTTCCTGTCCGCTTCAATCATCCTGACTGCTTCGCCGATGGCCTTGAAAACGGCCGCGTAAACCTTCGGATTCCGGTCGCGAAACTTCGTAGTCGTCGAGACCATGGTGAAGGTGGTCGATCCGCCCATCACGTCGTCAGAGAGCATGATGGTGCGCACGCGCGGGTCTTTTTTCTCGCGTTGAGCGAACGGCGGCGAAGCGAAATGGGCGTCTACCGCGGACGATCCCGCAAGCAATGCGATCACGGCATCGGGATGCGTCATGGTGACGGTGAATTTATCGAACCGGGCGGGCTGGCCGTACTTCTGTTTCGCATACATCTGCATGACGATCGACGGGATGGAGACCTTGATCGCGGTGACCGCGATCTTGTCTTTGCCCGTGACGTCGTCGAGTTTTTTCAGACGATCGGTGCGGGTATTGAGGTACATCGGCATGGAGGACATGGCGGCCACGCCTTCGACTCTGGAGGAAGTGCGCGTCCGGTCCCAGAGCGTGATGAAGGCAGGCGGGCCCGCGGTGATGAAATCGGCCGATCCGGATAACAGAGCATCGTTCATCACGGCGGGGCCGCCGATGTTGATCCAGCGAACCTTGAGGTTCGGAATGCCGGCTTCCTTCGCGTACTTCTCGATGAGCCGGTTGTGCTCCATGACGAGCAATGGGAGAAATCCGACGCCACCCGCCCCGGTCGGGATGCGAACCTCACTCACTTCGGCCTTCGCCTGGGTCAGACCGGGAACGGCGAGCAGCGCGATTACGAGGAGTTTGTACATTCCGGCGAGTCCATTATGCATCACTCCCGGCAGATTCCGCGATGGCTGCGGCGGATGAACGCTGCCAGATGAAGCGTATTTTCATCGGCGAACTCAAGCTCGATTTTCGCGAGCGCGGCTTCCAAAAGCAAATCGGAACGATAGAGCGCCCGGTACGCCTGCTTGAGCCGCGCGACCTGCTCCAGCGTAAAACCGGCGCGCCTGAGTCCGACGATATTCAAGCCTTTCGGCGCGACATTGAATCCCGAGTAGAGGAAAAACGGCGGCACGTCCAGATTCACGCGCGTGTTGCCGCCGATCATGGCCAGACGGCCGATCCGCGAATACTGGTGGATCACGACTCCGCCCGAAATGAAGGCCTGATCCTCCACTTCGACATGCCCCGCAACCAGCGCGCAACTCGCAATCACGGTATTGTTTCCGATGGTGCAATTGTGGGCGATATGGCCCGAGGTCATGATGTAATTGCCATCGCCGATGGCGGTGACGGACTCGGGCTGGGTGCCGCGCGAAATCGTATAGTGCTCGCGGATCCTGTTTCCATTGCCGATGCGCAGATAGCTGCGATCGCCCTTGAAGTTTTTATCCAGCGGATCGGTTCCCAGGACTGTCCCGGCGGAGATCTCGTTACTGTCGCCCAATGCGGTCCAGCGCTTGACGAAGACATAAGGTTCGAGCAGACAATCGGCGCCAATGGCAACGTCCGGCTCAATGACGCAGAACTCGCCGATGCGGGTCCGGGCGCCGATCGTGGCATCCGGATGGACGCGGGCGGTGGGAGCGATAATCGCCGAAGGATCGACTGGCACGGATTTCATGATAGCGATGGCGCCTTTGTTATTGTTGGACCTTGAAGCAATACCGGTACCTCGACATCCTGATCAATATTTTTGTCGTGATTCTGATCGTGTCGAACCTCATTGCGCCCAAGTTCGTGGCCGTGGGGTGGTTCCGGTTCAGCGCGGCCCAGCTTCTATTCCCGATCACTTACATCTTCGGTGACGTTTTCACCGAGGTTTACGGCTACAGCGCCTCGCGCAAAGCCATCTGGACGGGCTTCATGGCCAGTGCCATCATGACGGCGTTCGGGATGTTTGCGGTCTGGCTTCCGCCCGCCCCGGAATTCAAGGATCAGCTGGCTTACGAGACGATTTTCGGCGTGGTGCCGCGCAACGTGGCGGCCAGTCTGCTGGCCTACATGGCGGGCGAATTTGCGAACTCCCTCACGGTGGCGAAGATGAAGCTGTGGACCGATGGCAAATACCTGTGGACGCGCACGGTCGGCTCCACGATCGTCGGTCAGGCGGTCGACACCAGCATTGTGATTTTCGTGATTTACTGGGGCCGCCCGTTCAGCCTCATGTTGAACCTGATCGTGTCCGGATATCTCTTCAAAGTGGCTTATGAGGTACTGGCGACGCCGCTGACTTATCTGGTGGTCAATTTTCTGAAACGCACCGAGGGCGTGAATTTCTTCGACCGGCGCACGAATTTCAATCCGTTCGCCGTGGACGAAGAAATACCTGAGAGCGCCGCATGATAGATTCAGCATTTGTCATTTCACAACCGCTTTCGGCGTAATCGGGCAACGCTCTTTTTGCTGTGCGCTCCCGTTGCCGTCTTCGGCGCCGTCGTTTCCTTTCAATTGTTCGGCCCCGTTCCCATCGGCCTGGCGGATAACGGTGATTTTCCGCGGGTGCTGGGACCTCTGCGCCTTTGGCCTGCATCCGTCCCCCCGGCGACTCGCGATTCGAAATCGTTATTCCGGTATTTCACGCCCCGCTATGTGGTTTCCGATCCGGTGTACGATCCAGGAATCCCGAACTCCGAGCAGTACATCGCACTCGCGGCCCTGGGTGTCTCCCGGATGTTTCTTCCCGAAGGCCGCTTCGATCTTCGCGCAATGGGTGCGATACATGCTCTGCTGATGGCTTTGGCGCTGTTTTGGTTCTTGTGGGCACTGCGCAGGGAGGCGCCATGGGTTAGAGTTTTATCCGCGATTCTCATCCTGTCGATGTGGACGGACGTGATGTATGTTCAGCAATTCAGCACGGCCTATACGGACGCGGGAGCGATTGCAGCTCTTTGCCTCGCTTTTTCGGTCGCACTGATCGGGTTGCTGACGCCGGAAGGGAGTTCCCTGAAATGGGCTGTTGCCTTTGCATTGTGCGCCGCCTTTCTGCTCGGAACCAAACTTCAGCACGCCTTCGCCATCGTTCCCCTCGGGGCGTTTGCCATCTTTATGGCGGCTCGCCGGGCCCGGACCTGGCCAGCCCGGATAATATGGTGGTCCACACCGGCATTACTGTTGGCGACGGTATTGTTCATGGTGCGCGAGACGCCGGACGATTACCGGCGCCCGCCGGCTTTCACGGTGGTTTTCTACAAGCTTGCGGTTCTTTCAAAAGAACCGGACCGCGTTCTCGCGGCATTTCACATGTCCGTGGAAGAGTTTGGGAAATACGTGGGACATTATGTCTACGAACCGATGGTTCCAACGGACGAATCCTTCCACAAACGCATCCTCGCCCTTGTCACCCCCGCCCGCATCGCTTCTTTCTACGTGCACAACCCGGATGTCCTGATAAAGGTGGTGAGGTCCGACTGGCTCCAGTACGCCTCTCTGGTTAATCTGCACGTTTATTTCGGCCACATGCGGGAGGCCGATACGATCGCGGGGAAAGCATCGCCGGATTTCCATGTATGGAGCGGATCGCGCACCGCGTTATTCAGATTCGCTCCGTTCTATCCGCTTGCTTTCTTCGGGCTGGCGCTGGGGTTATGCCTCGCGGGCCTGGTCAGCGGAAAGATGCGAGCCCGTTTTCCGCTGTGGCCCGTTCCCGCGATGATGGCGTTCACCGCGATAGCCTGCTTTCTCTCTTCATCGCTGCTGGACGCATCCGAGACCGCGCGCCACCTTGTGCTGTTTCAAGCCGCCGAGGATCTGACGATACTGGCGCTGTTCTTGTCGATCGCGACGCGTGCCTCAATTGGCGCGGGCGAAGTCTTCGAGAACCGCTTTGCGCAACAGCGCCGGCGGGAGCAGGCCCTGCGCAAGAATGAAGTCGTGAAATTTCTGAACGTTGAATCGTGGCCCCATGGCCTTTTCCGCGGCCTGACGAATCCCGAGCAGACGGGTCAAACCATCGAAGTAGGACACGGCCTGACCGGGGCTCCGGAAAGTAAACCGCTCCACTTCTTCAGTGGCGAAGGCCTTTGAGCAGACAACATCGGTCTCAAGAACGTGCATTGCCTGGGCAGGCGTGACTTTTCCCTGCTGCAACTCGGGATCGAGAAACGCCCGCGCCGCACGCAACAGGCGGAAATCGAGTGAAACCAGCTTGCCTTCGTCGGACATATACGGCAGCATGAACCACTCCGAATACAGCCCCCACCCTTCGACGTTGGTGCTGTTGAAGGCAAACAATCCGCGCGCGAGAGACACTCCGTGCTCCACCATGCCGTCGAACTGCAACTCGTGGCCGGGGCGGGCTTCGTGCGCGGTAATGGTCCAGGAGGCAGCGGCGTAAGAGAAATCGTCGTACTTCAGGGCGGCGCCGCCCTGCCCCGTGGTTTCGAGCGGCAGCACGAAGACCGAGCGCTCGCCGTGATTATTCAGCAGCGGCGCCGGCTGCAGATGCGGGGCAGGCTGTTGCGCTGTCTCCGCGGCGGTGGCAATCCGGATCAACGCGGCCCTCTCAGGCAGAGTTACCAGATGGTTGGCACGGATAATGCCTTCGATTTCGGCAAGCCGCTTCCGGTAATGAGCCAGAATCCGGTTGCCTGGAATCTGATCTTTTTTGAGAGACGCGATTACGGCCCGGTAATCGGAGGAGGGCAATCGCCGTTCCTTTGCGATCTTTACCGCCAGCACCTGCATTTGCGCCTGAATGTCCGTGAAGCTGGCGTGCGCGAGGCGGACCAGTTCCGCGGGGGAGTAGTCGACCCCATATCCCGCCAGACGGACGGCATAGACTTCCGGGGGCAGGCGAAAGTCGGACCTTGCACGGGGAAGCACTTCTTTGCGCACGAACGCGTCATATTCGCCCAGTTGCTCCTTCAATTTCGCGAACGCGGGCTGGTAGCCCTGAATTTTGTATTTTTCGAGCAGCAGGCCGATGCCATTTACATAAGCGCTGGTGTTTTCGAGGTCTTTCTCTACTTCCTGCTTCGACGGCCCGAGAAGGCCGGGCCGGGTTTCTTTCTCCCGGAACCGCGCCTCCGCGAGCGTAGTGAACGGCTCGAAGCCGGGTTGGATACCGGTGTATTTCTTCAGGCGGATGAGAGCGGCAGGCCGGCGTTGCGGGGCGATCTGATCGTCAAGCAGACCCATGATTCCGGAGAAGATCAGCCCTCCGGCGCTTCGGTAGGGCAGAAAATACTTCTCGTCCACTTCCGATTCGCGCGCATCCTGGCTCGCGGAATCGATCAGAATCTGAAGATCCTGACGGACGAGGGGATCTTTTTCGCGGGCGAGGCGCGCTTGCAGCTCGGCCCGTGCGGCGCGTAAATCCGCGCGCCGCCGCTCGGGGAGGCCTGCCGACGGAGTGGAGATCCGGTCGTCGAGGCCCATAACTCCGTTGGAGGCGGCATCTTCGGGCTCGTATCGGGACTGAATATCGATCAGCAACTGCGCGTTGGCGTTGCTCGCCTTCACCCATGCGGGCTGGTTTTGCGCCAGTGCGGTTGTGGCGAGAAACATGGCGGAACAAAAAAGGACGCGCATAAAGAAGTATAGACGTGTCAGAACAAATCCGGTTGGCCTTCCCGATCAGGCATCGCCCAGCAGTCTCCGGCAATCGGCCACGGATTGATCCTTCCAGTACCGTTCGAAGTTTTCGCGCCCCGTGAATGACCGGGTCATCATGCGGTCGATATAGAGGGTTCCATTCAGATGATCGATCTCATGCTGGAGGATGCGTGCATACCAGCCGCGGGCGTGAATGGTGACGGGCTCGGCACGCTCATTCAGACAATCGACCCGAACCGCCAGCGCGCGCGGCACGATGGCGCTAAATCCCGGCACGCTCAGGCACCCTTCGAAGAATTCGACGTCAGGCGGACCGTCCAGCGTCAGCCGCGGATTGACGATTACGTGCGGCGCGACTGCCTGCCGAAGGCGCTCGGCTGCATACCCGGGCGGCAGTTTGCCGATTGAATCCACCGGGTCCTCAATGACAGCCAGTTGCAGAGGCATGCCGATCTGCGGCGCGGCCAGACCGACGCCGGGCGCGGCGCGCATGGTCTCGAACATCGACGCAATCAACTCCTGAATGGGAGCGGAGACAATCTCCCGCGAGGTCAGCGACCGGGCGGGCTGGCGAAGAACAAGGTCTCCGGTCTGGCGGATCGGCAGGAGCATGGGGTTCTCGCAGTGTACCCGTCCGCGGCTACCGGCCGGGGGCTGGCAGCTTCACGAACGACGCCAGAGCGAGCAGGGGAAAGTAGAGCCTGTAATAGTGATAATTGAGGTAGAAAACTTTCGGGAATCCAGTGCCCGTGGCCAGTTTTTCGGACCACATGCCATCTTCGCCCTGCGTTTCGATCAGGTACGCAATACCGTCCCGAACGCTGGAACTGTACGTATCGCCGCCCGCCATCAGGCCCATCAGCGCCCATGCGGTCTGCGATGGAGTGCTTACCGCGCGCGTGTAAATATCGTTGTCGTAACTGGCGCAGCTTTCGCCCCAGCCCCCATCGGAGTTCTGGATCGAACGCAGCCATTCATTCGCACGCTGGATATAAGGCTCGTGATCGTCCTCGCCCATCGCGCGCAACCCGCGCAGGGCGAAACAGGTTCCGTAAATATAAGCAACGCCCCAGCGGCCATACCAGCTTCCGTCGGAGAGCTGGGTGCGGATGAGATAGTCGATCCCGCGCCGGCACGCAGGATGATTGCGGCCCATGCCATTGGCGGCAAGCCCTTCGAGCGTACGCCCGGTGATATCGGCGCAGGTAGGATCGAGCATCGCGTTGTGATCCGCGAAGGGAACGTGCGTCAGGATTTCCCAGTTGTTATCCACGTCGAAGGCTGCCCATCCGCCATCCTTCGACTGCATGGCGAGCAACCAGTCGATGGCGCGTTTCCGGGTGGCCGCCTGGGCGGCGGGGTTCTTCGCGCGCAAGTGCGGGAATGCCAGCAACACCATGGCGGTATCGTCGATGTCGGGATACCAGTCGTTCCTGAACTCGAATGCCCAGCCGGAGGGCTCCGTATTGGGCCGCTTGACGGACCAGTCGCCTTTGCGCCGGATTTCGCGCTCCACCAGCCAGTCGGCCGCCCGCGACAACTCCGGGCCAAGACTCAACCCTGCTTCGCCGAGCGCGTAGCACGCGATCGCGGTGTCCCAGACCGGCGAGAAACAGGGCTGGAAGAACATCGTCTTCCCGTCATCCACCATCAGGCTTTCGAACTGCCGAACCGCTTCCACGCGCACGGGGGAATCCGCGGGATAACCGAGAACATCGAGCGCCATGACCGAATACTGCATGGGCGGATAAATCGCGCCCAGCCCGTCGGCGTGTTTCATCCGTTCGAGCATCCAGTGTTCGCACTTGCGCAGAGCGGCCCTGCGGATGCGGGCAAACCCATAGCGATCCCACAGCTTCAGGATTTTGTCGGAGTGAACGAACGTCGTGCGCCAGCTCAGCCACGAATCGTCGCTCTCGAAGCTCGTACTCTTGCCTGGAATCAGAATTTCATCCAGATTGAATCCCGCCGGCGCCGGACGTTTGGGATCGTTCGCATGGACGATGGCGAGCGAAATCACGATGGCGCGCGTCCAGGAAGACATCTGATACAGCAGCTTGCCCGGCAAAAGCATGATCTCGGGCGGAATGCTGGGCGTTCCTTCCCTTGGATAAAGATCGAACAGGCTGAGATTGACTTTGGTATAACTGTTGGCCGCCTGAAGACCGCCGAGAGCCAGGATGCGCTCGCGTAATCTCGTCATCGCTTCGCCGTGAGGAGGCACGCCCGCAAGCTTCAACGCGAAATACGCCTTCACCGACGCGCTGATCTCGCTCGGACCTTCGACGTAAATACTGAAGCCGCCATCGGGCAATTGCCAGGAAAGAATACGCGCCACCGCGCGATCGATCCGGCCCCGATCGGGCGGACACCATGTACCGGCGTTTTCCCCGGAAGAGGGGGGCGGGTACATCCAGAGTTGCAACAAAATGTAATCGGATTCGAGCGTGGAATCGGCGGTGAGCAGGGCGCACCAGTAACCGTCGGAATGCTGCAACGAAAGCAGGCGGCGTGCAGCGGACTGCATCTTGCGGTTGGCGGCGGTGAGGAGCGTGTCCTGGGCCTGTAGCGTGGGACTCATCGTTTCAATAACATTTCGGTCAATAACGTCCGAATGACCCGCCGGGCGCTCAAACGGCGCGTTGAGGGGCTGCGATGCCATAGAGTTGCGATCCTGCCCCGGCGAGTTCCGGCGGCAGAGAAAACCGGACGTCTTCTTCGACCATCTCAACTTCTTCGAGTTGCCCGAAGCCCTTCTCGTGCAGCGCGGCGACGATCTGTTCGACCAGATGCTCGGGCGCCGATGCGCCAGCCGTCACTCCAATGTTGCGAATGCCTTCGATCCATTCCGGCTGCACATCGTTCCAGTCATTGACCAGATGCGCCTGCACGCCATAATTCTGGCCCACTTCCACCAGCCGTTTGGAATTCGAACTGTTTGCCGAGCCGACCACCAGAATCATTTCGCAGAATTCCGACACGCCCTTCACGGCCATTTGACGGTTTTCCGTGGCATAACAAATATCCTGGGATTTCGGACCTCGTATCATCGGGAATCTTTCTTCGAGACGCGCGACAATATCTTTGGTTTCATCCAGACTCAAGGTCGTCTGCGTGAGATAAGCCACGTGCGACGGATCGTCGATATTCAAGGCGTCCACGTCCGCGACCGATTCCACCAGAATCATCTTCGCGGGCGCTTCGCCCAGCGTTCCAATCACCTCGTCGTGGTTCTTATGCCCGATCAGGACGATGGTGTAACCCTCGCGTGCAAACTTCACCGCTTCCAGATGGACTTTCGTCACCAGCGGACAAGTGGCGTCGATAATCGCAAGACTCCGTTCCCTGCCTTGCTTGCGCACCTCCGGAGAGACTCCATGCGCGCTGAAAATGGCCCGCGCGCCCGATGGCACTTCTTCCAGCTCCTCGACGAAGACCGCACCCATTTCACGCAACTCATCCACCACATGTTTGTTATGGACGATTTCCTTGCGCACGTACACGGGAGGCCCGTACAGATTCAGAGCAATCTTCACCACGTCGATCGCACGCACGACCCCCGCGCAGAAGCCACGCGGCTTGAGGAGGTAAATCTTCTTTTCTCCGCCATGGTTGGCGGCGATTGTTTTCAGTGGCATAGATTCAACGATCTTCGAGTATATCATCTGAGAAGGTCTGGGACCGGTAGGAGAGCATCTTGCAAGCCTGGCGTTTTACCGACGGATTTGGAGCAGAAAACCTTAAGATTGTGGAACTTCCGGATGTGACTCCGGGTCCGGGAGAGGCCCTCGTGCGGATGCGGGCGTGCTCCGTCAACTACCGTGATCTGGCGGTTCTGCGGGGCGCCTACGGACCCGGCGTGAAAGCGCCGCTGATTCCGTTATCCGATGGGGCAGGGGAAGTTGTCGCCGTTGGCCCTGGAGTCACGCGCGTGAAGCCGGGCGATCGCGTAGCCGCGGCCTTCATGCAGAAGTGGATCGACGGGGAACAGGACGACCGGAAGGCGAACTCCGCGCTGGGCGGATCGATCGACGGCATGATGGCCGAGCAGGTTTGTCTCAACGCCGAAGGCCTGGTTCACTTCCCCGAACATCTTTCCTTCGAAGAAGCCGCCTGCCTGCCCTGCGCGGCGGTAACCGCGTGGCATGGTCTGGTGCGTTCCGGGGGAGTAAGACCCGGAGAAACGGTGCTGCTTCAGGGCACCGGCGGCGTTTCGATCTTTGCGCTTCAGTTCGCAAAACTGGCGGGCGCGCGCGCGATCGTGAGTTCGAGCAGCGACGCCAAGATCGAACGTCTGCGGCAAATGGGGGCGGACGTCACGGTTAATTACAAGACCACACCGGACTGGGACAAGCCTGTTCGCCAGGCAACCAATGGCGCGGGCGTCGATCACGTGGTGGAAGTCGGCGGCGCGGGAACGCTGCCGCTTTCGAGCAAAGCAGTGCGCCGCGGCGGACATATTGCGCTGATCGGGGTGTTGACGGGCGGCGGCACGTTCGATCCACGGCTCATGATGGTGAAAGGCGTGCGCCTGCAGGGGATCTACGTGGGTTCGCGGGAGATGTTCGAAGAAATGAACCGCGCTATTACGCTCGCGGGGCTGCGCCCCGTCGTCGACCGTGTTTTCACATTCGGGGAACTGCACGAAGCGCTGCGATATATGGAAAGCGGCGCGCATTTCGGCAAGATCTGTATCCGGATCTGAAGGTATTTCGGGTAAAGTATTTCATATGTTCGCTAAATTCCTGGCAATTGCGCTCGTCGCGGTCAGCAGTTATGCGGCGCCCTGCTTTCTTTCGCACACGGTCACGCCGGGCGATACGCTGCCCGATCTGGGCAGCTTTTATTTCGGAGACGGCGATTTCGCCTCCGCGATCCTGGTAGCCACCAACTCTCGCGCAAACGAAGGATTTTCGTTCATTTCCGACCCATATCGTCTGGCCACGGGCAGTGCCGTCTGCATTCCCGATGCGCTCGAAGCCGGGCGGTCCCGGGCGAGATACGCGACATACCGGAAGGCGATCGCGGGAACGATGGTAACCGAGCCATGGGAAACCACCCGCGCACTCGTGACGTTTCCGTCGAATCGGGAAGTGATCGTAGCCACATGGACAAGGGCCAGTCAGGTGAGCAAGTATCGAACGGCCGCTCCGCAGGATACCTGGGTGACTGTCGAACCGCATTTAAAGGAATTTTGCCGCGCCTTTGCGAAAGCTCACGACGGAAATCAGGACGAATTGACCTTGCGTCTGGAGCAGCGGCTGGGAATGCCACCCGCCGCGGGCGACGACACCTTCCTGCGGATCCGGCTCAGAGACGTTTCGGCAAAAACGATTTTCAGGCCTTGTTCCGACCCGGCGACGGGCATCGCGCATTGCGAGGCAGGCCCGCCGTCGGACAAAAATCCGGCGTATGCAGCCTGGTTTTACAAACAGTTTTACTCCTCCTATGGATTGCCCCGGCCTAATCTTTACCCATGGACTTCGCTTGGGTACACGTTCGACTGGGCGCAGGGCAGCGATGAGGGTTTCGTGAGATATGGAGAAAGTGAATTCGTGATTCCGGCGGGCACCCCGATTGAAAGCCTGGGCTCCGTGAGCACGGCCGAATATTGCCGCTTGACGGGTACTCGAAACCGCGGCGGCTCAAACAACGTCGAAGTTCGGTATGACTCCTCGCCCGCGGCGGGGTTTATACTCTATTAGCAGGAGACGCGCAGATCATGAAACTCCTCTCGCAATCCGGAGCCTGGCGGCAGAACACGGCGACGCTTGCGGTGTTTGTCCTTTTAGCTCCCTCTGTCTTCATTTCCCCTGCCTTCGCCGGGAACAAGGAAAAAGATCCCGACGAAATCGGTAACCGCGATGTCGGCAAGGGAATTAACTTCTACTCCATCGAAAAAGAGATCGCTCTGGGCAAGCAGATGGCCCAGGAGGTGGAGCGCCAGGCCAAGATCGTGGACGATCCGATTATTTCGGAATACGTGAACCGGATTGGCCAGAACCTGGTGCGGAACTCCGATGCCAAGGTTCCGTTCACGATCAAAGTCATCGATTCGGAGGAAATCAATGCCTTCGCGTTGCCGGGCGGGTTCTTCTTCGTCAACACGGGCATTATCCTCAACGCCGATAACGAAGCCGAGATGGCTGGCGTGATGGCGCATGAAATCGCTCACGTGGCGGCGCGCCACGGCACGCGGCAGGCATCGCGTGGCGAACTCATCAATTACGGGACGATCCCGCTGATTTTTCTGGGTGGCTGGACCGGATATGCCATTCGCCAGGGCATGGGCCTTGCGATTCCGATGGGGTTTCTGAGCTTCTCCCGCGGTTTTGAATCCGAGGCCGACATGCTCGGACTTCAGTACATGTATAAGGCCGGCTACGATCCAACCGCTTTCGTGGACTTCTTCGAAAAAGTGCAGTCGCAGGAAAAACGGAAGCCGGGAACCATGTCCAAGGTGTTCTCGACTCACCCGCCGACCGATGACCGCATCAAGGCCGCGCAAAAGAACATTCAGGAAATGCTCAAAGCGAAACCCGAGTATGTGGTTAATACCAGTGAGTTCAACGACGTAAAGGCGCGCGTCCTCGCCATGCACAACCGGCGCGCGATCGACAATGCGAAGGATTCCGGACGGCCTACTCTGCGCCGCAATCCGAACGGCCAAATCGATTCGAATGGCGATGAAAAAGCGGCCCCGGCCGATCAGGACGACCGTCCCACGCTGAAACGCCGCGACAATTAGACCGAGGAACAAGCTGAGAAGGGGAGCGGACACGCTACGATGGTCGCGTGTCCGCTCCCCTTCCGCGTCTCCGTGGCGATCTGGATTTCATGCCTTCTCCGGTCGAAGAAAGACCGGGCCTTCTGCTTCGCGACTCGTTGCGCTACTCCGATGCGGTGCTGATCGTTCCCCCGCCCCTGGTTCCCTGCCTCGCCTGCTTCGACGGACAACAGACACCGCTCGACCTGCGTGCGGCGCTGGTCGAGGCTACCGGCGATCTGCAGGTAGGCGATCTGGAAACGCAACTCATCGATGTGCTCACGGAGAGCGGGTTTCTCATGGACGAGACATTCGCCAGGCTCAAGGAAGAACGCGAGCGCGAGTTTGCCCAGGCCACAGTGCGCGCGCCCTCGCACGCCGGGTCGGCTTACCCTGCCGATCCGGTGGAACTGCGCGAAACAATGAATGAGTGGATGAACGCAGCGGTGCCCGGCGCGCCTGGCGTGCCGGGCGCGGGCCTGATCGGAATCGCCGCGCCGCATGTCAGCCCGCAGGGCGGGTACGAATCCTACCGGGCGGCCTACCGATTGCTCGGGCCGGACTACCGGGAGCGCACTTTCGTGATTCTGGGAACATCGCACTACGGCGCGCCCGAGCGGTTCGGTTTGACGCGCAAGCCCTACGTCACCCCCTGGGGCGCATCGCGGACCGATACGGCCCTCGTCGACGAACTCACGCACCAGGCGCCAGGCGCCGTGGCGACGGAGGACTACTGCCACTCAGTGGAGCATTCCATCGAATTTCAGGTCCTGTTCCTGCAATCGATCTTCGGCGCCGATATCAACATTCTTCCGATCCTGTGCGGCTCTTACGCGCGGAGTATCTACCGCGGCGGCAAGCCGGAAGCGGATGAGAACGTAGACCGTTTCCTCGGCGCCCTGGGCGAGATAGCCGCGCGCGAATCCGGCCGCCTGCTGTGGGTGCTGGGCATCGACATGGCACACATGGGGACGCGCTATGGCGACGAATTTGCCGCCCTGGCAGGAGAGAACGAGATGCTCGCGGTGGGCGGCCGCGACCGGCAGCGCATGGAGCGTGTATCGGCCGGGGATGCGGATGGGTTCTGGGAACTCGTTCAGGAAAATCACGACGATCTGAAATGGTGCGGATCGTCGCCCCTGTACACGTTTCTGAAAGTGGCTCCGGCAGCGAGAGGATCGCTCGAACGCTACGAGCAATGGAATATCGATGAGCGAAGCGTGGTCAGCTTCGCGGGCATGTCATTTCGATAAAATTCCTTCGAGGATATCCGGAATCTCGAACACGGCCCGGTTCCGCTGTTGCTTCACGCGCCGGATGAACTCGCACCGGCGCTCGGGATCGAGCATTTTCCGGACGGCATCCACGATCCCGTGCTTGAAACTCCGGAGCGCAATGCCGGTGCCCTGCTCCTCAACCCATTCCGCGTTATAACGTTCCTGCGGCAGCGTCCACCGATTGCATTCGACAATCACGGGGAGCCCCATCGCCACTGCCTCGCTGATGCTGCCCGGACCGGGTTTCCCGATGAAGAAATCCGCCAGGCGCATGAACCGCGGGACCTCCCGCGTGAAACCTTCGACATGCATGGCTATTCGCCGCGGCATGGCGCGCAATGCGGCTTCGAGCTTCGCGCTTTTCCCGCAGATCGCGATGATTTGTACATCCAGTCCGCTCGCGTCGAGCCGGCGCACAATGTCGAGCATCGCCGGAGAGCCTTCGCCACCGAACATAAGGAACGCGGCAGGCCGGTCCGGATCGAGCCCCAGCGCGATGCGGCCGGGCGCGCGATCCACCGTTACCGGATCGTGAAATCGCGGATTCAGGATCATTCCCGAAGTACGAAAGATGCAGTCCGGCGCGTGGCCGAGCTGGCGCGCCTGAGCGCATGCCCGTTCCGTGCCGCAGATCAGGTACTGATGCTGGCGCTCGATCCAGAAGTGGGGGGGATAATCGGCCATATCGGTCAGGATCGTGACCAGGGGAACATCGGGCATCACCCGCTGGATCGCCTCGAAAAGCGCGCGGTTGAAGTTCGGGATCAGGGACACCACGATGTCGGGCTGCTTCCCTTCAGCCTGCTTCCGGCGCCAGTACTCCGCCAGCAGATTTACCTGCTTCGAATGCAGGACGCGGATAACGCCGTGCATGCCTTTCATCAGCGCCGGGGAGCCCAGCGTCCAACCGCGCCGCAGCAGCAGGTTATAGATGTCCTGAAGGCGAATGCCGGTCAGTTTACGGAAAACGTCCATCTCGTCGAGCAGTTCCTGGAGATTCATCATCTGCATATCCCAGGGCCTCTGCTGACGCCGCGCAACTTCGCAAAGCGCATTGGCGGCGCTTCGATGCCCGCCGCCGGCATCGAAGAACACCAGCTCAAGTGTCTTCATTCCTACCGATTTTTGCATGGATGAAGAGGCTCCACGCCGATTGTAACCGTACAATTGAGATTGATGTTCCGGTTCATTACAGCGGGCGATCGCAGGATCATGCTCCGGGTTAACCGCTGGAAGGCGCCGCAATGGATTCAGCGGTGGATGGTCTTCGCCTCACGCGGGGGCGATGGCTGGCTTTGGAGCGCGGTGGGCCTCGTGCTGCTGCTCTTCGGAGGGCAGGAACGCTTTGCGGCGCTCCAAGCGGGGTTTGTCTCGGTTGGCGCGGGCCAGCTGACGTTTTTTGTGCTCAAACGGCTCATCGGGCGGGAACGGCCCTGCGCCACGGAGCCGCATTGCTGGGCCAGCCTGCTGCCGCCGGATCGGTTTTCGTTTCCATCGGGTCACACGATTACGGCGTTCGCCATTACTTTTTCGCTGGGCCTTTATTACCCCGCATTGCTGGTGGGATTGATTTTCTGCGCCCTCAGCGTGGCATCGTCAAGGGTGATCCTCGGGCTGCACTATCTGAGCGACGTCCTCGCGGGAATCGCCATCGGATCGGCCATCGGCGTAGCCGCGTACCTTTCCCTCCATCCCTGACGCCGCGCCCCCGATCGGGAGGGGTCTATAATTTGCGCATGAAGCCATGTTTTGCCTTGTTCGCGCTGTGCGCACTCCTTGCAGCGGGAGAAAAGAAGGCCCCCCAAGGCACCGGTGAGGATGAAAGCGTCACGATTAAGGCAACACTGCTAAGCCCGGAGCAGGTGCGCCAAATGTTCGCCACCGATTTCGATAACAATTTCACCGTGGTCGATATCACCGTGACGCCAAAAGAAGGCAAGCCTTATTCGATTAGTCCGGACGATTTTATTCTGCGCTCGGAATCGAGCGGCGCTCACAGCGGACCCCTGGCGGCCGGGCAAATTGCGGGCCCCGGAACCCTGGTCGTGGAGCGCACCTATGGGAACAGGCCAAATGCCGATTCCGAGCGGCCCATAGAAGGCACAAAGGTGAAGGTAAAAGACGAAGACAAGCCGGACCCTGCACTCGGCGCGCTGAAGAAAAAGATCCTGATCGAAAGAACTTCGACCGAGCCGGAATCCGGCCTGCTGTTCTTCCCTCTTTCAAAGGAAAAACCGAAGAACCTGATCTTGAGTTGCAAGACCCCGCGAAGCAAACTGCGAATAAGTTTCAAGTAACCGGCAACACCCGCCCCAATAGAAAAGGGCGAAGCAAACTCCAGGGAGTTTGCTTCGCCCGATCGGAAAAGAGAGGGTTACCTATTTGCCCGCGCTGGTGCTGCCACCGATTGCGCCCGTTGCTACCGCCGCGCCGAGGCCAGCCGCAGTTGCCGCGCCTGCCGCAACGCCCACGATCGCAACCGTGCTGATACCAGCTACTCCCGCACCAGCCGCCGCGCCCGCGCCCGCTCCAGCTGCTGCCGCGCCGCCAGCCGCCGCGCCGCCTGCTGCCGCTGCAACGCCAGCCTTGCAGGTACCGGGTGCGGATTGAACGCTCGTCACACTGATTACCTGTGTCGCCGGGCTGACGGGAGTGGAGTTCGGAACCAGCGAGCCGGTCACTTTAACGTGGCGGCCAGCCTTGATTTTCCGCCCGCGAAGTTGCGCGGTGACATTCGAAGTTTCATCCGTCAGCAGGAAGGTGTTCCCGGATTTCACGGGGCAGCCAACCAGTGAGGACGGTGAGCTCGCTCCCGCATCCTGCGGCCGAAGATCCAGAGCACGGCCAGGCACGAGACTCGCCACATTCATTCCCGCGGCATTGAACACATGAACGTTGCCCGTGAGCGCGGCAATTTCAACTACGTTACCTTTCATGGTAACCGTCGCGGAGGAAGTGCCTTCGGCCCGCACGTTGAGCCCGCTCGCATTCGCGGCATAGCCCGAAATCCTCGCGCCGCCCTGCTGCAAATCGACGTGGTCGCTGAAGAGCTTCCCGCGCGATTCGGCATCGAGCCGCAACTGCGCCCCATCTTTCAGGCGAACTTGCGACGAAGCGCTCTGTGTCTGGAGTGTGCTGCCGTTGAGAATCGTGGCATTACCTGGCGTTTGCGCGTCATTGACCACGATGGTCCCTTCCGACATCGCAACACCGATTACCTGCGTCGTCGCCGCGGAAGCCGCCGAGGCACCTAATGAGAACACTGCGGCCGCTATAGCCAGCGAGCTATATCGATTCATAACCCCTCCGATCGAAAACAAATTAGATGTTAACACACTGCCAAAACAGATACGCAACCCCGGACCGGCCGATTCCACTGGCCATGGAGTTAATCGCACAGTTCCCGGAGCGCCATCGGGCCGCCCGAAACCTGTCCTTGTTGAAACAATACCAGAACCCAGCGATTCAGCCAAGGGTAAATGCGGGGAAATATGCCGGAATCAGGTTTTTATCGCCCATTAATGCGCGGCGGGGACCGGCCGCGGCACGTGCAGCGTCATCAGCACGATGGTCCCGTCGATCGCGCTGAACCAGTGGGGCGTATTTTCCGGGACGATAAAGAAGTCTCCTTTGGACAACGTTTGCGACGTACCGCCCTCAATGCCCGTACCGGTCAGATTCTCCGCGTTGGTACGCTTCTCGTTAATCAGCTTGCCACCGGTCGTCATCGTCGCGCTTCCCTCGATGACGTAGAACATCTCCGCCTGCCGTTCGTGAATGGCCGCGGGGCCGACGGATGCGCGGTACTCAAGATTTGCGCTGTACGGCGCGAGTTGCAGAATTCGTTCCGAGATCAGAGCCTGATTCCCCGTTCGCTGGCTTTTTGCCTTCGCAAGGAGCGCGGCGACGTCCGCCGCCGAGGCGAACGTCTTGACGGGGGGTGTGCCTCGCCGCCCGGCCGGGGCCTGTGCCTGCACGGCCGCTGCCAGTGAGAGCGTAAGTGTGAGAGTGAGAGTGACGATGAATGGCCGCATTTGAATCTCCAGTGCAAAATCCTACCACGCGGGATTGACACGCGGGATTGATAGGAATAACCGGAACCGTGTTCCCGGCCGTCTCCCGGCGGCAGCGGCCATGTCACGATAGGGATTAAATTATGCAGGCGGCTTTGAAACCGGCGCTGGTCACCGGCGCCTCCGGGTTCCTCGGCTGGCACGTCGCCAGGCTGCTGATCGAACGCGGCTATCGCGTGCGCGCCCTGGTGCGCCCCGCGGGCAATGTTCCCGAACTCGACGTGGAACGCGTGACCGGAGATCTGCGCGACCCCGCTTCGCTCAAACAGGCTGTCGCCGGATGCGCCGCCGTCTTCCACGTGGCGGCCGATTATCGCCTGTGGCTGAAAGATCCTGACGAGATGTACCGATCCAACGTGGACGGAACGCGCAACATGCTTGCGGCCGCCAGAGCCGCGGGCGTGGAACGATTCGTCTACACCAGCACGGTCGGATGTATCGGCATTCCCCAGGATGGAATTGGCGACGAAACGCACCCCGTCTCGCTCGGCACGATGGCAGGGCCTTACAAGCGCTCGAAGTTCATGGCGGAGCAAATCGCGCTCGAATTCGCCCAAAGCGGCTTTCCCGTGGTCATCGTGAATCCGACGGCGCCGATGGGCGACCACGATTTCAAACCGACGCCCACCGGGCAAATCGTGCTCGATTTTCTGACCGGCGCCATGCCCGCGTATATCGATACCGGCCTCAACGTGGTCGGCGTGCGCGATGTGGCAATGGGACATCTGCTCGCATGTGAAAAGGGACGCGTGGGCGAGCGCTACATTCTGGGGTCCGAGAATATGACGCTGGGGCAGATTCTGCAGCAACTGGCGCAGATCGCGGGCATGAAAGCGCCCACCGTAAGGCTGCCCTGGTTCGCCGCTTACACGGCGGGAATGATTACAACCGCGTGGGCCCAATTGACCGGCACTCCGCCGCGCGTGCCCCTTGAAGCCGTCCGCATGGCGCGGACGAAGATGTGGGTTTCGCATCGAAAAGCCGCGCGCGAGCTTGGCTATTCACCCGCGCCCGCGCACTGCGCGCTGCGGGACGCGGTGGCCTGGTTCGAGGGATGGCCGAACCGCAGAGCCGCGTAAAACCACGGGTCTCGCCCGCCTGTTCAGTCCGCCCGCGAAATTCGTACAATTTCCCGGGCGATTTCCTCGGGTGAAAGAACGAAATCGATACACCCGCTCGCTATCGCGCTCCCGGGCATATCCGGCTGCGTGGCCGTATCGGGCTTTTGCGCTATGGTAATGCCCCCCACGTCTTTTATTTCGCACAGCGCCGCCGCCCCGTCGCCATCGTAGCCGGAGACAATGACGGCGATCGGTTTGCCGCTCCAGTTCCGTGTCAGGGAACGCAGAAAGACCGTAATCACGTCGGGCCAGCCTCTGGGCTTCGATATCGGCTTCAGACGAAACTCTCCGCCAAGAACGTGCAGATCGCGCTGAGCCGGGATGATGAACACGCGGTTGGGGCGGATGAGTAATCGTTCCGTGATCAACTCGACAGGCATATCGGTGTAACGCGGGAGTATCTCGTGAAGCAGCGTGGCAACCGTTCTCAGGTGATTGACGATAACGATCGCAACGCCCATATCGCAAGGCAGATGCCGCAGTAGACGAACATAGGCATCCAGGCCGCCGGCCGATCCGCCCACGCACACCACGGGAAAATCCTTCGCGCCGCTCTCAGGTTCGATGACGTTCATTCGTATCCAGCGCGGTTTTCACCGGGAAAACGCGGAGTCACGTCCGCCATCAGGAGAGCCCGGCCGCTGAGCAGCTCTTTTTTTCCGGGAATCGTGAAACGAAAGGTCGAGCCCTTGCCATATTCGGAATCCACCCAGATCCGCCCTCCATAGCGCCCGATGATTCTTCGACAGATCGCCAGCCCGAGACCGCTGCCCGCAAATGCCAGTCCATGAAGACGCGCGAACGGAGCAAAAATATCTTGCCTGCTGCCGGCTTCGATTCCGATTCCGTTGTCACGCACCGAGAAGGTCCACAGGCTGGCGTTCCATTCGGCGGACACGTGAATGCGCGGCTGCTCTTTTGGCCGGCGATACTTCACCGAGTTCCCGATCAGATTCTGGAACAGCAGCAGCAGCGGAACCTCTTCTCCCATGACCGTAGGCAAAAGATCGTGAGTGACAAGACCGGCGCTCTCCCGGATGGGGCCGTCGAGAATCCGGAGTGCCTGGGCGAGAATTCCGTTGCAATCGACGGGAACGGGCTCGGCGGCATGCTGCTCATTGACTGACCAGAATTCACGCAAGCCCTTCAGTAACCCCTCTATCCGGTGGGCGCCTTCACCCGCGTACGCGATAAACTGATCGGCCTGGGGGTCAAGCTTGCCCTTATACTCTTCGGCGAGCAGCTGCGTGTAGGTGATCACCATTCGCAGCGGCTCCTGCAGGTCGTGCGAGGCCGCATAGGAGAAGTATCGGAGGTCTTCATTAAGACGCCGCAACAAGTCTTCCCCGCGTTTGCGCTCCGTGATGTCCTCTATCGCCAGCAGGATCAGCTCCACATGGTCGATCTGACGGGCATTGAGCAGCAACACTTTCGCACCTACGTTCGCAAACTCGGCGGCTACTTCGAAACCTTCCACTGTTTTGCGCTGCGGAAGCAACTCGCTCATCAAACGCCGGAACTCGGGAATATCCCACTGCCGATTGCTGATCTCATAAAGCGGCCGGTTCGCTACTTCCTCGGGAGTTACCCGGAATTTGTCGTAAAACGACCGGTTTGCGGATTTCACGCGAAGGTCGGCGTCGAGGATTACCAGGGGTTCCCGGACCGTCTCCACGATGTCCTCGGCATAACTTCTCGCGTCCGCAATGAGTTGTTCCGCTTCCTTAAGCTGCGTAATGTCCACGAACGTAATCACCACCCCGTCGATCACGTTGCGGACCGTGCGGTAAGGCAGAATACGCATCAGCAGATGCTTTCCTTCCGCGACCTTCAGATCCCGTTCCAGTGGCGCAAGCGTGCCGAGTACCGCTTGAATATCTTCCTGCAGGCCCGGGTCGGCAAACTGCGCCGCCAGATCGGTGACTGGCCGGCCGACGTCGCTGGCAATGAGGTGGAACACGACGGCGGCGGCGGGCGAAAAATTCTTGATATGCAGTGCCGAATCGAGGAAAATCGTCGCGATCTGCGTGCTGTTGAGCAGATTCTGCAGATCGCTGTTGACGTGATCGAGTTCGTCGATTTTGCGGTGCAGCTCGGAGTTGACGGTTTCAAGCTCCTCGTTGGTCGACTGAAGTTCTTCTTTCGAGGTTTCCAGTTCCTCGTTCGTCGATTGATACTCTTCGTTCGCGGATTGCAGCTCCTCGTTCGACGTTTCGAGTTCTTCATAGGCCGCCTGCGCATCTTCGCGGATGCCCTGGAGCTCGCTTTCGAGGTGGCGGATGGTTTCTTCAGCACCGGCGTCGACGGTTCGCGTATCGCCCGGTTGCGGCGCGGAGACGGTCTCTTCGAGCAGGATCATGTAAAGATTTGCATGAAGAGAGGTGATTGGCTCTACCGTGAGATCGACATGACTGACGGCCCCGTTCATCTGCACGGAAATCCGCTTCTGAACAACCCGCTCCTGCGTCGTAACGGCCCTCTGGAGAGACGCGCGCAAGGGAGTCCGGAGGCTGTCGCGCGCCATATTAACGACGTTCGATTCCGGGCTCCCCGCCGGTTGCCGCAGGTAACGTTCGATGCGGGCGGAGAAGTAGACGGCTTCCCCGCTCTCATTGACTACAACGCAGGACGGTCCATAGTGCTCCAGAATGAGCCGTTCCAGCCGCATCGCGACATTGTGTCCCTCCGCTTCAACCGTCTTTCCTCCGGACGTTTTCGCGCGGCCGATGCTCACGAGCGGGAACCTGACCGCGGCGTGCGGCAGGCTGTCCTTGCGCTGGAAAATCCGGGACTTCTTGTCCACGGTGCGGAACAGTTCCTGATGAGAAGTGACATTTTCCGAAGACCCGAGAAACAGATAGCCGCCGGCGCGGAGTGCATAGTGGAAAAGCGGGATCACCATTTCCTGCAGATGCTGTCCCAGATAAATCATGACGTTGCGGCAGGAGATCAGATCGATACGCGAAAACGGAGGGTCTTTGATGAAACTATGGCTTGAGAAGATGATGAGCCCGCGCAATTCCCGTTTGACCTGCCAGCCGTTTTCCTGCCTGATAAAGAACCGCTCCAGACGCCGGGAGCCGATGTGTTCCGCGATGCCGTCAGGGTAGCGCCCCTGGCGCGCCATCTCCAGTGCCCGCTCATCGATGTCCGTTGCGAAAATCTGCAGCTTCGGGGCGTTTGTCAGCGTCGACGCATGCTCGCGAAGCAGCATGGCGATTGAATACGCTTCTTCTCCCGTGGCGCATCCGACAACGCAGACCCGCACCTGCCGGCTGGCGTCCTTGCCCTCGAATAGCTTCGGAATCACCTCGCGGGCGAGCGACTCAAAGGCTTCGGTATCGCGAAAGAACTGCGTCACGCCGATCAGCAGGTCCTTGAAAAGCCGGTCGGCTTCCTCCGGTTGCCGCTCCAGGACCTCGATATACCGGTCCACGGTTTCAATCTGCAGGGCCTTCATGCGGCGCTCCAGACGCCGTACGACCGTACCCTCCTTATACTGGCTGAAATCGTGCCCGGCTCTGCGCAGCAGCAGGCCGTGGATCTTGCCAAGGCGCGCGCCGATCTCCTGCCGGATGCCATTGGGCTTGCCGTTAAGCGATCTCAGATGCGCGGCATACTCCATGAGTTTCGCCGGCATCTCTTCCACCGGCAGCACGTGATCCACAAGGCCCGTTGCGATCGCGCTTTGCAGGATGGTGTCGAATTTGGCGGATTTCAGGGTCTGTGCCATCGCCATGCCCCCGTGTTCCTTGACGGCTCTGAGCCCGCTTGTGCCGTCCGTGCCCGTGCCCGACAGCATGATGCAGACGGCCCTTTCGCCGCACTCTTCCGCCAGCGAGCGGAATAGAGTGTCGATCGGCATGCGGTGGCCGCGCGATTCGACGGGTGTCTCCACGCGCAGCACGCCTTCCCCGATCGTCAGCGTTGTGTTGGGAGGGATGACGTAAACGTGGTTCGGAACGACATTCATCTGGTCCCGGACCCGCTCCACGGTCATCGCGGTATATTTGGCCAGAAGTTCCGGCAGCGCGCTCGAATGATCGGGCGCAAGGTGCTGGACAACGACAAACGCGACGCCGGCGTCCGCCGGCATATGCGCGAAGAAGTTTTCGAATGCCTCAAGCCCCCCGGCCGAGGCGCCCAGCGCAACAATCAGAAATTCGTGTGTGTCGCCCTGGCTCATAAGCGCTTTTCGTCAATCCGTCCCGTGAACCCTCATCGACGATTGTATGCCCGGAGGGCAGCGCCCCGGAAAGCCGCGCGCCCGCAAATCTCAATTATTTCCCTGACTATTGCTTTTCGGGCATTTGTTTTCCGGGCTCCTGCTTTCCGGACTGTGCTTTTCGATTCAATTCGTACTGCAGGTTGCTCTTCGCGCCGCGCAGATTCGCGTTGAGGCGGACTTCTTCCTGTAACGCAGCGATGGCTTCGTCCACCCGGCCCAGCGTGTTGTAGGCAGCCGCGAGGTTGGAGTAAGCCTCCGCCAGTTGCGGGTTGATCTTGAGCGCCTGCTGCGCGGCGAGGATACAATCCTGATACCGTTTGGCTTCGAAGTAGGAGACGGAGAGGCGCAGGTAATGATCCACGCTCGGATCCGTTCTGGCCAGCTTCTCGTTGCGGCCAACCTGATCGACTCCGATCTGCGCAACCAGAGCCGAGCGCGCGCTGTCCGGGTCGCCGGGATAGAGATCAAGCGTTTCGCCGGCCATGCGCTTCAGGTCGGCCCATTCGTGGAGTTGCGCCATCACGTCCATCGCCGTATGGCGGCCGGCAAGGTCCCAGGAATCGATCCGGATGGCTTTCGTTGCCATCGCCAGAGCTTCGGGGAGCCGCTCCTGGCTGTCGAGCGACTGGCTGTAGGCGGAGTACGCGGGAGAGTATGAAGGCGCATCGGCAATCGCCCGCAGGAAGTAGTTCGTGGCTTCCCGCGGCCGGCTCAGCGTGTCGTACCCCCGCGCCAGATTGATTTCAATCACCGCGTCATGCGGAGACAGCATCTCAGCGCGCTGCAGATAGGTTAATGCGTCGTCGGGATCGCCGTCCGCGATTCGTGTCAACGCGTAATGCATGAATGCCCGCCCGTTATGCGGGCTCTTTTGCATCACGTCGGTCCAGAGCGTCGCTTCCGATTGCCAGACTTTGTTCCGCTCGTGCGTTCCGAAGCCGTACGTCAGCAGCACGCACATCGCCAGCAGCGAAGTCAGAACGGCGGTACGGGGACGATGCTGCCATTCGTAAACCCGCGTGAAAACGATCCATGCCGTTCGCGATGCGGCCAGCGTCAGGCCCACGAAGGGAAGGAACATCCGCCAGTCCGCCTCCACCACCCGGTCTGGCGTGATGGCGTCCGGAACCAGCGCAATCAGAAACCACCAGATCCCGAACGAAACGGCCAGCCATTCCTTCCGCCGGCCTGCAAGAATGGCGAGCCTGGCCAGCAATGCCACGCCCGCGTACCCGGCCAGCGCCAGCGGCGACCAGAAGTGCGCGAAAGGCTGAAAGTCGGTGTCCGCGCTAAGGTGCAATGGAAGAAAAAACGCGTAAAGGTACCGTATCGCGACCCACGGCTGAGTGAGCCAGTAGTTCAGCAGCGGGAGCCGGGAAAAGTCCCCCAACCTCCATGTAAATGCAGCCTGAATGAGCCAATAGCCCCCGCAGACAACAGCCGCCGGAATAGCCCGGCGCGGACCCCGCTCTTTTTCGAAAATAAGAATATAGACCAGCAGAATGGGCGCGAATACCGCCGTGGCCGGCTCCACCAGCAGGGCCAGAATCACGGGAACCATATAGAACGCCAGCGGCGCATTGCGAATCAGCAGATAAAAATAGGAAAGCTCCGGATAGTAGGACCTGACAAACTCCTCCCATCGGTCTTTCGGTATCTGCGGGAACGCCAGCGGAAGCGTTTCCGGCAGCGTCCTTGGCCAGACGATCCAGACGATAAAGCCCGCAATCACGCCGAAGGCTCCCATGATCTCGCCGCGCTGCAACGGATAATTCACGGTGTCGGCAATCGCCGGATGAAGCCCGAAAAGGAGGGCGCCAAAGAACCCCGACTGCCAGGTGCCCCCTGGAATCAGCCGGAAGAGCCCGAATATCGCGACCAGCAGCGACAGGAACCAGATGAAATTTTCCAGCTGGAAAATAAACGCCAGCGGCTCGGCTACCAGATCGTAGTCCAGAGCGAACCAGACGGAAAGAAGCGGCCGGTAAGCCGAGGATTCCTTCAACATGCTGAAGGTGCGCGGGCTGGTGAAAAACCTTGGGATATTCGACAGCTGCTCCAGGCTCACGTTCGTCACGATCACCGCAACATCGTCAAAATGGAAACTGCTCCCAAGATGGTTCAGCCACACCCCAAGCCACGCCATTACCACCAGGATGAGACCGGCGCAATAGACGAGTAGGTAATCCTTTGGAGTCTGTTCGGAGGGTGTAATTATTAGAGTATAGACGTTTTGGGATAAATCTCACAACCGCCCGGTCATCGGACGGAGGGAGCACCCTCTCCACGCGATTATCTGAAAAGAACGGAGTAACATTGGCTTCCACCATCCTTCTGATCCGTCATGCCACGAACCCGAATGTCGGGAAAGGGCTAACCGGATGGCTTCCTGGAGTCAGCCTCGACGCCCGCGGCCGGGAGCAGGCCGAAAGCCTCGCCACGAGGCTCGAACGGGTGGCTCTCGATGCAATCTATTCGAGCCCGCTCGAACGAGCGATCGAAACGGCGGAGCCCACCGCGCTGCGAAAGAATCTCGAAATCGTCCGGGATCCCGACTTGGGGGAAATCCATTTCGGCGAATGGCAAGGCAAGTCTTTCGCGGAAATCGAGACCCATGAAGCGTGGAGCCGGTTCAACAGTTTCCGCAGTTCGACGCGGGCTCCCGGCGGAGAGCTGATGCTTGAGGCTCAGGCCCGCATGGTTCGCGCGCTCTGCCGGATCGCGGCCTGTCGAGCCGGCGGAACGGTAGCGGTTTTCAGCCACGGCGACGCCATCAAGGCGGCAGCGATGCACTTTCTCGGAATCCCCCTCGATTTCCACCTGCGGCTGGAAATTCTTCCGGCGTCGATAACCGTCGTGGAACTCGATTCGAGCCTGGCCAGAGTCCGCGCTGTTAATATTTGCGAGTCGATAGAGTACTATACCTGCTAGATTGATGTGACTTCATTGCCATCAGAATGTGACAAAATGTCACAATCGCGGATGTTTTTGGCTCCGCTACCGTATTAAATTCAGCAACTTGAGATTGATCTCACATGGCCTTTCCGTTGCATGATAGAAAAGACTCATGGCTACGTCACGGTTCCCCGGATTTGCGTCAAGATCACTCCTGCGTTTATCGGTGATCGTTTTGTCAGCCCTCGGTAGCACTGCCGCTTTCGCCGGGACGACGTCGCCAGACCTCGCAAGAGTTCCACAGGATACGGTCGTGCGGGTCATTGTTCAATACGCGAACCGCAGCCCAAGACCTGCGATGAGCGGGAGCAGGGTTGCCGATCTGCCCATGGTGAATGGCGAATTGCGGTCCATGACGGCTGGAGCGGCGAGATTGGCCGCGCAAAGCGCCGGCGTCGCCCACGTGACGATCGACCATGCGATTCAGGGCACCGATGTCCCGGTATACGACTTCACTCCGCAGACGATTCAGCCTCAAACGTTTGCCCAGTCCCCCTCGTCTGTTAACGCGGCGAACATGAACCGGGGCAAGGGCATCGGAGTTGCCGTGATCGACAGCGGCATCCGCATTAACGCGGACCTGACCGGCAATGGCAAGGCGAACGGCGGCTCGCTCGGATTGCTCAACTGGTTCCCGAGTGTCGTATATGCCCAAAGCTTCGTTCCCGGAGAGGGAGTTGACGATCTCTACGGTCATGGCACCCACGTAGCAGGCATCATTGCGGGCGACGGTTCAAATTCTTATGGGTCCGGCTACCTCGAGGACATTCACGGCGTGGCTCCCGGCGTCAACCTGATCAGCCTCAAGGTTCTGGACAAGAACGGGGTTTCGACCGATTCCGAAGTCATCCAGGCAATCGACACCGCGATCGCGCTGCGGAATATATTCAACATCAAGGTCATCAACCTTTCGCTGGGCCGTCCGGTTTTCGAAAGCTATAAGGACGACCCGCTTTGCCAGGAAGTCGAGAAAGCCTGGCTGGCGGGAATCACGGTTGTCGTGGCGGCTGGCAACGGCGGACGCGACAACTCCGCGGGTACCGTGGGCTATGCCACCATCGCGGCTCCGGCGAACGACCCGCTCGTGATCACGGTTGGCGCCATGAACACCATGAGCACCCCGGAACGCGCCGATGACGTGATGACGACGTACAGTTCGAAGGGGCCGACTCTGGCCGACCACATCGTCAAACCGGACCTGGTTGCGCCCGGAAATAAGATTTTCTCGATCCTCGCGCCGGGCACTACGCTGGCGAATGCACCAGCGAGCGCGGCGGCTCTCCCGTCGGACGTGCTGCCCCTCGCCTCTTATGAGAAGCACCCGGGCAACGGCCAGGTTTCGAATTATGCGATGCTCAGCGGCACAAGCATGGCTGCGGCGGTTGTCAGCGGCGCCGCGGCAGCGGTCCTCGGCAACGAGAACCTGACGCCTGACCAGGTGAAAGCGCGGCTCATGATTACGGCCACCAAAAATTTCCCGCAGTCTACCGTTTACCCGGACGTAATCGATCCGGTCACGGGCAAGAAGTGGGTGGTGCAATACGACATCTTCACGGTGGGCGCCGGCTATCTGAATCTGGATGCCGCTCTCGTTCACTCCAGCGGCGATACGATTCCGGCGAAAGACAACGCAGCTTCACCGGTTGCCGTGGTCAGCCCCGCACCCGGCAGCCATTCCACGGCGGCGCCATCCGTCACCGTGGTTAACGATCCGGCCATGTCAACCGTCTGGGGCAGTTCCACGGTTTGGGGATCTTCGACAGTCTGGGGCTCCGCGGCATGGGTGCCCAATGCGGAATCGACCGTATGGGGAAGTTCCACGGTTTGGGGCAGCTCGACGGTCTGGGGAAGCTCAACCGTTTGGGGCAGTTCCACCGTTTGGGGCTCCAACACGGGCAGCGCCGCTTACTCTACCGTATGGGGGAGCGCTACCACCACCGTCAATGGCAAATCCACGGTTTGGGGAAGCTCTACGGTTTGGGGCAGTTCCACGGTTTGGGGCAGCTCTACCGTCTGGGGCAGCATTCTGGACGGCGATTCCGACTAACCGGTTAACCGGCTATCGCAGCCCCTTTGCCTTCAGCCACGCAATCAGAGAAGCCGGATCGTCGGAAATAATCGCATCCACTCCGGCGTCGATCAGACGGGACCAGTCCTCCGAGTCGTTGACGGTCCATGTCATAACTTTGAGACCAGCCCAGTGCGCCCAGTCAACCCTCTCTTTCGCGACCAGCGTGTAAAGAGGACTCAACAGGGTCGCGTCGAACTCGCGCATCGCTTCCGGCCAATCCCGATCCACCTCGAATAGTGCGGACCTCGGGATTGCCGGATCGAGCTTCTTCATGACGCGCAGCGGTCGCGGGTCGAAGCTTTGCAGGATGACGCGCTTCTCCAGACCGTGCTTCCGGATCAGATCGAGAATCAGTCCCGTGAACGCTTCGGGGCCGGGAGTCAACTCGGGACGGTCGGCGAATATCTTGGTTTCAACGTTGAATTGAACGGTATTGCCGCGGCTGAGATCGAAAACTTCGTCGAGAGTGGGGATATGAGTTCCGGGGACCGGAACCTGCCCAGGGAACAGAGGGTTTTGCTTCGCCCCGCAGTCGTATTCCCTGAGTTCCGCCAGGCTGAGCATGCGAATCGGAATCCCCGTCTTCGGTCCGGAACAAATAGCCGCGTCGATCGTCGGGTCATGCGAAACCACCGCGACATTGTCGCGCGTGACAGCAACGTCAAGTTCAACGAAGTCCACCCCTTCCGCGATCGCGTAGCGAAACGCCGGAAGCGTGTTCTCGGGCCGCCGCGCGCGCGCGCCGCGATGGCCGTGAACCAGGCACCGCCACATTAGTGAACCGTGCGCGTCTTCCGGTTCATATAGTCCATCAGCAGGTATTGTCCGAGCGTGTGCGGCGTGGTGAAGTACGCTTTGCCGCGGCACAACTCCGTCACCTTCTGAATGAAGTTGACCAGGCCGTAATCGCTGGCCAGCATGAAGGTATTGATGATGATCCCCTGCTTCTTGCAGCGATTCACTTCTTCCAGCGTCCGGCTGATTACCAGCGGATCGAGCCCGAACGCATTCCGGTACGTGCGCCCGTCCTCGAGCGTCAGCGCGGATGGTTTGCCGTCCGTGATCATCACGATCTGCTTCATGTCCTTGCGTTCCTGCCGCAGCAGCCTCTGCGCCAGAATAAGGCCGTCTCGCGTATTGGTGTAATAAGGGCCCACCTGTACCCGCGCAAGCTGGCTGATCTGCAATTCCTCGGCGGAATCGTGAAACAGGACGCAGCGCAGACTGTCGCCGGGATACTGCGTGCGGATCAGATGCGCGAGCGCCATTGCCACGCGCTTGGCCGGCGTAAACCGGTCTTCTCCGTAGAGAATCATGCTATGGCTGCAATCGAGCAGCAGCACCGTCGCGCACGAACTCTGGTATTCGCACCGATGGACATGCAGGTCCGAATACTCCAGATCGATCGGGACTTTGACCCCTTCGCGCCGCACGGCGGAGAAGAGCGTTTCGCTGATGTCCAGGTTCATCGTGTCCCCGAACTCGTACTGTTTCGACGAGCCAGACGATTCGATTCCCGTGGCCAGATCGCGCGTATCATGGCGCCCGAAGCTCGATTTGCCCAGCGATCCCAGCAGGTCTTTCAAAGTCTTGAAGCCGAGAAAATCGAGCGACTTGTCCGTAACCTCGAAGCGCGCCTGTCCTTCCCTGCCCTGCCCGCCCTGGCCCGGCGCGGATTCGTCATTCCGGTCCACTGAAATATGGCCTTCGTCCGCGAGTTTCTGGACGAGATTCTCAAGCAGCCGGTCGATCTGCTCCGGCGACATCGCCGCCAGCTTCTCCAGCATCTCCCGCATCTGATCGTCCGGAAAAAGCTGTCCGCTTTCGAGCGCCTCCTGAATGGCCCGCTTCAGATCTTCGAGGCTCTGCCGATTCCACTCGGAGAACTGCATGTACGGGTTGTCGAAGCCGCTCTGGAGGAAGAAATCGGCCAGCGCCTGCATCAGATCGCCGGCGTCGATGCCAAAATCGTCCCCGTTATATTTCGAAAACTTGACCCATTTCATATGGGAGGCGCTCGCTCGCTGGTTAATTAAACTGACGCCGCTGACGCGCTTTCGGCGTCTCCTCGGACTCCTGAGCCGGGCGTTTCCGCTCCTCGGCCGCGAATCCCCGTTCTTCCGACCGGCTGATTTTCCGCTGTGCGTGGAGCCCTTCCAGAATGAACTCTCCCGCCGAAGCCCGCACCGCGTCCGGCTCGTTCGGAGTGAGCCCCAGCGCGCGCGTTTTTTCCATCAGGCCCTGAATTCCGTTGAGCTGGCGAACCACCTCCGCGGCGCTGACATCCTCACTCAGCTTCAAGTGCCCGCCGATATCGAACCACTGCACCACGGGCTGCATGTTGACGCCCTCGAAGTAGCGGTTATAAACCTTGCCCACCGCGGCCCGGATCAATTCCCGGCTCACCGCGTCTCCACCTTTCAATTCGCCCTCATACTCCAGTTCGATCTTGCCGGTGATTGCGGGCAGCGCGGCATAAATATCCAGCACGCGCGGCACGGCCTCCGTTTCGCCGTTCTCGATTGCGCGCCGCTCGGCGTTCGAAACAACGTTCTCGATCACCGAAATCGGAAGGCGCTGCGACACGCCCGAACGCTTGTCGACGCGCTTGTCCTCCCGCGCGGAAAACGCCAGTTGCTCGACGATCTCGGCAATGTAAGCAGGCAGACGAATTTCAACATCCGCCTGCCGGTCGAGCCAGGCTTCGGCGCGCGTGATCTCGATGCCATGTTCCAGCGTGGCCGGATAATGCGTGCGGATCTCACTGCCGATGCGGTCTTTCAGCGGCGTAATGATTTTGCCGCGGGCCGTGTAGTCTTCCGGATTGGCCGTAAAGACCAGCAGCAGATCGAGCGGCAGCCGGATCGGGTAGCCTTTGATCTGAACGTCGCCCTCCTGCATGATGTTGAACAAGCCGACCTGAATTTTGCCCGCGAGATCGGGCAATTCGTTAATGGCAAAGATGCCCCGGTTGGCCCGCGGAATCAAACCGTAATGCACGGTCAGTTCGTCCGAAATATCCTGTCCGCGCCGCGCCGCTTTGATCGGATCGATATCGCCGATCATATCCGCAATCGTCACATCGGGCGTCGCCAGTTTCTCGACGTAGCGCTGTGCGGCCCCCAGAAACGCGACAGGCGTGGCGTCCCCTTTCTCTTCGATCAGGGACTTGCAGCGGCGGCAGATCGGGGCGTAGGGGTTATCGTGAATCTCGCAGCCCGCAACATAAGGCATCCATGGGTCGAACAGCGTGGTCAGCATCCGGATAAGGCGGGTTTTCGCCTGGCCGCGCAAGCCGAGCAGAATAAAATTGTGCCTGGAAAGAATCGCGTTGACTACCTGTGGAACGACGCTGTCCTCGTAACCGACAATGCCAGGGAACAACTCTTCCCCGCGTTGCAGTTTGCGGATCAGATTCGCGCGCAGTTCATCTTTTACGCTGCGTGCCGCCAGACGATCTTCGGAGAATGCGCTGGTGCGCAATTCTCCCAGTGTGTGGGGTAACTCCGAAGTGTTTTGAGCCATGGAGAAACATCCGTAAGTCTGTCCTGATAGTAGCAGAGGAGAGGGGGAAATGCCCCGGGATTAGTCCGGATTGAACTCGAACGTTTCACCGCTGGCGCGAAATACCAGATGTCCGCCCGCGAGCGTTTTCAATTCGTGCGTCAAAGGGATAAATACGGAGCCATCGGTCGATTGTCCCGGAGCCAGCCTCGTCTGTGCCAGGGCAATCGCCGAAGCGGTCGCCGCCGCTTTCAGCCGGGCGTTGATCCCGAGCGACATGGCATTCTGCCGCCGCTGCTCGTATCCATTGGTAGAGCGCATGTTGGGGATGGCGTAGAGGGCGCTCTCGTAAGACGTGACCAGCTTCACCACGTCCGCGTGAGAGCCTTTGTCGAGCAGGATGTCGACCACCTGCCCGGCAGAAATTGCAGTCGCCGATGCATCCGTCCGGACGTAAGTAAAATCCTCCGGCTGCACGGTCCAGTAAATGCTGGAGCCGTTTGAGATCGAAACCTGGACCAGCCCGAACCCCGCCACGTGGTTCGGCATCCGCGTCACAATGACAGTCAGCCCCTGGCGGCTGAGAGTTTGATATTTCACTCCGTTTACTTCATATTCGATCACCTGGGCATACATCGCGGTCGCCGAACAGAGCACCGCCGCAATTGTCAGGAACCAACTCTGGCGGCGCGAAAGCATCACCTTCATCTTACCGGTATCGCTGCTCGTTCGCCTGATTTACTTAACCCATGTTAAAAAACATACGGAATTTTGAGGTGAGCCTCGCTCGGGCAGCCTGGCTTAACACCGATTGGCCGTTTGAATGCCATCTCGAATCGCGAGGAGAAATTAAATGCGCGGATTTACATTTGTGTTATTGGCGGCGGCTGCTGGAATCGGCGTTGTGGCTACTGCCCCCCCGGCCCAGGCCCAAGTAAGCATCAATATCGGCTTGGCACCCGATTGTCCTTATGGTTATTATGACGTCGCGCCGTATGGGTGTGCTCCCACCGGCTACTACGGCCCGGAGTGGTTCAACGACGGCATCTTTATCGGCGCCGGACCGTGGTTTCATGGCTCTGAAAACTTCCGGGGCCATGTAAATAACCGCTTCCATCCTTCGCACGGATATAAAGGCCCCGCGCCGAGGGTCGGCGAGAAAGCGGAGCCGGCAAAGCGCGTCGATGCGGCGCATTTCAAAGGCAACGAAATGCGGGACGGGCGTGGCCATGTGGCCAAAGGCAAACGTTAAGCCGGTTTTCGATAACTTATTGCATCGCAATGATGCCTGGTGTGTTGGCATGGCACATCAGGCATGCTGCGCGACCGTTTCCGGCACTGAACGAAGACCGCTTCTCCCCGGCATTCACGGGCTTCGTGAAGATTGCAACTGCGCCGGAACGGCTATTGAGCTGCTCGCGCGCGAGGTTGACCTTTCGAAGCGCACCCGCGCAAACGAAGAGAGTCAGCAGCGCAAATGCCGGCCAGATCGCCCATCGAAAAGAAACGCTGCGCCGCGGCATCCGCCGTGCTTCCTGGATGCGTCCCCACAATCCGTCGGGAGCGGCCACGGGGGCGAGTTGACGCGCCAGTTCCCGCTCCAGCCACGGCGTGGCTTCGTCGATGCGTAAATCAGCCACGTTTTCCCCCTGTCAGAAACGAGAGCCGGCGCGCAATCGCCTTATGTATGCGGTTCAGGCGCGACCCGATCGTTCCGCTGGAGCACCCCAGTATCCCGGCAATCTCATCGTAAGAAAGCCCTTCCGTGTAGCGCAACACGATCATCATCCGCTGTTCCGGCCTCAGGCTTCCCACAACCGAGTGGAGGTGTCCGCTCATCTCGGCCCGCAAGACCTCGTCCAGTATGCTCGCATCGGGCGCGCGCAGTGCCGAAAGCCATTCATCCACCATCGGCACCAGTCTCCGTGACCTGCGCTTCTGATCGAAGCAGCTGTTGACCACCAGCCGGTAGAGCCAGGAGTCAAAGCTGGAATCGCCCCGGAAGCTCCCGATGGCCGAAAAGAGCTTCAGGAAGGTATCCTGCGCAATATCCTGCGCCAACGCCCCATCCCCGCTGTAGCGAAGTGCCACGGAATAGACCTTGTCTTTATATCGGTCGAAAAGCGCGCGAAACGCGTCTGGTTCGCCGCGCTGGCACGCTTCGATAAGTTCTTTACCGGTCTCTTCCAGCACCATTCGCCAGATACGCTACACTTTCTTCAGACGTTGACCGGGCGGGAATCCTTCCCGGTTTTTCAAGCCGCAAGCCATTTCAGGCATTCTTCGGACCGCATCGCCGCCACTCCGATATTCGCCAACTCCTCAAGTCCTTTGTCGTAAACGCCCGAAATCGCGTCCGGGAAAATGGCTACCCGAAAGTCGCGCATGCTCGCGCCATAGACGGTCGCGCGCGGGCAATTGGGGAAATTACAGCCGATGACGCTGACCGTCGTGGCCCGCAGGCTTCGCAAGTGCTCTTCGAGCGGTGTCCGGTAAAACGCATCCCAGCGTGGTTTGTACATCGCCCACTCGTTCGCTCCCAATGCCTGAAAGCCGCCACCCAGGAGCGTTTTCGCATCCAGCCGGATCGCAGCGTCGGCTTTAAGCTCCATCACCAGTTCCGCCCCGTCGCTTCCCGGCATGACGATGCCATGCCCTCCGGCAATCGCTTCCCGTCGGCAGACATCCGCGTTGCTGCCGTCCGCGAGATAGAGGCGGACAACGTGTACGATCGGCAATCCGCTCCGGCGATAAGCCTGCAGCACGCGCCGCATCGCAGGCAGGCAGGCGCCGGTGCCCGGGACCTCCGCGGCCGCGCCCTGCCGCGTGAAATCCTCCTGGACATCGATCGTCAAAAGAACGGAGCCGCGCGCTATCGGGGTGGTGAGCATTGGCGAAACTACCCCGCGTATACAGCTTTCTCGAAATCGCTCAGCAGGCCGACCGCTTGCGTATCCACAAAGGGGAAGAACTGCATCATGACCACGGCGCACAGTTCGCGCATCGGATCGATCCAGTAAAACGTGTTCTCGACTCCCGCCCATGCCAGGCTGCCTGCCGACCGGCCGCCCCGATACGCGGTCTTGTTGATGAGAAATCCGTAAGTGAAACCATCCGTGACGCCGGGATGAAAATCCACGTTGCTTGAAATCGCGGGCCGGAATGTCTTCAGTTTTCCGGCACTTACATTCCCGATCTGGTTGGACGTCATCAGCGCCACCGTCTTCGCCTGTAGTATCCGCACATTCCCCGGACCCGCGCCATGACGCAGGATCATCTGCATAAAGCGTATGTAATCCGGAGCCGTTGAATTCAGGCCGCCACCGCCATTAAAGGCTTTCGGAACGGCTGGCAGGGTTCTGGGATCTTCTTTGAGCGACCCGTCGGGCTGCCGCCGGTAGCTGCTCACCAGACGGTCGAACTTATCCTTCGGAACAATGAAGCTGGTGTCTTTCATGCCGAGCGGTTGCAGAATATTGCGCTGAAAATATTGTTCGAGCGTCAACACGCTCACCTTTTCCACCAGACGGCCGGTCCAGTCGAGGCTGGTGCCATACTGCCAGCGAGTGCCCGGCTCGAAGATCAGCGGAGTGAGCGGCGCCACGGCGGCTCCCGCGGGACCGCCCTTGAGCGTGTTGTACCTCAGCATGTTTTCATCCCAGGTATCGTAGGCGAAGCCGGAAGTGTGGGTCAGAAGATGATGCAGAGTGACGGGTTTCGCCGCGGGCCGCAGAATCGGTTTGCCCGCGCCGTCGAAACCGGTCAGCACGTCAAGTTTCGCCAACTCCGGCAGATACTTCGAGACGGGCTCATGCAGGTCGATCCTGCCCTGCTCGACCAGTTGCATCGCCGCCGTGGTAGTGATCGCCTTGGTCATCGACGCGATGAAGAAGATGGAGTCGGGTTTCACGTCAATGCCGGATTTGGAATCGCGTTTTCCGAACGCGCCGGTGTAAGTGATCTTGTCCGGGGTCGCCACCATTGCCACTACCGCGGGGATCCTGCGCCGCGTCATGCTGTCGCGCAGCGTTCGATCGAGACCGGTCGCGGCCAGAAGCTGTTTTGCCTGAGTCGCGAAAACCGCCGCGATGGAACCGAATTGTCTTCTGCTGATGGAAACCATACGTCTTCCTTTTATCGCGCGATGCGCCTCAGATGATTTTGCCACGCCCGGGGCGGTGCGAGCGGTGCCTGCTGTTCCAGAATCCGCATAACAGCCTCGGAATCCCGCAGGGACCTTGCCGATTGACAGGTACCCGGGATTGTCGCATGATCAAATTGAAAAAAATAAAGGCAACCTCGATCTGCAGCCGGCTGATTGGGTCGATAGCCCCCAACGGAGACGTGATCACCGGAGACATAAATGGCAATGCCGAAGATAATGGCCCATGGCAAGGCTTAGCACATTAAATGGAGATATTTCGCTTTTCGATCAGGTTACGGCTGCATCATCCGGCACTTGATCCCGCTGCGATTTCCACAGCGCTTGGCAGGACTCCAGGTAAGCAATGGAAAGCAGGGGAGATCAGGCGAAGGCCGGACGGTAAGGAAACGGGCGGAACTTATGACCAAACCTACTGGTGCTCTCAGAGCGGGCATGGAGAGGACGCGGAACTACTTCGGATGCTGGAAGTGGACATAGAGGAGTTGGAGAAACATCGACCGTTCCTCACGGAGTTTTCTTCCACGGGCGGATGGATTCAATACTATATTTCGTGGTTTGCCAGCGAGCGATCGGGCGGAGCGACTATCCACTACAAGCTCCTGGAACGACTAGCCGCACTTCAGATTAGTCTCTCGTTCGATATCTACTCGTGTGGCCAGGAGACTCAAGCCGGGAGAGAACCGCGCCCTGACGTCGCCTTCTGCGATTGAGGCGAGTATCGTCGAGGCCAGGGGACACGGCTCACAATGATTTTTGCCACGCGCGATGTGCGGAAGTTCAGCGCCCGGAGAGTGATATGCAAACCAGGTTGCCACTTCGGGCTAACACCTGATTTGGAATGCGTGAAGCCACGTAGTCGCGATAACTGTCCCGGTCCAGGACAAAAATTCGTCCGCGGGGATTATGCAGCCCCTCCTCCAGCGTTTGACGATTGAAGAGCATCACGATAAGCCGATCGCCGTACCAAAGCATCTGGTTCAACTCGTCGATCCGGGGTTGCCCCTGATCGTAGAAGGACACTAAATCGCCTGGCTTCGTCGCGGCATCCGCGGCTGCGATGATTGGCCGGATCTCGGCGGCATGCAGGATCACCGGTGGAACCAGAGCCACTCTCAGCACCACCAGCCCGAGCACCGGAATCACAATGCGCAGCCCGTTGCGAAGAATTTTCCCAGGCACCAGCCGCGCCAGCCCGAGCGCCGCGCAGGCCGCAAAAGCCGGATACGCGGGCAGCATATATCGCAGCACGCGGCTTTTCGTAATCGAGCAGAGGGCGAACACAACTCCGATCCAGATCGCCAGAAGAATGAGTTTGCGATCGCGCCGGCGGATTACCGTTACCAGCCCCACGATCATGAACGGCAACCACGGCCAATACGATTTCGATACCATCCAGACATACTCGAATGCCCCGGTATAGCGGCGCCACGGAGGCGATAGCGGCCCGTAGACTTCATTGCTCAGGAACGTCGCATGAGTATCGAAGAACCGGCTGCCGTAAACGAGAATCCAATGGCCATACCAGGCGGCCGCGGGGAGAAACGCCACTGCCAGCGCCGAAAGGACATAGCGCCACGGCAGGCGCCGGCGCGTTACCGCCCAATCAAGCGCAAAAATGATCGGCAGACAGAAACCCATCATTTCCCTGGTCATCAGGGCCATCGCGGTGAACAAGCCCGCGGCTAAATACCACGCAGAATGATCCTCGGCCAGTATCCATGCGCAGACCGCGCACAGCACGAACAACATAAACGGCACATCCGTCATGGCGCGCGAGGAGTATTTCACGAAATAGAGCGTCGTCGCCATCACGAACATCCCCAGCAACGCCATGAAAGAATCGCCGGTCATCCGGCGGACCAGCCAGTAGACCAGAACAATCACTCCGATCCCGCAGAGTGCGGCCGGCAGGCGTGCGATGGGATCTGAAATTCCGAACGCCATGAAGAATGCCGCCTGTATCCACGGAAACAACGGAGGGTGCTCCAGCGCCGCGCTTCCGTTACTGCGGATATCGAACCAGTGGTGCGTCCGCACCAGATCTTTAGCAATCAGCGACCAGTGTGCGTCGTCATATCCGGGAAGATCCCCGCTCCGGAGAGGGGCGAGCAGCAGAACCGCCGAGAGAATCGCCAGCGCCCAAAAATACCGGCGCGTGTGGAAGGCTGCCGTCAGCACGGCGGCCTATTTCGCGGCAGATCCAAGCAACTCCAGAAAAAGATTATTGGGATCGCGCACGATGGCAATGCGCAGTTTACCGACACTCACGGGCTCGCCGCCCGTCGAAACCACCGTACCGCCGCCTTGTTTGAGCACTTGCAATAACGAATCGAGATCGCGCACGCGGAGTTGCAGCAGCGCCGTGCCCGGGTCCTGCACGCGCGTGTGCAGAGGCTTGCGGCCGATACCTTTGAATTCTATGAACGTGAGCCGCACCGAAGTCCCCGGAATCTGGGCGGAGCTTTGACGAAACTGCGCGCCGGGCGTTCCCGCCGTGTCGGCCATCAGTTTGTTCCCGTTGAACTCCGCGCCGACGTTGAGCCGGAATCCCAGCAGGTTGCGATAGAACTTCACGGTCTGATCCGTATCCGCGATGGCGACCTCAATGCTCCCGCCAAACAGATTACCGGGAGTAGCGGAGGCAATGGCGGGCAGTGGCGTGAGTTGCGTGATCTCCACGATGAAGCCGTCCGGGTCCTGCACGAAGAACCCCTTCTCCCGTCCTTGTATATCCACGGGCTTGCCCGCGGCAGTGAGGACATGCGCGCCGGATTTCTTCACCCTGGCCACGACGGCGTCGATATCCTTGACCAGGATCGCGAGATTGCCCGCTCCGGGGTCCTGAAAGCGAGGATGCGCGGCCTCGCGATCGATGTCTTTATACTCGATGAGTTCCAGGCCGAACCCCGCGCCCGGAATCTTCATCACGGCAATCCGGGACTGCGCCCCGATTGTGTTACCCAGCTTCATGATTGCCGGGTTCGGCGAAAAAGCAGCCGGAGCCGTGCCGATGTCCAGCCCCAGCACGTCGTGATAGAACGCAACCGATTTCTCAAGACTGGTAACGATATGGCTGAAATTCCCCATTCCGATGACTTCGCCGGTGGGTGCCGTTTGCTGGGCCACTGCGATTCCGGCCGAAGCCAGCGCAAGAATCAGACACGAAAGTCTGGACATGAATTCCTCCCGATCAGCCCGCTACTATATCCTATTAACCGCCGCCATCTCTTCCGCTGCCCGGCAGGCCCGCACAATCAATCCCCAGCCGCCGAACCAGTCCCTCTCGATCTCGAACGCAATATCCACCGTGTTCACGCCCTGCAACTCCGTGGCGAGATGACTCAGGTTCCACCCCTTCAGAGTCACCGTTCTCCCGCCCTGCCGCACGGCGAGCTTGACGTGCTTCTCTTTCCAGACCTGCGGAGCGCCCGCCAGCGAGACGCCGCGCGCGGCAAACAAGGGCCGCCGGTTGCCCATCCCGAAGGGCGCGATCCGCTCAAGCGCCCGCCAGAGAGCGTCGTCAATCTCGCGCAATTCCACCACCGCATCCACCTCGACCGTCGGCCGCATGTCTTCCGCCGTGAGCCGGTCCGCCGCCCATGCCCGCATCCGTTCGCGAAAGGCGCCGAGCGATCCCTCGGGCAGAGTGATTCCCGCGGCGTGCGCATGTCCCCCGAACTTCGTAAACAATTCGCGCATACTCTCCAGCGCGTCCAGCAGATGAAACGCCTGAATGCTGCGGCCCGATCCCTGGGCTACGCCGTTCTCCACCCCCAGGATAATCGCCGGCCGGTGGAAGCGCTCCACCACCCTGCTCGCCACTATCCCGACCACGCCGCGATGCCATCCGCTGCCCCAGAGCACCAGCGCCGCATCCCCATCCGTCACCGGCTCCGCCACGCAACGCTCGAAGATCTCTTTCACGATGGCGCGTTCCGCCGTCTGTCTCTCCTGATTCAGCGCAAAGAGCTCGCGCGCGATCTCGCCCGCTTCGCCCGCATCGTTCGTCAGGAACATACGCACGGCCTGCCCCGCGCTATCCATCCGCCCGGAGGCATTGATGGCGGGCGCGATGCGAAAGCCAACCTCGCCCGCATCGGGCACCCGATCGGCAAATCCAGCGGCATTCAGCAGTGCGCGCAGCCCCGGATTGCGCACGTCGCGCAAGCCTCTGAGGCCGTATTTGACGATCACCCGGTTCTCCCCGGTCAGGGGCACAATATCGGCTACCGTCGCGATAGCCACCAGCTTGAGAAAGGATTCGAGGATGCGATAGAGCTTGGCCCGCGGCCATCCTACGCCTGCGAGAATCGCGTGCGCCAGTTTGAACGCCACGCCCGCGCCGCAGAGGTTCGGGTTGGGATACCCGCAATCGTCCCGGCTGGGATTGATGACCGCGAGCGCGGGCGGCAATGCGGCTTCGGGCAGATGATGGTCCGTCACGATCACGTCCAGACCCAGTTCGTTCGCGCGCGCGATCGCGGCGCCCGCGCGGATGCCGTTGTCCACGCTCACGATCAGCCGGATGCCTCGCCGCGCGGCGTCTTCCACGGCTGCCGGCTGCATCCCGTAGCCATCGTGCAGGCGGTGCGGAATGTGCCAGCCCGATTCGGCTCCGGCCAGTTCCAGCGCCTTCTTCAGCACCACGGTCGAGGTCACGCCGTCAACGTCGTAGTCCCCGTGGATCTCGATCTTCTCGCCCCGCGCAATGGCCAGACGGATACGCTCTACCGCACGATCCATGTCGCGCAGCAGGAATGGGTCGTGCAGGTCTTCGATCCGCGGATTGAGAAACCGGTCCGCGGCGCCCGCGTCGCAAAATCCACGCCGGATCAGAATCCGTGCGGCGGCCGCGGGAAGATCCAGTTCGCGCGCGAGCTGGCTGCCGTCGGCGCTTTCCGCGGGGAAAATCCAGCGGCTAGTTATTGGAATAGAAACCGCCGAGGCCTTCGGTCCCGGTGTTTTCCCCTTCAACGGAAGGCATCACCGAGTTGATTTCCTCGCACGCATCGAGGAAATCTTCATACCAGTCGGGCCGCGCCTCGTAGACATAGAGGTGGGACCGGTGATCGAACGCGAGCTCGAGCACGCAGGTTTCCCCGATATGACGATGCGCCGCGGTCAGACGGCCTTCGAGTTCCCGCCGCTCATCCCGCGTGAACTCCGTATCCTCCAGCTCTTCGAGGATCTCGTCGAGGTCTTCCTCCGCCAGTTCGCGGGAGGCGAACAGCACCAGCTTCTCGCCCGCCTTGCGCGCGGTTTCGAGAAAGGTACGGTAATCCGGATAACGTTCCGTATCCCAGGTAATTACCGGGAGCCCTTCGAGCGCGCCCGCGTGACTGCGGAAGATCGCGAACTCGGAGCTTTCGAGGTGTACGAGGATTTCCCCTTTAAGTGTTTCAAGATTCAGATCCACAGTGGCCTCATTTTGCAGAACCAGAATAGCACCGGCGGATTTCCCCCTTTTTCTGCGATAGGATGTCTGAAGTGAAAAATCCCTTCCCGGCCATCGCGGTGGCCATCGCTTTCGCAGCCTTTCCTGGCGCGCTTTCCGCGCAATGGCCCTCGTATCCGACGTCCGGCGTGCCGCACACGGCCGACGGCAAGCCGGACCTGACCGCGCCCGCGCCGCGGACGGCCGATGGCAAGCCGGACTTGACCGGAATCTGGAACACGATCTATCGCGGCGGCATCGGGACGCGGCCGGGGCAGGGGCCTCCGGGAGCGACGGGTGCGGCGCCGCCGCGTCCTCCCGGGCCGCCCCCGGGTCCGCCGGGAAGTCCGCCTCCCGCAACGTTCTTTAACATCGGTGCGGGGTTCAGGGAGGGCCTGCCGCTGAAGCCCTGGGCCGCGGAGTTGCTGAAAAAACGCATGGCGGCGAACAGCAAAGACAACCCCGACGCGCATTGTCTGCCGATGGGCCTGATGCAACTGCATGAACATCCGCAGCCGCGGAAGATCGTCCAGACCCCGGGCGTGACCGTGATCATGTATGAGGGGAATTCGGGTCTGCGTCAGATCTTCACCGACGGGCGGCCCTCACCGCCCAAAGACGTGGAGCCGTGGTGGTACGGCTATTCGGTCGGCCATTGGGACGGCGATACCCTGGTGGTGGAGACGACTGGATTTCGGGACGACGTGTGGCTCGACGTCAACGGCAGCCCTCTCACCAACAAGGGAAAACTCGTCGAAAAGTTCCGGCGCGTGAATTACGGAAACCTTGAGATTGAGGTTACGGTGGATGATCCATCCGCATATACGAAGCCATTTACGGTGAAGGTGTATCAGCGCATTATGCTCGATACGAGTCTGATCGAATTTATTTGCGCGGAGAATGAAAAGAGCGACGCGCATCTGGTGGCTAAGTAATCGTAGACGACGGTTCCGGCATTCCGCCTCAACCTTCTTCCTCCGCGAAAACATTGTCGATATCGCGGGCGCCGTGAAGAACCCGGATCACATCGATACCGCCCAGGCGCGGCAGATAGAACACGAGGTATTTTTCAAATCCCCTGACGGGGAACCGTCGCAGTCCATTCAAGCGGGCAATGTCTGAATCGACCACAATCCCGCTGAGTGGATGATCGACCAGGCCACGACAGGTTGCGGCGGCAGCTGCGAGGTAGCGCTCCGCCAGTTCCACGCTCGTTTGCTCACCGAAGGATACGAACTGTTCCAGCAAATCAAGTCGCGCCCGCGGGCGTTGAGTAACGGGCGCGATCATTCCTTCGAGGCGGTTTTTCTGCGAACTTCCAGCCTGGCGAGAGCTTCGTGCCGGAGATCGCTCCAGAAATCGGCGTCGACCGGAATCGGATCGCCGGAATTCAGGCCGTCGAGCAACAGTAAGTCGAGCTTTTCTCTCGCCCGGCGCTTTTGATCCTCACGGATCAACTCCCGAACATACTCGCTGGGCGTGCTATAGCCCTGCCTGGTTTGCGCTTCAACGTATGCCTTCAACTCTTCCGGCAGAGAGACATTCATCGACGTCATACTTCCAAGCTAGCCCCGATGGCAGAATCTGTCAATTACTGCCACGGCGCCAGCATCGCGACCTTACGCCGTCGCCGAATCCGGCTTATCCGGATCGATCCCGAGGTCCACAATCGCCCTGGCCGCCTTCTTCGGGTCGAACTTGCCATCCCGGGCCAGTTTCGACAGTGCCGCCGCGGCAATCGACACCGCGTTCACCTCAAAGTGCGCCCGCAGATATTCACGGTTGTCACTACGGCCGAACCCGTCCGCGCCAAGCGGAAGATAACGCCCCGGCACCCACGGCGCGATCTGATCCTGCACGCTCTTCATGAAGTCCGAAGCCGCAATCACAGGACCTTCCGTGCCTCCAAGCACCTGCTGGATGTAAGGCACTTTCGCCGGCTCGGCCGGATGCAGCCTGTTCCAGCGCTCGATTTTCAGCGCCTCGCGCCGCAGCTCGTTGTAACTGGTCACGCTCCAGACATCGGCCGCCACGTTATACTTCTCCGCCAGGATCTGCTGCGCCTGGATGGCTTCCGTCAGAATGGAGCCGCTCCCAAGCAACTGCACGCGCGCCTTCGGTTTCGCCACGCTGGATTTGGCAAAAAGGTAAATCCCTTTGAGGATGCCCTCTTCCGAACCCTCCGGCATCGGCGCCTGGGCGTAATTCTCGTTATAGAGAGTGATGTAGTAAAAAAGGTCTTCGCGTTCCTGGTACATCCGGCGAATGCCATCGCGCACAATCACCGCAATCTCATACGCGAAGCAGGGGTCGTATGCCGCAAGCGTGGGGACCGTGCTCGCAAGCAGCAGCGAATGCCCGTCCTGGTGCTGCAAGCCCTCGCCGGAGAGCGTCGTGCGGCCCGCGGTGCCACCCATCAGGAAGCCTTTTCCGCGTGAATCCGCAAAGGCCCAGATGAGGTCGCCCACACGCTGGAAGCCGAACATCGAGTAATAAATATAGAACGGAATGGCGTCGACGCCGTAGTTCGCGTACGCCGTGCCGGCCGCCGTGAATTCCGCCATCGACCCGCCCTCGGTAATGCCTTCTTCGAGAACCTGGCCGTCTTTCGCTTCCTTGTAATACAGGAATACGTCGGCATCTTCCGGCTTGTAGAGTTGACCGCCCGAAGCATAGATGCCATAGGTCCGGAACATGGATTCCATGCCGAACGTGCGCGCCTCATCGGGAATGATCGGTACGATTTTCTTCCCTATTCCGGGCGATTTCATAAGCTTGCCAAGAAGGCGGACAAACGCCATGGTGCTCGATGGATGGGGCTCTTTCGAGCCCTGCCTGAATTCGTCGATTAAATCCGGACCCGGCGCCTGTGTCTGCTGTGCACGGGGCTTGCGGAGCGGCAAATAACCGCCCAGAACACGGCGGCGCTCCTGCATGTACCCGATTTCGGGACTTGAATCCGGTGGACGATAAAGCGCGCCGTCGCGGGCTGCGTCGTCCGGAATCGGAATCTCGAAGCGCGTGCGGAAATGCTTGATCGTTTCGTCGTCCAGCTCTTTCCGCTGGTGGGTGGCGTTGCGGCCTTCGTTCGTGCCCAGACCATAGCCCTTAACGGTCTTGGCGAGGATAACGGTGGGGCCGCCCTTATGTTCCGTGGCCGCTTTATAGGCGTTATAAACCTTCAGCGGATCGTGTCCGCCCCGGTGCAGGCTCCCGATCTGCTCGTCGGTGAGGTCCGCCACCAGTTGCGCGGTTTCGGGATAACGGCCGAAGAATTCCTTGCGGACATACGCTCCGCCCCTTGCCTTGAACGCCTGATAATCGCCATCCAGGCATTCGTTCATGAGCTGAACAAGGCGTCCGGAAGTGTCTTTCTCGAGCAAGGCATCCCAATCGCCGCCCCAGATGCATTTGATCACGTTCCAGCCCGAGCCGCGGAACAGGCCTTCCAGTTCCTGAATGATCTTGCCATTGCCGCGAACCGGACCGTCCAGACGCTGGAGATTGCAGTTCACGACCCAGATCAGATTGTCGAGTTTCTCGCGCACCGCGACGCCGATCGCGCCTGTCGATTCCGGCTCGTCCATCTCACCGTCGCCCAGAAAAGCCCAGACCTTGCGGGGAGTCGCGGCAATCAGTCCCCGATTTTCGAGGTACCGCATGAAGCGCGCCTGGTAGATGGAATTAATGGGCGCAATCCCCATGGAAACCGTGGGAAACTGCCAGAAATCCTTCATCAGCCAGGGGTGCGGATAAGACGAAAGCCCGGGCCCTTCGCGCAATTCGTGACGGAAGTTATTGAGCTGCCCCGCGGTGAGGCGTCCTTCGAGGAACGCGCGGGCATACACGCCTGGCGAGGCATGGCCCTGGAAATAAATCAGGTCGCCGGGCTGATCGTCATAGCTGCCGCGGAAGAAGTGATTGAACCCGACTTCGAGCAGAGTCGCAAGCGAAGAATAGGTGGAGATGTGCCCGCCGATGCCGTGGTCGTACTTGTTCTGGTGCGACACCATCGCCATCGCGTTCCAGCGGGTCAGGCTCTTGATTCGGCGTTCGAGAGCGCGATCTCCGGGATACGGCGACTGGCTATCCACGGGAATTGTATTAATGTAATCTGTTGTGGTGCGGATTGGAACATCCACGCCGTTGTCCCTGGCGCGATCCGTCAATTTGTCGAGAAGGAAGTTGACCCGGTCGGATCCTGCCTCCTCCACAATCTGGTCGAGAGCTTCGAGCCATTCCGCGGTTTCTCGCGGATCGAGGTCGACCGAGCGTTCGGTGAGTTGTCGATGCATGTTGGGTACGTCATTATTATAAGCGATGGGTCAAACTGGACCAGGCCGATCCGGACCGGAAATTTCGTGGTGTTACGGACAACGCCGGCGGAGTGGTCACCGCCGCGCGGCGCATAATGTTTGCAGAGAGGCTTGTGACCTTTCGCCGTGCCTGACGTCAAACCGAACAGAGCCTTACGATCGATGCACGATGCCGCGGAAACGGTGAGTGCCCTGGTGGCCGCGCCTTTGGATGAAGCGGGTCTGATCAGGGCCGCCCAGCGAGGCGACCAGGATGCGTTCGAGAGCCTGGTGCGTACGTACGACCAGAGCGTGCTCCGGGTCGCCATGAACCTGCTGCGTTCTCCTGACGAGGCGCGCGATGTATACCAGGAGGCCTTTCTTAAGGTGTACCGGAACCTGCATTCGTTCCGCTTCGATTGCTCGTTTCATACCTGGCTCTACCGGATTGTGACCAATGTGTGCTTCGATCACCTGCGGCGGCGTAAAGTGCGGAAGGAAGAGTCCATGGTGATACAGACGCCCGATGGCCCGGTCGATCAGGTGACGCGCATCGTGGAAGAGAACCCCGCGGCCAACCCGGAACGGCAGACGTGGAACCGGGAATTGAGCGACCGCATTGTCCGTGCGCTCGAAACCCTTACCCCGCGGGAGCGCACGGTTTTCGAGCTTCGGCACTATGAAGGCCTGCGCTTGCGGGCGATTGGCGACGTGCTCGGGACCAGCGAAGAAGCGGCCAAGAACTGCCTGTTCCGGGCCACTCAAAAGATGAGAACAAATCTGGAAGCATTTGTATGAACTGCGCTGAAATCATCCGCGAGATTCCGCTTTACAGCTATGGGGAGATTTCCTCGGACGCGGAGGAGCGGATCGAATCTCACGTTTCGGAGTGTGCCGCCTGCCGCCAGGAACTGGCGCGCCATCGCGCGTTTCTGGAGGCGCTCGACGAGCGCGACGACGCAACGGACGCGGCACTCCTGACAACCTGCAGGACCGATTTGCGGCGGCAGCTCCAGGCGGAGGCGGCAAAGACATCCGGCGGCCGCTGGAGGTGGCTGGAGAGCCTGGCCGGTTTTTCCCGGTTTCACATCCCGTTACGGATCCCCGTGGGAGCCATGGCCCTGGTGGCGCTCGGCTGGCTCGGAGCGCGTTACACGCCGGAAAGGTTTGGCGGGTTGCGGGCCGGTTTGACGATGCCCATGTTTTCGAGCGTGCAGTCGGTGGAGCCGGGTTCCGCCGGCAAGGTGCGGATTGCAGTGGATGACGTGCAAAGGCACGTCGTCAACGGGAGTCTGGACGATCCGAGAATTCAAGCGCTGCTGCTGAACGCGGTGCGCGAAGAATCGAACCCGGGCGTCCGCGTGGAATCCATCGGGGCACTGAAAAACAGCGCCGATTCCGAAGAAGTCCGGCGCGCTCTGATCGACGCCGTGTCGCACGATCCCAACCCCGGCGTTCGCCTGAAGGCGCTTGACGGGCTGAAGCCGTATGCGGGCAATCCCGCGGTGCGGAAAACGCTGGCCAATGTTCTGTTGAAAGACGACAATGCGGGCGTGCGCGTGCAGGCCATCGACCTGCTGACGATGCACTACGATGACTCGATTGTGGGCGTCCTGCAGGATGTGATGCAAAAGGAAGACGACGCCTACATCCGAACGCGCTGCCGCAATCTGCTGGAGGCCATGAAGGCGTCCGTCGGCACCTATTAATAGCCATGCTTTTGAAAACCGCAACGCTCCTGTGCCTGGCCGCTGTTTCGATGGCGCTGCCGGGCCTCGCGCAGACATCCGCGCCGCAACGCGCCCGCTCGCTGTCCGAGCGGCGAATCGCCAGCCGCGGCTATCTCGGCGTGGGCGTGGTGGAGTTGACGGATGAGCGCGTACAGGCGTTGAAACTGAAGGATGACCGCGGAGTGGAAGTCCTGCGCGTGGATGAGAATAGTCCGGCGGCTCGCGCCGGCTTGAGAGAGAACGATGTCATTCTTCAGGTCAACGGGAAAGATATTGAAGACCTGGAACACTTTATAGACACTATTGCCGAAACGCAGCCAGGCGCGAAAATAAGTGTCACCGTCTCGCGCGACGGCGCAAAGCGGAAGGTTTCCGCCACGCTCGATTCGCGCGTCGGCAACTTCTTCCCGTTCGGAGCGCCGGACGATCCGAACTCCCCCGCTCCGCCGATGCCACCGTTTCCGTTGAATGGCGACAGTCCGTTTCCGGGATTGCCTGGAAACAGCCCCCGCGTCGGGTTCGAAGGCGAGTCGCTGACCGGGCAACTGGCGAATTTTTTCGCGGTCAAGGCAGGCGTTCTGGTGCGCAGCGTAAACCCGGATACGCCGGCGTCGCGGGCAGGCATGAAGGCAGGCGACGTCGTGGTGAAAGTCAACGGCACTCCGGTTACGAGCCCGCGCGAGATTACGGGCGTGGTACGGAACAGCGGGACAAGGACGTTTTCCTTCACGATAACCAGGAACAGGAAAGAGATGGCGCTGAAGGTGGAAGTGCCGGCGGCTTCCGGAGCCCGGTAAGCGGCTGACTTACTCCTCTTCGCGGATCGTAACCCGCCGGCCCTCGATGGTAACTCGCCCGTCCGCGACATACTGAATCGCCCTGGCGTAACTCAGATGTTCCTGGACGAGAATACGCGCCGACAGCGATTCCACCGTATCGGCATCCAGCACGGGCACCGCCGACTGAACCACAATCGGCCCGGAATCCAGAAATTCATCCACAAAATGCACCGTGCAGCCGGTAATCCGGGCGCCATACTCCAGTGCCTGGCGCTGTGCGTCGAGCCCTGTAAACGCGGGTAACAGCGACGGATGAATATTGAGTACGCGATTCGGAAACGCACGCACGAAATCGGCGCTCAGCAGACGCATGAAGCCAGCCAGACAAACCAGCTCCACTTCGTGCGTCCGCAGTTCGTCGATCAGCATCCTGTCGTAAGCCTCGCGCTCCACGCCGGCGGAAGCGATCGTACGCTGAGGAATCCCTCGCTGCCGGGCGATTTCAAGTCCCGGCGCGTTCGCGCGGTTGCTGATGACAATAGCAATCTCAGCGTCCAGCTTCCGGCGCGCGATGTTGTTCGCGATGGCTTCGAAGTTCGACCCGCGGCCTGAAATCAGAATACCCAGCCGCACTCAGCGATACTCCACGCGGCCTTTGCCACGCCGCTGCTGAATCACTTCGCCTGCGATCCAGGGTTTCTCGCCCGCTCGTTTCAGGGTGCGTAGAGCCGAGTCCACTTTCGCCTCCGGTATCGCCAGAATCATGCCGACTCCGAGGTTGAAGGTGCGGCGCCAGTCGTCATCCGGAATTTTACCGAGCGAGCGCAGCAACTCGAACAGAGGCGGCACCTGCCACGAGCTTGTCTCTATGGCGGCAGCCAGTCCGCTGGGCAACACACGCGGCAGGTTATCGGTAATTCCGCCGCCGGTGATGTGCGCCGCGGCGGAAATCGAACCTGTCCGGATCAGCGCCCCGATGGGCTTCAGATAACTTCTGTGCACCCGCAATAACTCATCCGCCAGCACCGTTCCCGACTCGGGCAGCAGCGAGTCGACCGTCAGTCCGCCGATATCGAAAAGGACCTTCCGGGCCAGCGAGTAACCGTTGGTATGTAACCCGGTCGATGGCAACGCCAGCAACACGTCGCCGCGCGTGACTTTCGCGCCCGTAAGCATACGGGACTTCTCCACCGCGCCCACAACGGTGCCGGCAATGTCGTATTCGCCATCGAGATACATCCCCGGCATCTCCGCCGTTTCGCCGCCGATCAGGGCGCAGCCATTGGCTTCGCATCCGCGGGCGATCCCGGATACCACCTGCGCCGCGACATTCGCATCGAGCTTGCCCACCGCGAGGTAATCCAGAAAAAAGAGCGGCTTCGCGCCCTGCACCGCAATGTCATTCACGCAGTGGTTGACCAGATCCTCGCCGATCGTATCGTGTCGCCCCGCGGCAAACGCGATCTTCAGCTTGGTGCCCACGCCGTCGACCGAACTCACGAGCACCGGTTGACGCATTTTCGGCAACTGAAAGCAGCCGCCGAAGGAACCTATGTCCGTGAGAACGCCTTTTGTGAAGGTTGCCCGCGCCATCCTGCGGATAGCGCCTACCGCGCGGTCGGCTTCATCGATGTCGACGCCCGCATCCTTGTAGGAGATGGAATTTACCAACGAACAGTATACTAACTCTCCAGCAGCAGCGTGACCGGACCGTCATTCACCAGTTCCACCTCCATGTGCGCCTGAAAGACACCGGTTTCGGTGACTAATCCTTTTTCACGAATCTTCCCCACCACATACTCGTAAAGTTCGCGGGCGCGCGGCGCGGGCGCGGCGGCGTCGAAGCTGGGTCTGCGCCCCTTGCGGCAATCTCCGTACAAGGTGAATTGCGACACCAGGAGAAGGCTCGCGTTCACATCGAGCGCACTGCCGTTCATGCGGGACTCCCTGTCCTGAAACACGCGCAGGTTTACCAGTTTGTCGGCAAGATAGTCCGCCTCCGCCTGGCCGTCGGCCGCCGATACGCCAATGAACACAAGCAAGCCCGCCGCGATTTCACCTTGTAACTTGCCGTCAATCCGGACCGACGCGCGCGTCACTCGCTGAATCAGAAATCGCATTCGCAATTCTCCCTGAATGGTAATTCACTAAGTTGAATGACTCTTCATGATATAGTGTTGCCGGGAGAATAGATGGCAACACTCGCGTCCCAATTAGCGGTTCAGCCAGATTCCCGTCATTGAAAACATTGGGCAACGCCCGATTCTGAGGATGGACGCACATCTGCGCTTCGAGCGTGGCCGAAG
>Ga0207933_1000164_pt1 | contig 68533 bp, 59 predicted proteins | sample NGESurdeep092012_4_FD_184488 | JGI IMG/M metagenome (GOLD analysis project Ga0207933, IMG submission 184488) | Arctic peat soil microbial communities from Barrow, Alaska - NGEE Surface sample F53-3 deep-092012 (SPAdes) | ecosystem: Environmental > Terrestrial > Soil > Wetlands > Peat ...
GGCTCAACGTCCGCAACACCGCATCCGTCAGCTTGCGAACTGAACGCAAGGGATGATCCTGTGGCACACGCTGCTCCAACGATACATAGCTGAACATCCCATCCTGAATCCGCTCGTCTCCACGCATGTCTGTTAGACGAACAGAACTGGTGCAACGCCGCACACCGTGTACCTATTTCAACAAGTTCCTAGAACGTGTGGAAATTTATCTGCCAGGAAATCTGCCTTGCAACGAATGCGACTATCGTTGGCTGTTTTGACTTCCCAGAAAACCACACTTCCGTCCTCGATGGCCACCAGGTCCATCCGAACGGCCACGTTCCTCTCAGCCCATGCAGGAAGTGCCATTTCCATATCGACAACGTTATCGTTCTTCTCGACGAATTCATCGACGAGCCTCTTCTCCTCGCCGACATGTTTATCATTAACAGCGGCAATCCATTCTTGGAGGGTGGAAATGCTTTTATAGTTTGCGACTAACGCACCCTGGGAGAAGACACCCTGTCTCGTCAGGCGCAAGTAAAGTGGGCCGGAATATTCAGACCGCGCACCCAATACGTATTTGTAATGCACATCAGCGCGGAGTTCGCCTGACACGCAATACACGCGAGCGACGGATTGGCCGAGCCGATAGAAATTGAGGTAGTTGTTGCGTATGGCAAGCCTGAGCCCTGTTGTACCGCTGGGACGGCCGCTTGGACGCCAAAGCGAAAGAAGGTCCGTGAACCAATGGGACTCGGTGCTTGTCGCTGCCTTTTCGAAGGCGTCCCAATCGGTCAGGCACCGTTCGAAGTTCGCGTATGCTTTGCCACCGTCTGCAAAAGAGTTTTCCATATAGTAGCTACGGTATATCAACTAGCGGTCCGTCGCCTGTGGCGCGACCCCGCCCCTCAGGCGGTCACCTGCTCATCCCCATGCGGGCCGTTCTGAGGGCGGAAGATGGTGAGGTTTCACCATCCTCAGTTGGCCCTAGGTTGCCAATGCGCTTACCGACGCCGGAATGATACCGGGAAGTCTTAGTGCTGTATCTGGAGCGCCCGCCACGCAATCGTGCGCAGTTGGAGAGTCTTCAGGGGGCGCTTCGGATACAGCGACTTGAAGGAAGCCGCCCACATGGAAGCCTATGTACTTTGAATCGGTCTGAACGGATGCAGAGGGATCAGGCACAAACAGAGTTGGGCTGCATCGGATGACTGAAGTGGAGGATGGGGCAGCATGTTGGCTTGCCGAGACCTGATGTAGAGGCTGGAGAGGCTGGCATCGAAGGGGTTTCGACCGGAAGAGGCAAGGAATCCGCGAACGCGCCGAAGCGCGGACCATGGCCGGAGATTCAGATAGAGCTTCATGCTGCACACCGGTTTGCTTGAGGGGGCGAGCGAAGCAGGAGTTGCGCAGCGGAGAGCCGTTCGACGACGCGCATGGCTGCGCCGCAGGCTGGGCAGTTCCAGAGTGAATGAGTCTGATCTGTGGACGGTGATGCTGGCGAAGCAGTGATCCTCTCTGTGCCGCTGAGCAGTTGGAAGCATAGCGGCAGCAGAGAAGCGCGGTTGCGGTTGGCGAGGAATCCGAAGTTGCGGATGCGCACGAAGCCGGGCGGCAACAGGTGGAGCAGGAAGCGGCGCAGGAACTCGTCGACAGTGAGAGTCATGATCCTCTTCTTGTTGCCGTGCGCGGAATCGCGCCAGCGGAAGGTGACGATGCCATCGGAGAGATCGACCAGCCTTGAGTTGGAGATGGCGACGCGATGGGTGTAGGCGCCGAGATAGCGCAGCACATGTTCCGGTCCGCCAAAGGGCCGCTTGGAGTAGACGACCCAGTCGTGGCGGAACAGTACCCTCAGCCATCGAGCGAAGGCGCTCGGATGAGCTAGCGGCAAAAGCTCGCCGTGAAACTGAAGCTCGCCGCGATGAAAGGCGTTGCGGAGCCCGGCGACGAACTTGCCGCGAAAGACGCGGCTGAGCACGCCGATGGGAAGAAAGAAGGAACGCCGAGCGGAGATCCAGCGGGAATGATCCGGAGCGAGACCGCCGGCGGAAAGTATGCAGTGGATATGCGGATGAAACTGTAGTCGCTGGTTCCAGCTGTGAAGCACACTGAAGAAACCGATCTCGGCACCGAGATGGCGTGGATCGCGAGCGACTTCAAGCAGTGTCTCAGCGCTGGCATGGAACAGCAGGTTGTAGATGAGCCGCTTGTTCTGTAATGCGAGCGGAGCCAGTTCGCGCGGGAGAGTAAAGACCGCGTGGACGTAGTGAGGGGGCAGAAGCTCCCGTTCGCGCGCCTGGAGCCAGCGTCGGCGCGCGTTGCCCTGGCAGCGGGGGCAATGTCTGTTTCTGCACGAGTTGTAGGAGATAGTGGTCGTATGTCCGCAGCCGGTGCAGCGGTCGCGATGCCCACCCAGCGCTGCGGTGCGGCAGCGCACGATGGCCAGCAGCACCTTCTGGTGTTGCCAGTTGCTCCACCTGCGGCTGTGTTCCACAAATGTCTGTCCAGCACAGCGAACAATGTCGGCCATCTCCAGGAGAGGCCGGTTGTTCAACTGTGTTGCTGTCCTCCGTGGGAAGAGAGAGTGAGCGCATCCAGCGGGCTGGCGGTCGCGCTGAGATGCCGCTGGGACAGATGCAGGTAGACTGTGGTGACCTCGAGATCGCGATGACCGAGCAGAATCTGAATAGTGCGCAGGTCGGCACCGGCTTCAAGAAGGTGTGTGGCGAAGCAGTGGCGCAAAGTGTGGGGATGGATGCGCCTGTTGTCGAGGCCAGCGCGTTCGGCTGCGATCTGACATGCAGACCATAGAACCTTGGTGGTCACTGGATGACTCGATGTGTGCCAGCGGTTGCCCGGAAACAGCCACTCCTTGGGCTTGCGCCGGAGGCCGCGCCAGTAGGCACGCAGTTCTTCGAGCAGCTTCGGGCTGAGCATGACATCGCGGTCCTTGCCGCCCTTGCCCTCGCGGATATGAACCACCATCCGCTTGCTGTCGATGTCGCTCACCTTGAGACGGGCTGCTTCTGCGCGGCGTGCGCCGGTGGCATACATAGTCATCAGCAGGATGCGATGAAAGGGTGTGTCCGCGGCGTCGATCAGCCGCGTAACCTCTTCCTGACTGAGCACCCCGGGAAGGTGACGCAGCTTCTTCGGATAAGGGGTCTCCGCGATGCTCCAGTTGCGCTTCAACACGTGAATGTAGAAGAACCGCAGAGACGCCAGCCGCAGGATGACGGTGTTCGGACTGAACTTCAACTTGGTGAAAAGCATCGCCTGGTACTTGCGAATGTCCTCAGGGCCAAGCTGATCGGGCGGACGGCGAAAGTACCGGCTGAAGTGCTCAACACCGTGCAGGTACGTGCGGATGGTGGTAGCGGCGAAGTTGCGGCGATGCAACTCCTCAAGCATGAGCTGACGTAGTTGGTTCACAGAGAATCCTCCTTCTCTGCGAACCAAACTACCCCGGCGGCCACAAAAGCTGGTTCAGCCGCACGCGGAAGCGTCCGCCGCCGCAGCGGCTTCGTTCAAGTCGGCAAGTGGGAAGCAATCTTGGCTATAACGGCTCTGGGCGGGGAGTGCTGCGCAGAGGCTGAAGCCCTCGCACTTTTTTACGCGGCTTGCGGCACGACTGAGGTCGTGCCCTGATATAAGGCCTGTTGATTTGGGTTTGTGCTATCCCACCCTAAACGCAAACAGCGCGTTTAGGATGGGGCACCCAATCCTTGTGGGAGATCGAGAGTGAGAGCGGCCGACGGCGCGGTTGGGGTTCGTGCTATCCGTGGTCACCGAATGCAAGGGACCAGGGGCACGCATTTTTATGGATTGGGAAAGGTCGCGACGTGCGACCGCGATTCTAGCGACGAGCAACTGGAGTTCTAGCGCGAACCAGCTAGCGCGAGCCAGCTAGCGCCAGGTAACTAACGCCAATTTAGCGCCGGAGCGACCTGAGTCAGAATCGCCTCCATCACATGCACGTTGTAGGCAACGCCGAGTTGGTTGGGGACGGTTAGTAATAGCGTATCCGCCTCCGCAATTGCCGTGTCTTTTTTGAGCTGCTCGATTAGAACATCAGGCTCGGCGGCGTAGCTGCGGCCGAAGATTGCTCGCGTAGTTTCGTCGAGGAAGCCGATTGAGTCCGCTTCATTGCGCTCGTGTCCGAAATACGCGCGATCGCGATCCGTGACCAGCGCGAAGATGCTGCGACTGACAGAGACGCGCGGAGTGCGAGCGTGGCCGGCCTCTTTCCAGGCTGCGCGGAAGGCGCGAATCTGCGCTGCCTGCTGGATGTGGAGCGGCTCGCCGGTCTCGTCGAATTTGAGAGTGGAGGTCTGCATGTTCATTCCCAGTTTGGCGGCCCACACGGCCGTGGCGTTTGAAGCGGACCCCCACCAGATGCGATCGCGCAATCCTTCAGAGAATGGCTCGAGACGCAGAAGCCCCGGCGGATTGGGAAACATGGGACGCGGATTGGGCTTGGCGAAGCCCTTGCCACCGAGCAGCGTGAGAAATTCTTCGGTGTGGCGGCGGCCCATGGCCGCATCGTCCTCGTCTTTGATTGGGAGGTGGCCAAAATAGCGCCAGCCATCGATGACCTGCTCCGGGGAACCGCGGCTGATTCCCAACTGGAGCCGGCCGGTAGCCATGAGGTCGGCGGCGCCGGCGTCTTCTGCCATGTAATGAGGATTTTCATAGCGCATGTCGATGACCGCGGTGCCGATTTCAATCTGTTTTGTTTTTGTGCCAACTGCGGCGAGCAGCGGAAACGGCGACGCGAGCTGGCGCGCGAAATGATGAACACGAAAGTAGGCTCCGTCCATGCCGAGGCGATCAGCCTCGACCGCGAGATCGATGGACTGCAGGAGCGCGTCAGAGGCGGAGCGCGTTTCCGATTGCGGCGAAGGAGTCCAATGGCCGAATGAGAGGAAGCCAAGTTTCTTCATACAATCCAGATTCTCATGTTCGTCAGATTCCTTCGCGGGCCAGGTAGATTCGGCCACCTCTTGATAACCTCAGCGCCGGTTGTTTAGCAGGTCACGGGAACGCCTTCGCTGCTCCCGGTGGAAATCCAAACTACCCCACAACTTACCCTTCTTAGCGCCTGCACGCCGGGTATATAATTGGCGGATTCCCCGGGGTCCCCCCAACAAATCTGAGGAACACGATCGCCAATTCGGAGTCGATTACCGTGACGAAACCACAAGAACGTACTGTGACGAAACCACAAGAGCGCATTTGCAGGCAACAACCAACAGCCGCTACTCTCGCCGCGATTACCGCAGTGTTTGCGGTCCTCACGCTGCTGCTACCACTCACGGCGAGCGCGCAGGGCGGCCAATTCAGAGTCGGCGTATTGCCGTTCGCTGACAACACCGGGTCCAACTCGGGAGATGTCGCCGATTCTGTGTCTCACGCCGTTCAAACTCAGATTGCTCAGTCAACCAAGCTCATGGGTGTGGTGCTCACACTCGATTCCGGGCTGAGCCCGAATGGTCTTGATCCTGCGAAGGCCGTTGCGATTGGTCAGGCCCAGGGTGTGGACGTGGTGCTCATCGGCACAATTGTTGAAGCAGACGCTCAGCAGTCCTCCAGCTCCGCGAATCTGCCTTCTTTTGGCGGCATTAGTCTGGGCGGCAACAAGACGAGTGTCAAAGCCACCGTGACTCTTCAGGCCGACCTTTACAGCACCTCGACTGGCCAGAAAATTGACAGCTTTCAGCAGACCGGAAACGCGTCGCAGAGCAAGATCGGCAGCGACGTAAGTACCGGCCTGGGAAGCATCAGCTCCGGCGGCGTGGACTTTGACAACTCCACCATCGGCAAGGCCTTTCACGCCGCGGTGACCTCGCTGGTGAAGCAGATCAACAGCGAACAAGGGCGGATGACCCACTTTACGGCGGCTCCTGCTGCACCGGCTTCCGCTGCACCGGCCCAAGCTGCTGCGCCTGCTGCAACAGCGGATCAGGCAAGCTCTGCTGCGCCCGCTGCCGCCTCAACCGCGATTACGGCTTATCAGAACTATGACTTCACGCCCGGCGATACGATCCTCTTTGCCGACGATTTTTCAACCACGCAGGAAGGCGAGTTCCCCGACCGTTGGGAGCTTGTGAGCGGTCAGGGCGTGATGAACACTACCAGGGGTTTCCCCTCGTTCCTGCTCACCGATGGTAACTATGTGCGGGTGAACCCAAGGGTCACCAACAAGAGCTATCTCGGCGATCAATTCACCGTGGAACTTGACACGCTCATGGTCCCCAACGCTTACGGACTCAACATTTTCTTTGAGACCGCCAGTGGCGATGAAGGCATTCTTAACTTCTCTGCAAATGACGTGAATTGGAAGGGCGCGGACGACTATTCGCTAAGCGCAAACCTGCCTTCAGCGATGGCGGGCGACGCGTTTGCCAACAAATGGCACCACATCGCCGTTGCCGTCAACAAGACGCAAATGAAGGTGTATGTGGATCAGTATCGCGTTCTCGTTATTCCCGACATGCATACCGTTCCCGTTTCGCTGGAGGTTGGAGGCATTGGGAGTCAGGATGCGCCGCTGGTCTTCACCAATGTTCGCATTGCAAGCGGCGGAGGCATGAATATGATCGGACAGACTTTTACGGATGCGAAGATTGTGACCCACGGCATCAACTTTGACGTGGACAAGGCCACCATCACTCCCGAGAGCATGGGCACGCTGAACCAGATCAAGCGCATCCTTACGCAGAATCCCGGCCTCAAGTTTGAGATCGACGGGCACACGGACAATTCGGGAACGGCGGCGCACAACCTCACCCTGTCACAGCAGCGGGCCGAAGCGGTTAAGGCGCAGTTGGTCCAAATGGGAATTGACGCCTCGCGGCTTACCACAAAGGGCTTTGGCGATACCAAGCCGATTGCCGACAACTCAACCCCCGATGGAAAGGCAAATAACCGTCGCGTGGAGTTTGTGCGCATCAATTAGATCGGAGATGGGACGGAAGGGAGCGGCGCAGAATCTGTGCGGTGGGAAGCTGAAGCTAGGAAAAGTGCTGCCAGCCCTGGGGCGTGAGGGGGAATGCGCCTTTTGTGGTGATCAGAGTGATCGGTGAGGCAGTGGATTGCCCGATTCCACTGCGCGCGGCGTTTTTGCGGGCGGTCTTGTTGTCTGTTGCTCCCTTTCTCGCGGCGGCTTTCGATTCTGCGACGATGCGGCCGATCTGCGTGACGGGAACGCCTTCAATGCTCGATGGGACGCGGGCGGCGGGCGGCGCGGTGAAGAGGAGCTCGTAGTCTTCACCACCATTGAGAACCTGAGCGGGTGTTGCGGCAGCGGCGAAGGGCAGCGCGTCGGCATAAAGCTCGGCGGCCACGCCGGATTCGGCGCAGAGATGGGCGAGGTCGGTGGAGAGGCCGTCGCTTAAGTCGATTGCGGCGGTTGCCAGCGCGCTGCGCGACAGCCAAAGGCCCTGAGCGACACGCGGCGTGGGGTAAAGATGCCGATTGAGCAGCGCCTTGAGGCGAGGCGGAATGGGCGGCAGCGACGATGACTTTTTGCGTGAGCGCTCGCGTTTGAGCGCGGCGGCGAGCGCGGTGAGGTGTTCAAGGCCGACGGCGGCTGCGCCCAATTGACCGGTGACGTAGATGAGGTCGCCGGGGTGGGCGCCGGAGCGAAGAAGAGCTTTTCCCTGCATGACAGCGCCGGTGAGAATGACATCGGCGACGGCGAGCGGGGACTCGGCGAGATCGCCGCCGGCGAGCGGCAACTGATGAAGCTGCGCGAGAGCGAACAAACCGTCGAGGAATCTGTCAATAAAGGGCGCAGGCGCGCTGCGGCGCGCTGCGCTCCGAGGCGCGGCGCTCGCGCTCCGGGGCTCACGCCCTTTTACTCTTTGGACGAGATCCTTCGGAAGGGCCAGCGATAGAAACGCGGCGACGGGACGCGCGCCCATGGCGGCCAGGTCGCTGAGCCCGCGGGCAAGGGCTCGATGGCCGACGGATTCGGCAGGGTGCCAGTCGAGGCGGAAGTGGCGGCCGGCGATGGAGAGGTCGGTGGTGACGGCGAGTTCTTCGCCGGGAGCGGGACGAAGGATGGCGCAGTCGTCGCCGATGCCGAGTTGCAATTCTGGACTTTGGGCGTGCGCTGCGCGAAGGCGAATTCTACGGAGCAGGGCCAACTCACCGAAACTATCGGGCCCCATGCCGGCGGGGCGAGCGCTGGAGGGACGAGCGCTGCTGGAACCTGCGCGGATGGAATTCGACGGCTTCGGCTGGCGTGGCATGATTTGAGGATAGGATACGGCGGGGCAGGCCGGTACGAGGTCCGCAATCAATACACTTCCTGACAAATTCGGGAGCATATTCAAAGGAGTGAACGAGAGGACGGTGTTTCAGGGAGGAGCGCGGAGAGCTGGGAACAGGTTCCTAGAACCAGACAAGAAACCGGACAAGAAACCGGCCAAGAAACCAGACGAGGAACCGGGCAAGGAATCGTACGGGGAACCGTAAGAGATTTGCACAGGAGCCGTGAGAGAAACCCTAACAGGGATTTGTCGAAATGCGCTCGCTGGTGAGCGCCACTTTGGCGCATAAGTGGCTTGATTTCAAGGGGAAGGCGACAGCAAGGATTCACGCCGAACGATGAGCTTGACGGTGGTACTCTAGTAATAACGGAGGCTGCTTTTCGCTGACCCGTTTTAGAACGGTCTGCTAGGCTTTAGCAACGTTCTCGTAACTGGCCCAATGGGGCGCATAGGTTCTTTGGCGGGTTGGGTCATCCGCAACCGATCGACTTCCCCCGATCTGGAAAACTGATTCGCTGGCGGATTGCAGAGGATCGGAGGGCTTGCAGGCAAAGATGCTACGGAAGCGATACTACATACTATTTGTCGCGCGCGATGAGGACGGCGAACTGCGGAAGATTCCCCTTCCGCTGAAGTATGCGTATGGATTCGTGGCAGCGGCAATGGTGGGTGCGTTTACGATTGTGGGCCTCGCCGGATCGTATACGCGGATGGTGCTGAAGACCGAAAGCTACAACCAGGTGCGTGCAGACCGCGAGACGCTGCGCCAGAACTACCAGCGCATGGCGGCAATTGCGCATAACCGCAGCGTGCAGGTGGCTAGCCTTGGCGCGTTGGCCAATGAAGTGTCGGCTCTCTACGGCTTGCGGCAAAGCAGGTTACAAGCTGCGGCAGAAGAGAAGACAGGGGCTGTCGGCAGCAAAGCGGTGTCGGCTCCGGCTCCGGGGGCACTGGCTCAGACCGATGAAGTAAGCCAGCAGCAGGTCACCAACTCCATTGATATGTTTTATGAATTGCGCGCCGAGGCGATGTCGGGCCAGGTTTCGCGGGCCATCGAGAGCGGGCTTACTCCGAACTTTGCCGGCGATTGGACAGAACTCGCCGATGCGCCGTCGATGTGGCCGGTCGAGGGCCGCGTGGCATCGAGCTTCGGCGAGCGCGAGGATCCGATTAATGGCGAAGGCGCATTCCACTCGGGAGTCGACATCGATGCGCCTTACGGAACTCCAGTGCGCGCGGCAGGCGACGGTGACGTAACCGGGGCGCGGATGGGCATTGGATATGGGCGCGAAGTGACGCTGGATCACGGTCACGACGTGATGACGCTCTACGGGCATCTTTCAGAGATCGCGGTTTATCCCGGGCAGCATGTAATTCGCGGGCAGGTCATCGGCTACGTGGGTCAGTCGGGCCGCGCAACTGGGCCGCATTTGCATTACGAGGTGCGGGTGCACGATGTGCCGGTGAATCCTTACAAGTATCTGCGCGTGACCTACGAGCAGGCCGCGAACCTGGCCGACGGATCGCAATCCGGACAGTAGACGACATTGAGGGGAAGGAAAACGCGGCTCCCGGAAACGGGGGCCGTTTTGTTTTGTGCAGCGCTGTAATGATTACGCGCCCCATTGCGTGGTATCGTTAGCGCGATGCTTTTCCAGGGAGGATTTTCGTGCGTATTCGTCTCAGTATTCTTGCTGTTCTTTTTGCCTTTGCGATTCCCGCAGTTGCGCAGGGTCCACAAGACCGCGCCGCCGATGTGCAGACGGCGTTTGCCCGCGCGCAGCATTTGAAGCACGGAATCAACGCGTCGGGGTGGTTCGGCGGGACGGGCGACTATTCGGCGGCACACATCGAGAGCTACACCGACGACGCGGACATCGCGCTGATTGCGAAGATGGGTTTTGACCATGTGCGGCTGAGCATCGATCCTATGCAGCTGGCGGCCGCAATGTACGGATTCAGAGGAGGGAATTCGAATGCCCAATTCCTTACGCAGCTGGATCACGCGGTGGACACGATGCTGGCCAATAAGCTGGCGGTGATCATCGACATTCATCCAAGCGACGATTACAAGCAGCGGATGCGAACCGACGATCAGGCAGTGGAGCGATTCACGTCGATGTGGCGAAGACTGGCTGCGCATTATGCCGATCGCGATCCGAATATGGTTTTCTTCGAGATCTTGAATGAGCCGGAAATCTACGATACGTATCGGTGGGTCGGCATCCAAACGCGCGTGGCCGCGGCCATTCGCGAGGTGGCGCCGCACAACACCATCATCGCGTCAGGTGCGGTCTGGTCTGACATCTGGGATTTGCTGGCGATTCAGCCTCTCGCCGACGGCAACGTGATCTACAACTTCCATTTTTACGAGCCGCACGAATTCACGCACCAGGGCGCGACGTGGAGCACGCCCTGGTACAGCTATGAGCATGGCATCCCATATCCGCCAACCGAAAGCTTGATGGCGGAGTTGCTGAAGGAAGTTCCGGACGCAGCGAGCCGGTATCGCATGGAAGAGTATTGGCTCGATGGTTGGAATGCGCATCGCATCCAATTGATGATCGACGAAGCGGCGGCGTGGGGGCACGAACACGATGTGCCGCTGACCTGCAATGAATTTGGCGTGTTTCGCGACCACAGCGATCCGGTTTCGCGCGACAACTGGCTGCGTGATGTGCGTACGGCGCTTGAGGCCGACGGCATCGGCTGGGCGATGTGGGATTATCGCGGCAACTTCGGCGTCGTGACCAAGGAAAAGGGACAGCTGGCGCAGGTGGATGACGGGGTGGTGAAGGCGCTGGGGCTGCAAGGGCATCAATAACACGGCGCGTCAGCGAGCGGCGCCGGGGGGATCAGGGGCCTTTGGGCCGGGGCGTCGATTCTTCGATAGCATTTCCAGTTTTCATTTTTTCCGCCGCTTGTCCGGTTCATCGAGAAACTCCACGAGGCGATCGAGCTTGCGATCCCACTCGGGGCGGCGCGCGCTGAGCCATTCTTCTGCGGCGCGCAGGCCTGAGGCTTCAACGCGGCAGGTGCGCACGCGACCGATTTTTTCTGTGGTCACGAGACCAGCTCTCTGCAAGATCTGAAGGTGCTGCACCACGGCGGCGAGCGACATATCAAATGGCTCGGCAAGAAAAGACACTGACATCGGCCCATTGCTGAGCCGATCGAGCATAGCGCGGCGCGTGGGGTCTCCGAGCGCATGGAAGACGCGTGCGATTTTCGCAGAGGGGTTGGGGGAGTTGCGTTTCACGCTTCGCGTCTTTCTCCGTTCCGTTGGTGACGATCGGCTGCTTGTGAATCGCTCGCCAAGTTAGTCAGTCTCTTTTCCGAGCTCCCCGCTTGTTTCGCCGAGTTCTTTGATCAACTTGTTGAGCAGTGACACCCAGCCGGCCTTGCGCATCTCCGGCCCGTCGGCGTTTTCAAAATATGCGCCCTGATGCGTGAAGAGCAGATCGGTGCCGGAGCCGTCGGGTATCAATTCGATGGTAGCGAGCGAAGCCGAGAACGGCGTTCCGTCCATGGACATGCGGTAGGCAGTGACGATGCGGTGCGAGGGAACGATGTCCTCGTAAATTACATCATTAACCAGCGTTTTGCCGGCCACGGGCGTGCCGGGGGATATCTTCATATGCGCGCGTTCCTTGCCACCTACTTTGAAGTCCATTTTGTGGTCTTCAAGCCCGGGACGGCTGCCGTAGAACCAGCGGCGCTTGGCGGCCTCGTCGGAAAAGGCGGCGAAGACGCGCTCCGGTGAAGCCTTGAGCTTGCGCTCGAGTTGAAAGGTGCTGTGAATCACGGTTGGCTTGGTGGTTGAGTTGGTCATAAAGGTAAGCTCCTTAGAGAAATAATTAAGTAGCGACTTAAGTATTGCACGGCTGGATTTTATTGTCAAGTTAAAACTTAAGTATTGTGCGGTTGGTGAACTGGGGGAGTGGATCAGGCGGAGAGGGGTAGGTCCTCCCGGGTGAAAATCGGGCCTGAGGCAGGCACCGAGAACGGCGTTCCCGATACCGATCCTACTTTTGTAACGGAAGCGATTCTCAATGAGTGAGTTGGCCTGAAATTCTGAGTTGAGCGCGGGAATTCCTGGTCCCGTTGGCGAAAAATGGAAGTAACAAGCTTTGCTCCTTGTGGCAGGGTAAAGTTCCAGCAGAGGGTGAATCAATGACAGACGATTACACGGACGGGCGAAGCGCCCTTGTAGAAGAAGCTGCGCGGCGGGCAGGCACCTATCTCAGCGCGGTGACGGAGCGGCGAGTACCGCCGTCGGTCGAAGCTGTGGCCGCGCTTTCACAGTTCGCTGAACCTATGCCAGTGGCCCCGACCGACCCAGTAGAAGTGCTCAAGCAACTGGATGAAGTTGGATCCCCGGCGACATTGGCGACCGCAGGCAGCCGCTACTTTGGATTCGTGATAGGCGGCTCGTTGCCGGCGGCACTCGCGGCCAACGTGCTCACCGGGGCGTGGGACCAGAATGCCGGTCTCCGGGTGATGTCCCCGGTAGGGGCGGCACTCGAAGACGTTGCGTTGCAGTGGATCATCGATCTTTGCGGCCTACCGCAGGGGACTGCGGGCGCATTTGTGACCGGTGCGACCATGGCCAACTTCACATGCCTGGCGGCGGCGCGGCATGCGCTGCTCGCGCGCAAAGGATGGAACATCGACGGCGACGGCTTGTTCGGGGCGCCTCCGATTCAAGTGGTTGTAGGGGCCGAGGCCCACTCGACTGTGTTCAAGGCACTCTCGTTGCTGGGTCTCGGGGGGAAGCGCGTGATCACCATCCCAGCCGATGGACAAGGGCGTTTCCGCGCGGATGCGTTTCCGAAGCTGAGCGAGCCGGCGATTGTATGCATTCAGGCCGGGAATGTGAACACCGGCGCCTTCGATCCCGCACAGGAAATCATCGGCGCCGCGAAAGAGACCGGGAGTTGGGTGCATGTGGATGGTGCGTTTGGACTCTGGGCAGCGTGCGCGCCCGAGCGGGCGCACCTCATGGCGGGGTACTCGAGCGCCGATTCGTGGGCGACGGATGCGCATAAATGGCTGAATGTGCCATATGACTCTGGGCTAGCGCTTATACGCGATGCGGCCTCGGCCTATGCCGCGACCAGCGTTCATGCGCCGTATTTCCCGGTGGGCATCGATCGCGAGCCCATGCACTGGACGCCGGAATCTTCGCGCTGAGCACGGGGCGTCGAAGTATGGGCCGCACTGAAATCGTTGGGGCGCCGCGGCCTCTCCGAGATGATTGAGCGCAATTGCCGTTGCGCAGCGCGGTTGGCCGATGGTCTGAAAAGGGCAGGATACACCATCCTCAATGATGTCGTGCTCAATCTGGTGCTCGTATCGTTCGGTGGCGACGCGACGACCCAAGACGTGATTGCGGGTATCCAACAGGACGGAACCTGCTGGTGCGGAGGCACGACCTGGCAGGGTCGCGCAGCGATGCGCGTCAGCATTTCCTCGTGGCTGACGACGGAAGAGGACATCGATCAGAGTTTGGAAGCGATGGTGCGGGTCGCGAGCAAAATAATCGGCAATAAGCAAATGTGTTCATAGGCACCTTGCGAAATGCAATCGAGCCAACTCGCCGAACCCGCGAGTTCGGCAATTACCGGATAGCGCTGTGCCTCGATTGATGCCAAGAAACACGCTCCACATCAGAGAATCTAAAACTTCGTGATTTCGGTTATCAGCGAGCGAAGAATAGATCTTCGCAAGTTGGCTAGCGGGAGGCAATTCCTGAGCGCGCTGGTTGGGTATCCGACCGGGATTAGAAGCGAGGATTTATCGTGGCTTCGCCCCGTACTGTTTTTCTCGAAAGACGGGCTAGGTTCTCGAAAACCATGTGGTGTTCCGAGGATTTTGCTACGCTGTAGCGCGGGCGAATTGCCAGCAGTCCGGAGATTACTCGCTCGTGCCGGCAAGCGCCTTCGTTGAACGATCGGCCGGTTTCTTCGCATGAGCGACCGGCGCTGGGACACGGCAGGCTGACGGAACACTCGCCATCTGCTTGACGAAAACTCTGTAACTCACCGTTCCAGGACGTAGTGTCGACCAATAGCTCGATGCAGTCGCCAGCGGCTTGTGTCTGTCGATGAGCTCGTTGCTCATTATCCTGATGCCGCACTTCAGATTGTTTTCCGGCTGCAGGATGGTTTTCCGTGGATCCTTCTCGGGCAATTGCTTGTCCCTGTTCCAATCGAAAGCGCAACCGTAGCGGTCGGAATCCTCGTAGGTGAGTTGCAACAGGCCTTCGCTACGCACCATTCTGTTCGTCACGGAGTCCTTCACGGCGACCTCGGATTCCGTATGGCGCACGTCGGTTGTCGGCTTGAGACCTGCTTCTGCGCCGGCCAGCGCCTGGAAAACGTACGCCCAGAAAACCCTCCGGTTTTCTTCGCTCATTTCCCGGAACCGCGGGCAGAAAGGTTTGACCGCTCGCGCTTCGCTGTTCGAGAGCATGGCCGGCGGCAGCGATTGTTCAATCGTCTGGTCCCATGCTGGATTCCAGGATGGCGCGCCGAGCTCATCCTTTTTCTCCGCGAGGGGGGTGGGCGGCGCGGGTTCGACTTTAGCCTGCGGAACTTGTTCGGGCAGCCTTGTGCCATGACAACCGATTACGATCCAGGCCGCGACAAAGAGCACGGTCATCGACAGAACCCATTTGATCGACTCTGCCATCTCACAGCACCCCGCAGGATTGGATGCCGGTTTCTTTTGACGGAGTCAGCCACGCAAAGGGGAAATTTATTGAGTCAGTGGCTTCGCCCCGAACTTTGTGGCTCGAATTCTGCGAGCGCTACAAAGCGGAATTGAAGAACCCTGAAGTGCGAAAGGCGATTGCCGACATCGTGCAGGCTGCTCGAAAGCAGTCCGCGATCACCTTGGTTTACCGAGCCAAGGATACGGAACACAATGAAGCGGTTGTGCTCCAGGCAATCTTCAAGAGGATCGTGGGATAAATTACTCCGGTTTGAGGCCGGTACGGCCGAGCAGCGCAAAGAATTGCTTTTGCGTGGCCTGATCGATGGTCTCGCCGACGAGCTTGCCTTCGCGATCGAAGACAAACGTCTTGGGAATTCCGGTGACGTGGAATTGTTTGTGCACTGCGTCATTGCTATCGATGAGGACAGGCGGGTTGTAGCCTTTCCCCGTGAGAAATGGCACGACCGTGAGCGGGGTCTCGTCGGTGATGGAGAGGACTACCAATCCCTCGTTCTGGTAGTGCGTGTAGATGGCGTCAAGAATCGGCATCTCTACGCGGCAGGGCGGGCACCAAGTGGCCCAAAAATTCACCATCACAATTTTGCCGCGCAATTGGGAGAGCGTCCAAGGTCTGTGGTTCAGATCCTTGAGCGTGAAGTCGGCCTTGGCGACATCGGCGTCATTGGAGGCGAGGGTGTCAAGGGCCTTTTGATAGAGCGGATCGTTGAGCGTGAAGTTGACCTGCTCGTAGCGCGCGAGCCGCGCCAGGTCCATGTAGGGCATGGGCGGCAGTTTGCCTTTAGCGGGCATCGGGGTTTCGGCGAGGGCTTTTGAAAGCGTGTCGGCGACAGCCTGGAGAGCGTCGTGACCCTGGTCGCCTTCGGTAACCAGATTGGAGACCTGGTCAGCGAACCCGACCTTTTCTTTTCCGGGCGGAAGCGCGTCGATTTCCTTGGCGATCTGAATGGTCGCCTCAGGGCGCTTCTGCTCAGAAAGCGAGCGAAGATTGCCGAGCTCGCCTTTGACCCGGGCGGCGTCGCTGGCGTGGAGGAGTGGGACGGTGGTGAAAGTGGCGGCGAGAAAGAGAGCGGATGAGATCTGGATCGAAATGCGGAACAAGATGCGTGTCAAGCGGAGCCTCGCTGGGAGTTGGAATTTGCCGGAGCTTTCGGTTGGAGAAATTGTAAATCCTCCGGCACGCCATCCGCGACGATTTAGCTTTTTTGACCTGAGGAGACGATGCGCTCGGAGACGGATTCGACGATTTGCTCGTGGACCTCGTCGATGGTGAGGTCACCTTCGATGAGAACGACGCGTTCGGGTTCGCGGGCGGCGATCTCGCGGTATTTTTCCCAGACGCGTCGAAAGAAAGCATCCTTCTCGGTTTCAAAGCGGTTTTCGTTGCGGCCGGTTTCGGATTCCACGCGGTCATTGCGGCGGCGCGCGCGGGCGAGCGACGATTTGAAGCCGGGGAGGAGCAGGAGGGTGAGGTCGGGCTGAAGGCCGCGGCAGATGAGGCGATGGAGATCGAGCACACCTTTGGAGCCGAGTTGGCGGCCACCGCCCTGGTAGGCTTCTGTCGAGTCAGTAAAGCGGTCGCAGACGACGACCTTGCCGGCATCGAGGGCAGGCTGGATGATTTCGGCGATGGCCTGCGCGCGATCGGCGAACATGAGAGCCATCTCGGTCATGGGGTCGAGGCCCCGCGAGCGGGAGTCGAGCAGGATCTCGCGAATGCGATCGCCGATAGTGGTGCCACCAGGTTGACGGAGCAGGACGGCCTCGTGCCCGCGACGGGTGAGCCATGCCGCCAGCCGCTTGATCTGGGTGGTCTTTCCGGAGCCGTCGAGGCCCTCGAGGGTGATGAAAACACCGCGCGACATGGGCTGAGTCTATCATCGGTTCGGGAGGGAGTTCGGGAGGGGGTTCGCGGGGCGGTCCGCGAAGGCACTTCGCGGGACGCGGTGCGATGCGACCGGGGACTTGTCTGGGCCTTAGCTATAGGTATTAAAGCAGTTATTGCGGAAAACGCGGTCCTGCCGGGCAACTTCTGGATGCCGGATGGGTTCCTACGAGCATAGACTGGATTGGCTCTCGAATCGAGTGCCAGATCCATTCAAGATCATCGGAGGATCCTCCCCATGCGAAACTTCAGATTTATGCGGGTCATATTGCTCGCTCTGCTTGTTTGTTTGATCCCCGCAGCTTCAAGCGCGGCGGTTTTTATCAGCGTAGGATTTGCTCCGCCGGTGCTGCCGGTTTATGAGCAGCCGCCCTGCCCGCAAGATGGCTGGATGTGGACGCCGGGTTTCTGGGCCTATGGCGATGACGGCTATTACTGGGTTCCGGGGACGTGGGTTCCGGCGCCTTACGAGGGCGCGCTGTGGACGCCAGGATATTGGGGCTGGGGCAGCGGATCGTACGTGTGGCACGGAGGGTACTGGGGTCCGCACGTGGGATACTACGGCGGCGTGAACTACGGCTTCGGCTACATGGGCATCGGATTTGTCGGCGGCATGTGGGCCGGCGGATCGTTCCGGTATAACACGGCTGTGATGCATGTGAATACGACAGTCATTCACAACACGTATGTGGACAGGACCATCGTGCAACGCGACACCGTCGCAAACGACAGACACGTGGCTTTCAGCGGCGGGCCGGGCGGAATTAATCATCCGCCGACGGCGCAGGAGAACCAATACTCGCACGAGAGGCACATAGCTCCAACGTCGTACCAGACGCAACATGATACTGCGGCGCGGACCAATGTGAACAACTACGCCAGCCATAACGGCGGACACCCAGCGAATGCGGCGACAGACAGGCCAATGACCGGCGGAGGACACGGTCCGGCTGCTGGGGGCAACAACTATCGCCCGTCGAATCCGAAACAGGGAAACCACAACGCTCAGCGGGAGGACAAGAGCGGAACGAATCCGATGTACGAGCCGAGCAACAGGAATGAGACGCCGCGGCCAAGCGGATCGGGCAATCAGGGCGGGGGCAATCATGGCGCTCCGAGCGACAAGACTTACAACGCGTCGCATTCAAATACGGGGAATCGCTCAGAGCCTACGGTGAATCACCCTGCGCCTGAGGATCGCCCTGCGCCGCAAACGCATGAGACGCAGCCGACACATGAGAATCGCCCAGCGCCTGAGGATCGCCCTGCGCCACAAACGCACACGCCGCAAACGCATCAGCCGCGGACCATGCCCGAAAACCGCCCGGCGGCGCAACCGCATGGCGGTGGAGGTGGGGGCGAGCCTCACGGCGATCGCGAGAAAAGACACTAATCCAGGTCGCGCAGATCGAACTGCACGGGACTTAGAAAAAAAGGCTGGACAGGACTTAGAAAAAAGGACGCATTCCACTCTGACAACGGTGGAGTGCGGCGCTTCTTTATTGCGGTCTTTTTTATTGCGCGGTGCTGTCGGGAATTATTCGTTGCCGGCGGTCTGGTTGCCGGTCGCCGCGTAGTAGCCTTCGCGGGTTATCACCCTCAGGTCGGCGTTGCTGGACTTGAGGACGATCTTGTGGAAGTCGCCGTCGGTGTCGACCTTGTCTGGGGTGTATGTGAGCAGGTACTGCTGGCGAAGGGCTCCGGCGATGAGGCCGTAGATCTCGTCGAGCGAGTCCTTCTTTTTGGCCTCAAAGAATTGACCGCCGGTGCGCGAGGCGATCTCCTGCATGATTTTTCTGCCATCGAGCTGGGGCGCGTTTGTGCCGCCAGGGTGCCGGCCGCCTCCACCACCGCCGCCGGGCCAACCGCCTCCGCCGCCGGGGTAGCCTCCACCACCGGGATAGCCGCCTCCGGGATAGCCGCCTCCGCCGCCGTGGTGACCGGGAAAACCGTTGTTGCCGTGTTCCTCTTCGCCTTTGAAGTAGATGGTGAAGATCTGAACGCCGGCGCGGTCAGCGGAATCGATGGCGTCGTTGACGGTCTCCTTGCTGCCGCGGTCGACACCGTCAGAGAAGATGACAAGCGCCTTTCGGCCGTCCTTGGGTTTCATCAGCTGGTCTGAAGACAAATAGATGGCATCGTAGAGCTGTGTTCCGTCGCCATGGTTACCTGATCCGCGGTCATCGCCGTTGGTCTCGGGGCCCTGGGTGTTGTGCTCCCGAGCGGTCGGCGTCATGGCATCGATCTCGTGATCCAGCTTTTCGCGGGAGTTGGTGAAGTCCTCAAGCAACTCCACCTCGCTGTCAAAGTGGATGAGGAAAGCTTCGTCGCCGCGAACAGCGACTTTAGGATCAGCAGGGAGCATGAGGTCGACGAATTTTTCAGAGGCCTTGCGCTCGCTGTCGATCGCTGAGTATACGCTGCGGCTGGTATCAACGAGCAGGCCGAGGCGGAAGGGCAGGTTGCTCTGGGTGGTGAAGCTCTTGATGACCTCGGGACGCCCGTCTTCGGTCAGGGTGAAGTCTTTGGCGGTGAGGTTGGTGACGAGCGCGCCGTGCTTGTCAATGACGGTGACGGGGAGCAGGACTTCGCGCGCCTGGACTTTGATGTTGGTCGTCGATTGCGGGGGCGGTTGAGTCGAGGAAGGCTGCTGCGCGGCGTCGGGATCGCGCAGGCAGGATAGGGCGACGAGCGACAGGGCGAAGTAAAGCGAAGAGCGGATCTTCATAAATCCTTTTGGCTAGACACTTTCCAGGGGTTTAGACGCGGCAGGCGGCGGTCCGTTGACTGATTGCTGTGCGGCGGATGCCAAACTTGTCGATCAAAGGAGCCTTTCTATCACAGAAGTCGTTCTCTTTCCGCGACGCATCGCCTGCGGAGCCGAAGGAAACGGGTCCTGCTCACGATGCCGGAATCGCGCCCTTGTATTCAACCAGGACTTTTCGCAACGTCTCGGCGTCGCCACGCCCGAATGCCGCATTTGCCTCTTTCATTAGCCGTTCCCGCAAAGCTCGGTCCGGTTCATTCGAGACGCGGTCCGGATGAATCCCGTTGACTACTTCGAGATAGAGTTCCCTCAGTGCGGGCGAAGGGGCAGGATCCGTGGCTTTTGCTGCTTCGTCGCTGTGGGCAGCGTTGAATGCCCCGGTTCTTCCACTTCCGCCCGGCAGGCCGCCAGGCCCTGAGCCGAAACCGATCTCGTCCGGATAAATTACCGTTCCTCTTGCATCTACCGCTGCCCGGCCATCTCCTCTGTTTTTAGTTGCGTCGAGCAGCGCAGAGAAAACGAAAAAGAAGATAAAGAGCGTCAGGATACCAATCCACAGAGCTGCTTCTCGGTATTCCTGCTCACTCGCCGCGCTAAACTCCAGCAGGCTATTCAGCGATGGATCGGCTGAGTCGTAATAAACAGTTGCGGCCGCGCTTGGCTGCGCACAGAACGCCCGCCCGTCGTAAGAGGTCCCGTCAACATTGAAGCTGTAGCTGCAAGAATACTTAGAACCACGTAGAACGATACCAATTATGTCGTATGTTTTCCGACAGTGCATGTATTCATCGGGAACGGTCGCGGTCCTCTCGCTTGGAGCGGCGCCGGCGAACTGCTTCGCCTTGTGGATGAAGATCACTCCGCAGATGAAGGCAACTACTAATAAGACCGTGGAGCGGCCGACTCCGGTCTTCCAGCTCACACCCATATTTGGTCCCACCTCTTTGGTCGGCTGGCTACCGTAACAGGTCTTCGAGGGTGGTGCTGAGGTCAGTTTTATCGTCGCGGTACTTGACGATGACGGGGGCGTAAAGGCTGAGGCCCCAGGCTTCGCTTTGGGGATGACCTTTGCCCTTATTGACGGCGCGCGAGCCGGGCACGACGACGGCGTTTTCCGGAACGATAAGCGGAAGATCTGCGGAGGCGCGCAGAATCGAGCTATTAACAAGATCGAAGAGCGGGGTTCCGCGCGTGAGGATGGTGCCGGCGGCCAGCACAGCGCCTTGGCGGACAATCGTGCCTTCGTAGACGCCGCAGTTGCCGCCGACGAGCACGTCATCCTCGATAACGACCGGGTTGGCATTGATGGGCTCGAGGACGCCGCCGATCTGCGCCGCGGCGCTCAGGTGAACGCGTTTGCCGATCTGCGCGCAGGAGCCGACGAGGGCGTGCGAGTCGACCAGCGTGCCCTCGTCGACGTAAGCGCCGACGTTGATATACATGGGTGGCATGCAGACGACGCCGCGAGCCAAGTACGCCCCGGCGCGAACCGATGAGCCGCCGGGAACTATGCGCACGCCATCGCCGGCTGCGAAGCGGCGGGCAGGGAAGGTGTGCTTGTCGACGAAAGAAAGGCCAGTAATGGAGCTGCCGGCAAGAGGCATCTCTTCGAGCGCGCCAAGGCGAAAGCCGAGCAGGATTCCCTGCTTGACCCAGGCGTTCACACGCCAGCCGGTGGGCGAGGCGGCGTCGGGCTCGGCAGCACGGACTGTGCCCGCCTCGAGCGCCGAACGCAGCGCGAGGAAGGCTGTCATGGCTGCGGAATCTTTTGCGGCGGCCTGGCCGGCCGCAAAATGCTGCGTGATCTGCTGCTCAAGTTGGCTGAGATTCATTGCAAGTCGAGTGTATCAATTTGCAGAGAACAGAGAACAGAGAACAGAGAACAGGGAATAGGGAACAGGGAATAGGGAATAGGGAATAGAGAATAGAGAATAGAGAATAGAGAATAGAGAATAGAGAATAGAGATCAGAGGGAACGGACCTTCTCAGGCGGATTGAATGGGGTCGTCCGCTGGCATGAGGCGTGGGGGTCGTTTGGGGGCGGAATAGGCATGCATATGCGATACTCGAAACGATATGTACAAGCGGATTGTGCTGAAACTTTCGGGAGAGGCGCTGGCGGGCGAGCGCGGATTTGGATTGGATGCCGACAAGGTGTCCGAAATAACCGGCGAGATTGCGGATGTACACGCATTGGGCGTGGAAATCGGCATTGTGGTGGGCGGAGGGAACTTTTTCCGCGGCGTAGAGGAGCAGGCTAAAGAGATGGACCGGGTGAGCGCCGATAACATGGGCATGCTCTCCACGGTGATCAACGCCATCGCTTTGCAGGACGCCCTGGAGCAACGCGGGGTGCAGTGCCGGGTAATGTCGGCTGTGTTCATGAACCAGATAGCGGAGCCGTATATCCGGCGGCGCGCAGTGCGCCATCTCGAAAAGGGGCGCGTAGTGATCTTCTCGGCGGGCACGGGAAATCCGTTCTTTTCAACCGACACCGCTGCCAGCCTTCGCGCCATGGAGATCAAGGCCGAGGTGCTGCTGAAAGGCACAAAGGTGGAGGGCGTCTACAACGCCGACCCGGTGCTGGTGAAGGACGCCGTGAAGTACGACCAGGTCACTTACATGCAGATCTTGCAGCAGGGCTTGAAAGTGATGGACCTGACCGCTGTGAGCATGTGCAAGGACAACAACCTTCCCATGATTGTCTTCAACATGAATCATCCGGGAAACATTCGACGGGTGGTGCTGGGCGAGAAGGTCGGATCGCTGGTGACGGCGTGAAAAAAGCAGGGAACAGGGAATAGGGAATAGGCAGTAGCCAATAGCCAGTAGCCAGTAGAAAAACGGTCCGTGTCCTTCAAACGGTTGGTTTTGATTTCCGCTTCGATTTTCCGATGCCCGATCCACGACGCTCATTCCTTGCTTGCTACTCCCTATTCCCTGTCCCCCGAGGCGTCTAACAGTTGGTGGATACTCGCAAGCCAGCGCCGCTGAAAGCTCTGACAGGCTTGCGCTGCTTCGCGGCCATCAACATTGTCCTTTTTCACTTCTCCGATCCAAAGCGGTTCGGGTTTCTGGCGCCTGTGGTCAATGCCGGGTTTATCTCGGTCAGCTACTTCATACTGCTGTCGGGATTTGTGCTGGCGTACAACTACGCCGAGCGCGCACGCAATGGAGAACTGGACCGAAAACGCTTCTGGGAAGCGCGATTCACGCGCATCTATCCCATTTACTTTCTCAGCTTGCTTCTGAGTTTGAGCTTGCTAGGCGCCGAGTACCACGCGCACACAAAGGCTATGTTCTGGACGGGCGTGGTGCTGACGCCGCTGCTGCTGCAGGGCTTTGTTCCCGCGGTAGCGACGTTCCTGAATACGCCGGCGTGGACGATGTCTGCCGAAGCGGCATACTACATGATTTTTCCCTGGGTGGCGAAGTGGAAGCGCCCGCAGCGGATGGCGCCGCACTTGATGAAGATGGCCGGCGTGTGGGCGCTGGGACTCGTGCCCGGCGCGCTCTACATGGCGTTCAGCCCTGACGGCATTGCACACCCGGATCGATGGAGTTACGGAGCGTGGCTGTCGGCGCTGAAGTACACGCCCTACACGCATGTCTTCGGCTTTGTTTTCGGCGTGATGCTTGCCGACTTGCATCGGATGATTGAACGCACAGCGCGCCTGCGCCTGTGGCTCGGAATCTTTGGGTTCAGCGGAATCTACGCGTTGCTGAACCTGGGCTCGCGGATGCCTTATCCGATCATGCACGATGGATTGCTTATGCCACTGTTCGGCTGCATCGTGCTGGGACTGGCTGGCGAAAATCCTCTGGCCCGCGCGCTGGGAGTACGCCCACTGGTGTTTGTGGGCGAGGCAAGCTACTGCCTGTACCTTCTGCACTTCAACTTGTGGAATATGATTCACGGCTCGCACGTTCTGGAAGCGACAGGGTTAATTCGCTTCGATCCGTGGATCAGCTACGTCCTGTTGATTGCGCTTTCGATCTTCGCGCTGTATTTAATTGAGAAGCCGGCGCAGCGGAAGCTGCGCGAGTGGCTGCACGCGACGACGGTAGTGAAAGAACAGGGAACAGGGAACAGGGAATAGGGAACAGGGAACAGGGAACAGGGAACAGGGAACAGGGAACAGGGAACAGGGAACAGGGAACAGGACTCATTGGCGAGGCGGCTCTCGGCTTTTTTGACGAGGGGTTGGTCGCGGTCTTACAACAAGCAGAAAGCCCAGCCTTCGAGGGCAGGGCTTTTCTTTATCCGGAAGGTCGAAGTCGCCGGATGGCGAGCCTCGCTACAAAAGGCAGTTACTGGGGAGTTGACAATGCGTGGTTGCCGTGCGGAACTGCGATCAAGGCTCTCGGATTCGCGCCAGTGGGATAGGGAGTTGCCTGGGTGGGCTCGATGGTTCCGTCACTGGGATTGAGCTTGAAGCCGGAGACGGAGTTGCCCAGATAGTTGGCGGTGTAAACATAGCGGCCAAGCCCGGGATCGACGACGATCGACACGGGATCAGTATCGGTGGTGGTTGCTCCGCCTACGAGGCTGACATCCTGGGAGGGTGTGCCGGTGGGCAGGGAGATGGAATAGGCCTCGACATTCTCATCGAGCGAGTTACTGAGGTAGATAAAGAGGCCGCGCGGATCGATGGCGATGGAACTCGGCTGATTGCCGGTTCTGAAGGGGCCGTTGACCATGAACTGCAGCGTATCGGTCGAGAGCACGGCATAGCCGATCAGTTGGTTAGAAGCGAAGTCAGTGACGTAGATGAATCTGCTGACGGGATCTGCAGTCAAGGCAGAGGGCTTGACTCCGGCCTGGTAGGGGCTGCCTGAAACCGGCGTCAAAGCGCCGCCCGAGGCAACGGCATAACCAAAGAGCCAGCCGGGATTGGCGTTGCTGGTGGTGGAACCGCCAGGATTGTAGGCCGACTTGTCGTAAGCGGTGACGTAGACGGCATTGTTGTTGGCCAGCACCGCAACGCCCGTCGGCAAAATGGTGTCGCTGGCAAATCCGGGAACGGTAAGTGGCAGCGTGGCAATCGCGGAGCCGATGGCGCCTGTGCTGAGAGCATATTCAGTGAGAGTGGCCGAAGAAGTTCCTGAAACCACGTACAAATACGTACCGGCGGAGTTCACGGCGATGGACGTGGGGGCACTGGCCAGGGTGATGGAGTCTTTCTTGGTGAGGATGCCGTGGAAAGAGAGGGAGAAGTGAACTACGGAGTTGTTTCCCTGGTTGGCGACATAGAGGTTGTAATAGTCGGAGGTGGTGGCGAGGGCAATGGGGCCAGAACCGCCTGAGTCAACGGGCGAAGAAGAGGTGCGCAGTGCGCCCGATTGGGCGTCGACGGCGTAGGCGTAGATTTGCCCGTCGCTGCCTGGCGAGCTGCCCGCGGAGCAGGCCACGAAAACATAGTCAATGGTGACCAGATCGCAGGCGGTGAAAAGGGTAGCCAGGATCAGGCCAATTGCAGAGACCAGAAAAAGCTGGCTCAATTTACTGAACTTCATGCGCTTCCTTCGTCATGGGCCCGTAAGTAGAAGCCCCAAGAAACCTCGTTAAAGTTGCCCCCGTGGTCATTGTAAAAGGTGAGTACGGGGATTTGCCACCAACTCCGTCGCCGGATTGGAGCGAATACTGGCCCTCACGGCTTGATGCCGCCTCCCGTGCCGTTGTGCGGTATGGCAGCCACGGACGTGGGATTGTCGTTGCACTGAAAGGGAGAATCCTGCGACTGGAGCAGTGTTCCGGCGGTGTTGCTCAAATCAAAGCCGGAAACGCTATCGTCGAGGAAGTTGACGGTGTAGAGGAAATGTTCCGTTGAGGGATCGATTCCAATGGCGACTGGCTGGAGGCCGGTGGCATAAGTGCCAACGCTTGAAAGCGCGCCGCCGGACGAGATTGAATAGGCGGTGACGTTGCTGTCCTGTGAGTTGGCGACGTAGGCGAATGCATACGCCGAATCGACGACGATGGCGGAGGGCTGATTGCCCGCGGGGAAGGGGCTGCCGCCGAGCGCAGTGAGAGCGCCGGTAGGCCCGACCGCGTAGCCGCGCACATTACCGCTCGAGAAGTCGGTTAAATACACATTGGCGCTTGTGGCGTTGCTGGCGATGGCGGAAGGCTTGACGCCTGCCGCAAAAGGAGAGCCGGGAAGTGCCGTGAGCGCGCCGGTTGAGCCGACGGAGAATCCAAAGATGTAGCCGATGGTGGGCGTGACTGAAGAATCGTAGGCGGTGACGTAGACGTAAGCGCCCGAAGCGAGCACGTTGACGGCGGTTGGCACGATAACGTCTGATGCGTTGGCGCCAGTGAGCGTCAAGGGCCAGTATTGCGCGCTCACGGCAGGGTTGGTAACCGGCGTTCCAATGGCGACGGGTGTTGAACTGGTGCCCGCAGCGAGCGGAAATACGCCAATCGAGCCGGAGCAGGGTTCAGCATCGGAGCAGAGAGGGAGCGGCTGGTAAAGATCGACGATGAAGAGATTCGACTTGTTAACTGCGATGGCGAGAGGAAAGATTCCCGGAGTGTTTACGGTGTTATAGGGATAGAGCTTGCCGTCGGTACCGATGCCGAATTGCACGATGGTGTTGTCGTCCCGGTTGACGACGAAGAGACTGCCGTAATCGACGGAGACGGCCTCGGCTACTGGATTGCGCCCTTGTGACGGGAACGGCGAAGTTGGGATCTGGCGCATGCGGCCTGACTCAGAATTAACCTCGAAGACATTGATCTCGCCGTAGTTGTCGGCGCCGGCTGCTTTGGCGCTGGCGACATAAACGAAGTCGACGGTCAGGGTCTGCGTCAACTGGGAACAGGCAGTAACCAGCGAAGCTGCCAGCAGGCTGGCCGCGCCGACCAGCAATAGCTGGCTCGATTTATTAAACTTCATGCGCATCTTTCATTCACACGGCCTACAGGCAGGCCTTCCCAAAAATGCCGGTCAAAAAAACGAGTGCCGGCGAATCGAACTCCAATGCCAAAAGCAAGCAGCGGCCTCAGTATTCTGCAAAGGGCTGCCGACAGACCTTCAATTTGCGCAGACTGCGGAAGCAGCCGAACCGGCCAACAGGTTCGGCCAGTGAAGTGGCGCCTGCTTTCGGCTGGCTGGCGCGGCACTAACTTGTGCGCCCGTCAACCAGACACCATGACGCCGGCCCCTGGAGCTTGTAATCTTCGAGCACGCGCAAATCGTTCAGGTCGCCGGTGTTCGGATCAAGCAGCCTTCCCGTCACCGTGGAATCGTATTGATCAGCTTCGTAGATGAATTGGTCGGAGGGGTCCTCGACGATGCACTGCGGACCCGATCCGGAGCCGGAGGGTTCTTCGGCGATGAAACTTAACTGGAAGGCGGGCGCAGTGGTGATATGGTACCCGGCGATGCCACTGTTCGGATTCGGCCCGATGACGTTATTCCCCTGATTGGCTACATAAACGTATTGGCCCTTGCTCTCGACCAGGACGTATATGGGGTTGGAAAGATTGGTACCATCGGGAATCGGGCCGCTCGGCTCCGCGCCAAGCGCGCCGCCGGCGCCCAGTGAAAAGGGAAGAATCTGGCTGGAGTACGTGCCTGCGGGGAAAGCCGCGCCAGCGGCGATGGTGACGGGCTCGTTATCCAGCACGTAGATGACGCCGTTGGCATTCACGATGGCCGTTCCCTGCTGAATTGTCAGGGGCTGAATGGTGTTTTGGCTCAACGACAACTGTCCCGTGGCGCTGGAATAGGTGTACGGAAAGACGAAGCTGCCCCCCGTATAGGGGAAAGAGGTTGCGCCGGATGTGCTGCCGAGGGTGAGGATAATGCCGCCGCCGCCAAGTACGAAATCGACCGGATTAGCCGGCACCGGGAAATAGGTGATCGGCTGGCCACTGGTGGTGGCCGTGACCTGCGCATTGACCACGAGCGACAGCCGACCTGTGTTCTGGTCGATCTTGAAGGCTGTGATGTCACCGCAGGTAGTCACTGATTTGCCCAGGGCGAGCGCACAGTTGTCGGTACTGGAAGGGGCGACGTCGTCTGGCGCGTCATGGTCCAGAACATATAGAAAATTGCCCGAGGCGTCGGCAAACATGCGGAAAGGGTTGATGCCCTGAGTAAAGAAGGTCTCCTGAGGGGTGAGGACGCCATTGCCGCCAACTGCGAATTGTTCAATGTTGGAGTTGAGACAGGCATTGGCGCCGGTGCCGTAGCAGTCCGCGCTGCCAGAGGCCGTTACGCCGCGATTCAGGACATAAAGGAACCGGCTGCCGAGGGTCAAAATTGCGCGCACAGGGTTGGCACCACCTGAGGCAACAGGCAGGGTGTTGATGGGTGTAAGCCGGCCCGTATTGTGATCGATTTTGTAGCCTGAGATGATGCCGTTACTGCCCGTCGAGACGGTGACGGTGCCGGTGACATACAAAAAGCCAACCGTATAGCTCTCAACGCAAGACGTCACGCCTAAAACGACGGCCGCCGAAAGTGCGCCCATCGCCAGCGCCTTGCCGAATTTCATTAACTTCATGCTAATCCTTCATCCTGGTCAGGTATGAGCCGCCAAGTTTCATCGTTCCCGAGCAAAGCTGGGTTGGGATGGAGTCCCTGATGAATTGTAAAAGGCGAGGGCCGGTTGTGCCTAGTTTCGACCTCTGACTGGTAAATACTTTGAATTCGGGTTGCAACGGGAAATTGCGAACGCCTCGCCCCAAAACTTACAGCCTGACCATCAGTTTTTTGCGAGCGGTCGGGTTTTGGACGTGGGCGGGCGGGAAAAGTCAACGAAAAAGGCGGGGTGAGACGTTGGGGCGAGCGTGCAAAAATAGCTTCGGAATGCAAAGAAATATGCGGAGCCAATTGCTGATTGTTTGTTCGATTCTGTCCGGGTTTAGCCTGGCGGGCCTTTGCTGTCTCGAGCCTCTGGCGCACGGGCTAGACGTGCATGTTCGCGTGTCGCCAGACGTGAAAACCGGAATCGAAGGCACCACCGAGTTTCCGACGATCCAGATGGCGATGGATCACCATCCCTTCGCGGGAGTTGGGCGGAATGGCAAGCCGGGCCGGGTGTTTATCGAGATTGCGCCGGGCGTGTATCACGAGCGGGTGATTGTTACGCAGAATCATACGAACATCACGCTTGTGGGCATGGGGAAGACGCCGGCGGACGTGGTGATTACGAACAGCCTGAATGCGCAGCAGGCCGGAGGGACGTTTTTTACCGAGACGGTGGAGATCAACGGGACGGGATTTGAGGCCGACAACATCACGTTTGAAAACACGGCCGGAAATACGGGACAGGCGGTTGCGGCGGTGGTGCGCGCGGACAAGGCGGTTTTCAAGCACTGCCGGTTTCTCGGCCATCAGGACACGCTCTTCGCGGATTATGGACGGCAGTATTATGTCGACTCTTATATTGAGGGCGGGGTCGACTTCATCTTCGGCAACGCGGCGGCGGTCTTCGATCATTCGGAGATTCATGCGAACGGGCCAGGGTATTTGACCGCGCAGTCGCGCACTTCGCCTGAGCAGACCACGGGCTACGTGATCCTCGACAGCAAAGTGACGAGCGGGATCGAGGCGGGCGACGGATCGGGCTCAGGATCGGGCGCGGCGTCTGAAACGTCGGCTCCGGCGCGGGATACGAGCAGCCGCGACACAGGGAGCCGCGATGCGGCAAGGCGCGACACGATCAGTCTGGGTCGGCCGTGGCGGCCTTACTCGCGCGTGGTGTATATCGATACAGAACTACCTGCCGATGTCGTTCCGGAGGGGTGGAATGCGTGGGGAAAAACGCCTGGCACGCCGTTGGCCTATTACGCGGAATATCACGATAGCGGACCGGGAGCGAATGTGTCGGCGCGCGCGACGTGGTCGCATCAACTGACGGCGCGGCAGGCGGCGCAGTTCAGGCCGGGGTTGTTTCTGGCAGGCGCGGACCATTGGGACCCGGTGGCAGCGGCGGCGAAGCTGCCGTAGGGGCAAGGCGGGCAGGATTGACTAACGTACAGAAAAGCTGTACGGTTTAATTTGAGGGATTTCATGATGGGCATCGAAACGACTTACACCGCGCTTAGGGAAAATCTGGCGATGTTTCTCGACCGCGTTGTCGATGATTGCGAGGTCGTGGTTGTGAAGCGACGCGGCGCGCGCGACGTGGCGATCATCGCTGCCGATGAGCTTGCAGGATTGGAAGAGACGGCACACTTGATGCGCTCGCCGGCGAATGCAAGAAGGCTGCGTGCGGCGCTCGCCGAGTCGAAAGCGAACGACAAGAAGAAGGCTCCGGGAAAGCCCGCGGCGGTGGCGCTGAAAGAACTGCGCCGTGAGCTAGGCCTTGATGCGGCGTCAAACGGCCGCGGATAGCCCCAGACGATGAGCAGCAGAACAGAGTGGGTGGTCGACTTCTCGCCAAAGTTCCGCGAGGACCTTGTCTGGTGGATCAAGAATTACAGAAAGTCGGCGCTGAAAACGCTCGAACTTGTCGAGGCTATCCTCGCCGATCCTTTTGCCGGCATCGGCAAGCCCGAACCGCTTCGACATGAATATGCCGGTTGCTGGAGCCGGAGAATCACGCAGGAGCACCGGCTCGTATATCGCGTCACTCCCGACCGGATTGACTTTCTACAGGCGCGGTACCACTACCAGTAAGGAATATAAGGATTCATCTTGAATTTATGCGGATAGGAGATGCCCTCGTAGGTGGCTGAAGTTGAGAGCTTCCAGCCCGGACTCGCTCATCTTTTGGACGAGCCGTGCATCGTCGGTAACGATCAGGAAGAGATCGGAGACGAGTGCAAGAGCGCTATCGGTCAGGCCGAGGAAATGAAACTCTAGCCTCCGGGCTGCGTCCATACTTGGAATGGTTAACTCGTCAATCTCAACGAAGGTCTCATAGAATTTCTTCAAACACGCCGACTTGGTTTTTTCCGGCAGATCGTTTGTGAGATTGCTTACCTCTGTAAGGACATGGGGCGTGGTCACAGCCTTCTTGAACACATTCTTGAGCCTTAGCAGTAGTTGATAGTCTTCTTTATTGTATTTGGAAAGCTTCTTGTATTTTCCATCGCCAACCAGTCGCAGGTCGTAGCCGCCAACCAAATAAAGAAGCGCCAGGTTTGCATCAATCAGTATGCCCTTGGTCTTATATTTGTCGATCAGAAGTTCTTGTTGAGAACTCATTGTTTCCAAACCTTCAAGGACTGTGCCTGACCACTCTCAGAATCGATGGTTATTGTTTTGAATAGTCGAGGCGCTCCTCCTCCCATGACCTGCGATAGGGTTCCAGGTTCTCCTGTTGCGAAAGAAATGACCACAGACCATCCGCCCGACCGTGCTTCCACCTCCTCAAGCCGAATATCCTTCGCCTGAGGAAACATATCCTTGGCGAAGGCGAATGCCGACTGTACAGCACTCTTCATGTCGGTTTTGCGCCGCGCCGCGGCCACCTTTTCCCGCAGCTCGCGCATTCTGGGTCCTTCCAATTTCCCGCTTGTTTTCGTTTCACTCATACTTGTCCACCTTGAAATCAGCTCAATCATAGCGCATTTTCTCATTTGGCCATGCGGAGTTCTTTACATCCCGGCCCAGCCCCTGACACACTGGAGCGTGGACACCCAGACAATTGTCATCCTCGATTTCGGGTCGCAGTATACGCAGCTGATCGCGCGACGCATCCGCGAACAAAATGTGTTCTCGGTGGTTCTGCCGTGCACGGCGCCTCTTGAAGAGATTCGGGCACTCAAGCCTATCGGGTTGATTCTTTCGGGCGGCCCGTCGTCGGTATATGACGCGGACGCGCCGCCGGCGGACCCGGCGATTCTGGAACTGAGCATGCCGGTGCTCGGCGTCTGTTACGGGCTACATTACATCGTGCATCACCTGGGCGGCAAGGTGCTCTCCGCGCCGAAGCGAGAGTATGGCCATGCCGAGGTGACTCTGGAAGACGTGTCCACGCCGCTGTTCGCGGGCTTGCCCACGACGATTCAGGCCTGGATGAGCCATGGAGATGAAGTGGCGGAGCTGCCTGAGGGATTTCGCCGAATCGCCGTCACCGAAAACGCACTGGCAGGAATTGCCAACGAGGAGCTCGGCATCTGGGCGGTGCAGTTCCATCCCGAAGTGCATCACACGCCACTGGGCTCACAAATTATCCGGAATTTCCTGGCCATTTGCGGGGCGCGCGGCGACTGGACGGCGGCGCACTTTATTGAGAGCACCGTCGAGACCATTCGCGAGAAAGTTGGCGACGGGCACGTGATCTGCGGGCTGTCAGGCGGCGTAGATTCGTCAGTGGCGGCGGTGCTGGTTCACAAAGCCATCGGCGATCGGCTGACCTGCATTTTTGTGAACAACGGAGTGTTGCGCAAGAACGAGTTCACGAGCGTCCTGGCAAACCTGCGGGGCAAGCTGGGGTTGAATATTGTGGGGGTGAACGCGAGCGCGCGCTTTCTGGAGCGGCTGGCTGGGGTGACCGATCCCGAGATAAAGCGGAAGCGAATCGGCGCGGAGTTTATTGCGGTCTTTGAGGACGAAGCCAATCGCATCGCGAAGGAGACGGGCGGAGTGGAGTGGCTGGTACAGGGTACGCTTTATCCCGACGTGATCGAATCGTCGAGCGTGAAGGGGCCGAGCCAGACTATCAAGAGCCACCATAACGTGGGTGGGCTGCCGGAGCGGATGAAGCTCAAACTGATTGAACCGCTGCGCGATCTTTTCAAAGATGAGGTCCGGCGCATCGGGCGCGACCTGGGCATGCCGGAGGAGTTGATCAGCCGGCAGCCATTTCCGGGGCCGGGACTGGCGGTGCGCATTCTGGGCGAGGTGACGCCGGAGCGCGTGGCGATTCTGCAGGAGGCCGACGAGATCGTGGTGGCCGAGATCAAGGCGGCGGGACTCTACACAAAGATCTGGCAGAGTTTTGCCGTGCTGCTGCCGGTGATGAGCGTGGGCGTGATGGGTGACCAGCGGACTTATGCGTTCACATGCGCCATCCGCGCGGTTCATTCGGAAGACGGCATGACCGCCGACTGGACGCCGCTGTCGTACGAGCTGCTGAAGAAGATCTCCAACCGCATTGTGAACGAAGTGCGCGGGATCAACCGCGTGGTCTACGACATCACTTCGAAGCCGCCGGGGACGATTGAGTGGGAATGATGTTCGCTGCACGGCGTACTTGGGCCTGAAAACCCAGCGCTCCGAGCCGGATCCGGCACAAACAGAGCGATATGGCATAAAGGTCAAAATATGTCATAATGTTGGTAGAGTGTCATATCATGACCGAAACGGTAGTTCTTGGGGAAAGCGGCAGAATTGTCCTGCCTGCCTCAATTCGCAAGGAATTCGGCATGGCGCCGGGTGAGCGGCTCACTGTGATCGCCGACGACGGCGAGATCCGGATATTTAGCCGGAAGATGATGCTGGACCGAGTACGGGCCCGGATTCTGAAAAAGCGCGGGACGATGAAGGGGATTCTCGACGAGTTTCTCGACGAGCGGCATGAACAAGCAAGACGTGAGGCCGAAGGTGAGTAAGATTGTGTTCGATTCAAGCGCCGTTTTGGCCATGATCCTTAAAGAGCCAGGAGGAGAGCGAGTGGAGACGGCGCTCGATGCTACCAGCCAGGGGGCCGGTACTGAAATTGCAATCAGTTCAGTGAATTGGTGCGAGGTGCTGACCAAACTCCAACGCGGTCCTGCGTTGCTCACTCCCGAAGAACTCGCGGGAATTTTGAGTGGGGTCGAGGTGGTTCCATTCGAGCGAAATGACGCCGAACTAGCTGCTCAATTGAATTTACGGTCCCCGTTTATCTCGCTTGGTGACCGCGCCTGTCTCTCGCTTGCATCCCTGCGCAAGGCTACTGCCTGGACCACGGACAAGATTTGGAGCCGCGTGCGGGCCGGAGTTGCGATCGAAATCCTGCGCTGAACGCGGAGAAAGTCACAGCCGCGAATCAATCGCCCGCAGCCTGCGGGCGGAGCGCGGCAACCTGGCGCTGCAGCGCATCCAGCCGTGCCAGCAGCTCTCCGTGCTGCTGATCGGCGGCGGAGGGCTCGTAAGGCTCCACATAGAATGTGCCGTTTGGCTGGAGCTCACACCGCTGCACGTTATGGACGGAGTCGAATCCCTGCTTGTGAATTACATCGATGAGTTCATCCTTGGTGAGCGACTCGCGCTTCACTGCCTTGTGGTCAATCTGGCCGTTGACGATCAAGACCGATGAGCGGCCCTCAAACATGCGCGTGAGGCGCGGCGATGAGAAGAGCACGCGTACCACCAGCCAGTTGACGGCAAGCAATGAGACGGCGCCGATGATTCCGCCGGAGACGGAGTTGTCGTTGCCGATGATGGCGTTCTGCACGGTGTTCGAGAGCGAGAGCAGAACGACAAGGTCGAAAGGGTTAAGCTGCGCCAGCTCGCGCTTGCCAAAGATGCGCAGCAGCACCACCAGCGCCAGGTACACGATGGCGGGACGAAGCAGCTTCTCCAGGAACGGAAGCTGCATTTGGAACATGTCGTTAAAGATCAGAGAGTGGAAGATCGCGGAGTGCGGCATGGAGAGAGCATAGCTCTTGCGCCGTCAGCTCGCTACGGAAACTTACAGCACAAGATGGGCCGGCTGAGCGGTAGCGTAAGGTCGCCGAGACGTCTGCTAGAGTGAGGAGGTCAAGAGGGGCCGGACGACTTTCATGAGCGCTCTAATGTCACAAATCGCGCCGTTTCGCATCGAGCCCGTTTTCACGGCACGGGTTTGGGGATTTCGCGATCTGCGGCCTTGGTATGACCGCGTGGCCGAGGGCGATCCGATAGGCGAAGTCTGGTTGACGGGCGACGATTGCCTGGTTGCGACCGGGCCCCACGCGGGGAAGAAGCTGGGCGCGCTGTTCGAGGAGCAAAGTGCGGCGCTGCTCGGGACTGATGTTCAGGGGGCCGGTGGGCCGGGAGATTCGCCGAGCCCAGGCACGCCCGGAGCAGATTCGCTGCTCGCGCCGCAGGCAGGATCTCCTTTATTGATCAAAACAATTTTTGCCAAAGAAAAGCTGAGCGTGCAGGTGCATCCCGACGATAAGATGGCGCGGAAATACTGGGAACCGCGCGGGAAGACGGAGTGCTGGTACGCGCTTGCAGCCGAGCCGGGGGCGCAGGTTGCTGTTGGGGTCAAACCCGGGACAACACTTGCCCAAATCCAGGAAGGCATTAGCGCCGGGACGCTCGAAGACAGGCTGAATATGATTCCTGTGACGGCTGGGGATTTGATTTACGTTGATGCGGGGACGGTGCACTCGATCTGGCCGGGATCGATATTGCTGGAGACGCAGCAGTACTCCGATGTGACCTACAGGATGTACGACTACGGACGGCCGCGCGAGCTGCACATTGAGAAATCTCTTGAGGCGACGAAGCTCACGACACGCGCCGGCAAGGTCGCTCCGCTGGAGCTTGCGGATCGCACATTGCTGATCGATGTGGAGTATTTTCGCATTGAGCGAATTCCTGTGAAGGGCAATCTGACGAGCGAAAGCTTGCGTGGCGCGCGCGGAAACAGAGGGCTGGCGTATCTGTTTGCCGCTGCGGGCGGCGGCCGGCTGACGGGCGCTGGATTTGAGCCGGTCGATCTGCCTGCGAGCGGGATTGTGGTCGTTCCGGCAGCTTCGCGGGAGTTTGTGCTGGAAGATGCGAGCGGGGCTGGCGGAAATCTTGACCTGATTCGAATCACTCCAAACTGGCCGGCGGCCTAACTGAGATCCAATCAGATCGGCGTGCAAGTCTATAGGCTGCCCTGGACTCAGATATTGGGAAGCGATTTGCTCGTCCTGATGAGAGCATTGTTCTGAATCGGTTCGAGCAAGCACCTTTCAGCCAGACACTCGAATGTTTCGTCGCGGAAGTAGAAGAGGAAATGAGTCCGCTTTGTGTCTGAGTATCCTTCGATGAGCACCCAGTCGTTGGGGCCGTCTGCTGAGTGCGGTTCGCCGAGAACTGCGTAGAACTCGCCCCATTCTGGGGCCTTCCCGCTAAACCGGCATTGGCCGAGATACCAGCCTTCATCATTGGTTGGGCCCATTCGAAACTGGGCGCAATTCACGAATCGTAAGAATCCTTGTTCTTCTTCATGAAAGTCAGGGAATTGAAATGGATTCATCACAAATCGGAGGATGACGTCTACGCCTTCCACATTTGCCTCTGGGTCCGGGACATTGGGATCGGCGTTCCATCCAAAATTGAGATGTACGAAGGCGAGGCTCATATTCGGAGTATCTTAGACCCCTGCGCCCGTTTGGAGGCTCTCAACCTGAACTTTTGCACAATCTTTAGCTTTGCAACCACTCCATTGGTTGATTGAGAATCTAAGGTGATATGAGCTTCCGACTCGCAGTTCCCTCCGATCTTCGCGGCTCCGTAGACGCGGCCGCCGCCGACTGGCAAGCCAACAAGAAGGTTGAGCGCTTCTGGAAAAAGGACACGTCCCTGTGGACTCGCGACGGCGAGGAGCAGTGGATGGGCTGGATCGACATTGTGGAACGGCAGCAGAAGGACCTGATGTCGTTTGCGGAACTGGGCGGGGACGTGGAGAGCGCGAAGTTCCGGTCGGTTCTGCTGCTGGGGATGGGCGGTTCGAGCCTGTGCCCGGAGGTGCTGGCGAAGACTTTCGGCCCGAAGCCAGGGTTTCCGGAACTGCATATTGTCGACTCCACGGATCCTGTGGAGGTGAAGGCTGCCTGCGACGGAGTGAACCTGGCGGAGACGCTGGTGGTGGTGGCGAGCAAGTCGGGCACGACGCTGGAGCCGAATGTCCTGAAGCAGTTTTTCTTCGACGAGGTACGGCGAGCGGTGGGGGCCGCGGCGGCGGGCAGCCGCTTTATGGCGATTACCGACCCCGGCTCGAAGATGGAGCAGGTGGCGAAGGTGGACAGCTTCCGTCGCATTTACTATGGCGATCCGCAGATAGGGGGGCGCTACTCGGCGCTTTCGAATTTTGGCGTGGTGGCGGCGACCATAATGGGCCTGAACGCGGAAACGCTGTTGGCTGAGGCGGCTAAAGCAGTAACCGCGGCAAAGCTGGCTGTGGCGGACAATCCGGCCGTGCAGCTAGGCCTGCTGCTGGGCACGGCGGCGAACGCGGGCCGCGACAAGATCACCTTCTTCGCTTCACCGGAGATCGCCGACCTGGGCGCGTGGCTGGAGCAACTGATTGCCGAGTCGACGGGCAAGCAAGGGAAGGGAATTACGCCGGTGGACCGCGAGGCGATTGGAGCGCCCGAGGTCTACGGCAAGGACCGCGTGTTTGCGTATGTGCGGCTGAAAGGCACTGCCGATGCGAGTCAGGATGCCAAAGTTGCGGCTCTCGAAGCCGCCGGAAATCCTGTTGTGCATTTCGAGATTACAGATCTTTATGAAATTTTCGGGCAATTCTTCACATGGGAGATTGCAACCGCAGTGGCAGGGGCGGTGATCGGCATCAATCCCTTCAACCAGCCAGATGTGGAAGCGGCAAAGATAGAGACGCGCAAGCTGACCGGCGAATACGAGAAAAGCGGCGAACTGCCGCAGCGCACGCCGTTTCTCACCGGAAAAGACGACGCGGGAACTCCGTTTGCCCTTTACGCGACGGATGCATACGCCGCCAAGCTGAAGGGCGCTACGCCGAACCCAACGCTGACAGAAATTCTTCGCGCGCATCTCGATCAACTTGGCGCCGGCGACTATTTTGCGACATTGGCATTCATTCCCATGTTTGACGAGTACGAGGCGGCAATTCAGGATTTCCGGCACAAAGTGCGCGACAAGAAGCGCGTGGCGACGTGCCTGGGTTTTGGGCCGCGCTTTTTGCACTCCACCGGGCAGGATTACAAAGGTGGCCCCAATACGGGAGTCTTTCTGCAGATCACCGCTGCGCACGGTTACGACATGGATATTCCGGGCCAGAAGTACAGCTTTGGCGTGGTGATCGATGCCGAGGCAGCCGGCGATCTGGCGGTGCTGGAGTCGCGCGGGCGGCGGGCGCTGCGGATGCACCTTGGGGTTGACGTGGCGGCAGGGCTAAACGCTCTGGGCACAGCGATTAGCGCGGCGCTGAAGTAGCGTTCGCATCGATTCGCCTTCAGGAAACTTTTTCCCCGAGCCGGGGTTTAACCGGTTAACAGGCTTGGCCGAAGCTCGTCTAACGGCTTGAGCGATAAAGCAAGTTCGAGAGAAACCGTTCGCCGGGCGTGAATTTGATCCGCCGGGAGCGACGGGGCAGACACAGGAGAAATGAAAATGAATCGTACCCTGAGGAATCGAAGCTTGATAGGGAAGGTGAGTTCACAGTTGATGGCGTTGATAGCGTTAGCCGTGTTGTGCGCCGTGGTTGCGCCTGCACAGGACGCGGGGGCGCCGACTGAGCCTCAAGGTCAACCCGCGGCACAACAGGGACCGCGCACGGATGGTCAGATTGAGATGGACGTGGTGCACGCGCTGGACGGTTCGGCGGCGCTCAAAAACGATCTGATTACCGCGGCCACAATTCAGAGCGAAGTAACGCTCTCGGGAACAGTTTCAAGCGATGCGTCAAAGCAGCTGGCCGAGTCGATCGCCGCGCATGTGGACGGCGTGACCAAAGTGCATGACAACCTGCAGATCGGCAATCCGGGCGCGGATGCGCAAAACCAGCAACCGGCTCCAAGTGCGGACGACATGCCCGATCCAGACCAGTCGCAGGCGCAACAGCAAATGGCGAACTTGCCGCCGCCGGGGCCTGCACCGGACGAGAATCCGCAGCAGGATCCGGCCGCAGCCAATAACCCGCAGCCTTATCCGCAACAGCCGGGCAATCCACAGCAAAATGGTTATCCGCAGCAAGGTGGCTATCCGCAACAGGGCGGCTATCCGCAGCAAGGCGGTTATCCGCAACAGCCGGGCTACCCACAGCAAAATGGCTATCCGCAACAGGGGGGTTATCCTCCGCAAGGCGGTTATCCGCCGGCGCGGCCGCAGTATCAGGGTCCGCAGAGTTCGCAGTCTCCGGCTTACCCTCAGGAGCCCGCGTATCAGCATGCGAGGGGTCCGGTAACCATTCAGCCAGGAATGCTGCTGCAGGTGCGGACCAACGAACCAGTGGATAGCAAACGGGCCAGGGACGGCGAGCCGCTACAGTTCACAGTGATTCAGGATGTGGCCGTCGGCGGCGTACTCGCGATCCCGCGCGGGGCCACGGTCCAAGGCGTCGTGACGGAAGTAAAGAATGCCGGCTCCGGAAAATTGGCCGGGAGTTCAGTGCTCGCGCTCACGCTGACTTCACTTGATCTGGGCGGACAAAGCTACCCACTGAATACGAATCAGTTCAGAGTGAAAGGTCCGAATAAGGCTGGCCAGACGGCGGGCAACGCAGTGGGCGGCGCTCTGATTGGCGCCATCATTGGCTGCGCGATAGGGCGCGGCCCGGGCTGCGCCATCGGCGCGGGGATCGGCGCGGCCGGAGGCACGGCCGCTTCGGCTGCTTCGGGCGGACCGCGAGTTTGGATTCCCGCGGAGGCGCTGGTCACGTTCCACATCGATGCGCCGCTCACAGTAAATCCAGTGAGTCCGCAGGAAGCGGCGCGATTGGCTCAGGGGCTATATCCCGGCGGGCCGAGCCTCTACCGGCGCGGACCTTACGGCTACAACGCCGGGTATCGCTACCGTCCTTACCCGTACGGTTATCCTCCGGTATACTACCGGCCCTATTACATCGTCGGCGGATCGTACTATTGGCGGTAGACGAAAGACAGGGAACGAGGGAACAAGGGACCGAGGAGACAGGGAATCGGTGAACAATCATGGGCGTCACATTCAGGCGGGATGCCCGTTTTGCATTTGGCCAGTTATTGCGATTTGACGGGGCGATCAAATGCTGCCCCGGCGCGGACTCAGAGCGCATTAGGCACATACCTGGTGTCCACGGGGCGCTCATAAGGCGCACAATGCGCGCGCCAGCCTCGTGCGGCCCGGGCCACATCGTCGTCTATAATGGCAGAGTTGCTTCAAGCGAGAATTGCGCATCCGCAGCTCCGCAGCAAAGGCAGTAGATTCCGTGCTGCCGCCCGCCGGTTCAGCTTGCACGCGCTCAGAGAGTTGAAGGTTTAAGCCCACCCATGATTCGTTTCCTGCAGACAGATAATCGCATGGTCAAAGCGCTGATCGTAGTCATCATCGGCGCAGCATCAATCACCATGGTGTTGTACCTGATTCCCGGCCTCGGTGGCGTGGGCTCTTCGTCGCCCGACACGTACGCCGTCGTCTATCCGCACTGGTATAGCCGGCTGCTTTCTTCCGGCGATAGCATTACGCAGGCGCACGTAGAGCAGATCACCGAGAACCAGTTGCGGCAACGCAATCCGGAATACGCCAACAACCCAACGATCGTGCAGATGTTTGAGCAGCAGGTGGGCCAGCAACTAGTGCAGGAGCAAGTGCTGATCGAGGAGGCTCACAAGCTGGGGATCTACGCGACCGACGAAGACGTGCGCAAGAATCTGAGCAGCGGACCCTCGGGCGAAGTTCTCTACCCCGGCGGCAAATTTATCGGAGAAGATGCTTACAAGCAGCTGATTAATGACCGGCTGAACGAGTCGGTGACGGATTTCGAGAGCGAGATCAAGGATGAGATTACGATCCGGCGGCTGCAGGCGCTGATCACCGGCGGAGTGACGGTGAGCGATCAGGAAGTGCGCGACACTTACCGCAAGGCAAACATCAAAATCAAGTTCGATTATGCGGAGATCTCGGTCGAAGATATAAGCAAGTCCATCAACCCTTCAGGCAGCGAACTGGAAGCGTTTTTCAAGACGAACGCGGCGCGCTATGCGCAGGCGGTACCTGAAGAGCGCAAGATCACCTACTTCGCGTTCACCGAGAGCCAGATTCCAGGCGGCGTTCAACCGCCGAGCCAGCAGGCGGTGCAGCAGTATTACAACGACCACGCTGCTGACTATTCGGTTCCGGAACAGGCCAAGTCGCGTCATATTTTGATCGCCGTACCGCCCAACGCCAATGCCGCGACCGATGCGGCGGCAAAAGCCAAGGCGGAGACGGTTCTGAAGCAGCTCCAAGCCGGCGGAAGCTGGACCGATCTGGCCAAGAAATATTCGGACGATCCGGGCAGCAAGGACACCGGCGGCGAATTGGGCTTTGCGCAGCGCGGCAAGATGGTGCCGGCGTTCGACAATGCGATCTTCACGCAGAAAGTTGGCGAGATTGACATTGTGAAATCCAACTTCGGCTACCACATTGTGCAGGTGGAAGAGCGGCAGGCCGCGCATACGCAGGCGTTGAATGAAGTGCAGGCGAACATTCTTGCGACGCTGACGCGCCAGGCTCAGGCGGCCGCAGAGGACAACTATGCGCAGCTACTGACAAGCGAGGCGATCAAGAACGGATTGGAAAAGACGGCTGCGGCGCATCACCTTGACGTGGTCACGACTGAGCCGGTGGCGCACGATGGCGTGATTGCCGCGATGCCCGACGGCGCGCAGGTTCTGGCCAAGGCATTCGCGGCGAAGCAGGGCGATCCGCCGCAATCGGCGCCCACCGGCGAAGGATATGCGGTCTTCCAGGTGACCGGGATCGTGCCGGCCCACGCGCCGGCATTTGCCGACTGGAAGAGCCACGTGCTCGACGACTACCGCCAGGAGCAGATTCCTCTTCTGTTGAGCCAGAAGACGAAGGCGCTCGCCGAACAGGCGAAGGCGACGAACGATCTGGCCAAGGCGGCCAAGGCTGTGGGCGCGACCGTGAAGACCAGCGACTTAGTGGGCGAGAGCGGACAGGTTCCGGATTTTGGCGAGGTAGGCCAGGTGGCGCCGCAACTCTTTGACATGAGTGTCGGCGCAATCAGCGGGCCCATCGACGCCGGCCGCACTGGCGTGGTGGTGAAGATCGACGACAAGCAGGAGCCGAGCGCTGACGAGATTGCGAAGAATTTGGACCAGATGCGGGATCAACTTCTGGACCAGCGCCGCAATGAGGCCTTCAGCGTGTTCGTGAGCAGCGTGTTTAACGACTACAAGAAACGCAAGCTGGTCGTGATCAACGCGAAGCCACAGAGCCCGCAACTGCCAGGCCAGTAGCCGGGCAGTTAAACGCGAGTTGAATTAAGACACGGAAGGCCCGCAGACCTTATGGTTACGGGCCTTTTTGTGTGCGCAGCGGCTGTCAGCGCAGGCCGGCCGTCGCGAACGGCAGTCCAGTCGCTGGCCAGCGATCGGTTTGAGCGTCGAGGTTTGGCTTGATCGATGCGGCTGGAAACGATGCCGGCGCGACGGTCACGTTCCATCCGTCGACGACGATCAGTGCGCTCTCGCCATGAAAGTCGCGATCGGCGGCATCGATGTCGATGGTCTTCGATGCGCCGGGAACCAGCGAGACGTAATTGTCGCTATAGAAGACGGGCAAGACGCGCTGGCCGGACTTGCGCCGAAGCTGAATATGCGCCATCAAGGCGATGCTCTGTGTCGGGTTATGCAGCGTGACCCGCAAAAGCCGCCGGCCTGCAATGTTTCTTTTGAGCGGTTCCACGGTCGCAGTCAGCTTGACCATCGGAAGTTGATTGAGCTCGGTGAGGTCGTCGGGACTGGCCGGCAGAGCGCGCCAATAGAAATTGGTTGAAATAATTTGGCCGGTCGCATTGCGCAGGTCAAGTTTGATGAAGTGGATGGTCGAGACGGTCGCCGGAAAATCGATTGAGCCGAGATCGGTGGCGACATCGGGAGCAGCGGACAGTGTGGTCTCGTGCTCGTAGTCGAGTGAGCCGTCAAGGTTGTAGACCGCGACGTGCGCGCGTATGCCGGTCACAGGCTCGGGCTTGTTATTGATGACCTGCATGTCGCCGGTCGCTTCGTTGAACTGGATATGGATCAACTCTGACGCGTGCATGACGGCGAAGTAGGAAGACATCGGTTCGAGGTCGTAGTGGTAAATCTGCCAAACAAAGCTGGGCTGCGCGGGATTGCTCATCCAAGTGATGACGGCCGTGGTGGGATGGAAGAGGAGCGCGTTACGGCCCTCATACATGGCGCGAAAGGCTTCGTAATTCATCATCTGTGCCTTGCGTACAAAGTCAGCGAGGTTGGCAATCTTGCCGTAACGGCCGGCGAGGATGAGCGGGTACAGATCGCCGTGCTGGTTGCATTTCGCCAGGTCGTGAGCTGCCCAATCGTCGTTGATCGTCTCCCAATCTTTTTCAGGCATCATGCCGCGAATGGATTCAAGCGTGGGGATTGAGGCGCTGCCGGTTTCGGTTTTGAAGTAGTCGTCGTAGACGTTGTAGAACTCGCGTGGCGCGCGCCAGTAATATGGCCCGTGCGAGCGCACGCCCGGACCATCGGTCGAATTCGGCCAATAGAGCCGTTCGGGATCGACCTCGGCGAGCAGCGTGCGCAGAGCGGCATCGATCTCAGGCGGCGGATCGCCCTCGTTGCGCGCGCACCACAAAATAATCGAAGGATGGTTGCGATAGCGCAGAACTTTGTCGCGAACATTGGCAACATAGGTTGAAATGTCAGTGGGATCAGGGCCGTCGAGCGGATTGGGCTGAAAGAATTCGTCCCACACCAGGAGGCCGTACTTGTCGCACAGCTCATAGAAATCTTCGCCGGTGCTCTGGCCCACCCAGTTGCGAATCAGATTGAGGTTAGCGAGCTTGTGCAGGCGAATCTCGGCGTCGAGCCGCTCGCGAGGAATGCGCTTCAGGGCTTCGTCAAGGCCCCAATCGCCGCCTCGAATGAAAATGGGCACGCCGTTGACAGAGATTGTGAGCGTGTCGGTGCCGGGAACAGAGTAGCTGATCTTGCGGATGCCGAAGTTGACATCCCGCGCGTCGGAGATGGTTTGGCCGGTTCTGAATTCGAGATGAAGTTTGTACATCGGCTGCGCGCCATAGCCATTGGGCCACCAGAGTCGCGGATGCTCGATGTGCAGGGCCGGCGTGTTGGTTGCGTTGAAGGTGATTTGCTGCGTTGTATGGGGCGCGAGGGTCACCTGTCGCGAGAGGATAATGTTTTCGATTGTGCCACGAACTTCACCCGCGACCGGTTCGTCGCTGACGTTTTCGACAGTTGTTTCGACGGTGACGTCGGACGAATCGGTTTTGGGAAGTGGAAGATCGGTGGTGACGAGCGGGTCTTCTACGACCACGGAACCGGTGGCAGAGAGAAAAACTTTTTGCCAGATGCCGGTGTCGCGATCGCGCACGGCATCGAGCCAGTCCCAGCCGATGGTCGAAAGAAATGTGGGCCCATCGAGAGCCGTAATGCCGCCGTTCTGGCCGACGCCATTGCGAAGTGTGTGTTCGTGCGGCACGCCGGGATGGGGCTCTGGAGTGACGAGCACGGCGACTACGGCGAGCTGGCCTGGTTTCACTTGGGCAGTGATGTCGAAGATGCCGCGAACGAATGCGCCGCGCATTGTGCCGACTTGCACGCCATTCACCCAGATTTCGGCGGAGTAGTTGATGCCGTCGAAGTTGAGCCAGATGTGGCGATTCGCGTAGGCGCTGGGAATGCGAACGACAGTCCGGTACCAATACGAGGTGTGGACCAGGCTTTCGGGAATGATCTCGGGGCGTTCGTTCTCGCCGTAGAGCGGCTCAGGATAGACGTGATCATTGACGAGAGATGTGAGGATGGTGCCCGGAACCGTGGCCGCGTACCATCCGGCGGCGTCGAAACTTGCGGACGAGACCTGAGCGGCGGCTTGCGGCACCTTGGCTACGTCCTGCAATTGCCAGCCGGAGGCGAGCGTGAAGGGCTGCTGCGGCGCGGCCGCAGAAATCCGCGGAGTAAAGACGGCGAGGATGGAGACTAAGGTGGAAGCGCATAGATAAACAGGCGACGGACACGTCTTCAACGAAGGGCTCCCTTAACGCTTGAGTAGCGGGACAAATCTGTTCGGATGCACGCCCAACAGTGTCTCAAATCTGACTTGCTTCCGGCAGGCAGCGATTCATCCGGTAATATCGGCTTCATGGAGTTCCAACGATCCAGCGGAGTTTTGCTGCACATAAGCTCGCTGCCGTCTTATGGCGGCATCGGCGATCTGGGTCCCGCGGCGCACGAATTTGTGAGCTTTCTGGCTCGCGCCAAGCAGCATGTATGGCAAGTTTTGCCCTTATGCCCAACCGGATATGGCAACTCGCCGTATGCGGGGTCGTCTGCATTCGCCGGAAATCCATCGCTCATCAGCCTGGAGTTTCTCGCCGACTGGGGCTGGATTGATGGCGCGCGAATCGCGGGGCTGGCTGGTCGCTCCGGAGCGGTCGACTTTGATGAGGTTGAGCGGCGGAAACAGCCGCTGCTCGAGGAGGCGGCGGGAAATTTTCTCGATCGCGGACCGAGCTCGCCGGAACTTGAAGACGATTGGGCTGATTTTGAGGATTTCTGCCTCGATGAGGCGGCATGGCTCAACGACTACGCACTCTACGCCGTGCTGCGCCGTGTGCATCAAACTGGTGCGTGGACCGAGTGGCCGGAACCGCTGCGGCGGCGCGATCCACAAGCACTGGCGCAGGCTGAAGTGGAGCACGGACGCGCGGTGGCCATCGAACGAGTGGTGCAATTCGCTTTCGAGCGGCAATGGGAGCGATTGCGAGACGCAGCCGAGGAGAATGGAATTCGGATTTTGGGCGACGTAGCCATCTTTGTGAATATGGATTCAGCCGACGTATGGGTTCATCCGGGAATCTTCGAGCTTGACGACGACCTGAAGCCCATTCGCATTGCCGGCGTGCCGCCGGATTATTTTTCACTGACTGGGCAGCGCTGGGGAAATCCGCTTTATCGCTGGGACGTGCTGGCTGCGCCCAACGCAAGCGGAATTCGATTTGGCTGGTGGGTGGACCGCATTCGCCGCGCCGTGGAACTCTACGACATTGTGCGCCTCGACCACTTTCGCGGATTCGAGGCTTATTGGGCGATTCCCGCCGAAGAAGAAACCGCGATCAAGGGCGAGTGGGTGAAGGCGCCGGGGCTGGAGCTGTTTCGCGCGCTTGAAGCGGCGCTCGGTCCGCTGCCGCTGGTGGCCGAGGACCTGGGCCTGATTACGCCGGAGGTTGACTCACTGCGGCTGGAGATGGAAATGCCGGGCATGAAAGTGTTGCAGTTCGGATTCAGCGACAAGGGCGCGCACGCCCACCTGCCACAGCATTTCACGTGGCACACTGTGGCCTACACGGGCACGCACGACAACGACACGACACAGGGATGGTGGAACACCGCGGGCAAAGCGGAACGCGCGGCCGTTGAGGCTCTAGTGGGACCGGTGGGCGACCGACCGGCATGGCCGCTGATCCGTGCCGCTGAGGCGAGCGTGGCAGAGATGGCTATCGTTCCCGTGCAGGATTTATTGGAGTTGGGATCAGAGGCGCGCATGAATACACCGGCAGTGTCCTCAGGCAATTGGAGCTGGCGCGCGCCGGAGAATTGCTGGACTGATGAAATAGCGGAGCGATTAGCTGCAATCGCCGAGGTGACGGATCGGGACAACGATCCGCTGGGAGAGGCAGGGAATAGCCAGTAGCCAAGAGGGAATAGAGAACAGATCGGGAGCCGAGGAATTTGCTTCCCATGTCGCGAGAGGTTTCCGGCGGCGTCTTTTCCTGGCCCCCCTGTTCCCTACCTCGGCTCCCTGATGCTCGCTCTTAGAACGGAATATCGTCGTCGGAGATTTCGGCGGACTGGGCGAAGTCGTCCTGCGCCGCGGGCACGCGCTGGTCCTCGTTGACCGCCGCACTCGAAGTGCTCGACGAACGGCTGTATCCGCCCGCTCCCCCAACTGAGGAATCGTCGCGCCCAGAAAGCAGCGAGAGATCATTGACGATAATTTCGGTGCGGTAGCGCTTGGCCTTGGTTTCTTTATCTTCCCAACTACGCGTCTGAATCTTGCCCTCGATAAACAGCTTGGAGCCTTTTTTTACATAATCGCGGACGATTTCGGCGGTGCGTTTGAAGGCGACCAGGTTGTGCCACTCGGTGCGGTCCTGCCAGTTGCCCTGCGGGTCCTGAGTGCGGTCGCTGGTGGCGAGCGTGAAGTTGGCCACCATGGTGCCGCTGGGGGTGGAGCGAATCTCAGGGTCCTTGCCCACGTTGCCTAGAAGGAAAACTTTGTTGACGCTCTTAGCCATGTTCTTGCTCTCCTCGTGTCCCAGATCCGGCGCAGCGAGTATGCGGCAGGTCCGGGCTGTTCTTGGAAAAATCGCTTCGGTCCTCGCAGGGAACTGCGCGGTAGCTGCTGTTGTCCAGACAGAATCTTAATATATCGCTCGAGTTCGGTGTTCTGCAGTGATGCGATTTACAGTTTTATGAGGTATATGCCGACGCTGCGGCCGCACGTCAGCTCATCCGCGCCTGCTCGCGAAACTGATGCGCGACGGCCTCAAGAAAAGTCTCCACGCTCGTGTCCTGCGGAATGGCGAGGCCTGATTTGGCGCAGAGAGCCGAGGCGATGCGGCTGGCCAGGGCGGCGCGAGTTGCGAGGTCCATGTCAAGGCGTCGCCCAAAGAAGCCTTCCAGCACTTCGAGGTCGGAACCGGAAAGCTTGGCCAGCGCGGGCGCGGGCAGCACGACGCGCAGATGGGGCGGGCGATCCCATGAATCAGCCTGCGGGCCACCGCGCGAATCTCGGCCTGTCCATGAAGACCCGGCCTGAGTGATCGGCGAGTTCGCGATCAGTGTAGGCGCAGTAAAAGTGCGCGATGCGCTCTCGCCCCAGTACGGCGAATCGACTTCGCGATCGTGGACGACCAGCGTTCCGGCAACCATGTCGCCGAGCCGCTGATTTCGCCGGCTCAGAAAGATTACGACGATTCCGACTGCGTAGAAACTAGGTAAAGCATCGACATACCGAACGAGGTTGCGGGCCAACGATTCAACAAAATTGATGCCGCGGCCGGATTGATGAATGACGCGAATCTTCGCCACCCGCTTGCCCGGCGTGCGCCCGTTGTTGAATGCCTCGAAGAGCGCAAAATATCCCCAGTGCATCACAAAGACAATCAGGAGAGCGATACCGATCGTCCAGTTTGCCGAAACGCGACCGGCGATGGTCATCGCCGGAATAGCGACCAGGGCCAGCAGAAAGAAAATGAAAAATGCGAATCCCCAAATGAGATAGTCGATGAGCATGGCGATGAAGCGGCTGCCGATGCCGGCGAGCGGCATCTCGATATCCACGAGCTCCGGGGTGTCGATGTTAAGCTGATCTCCAACCGGCTCCATGGCGACTATTCTCTCCAATCAGTGGCTTGCGAAGCGCCGCCCATACTGGGACCGTTTGGCCGCGCTGCTGGGCGAGGCAAGCGCAGGCGGAGTGCGGCGGCTTTCACGCGCCGAACTGCGCGAGACCGCGCTGCTTTACCGGCAGGCGGCAAGCGATGTGTCCACGCTGCGCCAGGACTCTACCGCGCGGGCTTATGCCGGGCACGTCAACCAGTTATTGGCTCGCGCCCACCATATCATTTATTCGAGCCGGCGCAAAGGCTTCCTGAAGATTTTCTATTTCCTGCGCGACGAGTACCCGCTCATCGTGCAGCGGCAGATCCGCTATGTACTTTTGGCTCTGGTAATGACTCTGGGCGGGGCACTACTGGGGTCGGTGCTGACGCTGGCGCGCCCGCAGTTCATGCGCCATATGTTGGGGCCGGCGATGGTCGAGACCATCGAGCACCATGAGATGTGGACTCATTCGATTGTCGGTATTGAGCCGGTGGCTTCAAGCGCGATCATGACTAATAATCTGAGCGTCTGCTTTGTCGCCTTCGCCGGCGGAATCATCTTCGGCCTCGGGACGATTTACTCGATGTTTTTTAATGGGCTACTTCTCGCGGTCATCGGCGTGGCTTGCGCGCAACACGGCATGTCGGTTGATCTGTGGAGCTTTGTCGCGCCGCATGGCTCGCTGGAGCTGCCATCGATCATTCTTTCCGGCGGCGCCGGGCTGCGCCTCGCTCAAGGCGTGCTGTTTCCGGGGCTTTATCGGCGGCGCGATTCGATTGCGTTGGCTGGAGTGGAAGCAACGCGTCTCGTCTCAGGGGTGATTCCGCTGCTCGTCATTGCGGGCTCGCTGGAGGGATTTTTCTCGCCGTCAAGTGCGCCTATCCCGCTCAAATTTACTGTGGGCAGCTTGCTTTTCACGTTGCTGCTGGTGTGGCTGTTCCGGCCGGTGAGGGCGCTTGCGACGCCCATCGCGTGAGCGATGTAAGCGGGATCGTGGGTTTTGTTCGCCTCCGCCATGAAGGTTGCGATTGCTCCCTCCGACTGCAAATCCTCGATGGGATCGTAGCTGCTTAGCTTGACTTTCATTGGTCTAGTTTCACTCATTTGCAGTTACTCTGGACGAATTTTTGCACGAAGAGTGCCAGAACAGCTCAAAAGCCTGCCCTGAGCGAAGATTGCGAATGCAATCTGAATCGAACGAGGATCTGGGGTAGCGTCGAATACAGTTCGCTGCCGCCCAAATTCCAATTGCTTCCGGATCGTCGACAAACCGCCCGGAGCCTGGCAAGCGGAGGATAACGGACAGGTTTCGAGCGTTCCAATGGGGTTAGGCAAGTGGTTTAAGGGCGTATGATGGGCTATTCTGCGGCGACGGGATGTTAAAGATGGACGAAATCCTGGATAATTCGAAGATCGAATCCCCTTTGGAAATCTATAAAAAGTTGCTACAGTGGAATCGAGATCGGCTCGTTTTTCAACAGAAATGTGACAGGTATCTCGGATATGCCAAGGTCGCCCTCGCACTGCTGGCCGTATTCCTCCTGTTTCGGTTTGTCCATGAGTTGCACGGGATTTGGCCGCTGCTCGTTGCCGCAGCCGTCTTTGTCTTGCTTGCGATCATGCACGAAAGCGTGCTTGCGCGGATTCGAGAGATCAAGTCGATCGTCGCTCACTACGAGCGCGGAGTTGCAAGGCTGGAAGACCGCTGGGCCGGAACCGTTGAAAGCGGTGACCGATTTAAGAACGACACGCATCCATATTCACGGGACCTGGATTTGTTTGGCAACGGTTCGATCTTCGAACTCATCTGCACCTTCCGCACTCGAGCCGGAGAGGAAACACTTGCCCAATGGCTGCTGGAACCGGCGAAGCCTGATGAGATTCGGGCCCGTCAGAACGCAGCCCAGGAACTGAAGACGCGCATCGAGCTCCGCGAGAGGTTGTTCACCGTTGGAGATAGAGTACGCCTCGGCGTTGCCCCGGGCCCGCTGGCAGCCTGGGGAGAGCAGGCGCCTTCGTTCAGCTCACGATGGCTGCCCCCGTCAATGGCTGCGCTCGCAATTCTTTGGGTCGCAGCTCTCGTCTACGGATTTCTGCGCGATTCTTACACACCATTGCTGCTGCTTTCGTTTGTCAACTTGTTTGTGAATTCGCGCATTTCGAAGCGGCTGGAACCGTTCGTCGAGGCCGTCGAAACGGCTACGGTCGATCTCGATCTGCTGGTCGAGATCCTGAAGATTTTGGAGCGAGAACAATTCGAGTCGCCTAGAATTTTGCACCTTCAGTCGGCGCTGAAAGCCCGTGGCAATACTCCTTCTGCCGCGGCGAGAAAACTGGATCGAATTGTGCACTATCTCGAACAGCGGAGAAGTATGCTTGTCCGGGTACTTGACGGATTCGTCTTCTTTACCGCGCAGTGCATGTTTAGAGCCGAGCCCTGGCAGAAGGAATTCGGCCCGGCAATTCGCGGGTGGCTTGCCGTTGTTGGGGAAATGGAGGTGCTCGCCGCGCTTTCTGGCTATGCGTTTGAACATCCCGACGACGCGTGGCCAGAGATCGACAATGAGCGCCCATGCTTCGATGCGGAATCGTTCGCGCATCCCCTGCTGCCCGAGCGCAAAGCTGTTCGGAACGACCTGAAGCTGGGTGACGGCTTGCAATTGATCGTCCTGAGCGGACCCAACATGTCCGGGAAGAGCACGTTTGTTCGGGGGGTGGGCTTGGACGCGGTTCTGGCGCAGTGCGGAGCGCCTGTCCGAGCGAAGCGGCTGCGTATGTCGCGGCTCGCGGTTGGCGCATCGATTTGTGTCCTGGATTCACTGCAGGGAGGAGTTTCGCGATTCTACGCCGAAATCAAGCGTCTCAAGCTGATTTCCGATTCGGCGGAAGGCCCGATCCCTGTATTGTTTCTGTTGGACGAGTTGCTCTCCGGAACGAATTCGCATGATCGCCTTGAAGGAACGCGGTTGGTAGTCGACGCGCTGGTGCGGCGCGGGGCCATTGGCCTGGTGACAACTCACGATCTTGCGCTCGCGCAAATCCCTGAGAGCATGAATGGGATCGCGCGAAATTTCCACTTCGAAGATCACCTGGAGAACGGACAACTGGCGTTCGACTTCAGGCTCACCGAGGGCGTTGTTCAGACCAGCAACGCACTCAAGCTCATGCAATCTATAGGGCTGGTAACGGCGCAGTCTCTCTCATAACGGCCCCGTGCGTATCTATTTGCAGGGTGTTTCTCCGGCGTGGAAGACACCGCCTACACCATCGCCCGCTCTTTCACCCTCAGATATTGGTTTAGCACGGCAGAAGTGACTTGCGCCGGATCGAGGTCGAGGGTGAGCGCGCCTTGGTCGCGGAGGCGCGCGAGAAGCAGTTCGCGGCGAGTGGTCAGTTCCTGCGCGGCGGAGGCGCGGAACATTTCTTCAACGTTGCGGGGGCGCGCATTGGCGATGGCGGCGACATCGGGTTGGGCCATGGCGACAAACAACAGAACATGGCGATGCAGCAACTGCATTGCGCCGTCGATGACTTCGGGACGCATGGCGGTCTCGGCCAGGTCGGTGATCCAGAGAATCAAGGCTCGACGCGGCTGCCAGCGATTCAGCGTGGCCGTCGCGCGGAGGTGATCGGCCTCGCTCGTTTCGGCACGCGCCTGCGCTAACGCTTCGACGATTTGCCGCAGATGCGCATGGCCGCGGCCGGGAAGTACGCGCTGCTGCACATTTTGCCCATAGACAAGCAGGCCGACACGATCGCCGGAGAACAGTGCCAGTTGCGCAAGGGCCACGGCGGTTGAGCAGGCGTAATCGAGCTTGGAGTGGCCGCGGCGGTCGATACTCGAGCCGCGCTGGCCTGCGGGCCCAGCTGCGCGTGTGGGGGCGTGCGCGGATTCGACTTCGCTCTGAGGCAGAATTCTGCCGCGTAGCAACCTGCCTGCGTCGAGAACAATCCAGACGGCTTGGCTGCGCTCGGTCTGATAGCGGCGCGTGACCAACTGGCCACGGCGCGCTGACGCGGTCCAGCAGACGTCGCGCAGGTCGTCGCCTTCGAGATATTCGCGGAGGCTTTCGAAGTCGCGGCCCAGTCCACGTTCGCGCGCACGGCGAAGTTGCAGTTCGATCTGGCGTCCGCGGGCGAGAAAAAGTTCCTGATCCTCACCCTGGCGCAGGGCCGGATAAACGCGTACCGGCTGTTCGAGAGGCGCCATGGCCCAGCGCTCCACCAGCCCGAGCGGCGACGCATAGCGAAGGTAGACAGCTCCTGCGCGGACGTCGCCGCGATCGCGCGGCTCAATTTTGTAGCGCAGCGTGGCCCGGAGTCGGGGAAAGACACGCAGATCGTGGGTGGCTGGCGCGGCCACTAATGCGTCAGGCAAGTCGTCTACCAAGTGGCACTCAAGAACTGTCTCCGCGCTGTGCTCAACGGCAAGCTGAATTTCGGTTTGGCTATCGAGCGCAGGCGCGTTGCTCCACGAGCGCTCGATTGAGATTTGTTTCGCGGCTGGCAAACGCAGCCCGTCAAGAACGGTCGCGAGCAGCACCAGCGCATCCCAGGCGAGCATTCCGTATCCCCAGGTAGTCCTAAAAAATCCTGGCAGCGCGCACAAAAGGCCCGCAGCCAGCAGCCAGATGGTGCGTTGCGTGAGTCCAAACGCGAAACGGCCGCGCGGGATGCAGGCGGCACGAATCGGCTCGGGATGGAGGGATGAGGAGATCATCCCCGCGGGACCGCAACCGCGGCGACAACGTCGTTGATTACGCGATCAGCATCGAAGCCCTCAAGCTCTGCCTCTGGCTTGAGAAGAATACGATGGCGGAGGACAGGAAGAACGGCACGCTTCACGTCGTCGGGAATGATGTAGTCGCGGTCTTCAAAGGCCGCAAAAGTCTGCGCCACGCGTAGCAGGCAGATGGCGGCGCGTGGGCTTGCGCCGAGCGCAAGCATGGGCCACTCGCGCGTGCGGCGGACGAGATCGAGAATGTAGCCGTAGAGGTCGCTCTCAACACCGATGGCGCGAATCTCATCGCGCGCGGCGGCGAGAAGCTGGGCAGAGAGTGGCTGAATTTTCGCGTCTTCGAGCAGGTTTGCGCTGCTGCTGCCGTGATGCCGCTCGAGCATCTGCCGTTCGTCGTCCGGAGCCGGGTAGCTCACTTTAATTTTGAGCAGAAAGCGGTCGAGCTGCGCTTCGGGCAATGGATAAGTACCTTCAAAGTCGATGGGATTTTCCGTGGCGAAGACGGTGAACCAGGGCGGAAGCGGACGCTGCACGCCGTCGCTCGTCACCTGACGCTCCTCCATACATTCGAGCAGCGCCGCCTGCGTGCGCGGCGGCATGCGATTGATTTCATCGACGAGGAGCAGGTCGGTGAAGACCGGGCCAGCGTGGAATGCAAACGTGTCGGTGCCGGGACGAAAGACTGTGGTGCCGAGAATATCGGCGGGCATCAGGTCCGGCGTGCCCTGCACGCGCTGGAAGCCGAGGCCAAGCAGGCGGCCGATTGATTTCACGATGAGCGTTTTGGCGATACCGGGAACGCCTTCAAGCAATGCGTGGCCCTGCGTCAACACAGCGACAAGAACTTCGCCGATCACTTCGCTCTGCCCGGCGATGACGCGTCCCAGCTCTGCCCTCGATGCGGCGAGCAACTGTTGCGTCGCCGGCAATGTTGCGTTCGGCGGTTGCGAGCTCTGTTCCTGATTCGTTTCCTCAGTCATTCCGGTCTCCTTGCTTTCAGCTTCGTTGATCTTGTTGGTCTTGTTGATCCTGTCGGGCGCGCGACCCGATTCTGCGCGGATTTAATTCTCACTGTCGTGACGGGCTTGCGCGCGACACGGCGATGAGCAGCTCACTGTGCCGGCTGAGCGCCTGCACCAACGCCAACGCGCTTTTTGGCGGCAGCTTGTCGTTGGTCACGGCTTCTTCGCAGTCGGCCAGAACTTTTTCGAGCTCGGGCGCGGCCTGCGGAAAGCGGCGGCGTAATGCGGCGGCCAACTCTTCCGCGTTCATTTTCGCCCCTTTCAGCCCGCAAAGGTCGCCCATCCTGCGGCGGAAGCGCTCATAAGCAAGCTCGACCGCTGTTGACGACGCGTGGGCTTCGGCGTAAAGCGAACCGAGCGCCTCAAGGAATTCGACGGGAGTGGCGCGCACGGGCGCGGGCAGGTCGCGCACAGGCCCACGCCTGCGGCTGAAGCTGAAAAGAATGAGCAGTGCGATCGCAAGCAGGCCAGCCCGCAGCATCCACATCGCGGGTCCATTTGCGTAGAACCACTCGGTGCGGGACTCGCCGTGCAGCGATTCGTCCCAATAGATGTGGTGATCTTCGCGCGAGCCGAGCGCGTTCAGAAAGAGATTCAGATTATTGGCGCGGCTGATGGAGCCGTTCTCGAGAGGCGTAGAGCTTGCCCACCAAATAATCTCGCCTTTGCCGTGGGTGTACTCGACAACCGCCGGCGCGCCCTGGCAGTTGTACTGGACACGGTCAAGCGGCTGATCGAAACCCCATCCAGCTTCGGGAACCATCCACACTTCGCCGGAGTCGGCCAGCGATTCGAGGCCCTGGGGCGTGAGTTTGCAGGCTACCTCAAACTGCGTCGGAGGCTGTGCGTCGCTATCCGGAACAAGACGGCCTCCCGCCCAGCCAGTTACCAGAACGCGGCCACCATTGGCTACGATGTCGCGCACAGCCTTGAGATCCTCCTCCGCGATATCCTCCGGATCGGGCTCGGCGAGGATGACGACGGTCTGAGCGTCGGCGCGTTGCGCCAAATCGCTTAGCGGCTGTTCCCACCGCTCCACTGTATAGCCGCTTGCGGCAAGCAATTCATACGCGGCGCGCGCGCCGTGTTTGCCGGTGAGATAGGAACTGGGCACGGGGCTGTCATCGTTATTTTGGTTGCGCGAAAGGAATGCAGTCACAAATGCGAGCACGAGAACCGCGACCAGACAGCCGATGAGCAGCCTGCGATCTTTGGTGTCGAGTGAAGGGAAGAGTTTTATTCCAATCTGGCTTTTGGCTTGGCTGCTGGGCGCCTTGCGGCGCCGAATCCAGCGGTTGATGGCCCACGCCAGGACGCAAGCGAGGTCAATCAACCATCTGAAGTTCTCGTTGTTTTCATTCCGCGAAAAAAATGCTGTCACAAACGCAAGCACGAGAACCGCGATCAGACAGCCGATCAGCAGTCTGCGATCTTTGGTGTCGAGGGAGGGGAAGAGTTTTATTCCATTCTGGCTTTTCGCTCGACTGTGAGGCGCCCTTCGGCGCCGAATCAGGCGTGCCACGATCGACGCCAGGATGATAGCGAGGATGATCAGCCAGTCGTAGTTCCTGACGATAAATGAGGTGAGCAGCTTCATTCCGCGGCAACCCCCAGCGCGGCAGCCTGCTCCAGAGCGGCATTGAAGTCCGAGGCCTGAGCCGCGCGGCCGCCGTACCAGGTGCGTTCAAAGCTCCTCGTGAGCGCCTTTAAATTCGGCTTGCGCGGATCGGTTGCCGCGAGCAGCTCCAGATACTCGCGTGGAGTGCGTGCACGGTCCGCCGGCCACAGGCGCTTTGATTCAAGGCGCGCAATCGAGGCCCAATAGACGAAGTGAATTGCTTCGCGCCACAGACCCTTGGCTGCCATTGCCTGCGCATCGCGGAGCCACAACTGCCATTCGCGCGCCGAGGGTGCGCCGGGTGCCGGCTCAACGTCGGGAATGAGGCGGATGCGTGATCGACGCTCGATGCGCACGAGAAACCATACCAGCGCGGTGCAAATGGCGACGAGCAAAAGAATGCGAAACAGCCACGCGATCCACGGGGCGTGCGAGCCAAAGCGAATCAGGCCGGAAAAGAGCTTGTCTAGGTGGTTGCCGAGCCACTCGCGAAATCTGGCCAAGGCCGACTGTGAGGCGACGGTTTTGTAGGCGCTTTGCGCGAGGATGGACTTCATGGAGGCTCGCTCGCTGCTGTAATCGGGGCTGGGCGCAAGCGGTTTGCCTGCCTGCGCTGCGTCATCGTGCAGACGTTGACGAGCGGCGGAGAGCAAATCATCCACGGATGGAGGTTTGTTGTTGGCGCTGGGGATTGCGGCGAAGATACTCTTCTCAGCGGCATCGGATTTCTTCGCAGCGCGCGCCAGCACAGAGCGCAGCCAGTCGTAACGGATATCACGCGCTTGGGAGGTCGCTCCGGAGGGCCATTGCACGTGGTCGTCGGGACCAACCTGCGCCGGATCGCAGGCGGGGAAACTTGTCTGCGCTACGCTGGCCCCAGAACGCTGCTTTTGGCAGGCAGCAACAATGGAGTCGAGATTCTGAAGCTGTTGCTGGTATTGCTCGACGCTCAGTTCGAGCCAGCCCGCGTCGGACGGAAGCTCCTGTGAGCGCGAGGCTATGGGCTCGGAAAGCGAGAGCGCGAGCAGAGTGAAAGCCGCGAAAGCGCGAGCGGCGGCATGGCACGAACTTGAAAGCGGCCACCCCAATTTCATGGTTCTTCCACGGTATCAGGAGGGGGTATCAGGAGGGCCAATCGGACCGGAAATGCCCGCGCCTTCAATGAGCGGCGCCGCGGATACAGGCTGCGCGAGTCCCGCCTGCTGCATCATCCACTCGATGTCGAAGCCTTCTTTGCGGACGCGCTGATCGTAGTAAAAAAGGACGAGGGCAATCGCAGAGACGGGAGCAATGAGCGCCTGAAGCACGAAATCCATGACGAAGCGCACGATTTCTGCGGCGATGAAAGCAGTGGAAGATTGCGGCGCACCGCCGCCGTGAGCCGTGGCGATAAAAATGACGATCATAAAAGGAATCGCAGAGATCATCGATACAGCAAAGTACAGCGCGATAACCAGCAGGTACATGACCAGAATGCGCCCGCGCGTTCCTTGGCTCAACTTCCACGCGCGCTGCAGCGACGCCCATGCGGGCTTATTTTCCACCACGCATACAGGAAAACCGAGCGAGTATCCCAGCGCGAGCCAGACGACGATCACAAAAGCTGCTGCACCCACAAGAAAAGCGACAAAGCCGAGAGCCAAACCGCCCGCTGTGCCAGCTCCAGGAGCCAGATAGAGCAGGACGGTAATGACCACCACCGCAGTTGTCATCGGAATCAGCCCGATTACGATGCCCTGCAGGATCATGAACCAGAGGTAGCGCCAGAACCTCGGTTTGACCGCCTCCAACGCGCTCCGAATTGTGAATCCTTCGCCTCGATGCGCATTAGCTGTGGCTCCAGTGAGTCCCGCGTGGGAGAAAACAGCAGCTGCGATGTAGACCGGCATCGCCACAAGGATCAACGCCCCAATCAGGACGGCCAAAGCCCCAGTCCTTTCAAAATTGTTGACTGTGATCGAGCTGAAGAAAGGTTTCCAGATCGCCCCCACCAGGGCGCTCACTCCGACAATCACGCCGATGGGCAAAGCCGCCACGCCGACAAATAGCCAGAAGTTGCGGCGATAGAGTTGCGCTGTGCGATCGAGGATTTCGCCGAGTGTTGCGGGCCGGAAGGTTTCGCTCATGGGTGTACTCGCATGCTCAGGAGTTCCGCGGCTCCGCTAATTCAGGCTGTGGGGAAAGCCCCGCGGCATGCATCATCCACTCGATATCAAAGCCTTCCTTGCGAATGCGCTGGTCGTAATAGAAAAGAGTAAGGCCGATGGAATAAATGGGGCCAATCAAAGAGCTCGATACGAAAACGCCGACCTGTTGGAACATCAACCAGCCCACAGGCAGCGGGTGGCCCGGGTGCTTCACAGCGAGGGCGATCAAGGGAAAGCCAAACAGGATTCCCAGCAACATTCGAACCGCATACACAAGAAGGCCAAGAACGAAGATGCGGCCGCGCGAGCCCTGGCTCAGCTGGATGCTACGTTGGATTGCGCCTGTGGCCGGTAATCCTTCAACCACGCACGCAGGCACCGCCAGCGAATAGCGCAGCGACATCCAAGTGCCATACACCAGAGCCAATATAAAAAACGGCGAAAGAACGAGCATTCCGAGGCCCGCGGCCATGATCGCTCCGGGGTTGTGCTGAACCGCACCCTGTATCGCCGTTGGGTTGGTCATGAAGTCGTGAGGAAGGACCGTAAACGCAACGGCAATGAAGGCAATATACAGGGCGGCAAACGGCGCCCACGCGCGGAAACCAGTGATGGTCATGAGCCATAGGTAAGTGCGCAGGCGAGGCAAGACGCTTTTCGCGGCGGTGCGAATCGAGGCGGATTTATCCAGATATACCCAGTCCACAGCCCGATTGTTGGCCGCGATCGAGAGCCCGGCCAGCATCAGAATCACGAGCGCTTCCAAAACAGCGCCTGAGGCAGTGCCCCACTGGAAATGCGCCATCATGTTCGGATAGCCGAGCAGAACGAGCGAACGCACGTAAAGAAGCTGAACGGCGAGCATGATTCCGGCGAAGATGGCCGAGATTCCCGCGAAGAGCAGGAAATGATTGCGGTAGAGTTCGGCGGTCCGGTCAAGGATTTCGCCAAGGGCCATCGGCCTGAGCTGGTTGTTCATATCGATTCCCGCGCCTCCGATTTGCCCCGCTCGGGGTGACCTAGCCTCCGGACCAAACTCTTCCATTGATTCACGGCGGTCATTTCCTCAAAGATCTCCATTGGTGGCGGAGGTCGGTTGTGGCCGTTGCCCAAGAACTTGTGGCCGCACGACAGCCAGTGTCATCTAGCCCCGAATGCCTTGCCCCTGAATGTCTTGGACCCTAAATGTCTTGAGTGAGGTACATGATACTAAGCGGACCATAGAAATTCACAGATGTCGTTTAAGTTGCGATAGAAGTAGCTCCTGATTGGCGGTTCAACCGAAAGCTATGTTCTGATAGCACAGTCAATTGGGTTCAATTCGAGCAAGTCGGGGAAGTTGGGGCCATGTCCAAAAAACCCGGCTCCTGCCGAACCCGAATCGGAGTTTCTTTGGTAAAAGCCGCTCGGATGTCTTGAAAAATCTACGGATTTCTGGTAACTAATCCTTTAGTTGTTCGTCTATAGAAACAGAGACGCGCTGGGTCCGAAAGAATTCCATAATGAGATCAATAAGTTAACGATGCCGCCAAGGAAATCGAACACGCTTACCGAAGCTGAGCTGAGGCTGATGAAGATCCTCTGGCGGCGCGGCGAATCGGCCGTTACCGACATGGTGGATTCCCTGCCGGAAGGGGAACAGCTCGCCTACAATTCCGTGCTGACTACGATCCGGATTCTGGAACAGAAGGGCTACGTCGAACATCGCCAGGAAGGGCGGGCTTTCGTCTACTGGCCCTGCGTTCAAGAAAATGAAGCGAGCAGTTCAGAGGTACGGAATGTGCTGCACCGCTTTTTCGGCAATTCGCGCGAGAAGCTGGTGTTGAGCCTGTTGGACGACGAGGGGATTTCGGCTGAGGAACTGGCCCGGCTACGCGATGCGATTCGCAGCGCGTCGGTCGATAAGGAAGCGATCGACAATCCGACACCCGACCAGGAGAATGCGGGTAAGAGGAGCGGGAGATCAGAATGCCGCTGACGCACATTGTCGATGCGATCTTCAAAGCGTTAGCTGCCTGGGGCAGCGCGGTGTTTCCCGCATTTGCGCAAGCCGCTGCGCCGACAGCAGTGGCGGATTTGTGGCAGGGCGCAGCGGTTGCAGTTGCCCTGGCTCTCTGCCTGCGGTTGGCGCCACGCGTCTCCGCGGCGTGCCGGTTTGCTTTGTGGGCCGCAGGATTTGCGATGGTGGCTGGGTTGCCTTTTCTGCCGTTGATCGGGCATTCGTTGTTCGGGCATTCAGGCGGAGCGAGCGCAGCCATGACGATTTCCGAAGCGGCGACGAAACCGTGGTTGCACCTCGATATTCACTGGGCATTCATCCTTGCGGCCGTATGGGTGGCTGCCTCGGCATTCCGCGCGGGCGAACTGGCGTTCCACACGCTCCGCCTTCGGAGATTGTGGAAGGCTGCGACTCCGGTCGAGATTGAGGTCGGGGTCAACTCGCGGGTTCGGGAAACGCTGGCGGCGGTTTCCAATGCGGGCCGCATCGAGATTTGCACCACGCGCGATCTTGACTGCCCGAGTGTGATCGGATTCTTCGCGCCGCGCATTCTTATTCCTGAGTGGCTTTTCTCGCGACTGACACCCGGCGAACTTGAACAAGTGGTTCTGCACGAGACCGAGCATCTGCGGCGGCGCGACGACTGGACGAATCTGCTGCAGAAACTTGCTCTCGTTTTATTTCCTTTGAATCCCGCGCTGGCCTGGATGGAGCGGCGCCTTTGCCGCGAGCGCGAAATGGCGTGTGACGAGGGAGTGGTGCGGCGAACGCAGGCTCCGCGCGCCTACGCGGCCTGCCTTACAACGCTGGCCGAGCGCGGACTGCAACAGCGGGAATTGCTGCGGCGCGCTCATGCGCTGTCGTTGGGTGCGTTTACACGGCGGCCGGAGTTGGTTCAGCGCGTACATAGCATTCTGCGACGGAAGCGAGCGCTGAATCCACTGGCGGCGGGCGCACTGGTCGGCGTAGCGGGATTCGGTTTGGTCGTTGGAGCTCTGGGGCTTTCACGCAGCCCGCAGCTGGTGGCGTTCGTGGCCGCGCCGGATGCGGACGCGCAGGTTGCAGCGCTCGCTCCTCAGAGCGAAATGGAGGGCATCAGGGCGACCGACGCAGTATTTCATCCTACCCAGCGTGTCGATGAGATTGAGACCAAGGCGATAGAGACGGCGATAGAGACAAAGGCGGTTCCGTCCGTGAGCCGCAACGATGCGATGGAGTCTATTGCTGCTCGGCCACCCCGCGGCGATGAGGGTTCGGCAAGAATAAAGGAGAGGGCGGCGACGGATTCAGCGGCCGGGCCACGCGAGGTGCTTGTGAACGCGGCGATGGCAACACCGGCAGGGACCGCGGCTCCTGATCAGGAAACCCGAGATCAGGGAACTCGAGATCCGGGAACTCAAGATCCGGGAACTCAAGGCCAGGGATTTGTTGTTCTGACGGCCTGGGAAGAGGTGCAGACTTCTTCGCCAAATTCGAGAACAGTTGCCGACTATGAAACGGATGCGAGCGATCAGCGGCAAACCGATCACGCGGACGCGCAACCTTATTCAAGACTGCCCGATAAAAGCCAACCCGATACAAATCGGGGCGCGCAGATCACCTTCACGCGGCTGATTCTTGTGGTTTATCCGGCAAGAGCAGTAACAGGCGTGCAGGCAGCGCCAACAACAGGTACACCTTCGCATCGGCCAACCGCCTCTTATGGCGGCTGGTTGTTTTTCCAACTCTAATCACGCAACTCAACACCAATGGAGATGAAGCAATGTCTATGACAACTAATTCATTAGTAGCAAGATCGAAGAAGCTCGCAGTTCCTGCGGGAATCATGGCAACGGTTTTGTTCGCCGCAGCATTTCTGTTCGATTACGGCAGAGCGAACGCGGCGGCCGCTGGCCCGCTGGATGAAAACAGCGTTTCGTCGCTCGTGGCGCTCGATAACGCGGTTGAAGCCGTGGCGTCGCGCGTCACGCCGGCGGTGGTCAATGTCGCCGTCACTTCACGGGTATCGGACGACGATCAAAACTCCGATCAAAACTCCGGAGGCGGTGGACACAACTTTGGCGGCGTCAACCCGCAGGATCTGCCGCCCGGTTTTCGGCAGTTTTTCTTCGGTTCTGGCGGCCAGCAGATGAAACCGCAGCCTCAGTTTGAACATGGTGTGGGCAGCGGAGTGATTCTCACACCCGATGGCTACATCGTAACCAATGACCACGTGGTCAACGGTGCGACGCAGATACGAGTCACGCTAGATGACCGGCGGATCTTTACTGCAAAGCTGATCGGCGAGGACAAACTAAACGACCTGGCGGTGATAAAAATCGACGCGCACGACCTGACCAGCGTGCCGTGGGGCGACTCAACCAAGGTAAAGCCGGGCGAGACCGTGCTGGCTTTCGGCAATCCGTTCGGCAATTTTCCGTTTACAGTCACGCGCGGCATTATCAGCGGTCTCGATCGCCCCAATCCTTACAGGGACGATCCGCGCAAGCCGGGAGCCTTCATCCAGACTGACGCGGCCATTAATCCCGGCAACTCCGGCGGGCCGCTTGTGAATGCGTACGGCGAAGTGATCGGCATCAACACATTCATCATCTCGGGCAGCGGATCGTTTGCCGGCGCGGGATTCGCGATTCCATCGCAGATTGCCCAGTCTTCAGCGGAGGAGATCATCAAGAGCGGCAGCGTGCATCACGGGTACCTGGGCATCAGCATGAACGACGTGACGCCGGAGAACGCAGGGTTCTTTAATTTGCCTGACGCGGCCGGCGCAATCGTGAGCCAGGTGACGCCGGACTCGCCGGCGGGCCACGCGGGTCTTGTGAGCGGCGACGTGTTGCGCGAGATCGATGGCAAGAAGATCCCGAACGGCGGAATGTTGCAGGTCGCGGTGAGCGAGATGAGTCCCGGCACAGCAATCGAGCTGGGAATTCTGCGCGACGGCAAGCCGCAAACACTGCACGTAACCGTGGGCGAGTTCCATAAAGACTCGAGCGAAGCAGCCAGCAACGACGGGCAGGGCGCGGGACAAAAAGGCAGGTTTGGACTTGCCGTGACTAACCTGACTCCCGATCTGCGGCAGCAATTCAACGTGCCCGATCGCGTGAAGGGCGCGGTGATTCAAGCGGTGCGCCCGGGCAGCGCGGCTGAAGATGCGGGGCTGACAGCGGGCGATGTGATTCTCGGAGTGGACCGGCATCCGGTAGAGGATGCGGACAGCTTTGTGAGCCAGCTTCATTCTGAGCCGGCAGGGAAAGACGTCCTGCTTCTGGTCTGGGCAAATGGCGGCGAGAGCTACCTGGTTCTGCATCCGGACGAGAATCAGCAGAACGGCGAGTAAGGGCAGCGAATAGCGAACGGCGAGAAATGGCCGGCGAGTGACGCTTGGTAGTTCAGGCGTTGCTGCCGGCCTTCGTCGTTGCGAACGGCGAGCGCAATAGAAAGCCGGCGTTGCGAAAGGTCGTCGCTCTAAATTGGTTGCACAGATTTTCTAAACAAAGCTGCGCCGATGTTGCAACAAAATCTCGTCATGCAGCGTCTGTTGGAATGCATTGCAAATGTGTTGCGAGAAAAACTGCAAGAAGGATTGCAAAAGAATTCGAAGATCGGCGGGGAAATGCCGGGACGGTTGTCCCGATGCTTCACGGGCAGGTGGAACGAAACCGATTTCGTGAGGCAAAGGTCGAACGGGTCGTCGCGGTTTGGCGTCTCCAGGAGACCGGTGGAGGGTCGGGGTCGCTCGGGGGGGAGATCTCGATTTAGAAACCTGGGACAGCGCAGTGCCCCACTCGAGAGTCGGTGACGACTCCGTGTGGGGCGCTGTGTTGTTAGAACAGGGAACAGGGAATAGGGAACAAAGGAACAAGGGAGCGAGGGAGCAGCCGGCGCTAGAGCAGTCGCTGCCGGAAGTAGCGACTGCTCTAGCGATCAGGCAGTAGCGATGGTGCGCTAGCTCACTAAGCTGCCGGGGTTACGCCCACAATTCCGCAATTGACTTTGGTCAGGCCCGTTACTGCCGTTCCCAGATCGACGTCGCCGAATGATTCCGTAGTTCCCGGTTTAATCGCTCCGCCTGTCTGGTCAGTTAGCTGGACGTGCTTTTGCGCCAAATCGGCGCCGGTCTGGTCATATTGGTCGCACTCCAGATCGGCGGACTGTATGGTCGCGGTCGAGTTGTTCACCCATTGCTGGTTGGAGAGATGGAGATCTCCATTGACCACGTTCCAATTGGTGGTGTAAGTCTGCTGGGCAAGTATCGCGGCGTTCGGTCCTGTTGCCGGCGGTGCGCCCCCCGGCGGCGGCGTTGGCGCTTGCTGGCTTTGCTGATCGTGCGTGCCGATATACCAAAGCCCGAAGAGGATACCGGCGATGATGATCAACCACCATGCTCCGCCGTGGTGCTTGGGCACTTCCTGCGGAGCGGCCATGATGGGGATTTGTCCCGGCTGGGGATAGTACTGCGGATAGGGCGTCGCGGGCGGCGCCGCCTGAGCGGGCGCATATTGGGCGGGCGCATACGCGACAGGCGCGGCTTGGACAGGTGCAACGGGGGCGGACGCAGCGGGTGCGGCCGTCGCGCTCACGTCGTTCCCGCAGTGTGCGCAGAATTGCTCATTGCCTGCTAACTGGGTGCCACATTTTGGGCAGAATGCCATACGATCCTCTTCTCTCTAATTTCTTCTCGAGCATGCTTGCGCATGCTGATCCGGACTAGAACGGTCTCAGCCGAAGCGGTTTCAGATGCGCTCGCTGATGCCGATCAGACCGGAGTCCTCTTTTTGGGGATAGCCTACCACGAGGATTGTAAAGCTCGTGAGTGGTTCTGTGAAGAATTTGATCTGCCATGATGGGCGAGGTTGGGCATGGGCCCCGCGCAGGGATCGGGCGCGAGAGCGGAAAGCTGCAGCCGAGCGGCGAATGTTTACCAGAAAATCAACAGCAATTTTCGGCCGTTTTGAACCGAATTTAGTGCACCTCCAATCGATTCCAAACGACTTATGGGAGAAAATATTCCGTCGGAGGCACCAAAAAAAGTAGTTATTTATTTTCTACCTTGCCGTGGTCTGGCCCGCGAGGACACAGAGTTGCGTTTCAAGGGTGCGCTGATTTGCGCTTTCGGAAACGGGTCCCGGTTGAATGCAAGAGAACAGTGGTCAGTGATCAGTGGTGAGCCGGTGGAGTGCGGCAGACTGAGGAGACCTGGTTGAATGCTTATGGAATGAGTATGCGCTTAGTGGGGGAAATTATCGGCAAAGAAAATAGAGATCAGAGATCAGGGGTCAGGGATCAGAAAAGGAACGACTTAGATTGCGGCGTAAGGATCGATTTTGAGGAGAGAAGGCTTGACAGAAATCTGGGAGCGGGGATCGGGTGGTGGATCAAGGGGTTAGCGGGTTTGTGAGGCTGTAACAGGTGGTAAGTGGCTTGACAAGCGAAAAAAATCTTCAATCTGCTGGTTTCTAGCCGCTAGCGTGCGGACCTATCAGCCATGCCCTGATACAGAGCAAAAGCCAGAAGCAGGTCCTTCGACTCCGCTGAAGAGCGCTTCGCTCAGGATGACAGGGGGATTAGTTGGGTTCGTCGTATCCCACTCTTCGCCAGAATTCCAAAATGCAGGTCCTTCGACTCCGATCGCTTCGCTCCGGTCGCTCAGGATGACGGCCAGGAGGGGGCACCCACTGCTTTGCGGTGGATCAGGATTGCGAAGAACAGAAGCAGGTCCCCATTCGACTTCGATCGCCCGCCGTGGCGGACGATCTCCGCTCAGGGCAGGCTTTCGCCTCCCATCGTCTGCCGCGGCGGGCTCCGGTCGCTCAGGATGACGGCGCGTTTGGGGCACCCATTGCTTTGTGCTAAAGGTCTTGCGGGCGCGAGCGTCGATTACGATGGCGAGATGAGAGTGATTTCAGTGAATGCCGGGCTTCCGCGAGAGGTGACGTGGCACGGGAGCAGCGTGTCTACCGGAATCTACAAGGAGCCGGTGGACGGACGCGTTGCTTTGCGCAAGCTGAACCTGGAGGGCGACAGCCAGGCTGACCTGACGGTTCACGGCGGGGAATATAAGGCGGTGTATTGCTACCCGCTGGAACACTACGACTATTGGAAGAGAGAGTTGCCTGATCGGGAGCTGCCGATGGGCGTGTTTGGGGAGAACCTCACGGTGGTTGGCGCATCGGAAGATTCGGTGCATCTTGGCGACAAGTTTTCTGTCGGCTCGGCGGAAGTTGTGGTGACCCAGCCTCGTATGCCTTGTTACAAGCTTGGGATACGATTTGAATCCGACGATATGGTCAGACGATTTTTGGCGAGCGGCCGCACGGGATTCTACGTTGCTGTTACTCGCGAAGGCGAGGTAGGCGCCGGTGATGAGATGAAGGTTTTGAGCCGCGATCCGAACGGCGTGCCGATTTCAGAGATTGTTCGCTTGTATACCAAGAAAAGTTATAGCAGTGCTGAAGTGGCGGTGGTGGAGCGGGCTTCGCGGGTGACGGCGCTCCCGGAGAGTTGGAAGGAATATCTTCAGGAGCGAGTGGGACTGAATCGGGATTTGGGCTGAGGTCGAGCGTGGGAGCTAAGGATTTTTTGTGGCGGCGGGTGGGGTTTTTTCGTCGGGCGGTGGATTGGTTGGGGCAGGCTGATTGTCGGGTTGGCTGTCGGCTTGTTTGTCTGGCTGCTTGTCGGAATTTTTATCAGCCTGTTTGCCGTTCTGTTTTTCAAGACCGAGCGCTTTGCCGACGTGTCGCGCGGAAGCGCTGAGCGCGTGTGTCGTGTGGCGATAGCTCTTATGGAGCGCGTTGCCGGTGGAGTCGTGGGCGATTGAGAGGGAGTTGTCGGTAGCATCGGCGGCGGTGCCGAGTCCTCCCAATGCGTCGCGGCCCGTTGTGCTGCTGATGGCGATGATTCCTTGCTTGGGGTGCCTGCCTGCGTTGAACCACGCAATGTCGGAGTTGGGAAGTTCATTGAGCCGCGCGAGAACCGGTGCGGGAAAATTAGTCTCGGACATTTTGGCGGTGAGCGGCCATGCGGATGAGGCGATGAAGACGGAGCCGTTCATGAGGTGACCCGGCTCGCCGAGGTTGACGAGCTTTGCGGGAGCGAGGGCGGTCATGTTCTCGCAGCGATCGGCACCGCAGCCTTTTTCACAAAGCGCTTGATTGAGATAGGACGCATGCTTGCCGGTCGAGATCCAGACGGTCGGGCCGGAGTTCTCGGCGTGAAGAGTGGACGCGCGGGCGATCTGGCTGACATCGCAAACGGTGTTCTCGTGGGCGGCGGCATACCAGTAGAGGGCTTTCCATTTGGCCGAGCTGAGATAGGGGCTGGAACCGGGTTCAGGGTTGGAGGCGGGAGCAGGGTCTGCGTGGACGAGGACGGAGACGTGCTCGGTGTCGAGAAGATGGCCGTGAGGACCGCAGTCGACGCGCCAAAGATGGTAGTAGTGAATTTCCGCGGCAGGAGCGCCGTCGATGGGGTCGGTTGCGGGAAAGACCTGACCGTAGATGGTTCCGTTTTCAGATTTCACGAGCGGCGTGGAGTCGCCGGGCTGGAACTCTGCGGGAATGTTGGAGCAGTCATGCGCGCCGATGAGAAATTTTGGGGCAAATTGCACGAGCAATGCTTGCTCGAGGTCGTCGCTTATGCCGTCGTGGTCGGAGTCGAGGGCGGGTGGCGTGGGTTGAGGAGATTGGGCGGTTGGAAGCGATTGCGACGGCGGTGATGGCGGATCGGCCGAAAGCAATTGTCCATTTGATCGCGGCGCGATGATTGCGAGCGAGAGAGCGAGAGTGAGGGATGAGACGCGGCGCAGAGTTTGGCGATGCATCCGGAGGCGGCGGTGAGTTGGGGAGATTTTCAAATTGCCTTTCCGGCAAAAGACCGATGGCTTGATCGGCGCAATCGAAGAGCGACTGGGCAAACGATCATGATTGCGCTGAGCTGATTATCGCTCAGGGAGCGAATTTCCGAAGCAAATTGAAGATGGGATCAGGGGCGGCTGCGGGAGTCGCGGCGGTTCTTTAGCCATTTGGCAACGCCGAGGGCGAGGAGCAGGAGGCCGAAGGGAATACAGGTGAGAGCGACGATGAGGGCGAACCATCCGGTGTTTGTGCTGGCTCCCAGGCGGGAGTAGCCGCCGAGGACGGTGACGAGCAGAAGGACGCACAGAATGCCGGTGCCGACCATGGAGGCACCCCATCGGAGGAGTTGGCGCGTGCCGTCGTCGGGTTGGGTGGTTGCGTTTGTCGGCGGGTTTGCTGGCATCGGGATCAGTTCAATGGTAATGGAACGGCGGGGTTCTTACGCCCGCTATGCGGGCTAACGGCGCGAAAGGGCGCGTCATCTCCCCAGGCTTGCGCCTGGGGCTACCGTCTTTTGCCCGCTTCGCGGGCGTAAATCCAGTGAAAAAACGGATGAAGGGTTCGGGCCGTCGCTAGCTCCCCATCGCGAGGCGGAGCATGACGTAGGTGATGACGCCTGTGACGGAGACGTAGAGCCAGATGGGGAAGGTCCAGCGGGCGATGCGGCGGTGCTGCGGGATGCGGCCTGAGAGCGAGAAGAAAAACGTGACCAGGATCAGGGGCAATGCGACGACGGCGAGAATGATGTGGCTGCCGAGCAGGCAGAGATAAAACGTGCGATGGTCGGCATTGGGCGGATAGTAAATGTCCCCATGCAGGTAGTGATGAGCGATGTAGCCGATAAGAAACAGAGTGGAGAAGACAAAGGCGGTGATCATGGAGGCGCGGTGCTGCTTGATCTTGCGCGCGCGGATGAATGTGAAGCCGATGAGGAGCGATATGGCGGCGAGGCCGTTGAAGACGGCGTTCATGGCGGGGAGGAATGCGTATTGAGAGCTTGTGGCCGCGGCGGGATGTATATAGATAAGCCAGAAGAGAAAGAGCGAGGCGGCAACGCTGATGAAAAGGATGGCGGCGACGGCCGGTGCTGCGCCAGAACGGGGAGCGGAGGTTGGGGCGGTCGTGGTCATGCGATTCGGTCTTTCGCGGAGGAGTTGAATTCCCTCAGGGGCTGAACAGGCTGCGGAAAAACTCGATTTCTCAAAAAGCGCGAAAAATGAATCGCGCCAGGATGACCTTGGAACGATCCGCGAGGGTTAGTCGATGGTTTTGCATCCCCCAAATTTCGCTCTTTCGTCTTC
>Ga0207933_1000165_pt1 | contig 68316 bp, 56 predicted proteins | sample NGESurdeep092012_4_FD_184488 | JGI IMG/M metagenome (GOLD analysis project Ga0207933, IMG submission 184488) | Arctic peat soil microbial communities from Barrow, Alaska - NGEE Surface sample F53-3 deep-092012 (SPAdes) | ecosystem: Environmental > Terrestrial > Soil > Wetlands > Peat ...
CAAACGTGGCTGGTATCGTACAAATGATTGCCCGCGATTTTTTAAAGTTGGTAATTATTGCTTCTCTTATCGCATTTCCTGTTGCATGGTGGGCCATGAATAAATGGCTCCAGGGTTTTGCCTATCGAATAAATATACAATGGTGGATTTTTGTTTTAGCCGGAGTGATTGCCATTTTGATTGCGCTGATAACAGTAAGTTTTCAGGCAATAAAAGCAGCGATTGCAAACCCTGTGGATAGTTTGAGGAGTGAATGAATACAAATGTGAAAATCTGAAAATTGGGAAATATGAAAATGAAAATTTTGATTATTTGTTGGTTTACTATAAAATAACGATCATCCGTAAACGAAAATAAAATGTTCAAAAATTATTTTAAAACCGCATGGCGGAATCTTTTTAGAAACAAAGGATTTTCCATTACCAATATTCTTGGTCTGGCAATTGGCATGGCTTGCACCATTTTTATTTTATTGTGGGTGCATGATGAACTTACTTACGACAAGTTTCAAAAAAACTATGACAACATTTACCAGGTTATCGCGAATCGCGATTTTAATAACCAGGTTTTCACTGACAGAAATATGGCGCTACCGCTTGCCAGTGCGCTCGAAAGCAGCTTACCACAAGTAAAACATGCAGTAGTTACTACGCAGCAACAATCGCATATCATTAGTATTGGCGATAAAAAACTCAAGCTAAATAGTTATACGGTAAGCGCGGATTATTTTAAGATGTTTACTTACAAGTTCATTAAAGGCAGTGTGGCAACTGCAATACCGGATGCTTACTCAATTGTGTTAACAAAATCTGCTGCTAAATCATTATTTGGAGATGCAAACCCAATTAATAAAGTGGTAAAGGTTGATAACGATTATAATGCGAAAATTTCTGCTGTTATTGAAGATGTGCCCGGCAATTCAACCTTTCAGTTTGATTATATAGATGCATTTAATTATAACAACCCGGATACAAAAGCATCCATGAATGAATGGGTAAATTCATCATGGAATGTATTTATTCAAACAGCAGCCAATGCAGATACGGCCTCGTTAAATAAGGCCATTACCCAAATAAAAAGGTCGCACGGCCATGATGAAATCAGCAGCTATTTTGTTTTCCCGATGAGCCAATGGCATTTGTACAATGATTTTGAAAACGGTAAAAATACCGGCGGCATGATTGAGTATGTGCGCCTATTTTCAATAATTGCTCTTATCATTTTACTAATTGCCTGTATCAACTTTATGAATCTCTCTACCGCAAGAAGCGAGAAACGCGCAAAAGAAGTTGGCATCAGGAAAACGCTTGGCTCTAACAAAAAACAATTGATATTCCAATTCTATTGCGAATCATTCATCGTAACATTCATTTCTTTTGTTCTTGCCATTCTTGTGGTTGCTTTATTGTTGCCATCGTTTAATTTAATGGTAGGTAAACAACTTTCTTTAAACGTAACGGAGCCTTTGTTTTGGTTGATCGCACTAGGTATTATCTTATTTACGGCTTTTGTTGCAGGTAGCTATCCCGCCTTATACCTATCATCATTCAATCCTATAAAAGTCTTAAAAGGAACGGTTGTTTCCAGCAAAAAAACAATCTTGTCAAGGCACATCCTGGTTATTTCCCAATTTGTAATTTCAATCTTATTAATATCTGCCACTATTATTGTTTACCAACAAATACAACATGTACAGGAACGTGATATGGGTTATAATCCTAATGGCCTCATCATGATTCCTTCAACACCGGATACCGATAAAAGTTTTGCTGCTTTAAAACAAGAATTGCTTGCATCGGGCATTATTACAGATGTTACAAGAACTTCATCTCCAATAACAGAAGTATGGTGGAATACCGGCGCACCGGATTATGATGGCAAGCCTGCCAATGCACAAATCATTATGGGTGGTTTGGGAACTGATGTTGATTTTGCAAAAACGATGGGCGTGAAAATTTTGCAAGGCCATGATTTTGCCGGCACTCCTGCTGATTCATCTTCAATGATGCTAAATAAAGCCGCCGTAGATGCGATGAAATTGAAAAATCCTATCGGCATGCAAATGCGCTATGGCAGAAGAACGTATACGGTGACTGGCCTTACTGATAATGTTATAATGAATTCGCCATTTGAACCTGCATATCCGATGATGATGGTGTATGATGGGAAAAATTCAAGCATGAATACCATGCGCATAAAAACCGGAGTTCCTGCCCAAAAAGCCCTTGCTGTTTTGGAAATTGTATTTAAAAAATACAATCCTTCCGTGCCTTTTGAGTATCAATTTGTTGACCAGGAATTTCAAAAGAAATTTATCACAGAAGATTTAATCAGCAAGCTTGCTAATATTTTTTCAATGCTTGCTATTTTTATTTGTTGCCTTGGCCTTGCTGGTTTAGCATCCTTCACTATTGAAAGGCGTTTTCGGGAAATTGGTGTACGAAAAGTACTGGGCGCAAGTGTTCAGCAGTTACTCATATTAATATCAAAAGAATTTTTGAAGCTTGTTACAATTGCATTTGTAATTGCAGTGCCGCTTACTTATTGGCTAATGACTCACTGGCTGGAGAATTATAAGTACCGAATCAATATCAATTTGTGGCTATTTGTTATAGTTGGCATTGTGATGTTCGTATTAACATTGGTTGTTGTGAGCTTAAATACGATTAAAGCAGCGATGGCCAACCCTGTAGAGAGCTTGAGAAGTGAATAATGTATTAAAAAATGAAAATCAATGTTATTTATTTGTTTACTACCGGTAATCATTAAACGAAAATAAAACTATAATGTTTAAAAATTATTTCAAAACAGCATGGCGCAATATTGTAAGAACAATTGGCTACAGTACATTGAATATTGTTGGCCTCGCCATTGGAATGGCGGTCGCATTATTGATCGGCCTTTGGGTATTTAATCAATATTCTTATGATAAATTCCTGCCGGAATACCAATCTGCGTATCGCGTGCAGCGCAACTTTGATAGTAATGGCGACACGCTGACGTTTCAAAGCACTTCATTAAAATTGGTGGAGGCATTACGCAACCAGGTTCCGGAAATACAATACGTTGCTGAAGGCCAATTGTACGGGCAACATGGATTAATGGTTAATGATAAAAAATTGTATCCCTCCGGTGCCATTGCGGGAACTGATTTTTTGAAGATACTTCAATACCCGTTTGTGGAAGGCAATGTGAAAACCGCTTTCAAAGATGCTTATTCCATTGTGATTACTCAAAAAATGGCGAAGGCTTTGTTCGGCAATGAAGGCGCGATGAATAAAATGGTTCGTTTTGATAATACAGATAATTTAAAAGTAACTGGTGTATTGAAGGACATCCCGGCAAACGCAACAGTTGATTTTAATTTCGTAGTGCCTTCAACTTATGCCTATCAAAAAAACCCTTCAATAAAATCAGATGGCGAGAGCAGTTTCAGTTATAATAATCTTGAAACATTTGTGAAGCTAAAACCGGGAATTAATTACGCACAGGTAGCTCCGAAAATCAGGAATATTGAACATACTCAAGAAGGAAACTTAAATGCAATGAGCTCTTACGTAACCCTACAGCCTATTGAGCGCTGGCATTTATATTCCAATTATGTAAACGGAAAAGACACCGCTGGATTTTTGGTTTACGTTAAGATGTTTTCTATTATCGGCCTGCTTGTGCTAATCATCGCCTGTATCAATTTCATTAACCTTACCACGGCCCGTTCAGAAAAAAGAGCCAAAGAAGTTGGTGTTAGAAAAGCGATTGGTTCACAACGAAAAGATCTGATCATTCAATTTTTATCAGAAGCATTTTTGCTTGTTATAATTGCATTTGTTTTTTCATTATTCTTTGTACAATTAGCGCTGCCTGCTTTTAATACGCTTACACAAACAAACATCAGCATACCTTATTCAAATGGATATTTCTGGTTATTAATGATGGGATGTATTCTGCTGACAGCTTTATTGGCAGGCAGCAGGCCAGCGTTCTATCTTTCGTCGTTCAATCCGGTAACAGTTTTAAAAGGAACCATGCACACAGGAAAATCTTCTTCGCTTTCAAGAAAGATATTAGTGGTAATACAATTCAGCTGTTCCATCGCATTAATAATAAGTACGGTCATTATTTATCAACAGGTAAATTATGCGAAAGACAGGCCAACGGGTTATGATTTAAACAGGCTGATCTCAACAAACATGAATGATGATCTTTCTAAAAATTATACGGCAATTAAAAATGAGTTGATACAAAAAAATATTGTAGAATCTGTATCTACAGCTTCTAGCCCTGCAACAGATATTTGGTGGCATACCGATATTGATGCATGGCCGGGCAAGAACGCAGGAGAAACAGTAGAAATGGGAAACATCTTTGTATCTGAGGATTATTTTAAGGCCGTAGGTATGGATATAAAAGAAGGAAGAAATTTTTCAGGTGCCAATGATAGTACAAGTGTAATCTTTAACGAAGCGGCCATTAAAAGATTGAAGATCAAAAATCCCGTTGGCCAAAAAATAACCTACGGAGATAAACAATACGCAATTGCCGGTGTTGTTAAGGATGCATTGATGATATCTCCATTTAGCGCTGCGGATCCTACTATGTTTTACTGTCATCCCGGTACACAGGATATTATGTTGTACAAATTATCTCCAAATATAAAAACACAGGATGCGATTTCCCTGCTCACTTCCATCTTTAATAAATATGATCCTGCTTATCCTTTTGACTATTCTTTCGCAGATGCAGATTATGCTTCAAAATTTAAACTGGAAACGCTGATAGGAAAATTAGCGGGGTTGTTTGCCGGCCTGGCGATTTTTATTTCCTGTCTTGGCCTTTTCGGATTAGCGGCTTACGTGGCTGAGCAACGCACCAAAGAAATAGGCATCCGTAAAGTGCTGGGTGCATCTGTTTCACAAGTCTGGATGCTATTATCAAAAGATTTTATTGTATTGGTTTTTCTGAGTTGCGTTATTGCATCGCCCATTGCATATTATTTCTTGCATGGCTGGCTGATGAACTATAATTACCGCATCAACATTGGCGCCGGCGTGTTTATATCATCTGCATTGGTAGCTATTGTTATTACAATAATAACGGTAAGCTTCCAGGCAATAAAAGCAGCGATAGCAAACCCGGTGGATAGTTTGAGAAGTCAATAAAGACCAATTTGAAAATTGGAAAATTGGAAAATGCAAAAATCGAAATGTAGGTTATTTGTTGGTTTACTATAATATAACAATAATGCATAAACGAAAATAGATGATAAAAAATTATTTCAAAACCGCCTGGCGTAGTTTATGGAAAAACAAAAGTACCACAGTGATTAATGTAGCAGGATTAGCCATTGGCATGACTGCTGCTTTGTTTATTTTCTTATGGGTGCAAAATGAAATGAGTTTTGATAATTACCATAAAGATGCTGGCAATATTTATCGCCTCACAACCAACCTAAAATCCCAGGGATGGATTTGGGAAACTACGCCACTATTACTTGCTGACGCTGTAAAAAAAGATGTGCCTGAAGTTGAAAAAGTAACACGATTAGCTGCGCTTGGTGATTTGCCGGTGTTTAATATTAATAACAATCTTTCTTATGAAAAGAGTTGTGCGTTTGTGGATGGTAACTGGTTTAGTATTTTTCATTATGATTTTACAGAAGGGAATCCATCTTCTTTTGCAAATAATCCCAACACCATCATACTTACCGCTTCGAAGGCAAAAAAATATTTTGGCAACCAGGATGCAATGGGGAAAATTATTCGTGTAGATAGTTTGGCTTATGTGGTAGAAGGAATTGTAAAAGATGCACCAACCAATTCGAACTTTCAATTCACTGCATTTATTCCGCTTCAAAATCTTTTGCGAAATACTGCCAGGAAAACGAACGATGAAGACTGGGGTAACGCCAACTATGTAACTTTTATAAAAGTGCAGCCAACTGCAAACATCCCTGCGCTCACTAAGAAGATTACTAATGTTTTACAGCAACGTAGCGGCGACACTGAAAAGCAATCCACCATTACTCTTGAGAATTTAAAGGACATGCATTTTGAAACGGACCTTCAGTCTTCATTATTCACAAGCGGTAACAAAAATACTGTTTACATATTTTCACTTTTAGGCATCTTATTACTGGTCATTGCCTGCATCAACTATGTAAATTTAACCACTGCCAAAGCCAGTCTTCGTGCCAAAGAAGTAAGCATAAGAAAAATTGTAGGCGCCGGCAGAATGCAATTGTTTTACCAGTTTTTATCAGAAGCATTTTTAGTAAGCATAATGGCATTAGCAATTACATTAGTGCTGGTTAAGTTATGCCTCCCTGCTTTTAATACTATTACTGATAAGCATTTCTCATTGTTGTTATTTTCTGCAAGCCTTTGGAAAGTAGTTGATATTACACTGATAAGCGCATTCGTGTTAAATAGCATTTACCCTGCTTTGGTTTTATCCTCCTTTAAACCGATGCATGTTTTCAGGGGTTTTACTGTTTTAAAATTAAAAGATAGTTATTTACGAAAAGGATTGGTAACACTTCAATTTACCATTTCTGTTATGCTAATTGCGGGCACTATTATTATCTACAAACAAATGCAGTTTATACAGCAAACTAACCCCGGTTACAACAGGTCACAGATTTTAATGACACACGTTCCGTCTAACATAGATTTCAATAAAAAAGAAGAATTAGTGAATATTATAAAGCAGGATTTGCTCGCACAAAGTAGTATTCAAAATGTTTCCCTTACCAATCAACCGATTTTAAATATAGGAAGTTATTCCACCGGCAATGCGGATTGGCCCGGGCGCGATACTACCTTCAATCCGAAAATTGCACAATTGTCGGCAGATGCAGATTATGCCAGCACGATGCAATTGCAAATGAAAGAAGGAAGGTGGTTTGAAAAAAATAATGAAGCCGATAAAAAAAATGTAGTTCTAAATGAAACAGCTATTAAGGAATTAAATATCCCTGCGCCTTTTATTGGGCAAAGATTTACGTGGAAAGGAACCAAAGGCCAGATCATTGGCATCGTAAAAGATTTTAAATTTAAAAGCCTGCACGATAAGACAGGGCCACTCGTAGTTTTTCAAAACCCCGGATGGTTTAATCTTTTTATGATAAGAGTGGCTCCAGGTAACGCGCAACAAGCAGTAACTGCTTTGCAAAAAATATGGAAACAAATCCTGCCAGGCAACCCTCTCGAATATAATTTTTTGGACGAAAGCTTTAATCAATTATACCAGGCCGACAGGCAAACATCTGTACTCATTTTAATATTTGCTGTTATTGCTATTGTTCTGTCATGCCTTGGATTATTCGGTTTGGCAGCGTTTGCAGCAGAACAACGAACAAAGGAAATAGGCATACGAAAAGTATTAGGCGCAACCGTTGCAAATATTACCACGTTAATTTCAAAAGACTTTGTAAAACTTGTTTTTATTGCCATTGTCATTGCCACTCCCCTATCATTGATGGCAATGAATAAGTGGATACAAAGTTTTGCATACAGAATAAATATCGGTTGGTGGATATTTGTTGTTGCAGGATTGATTGCTTTATTAATTGCACTAATAACAGTAAGTTTTCAATCAATCAAAGCAGCCATAGCAAATCCGGTGAAGAGTTTGAGAAGTGAATAAACACAAATGTGAAAATGAAAAAATGAAAATGTAGATTATTTGTTGGTTTACTATAAAATACCAATCATCCATAAACGAAAATAAAATGTTTAAAAATTATTTCAAAACCGCCTGGCGCAATTTAATTAAAAACAAAGCCCATTCTTTTATAAATATTACGGGCCTTTCAGTAGGTATGGCGGTCGCAATACTTATTGCCCTTTGGATTTATGATGAAATTTCTTTCAATAAAAATTTCGAAAATTACGGCCGGATTGCGCAGGTAATGCAACACCAAACATTTAATGGCGATGAGGGCACACAAACTGCAGTTCCTTACTTAATGGGTAATGAATTGAAAAGCGATTATGGAAGTGACTTCAAATATGTGAGCATGGCCTCATGGACACATGATCACATATTAGCTTTTGGAGAAAAAAAAATCACTAAGAGTGGAAATTATATGGAGCCGCAGATCACTCAAATGCTCTCCTTAAAAATGTTGGAAGGAACAAGATCTGCATTAAATGATGATCATGCTGTAATCCTTTCTTCATCTACTGCCAAAGCCTTATTCGGAGATGCCGGCCCAATAGATAAGGTAATAAAAATTGATAACAGGTTTGATGTAAAAGTAAACGGTGTGTATAAAGACCTTCCGTACAATTCAGACTTTAGAAACCTCACTTTTATTGCATCCTGGCAATTGTTTATTGACAATAATAACTGGATGGAAAAATCTACTAACCCCTGGCGGAATAATTCTTTTCAAACGTATGTGCAAATAGCTGGTAATGCTGACATGCAAAAGGTTTCAGTGAAAATAAAAGATTCCAAACTTAAAAATGTGACTCCCGCAGACGCCGCATTTAAGCCGGTTGTTTTCTTACAACCAATGAGTAAATGGCATTTGTATTCTGAATTTAAGAATGGTGTAAATACCGGGGGTAGAATTGAATTCGTTTGGCTGTTTGGCATCATAGGTCTTTTTGTATTACTGCTCGCCTGCATCAACTTTATGAACCTAAGCACCGCACGAAGTGAGAAGCGTGCAAAAGAAGTGGGTATCAGGAAAGCGATCGGATCTTTGAGAGGACAATTGATAAGGCAGTTCTTTGCTGAATCATTATTAGTGGCTTTGTTTGCATTCGCGTTGTCACTGCTTTTAGTACAACTCATTCTTCCATTTTTTAATGAAGTAGCAGATAAGAAAATTTCAATTCCGTGGCCCAATCCATTATTTTGGCTGGCCGGAATTTTATTTACTTTATTCACCGGATTTATTGCAGGCAGTTATCCGGCATTGTATTTATCTGCTTTCAAACCCGTAAAAGTTTTAAAAGGCACTTTCCGCGTTGGCCGTTTCGCCGCGATTCCGCGCAAAATATTAGTGGTGCTCCAGTTTACGGTTTCCGTTATTTTAATTATCGGAACGATCGTTGTTTTCAATCAAATACAATTCGCAAAAAATCGCCCGGTTGGATACAGCCGTGATGGATTAATTTCTGTGAACATGGTCACAGAAAATATACACAAGCACTTTGATGCGGTAAGCGCGGAATTGAAAAATTCAGGTGCCGTTTCTGAAATGGCAGAATCCTCTGGCGCTACTTATTATGTTGATGAAACAGACAACGGATTTACCTGGGAAGGTAAAGATCCTTCCCAGCAGGGAAATTTTAATGTGGTATTTATTTCAAAGGATTTTGGCAAAACAATAGGCTGGCATTTTAAAGAAGGCCGTGATTTTTCAAAAGAATTTGCAACAGATTCATCGGGAATGATCTTAAATGAAGCAGCGGTAAAATTTATGGGAATAAAAGATCCTGTGGGCAAAACAATCACCTGGGATGGTAATCTTTTTCATGTGATAGGAGTGGTAAAAGACATGGTAATGCAATCACCATACCAGCCAGTTTTCCGTACTGTTTTTGTTACCAATAATGATCCGCAGGAAGTTGTTGACATAAGAATAAACCCTTCTGAAAATATGCACGATGCCCTGGCTAAAATTGCAACTGTTTTCAAAAAATATAATCCCGAACAGCCTTTTGAATATCATTTTGCAGATGAAGAATATGCCAAAAAGTTTGGTGATGAAGAACGCATCGGAAAGCTCGCGAGTTTCTTTGCGGCACTTGCCATTTTCATTACCTGTCTTGGATTGTTTGGCATGGCCTCTTTTATGGCAGAGCAAAGAGTAAAAGAAATTGGCGTGAGGAAAGTATTGGGTGCGTCCGTATTCAATCTGTGGCAATTGTTATCAAAAGATTTTTTAGTACTCGTAATTATTTCATTTGTTATCGCTACGCCGCTTGCCTGGTATTTTATGAATAATTGGTTGCAGAATTATCAATACCATACAGGTATTTCGTGGTGGACCTTTGCGGTAACAGGTATTGGAGCATTGCTCATTACAATAATTACAATTAGTTTCCAGGCAATAAAAGCAGCGATTGCAAACCCGGTGGATAGTTTGAGAAGTGAGTGAATACCAATGTGAAAATCGAGAAATATGAAAAATTTGAAAATTCAGTTTATTTGTTTGTTTACTATACATAACGGCCATCATTAAACGAAAATAGCATGTTTAAAAATTATTTCAAAACCGCATTCAGGCGTTTAACCCGTAACAGGAATTATACCTTTATAAACATCGCCGGCCTTGCAGTTGGCATATCTGTTTGCATGATGATATTTATCATCATCCGGTTTCAAACCAGTTTCGATAATTTTCATCCAAAAAAGGATCGCATCTATCGTGTGTTAACTGAATCTCATCATGCAGATGTGGGAACTATTACTTACGCGAAAAATGTTCCCTTTCCAATGCCTGAAAATTTGAAAATATCTTTTCCCCAACTTGAACAGGTAGCTCCGGTTTATGCAAGCCACAATGATGTGTTACAGGTACTTGATGGAAACGGAACGCCTGTAAAAAATTTTAAAGAGCAGAGCGGTGTATTTTATACATCCCCTTCGTTCTTTAACATGTTTAATTTTCCGTTGCTCGCTGGTTCCTACGAATCATTAAAAGATCCGAACAATGTATTGCTTACAAAAGAGGTTGCCCAAACCTATTTTGGAGACTGGAAAACAGCGATGGGTAAAACCATTAAAATAACAGGGTATTACAGCATGGGTGCAGGACTATTTCAGTTTCCGGCAACAACGTTAAAAGTTTCCGGCATTCTCGCAACGATACCTGCGAATACAGACTTTCAATTGAAGTTGGTAGTTGCCTGGGGCACAGATTTTACAGGAGATAAAAAATACGGATTTGCACAACCCCAGTGGGATCAATCAGCGCCTGATTTTGGTTGTTATGTTTTGTTGCCGCCGAATATTTCTGTTGAAAATTTTAATCAACAATTAAGCGCTTATGCACGAAAGGTACTACCTACGGACACTAAGGATAGCTATACGATCCAACCATTAAGTGCTGTTCATTACGATGCTGAAGCAGGAAATTACAGCAACAAAATAATCAGTCATGAACTGATCAATGTATTGTGGCTGATTGCAGCATTCATCCTGCTAATTGCCTGCGTAAACTTTATCAACCTCTCCACTGCACAAGCTGTTAACCGGGCAAAGGAAATTGGAGTAAGAAAAGTTTTGGGAAGTAAAAAATCGCAATTGCAAATTCAGTTCATCGTTGAAACATTTTTAATTGTTACAGTTGCTGTAATCCTTGCAGCCCTTATTGCAATGCTCGCATTGCCTTATGTAAATCAATTGTTAGAACTTTCGCTTTCAATCAACACACTCATTAATCCTTCAGCTATTTTATTTCTTTTGGTTGTAACAATTGTTGTGACAGCGCTTGCCGGTTTTTATCCTTCTATTGTTTTGTCGCGTTTCAACCCTGTAAATACTTTAAAGAGTAAAATTTCAGCAAATACTGCAAAAGGTATTTCATTAAGAAGAGGATTGGTTGTGTTTCAATTTATCATTGCACAGGCGCTGATCATCGGCACACTTGTCATTGTACAGCAGATGAATTATTTTATGAACCGGCCGATGGGCTTTGATAAAGACGCCATAGTAAATATTCCTTATCGTCCGGATAGTACCGGCGATAAGCTTACTGATTATTTAAAGCAGCAGCTATTGTCAAACGGGGTACAGGCTGTAAGTTTCAATTCTAATTCTCCGATAGAAGACAATAACAATATGTTTACCACATTCAAATTCGGCCATGCATTAAAAGATGAAGATTTCCAGGCTATTAGCAAATTCGTGGATAATGATTATGTACCAACTTATAAATTACAATTGATAGCCGGGCGAAACCTGGAACCGTCTGGTTGGACAAAAGAGTTTTTGGTGAATGAGTCATTCGTAAAAAGTTTAGGGCTTAAAAAGCCGGAAGGCATAATTGGCAAAGAAATAAGCATGATGAATGGTTTAATAAAATGCCCTGTTGTTGGTGTAGTGAAAGATTTTAATGACCGGTCTTTGCACCGTGGCCTCGCACCATTGCTTATGGCTACAAACAGCACCATGTACCGCCAGGCTTCAATAAAACTTTCAACAACAAACATTGCATCTACCATGCAATCCATCAAAAAAATATGGGAGCAAACATTTCCCAATTCTGTTTATCAATACAGCTTTCTTGATGATAAAATTGCAAGTTTTTACAAACAAGACAATCAGTTATCTCAGTTGTACAAAATTTTTGCATCAATCGCTATAATCCTCAGCTGCCTTGGGTTGTATGGCTTAGCCTCATTCATGGCAGTGCAACGCATCAAAGAGGTAGGAATCAGGAAAGTCCTTGGAGCTACAGCGGCAAATATTGTTTACCTTTTTTCAAAAGAATTTATTGTACTTATCTTAATCGCATTTGTAATTGCCACGCCAATCGCATGGTATTTTATGTATCAATGGTTGCAGGATTATGCATATCGTATTGAAATTAGCTGGTGGATATTTCTCATTGGGGGAATAGCCGCTATAGTTATTGCGCTTGTAACAGTAAGCTTCCAGGCGATAAAAGCGGCAATAGCAAACCCTGTGAAGAGTTTGAGAAGTGAGTAAATAAAATTACCCAATGTGCTAATTGAGAAATAAGAATTCTGATTATTTCTTTGTTTACTACTCGTGAAAAAAAGAATAAGAAAAAATCCCAATCAGTTTTGAAACTGATTGGGATTTTTAGTTTTTTATTCCATTCTAATTTATTCCTTCGTTGATCTTCATTATTTTTTTTACCAATCAGTTTTTTTCTATTTTAACCGATTCCGTATTGTACAAAATTTTAAAGAGAGGCTTTACGCAAATGGCGAGTTCCAGATGATAGCTTTCAAACTTTTACTATTTCACTATGTTTTTTACCTGTGTCAAAATGAAACACTAACTGTATCAAAACCGAACAGTTATCTTTTATTATAGAATCTAAAATACTGATATTCAATACAAAAATATGTGGCTTGGTTTTTTGAGTATTTCCTTTATTATTTCCTAAACCTGTTTACTATTTTTAAAAATTATAAAAAAAGCGGTGGTAAACCCGGAGAGTTTAATGAGTCACTAAATTATTTAGTTAATGTGCAAATGTGCTAATTAGGAAAATAAAAATATAGAATATTTGTTGGTTTACTATAAAATAACGGAAATCATTAAACGAAAATAAAATGTTTAAAAATTACTTCAAAATTGCTTTCAGGAACCTTAAAAAAAATAAGGTTTCTTCATTTATAAATATTGGCGGATTAGCGGTTGGGCTGGCCACAGGCATTGTCATTTTACTTGTGATTGTAAATGAATTCAGTTACGATAAATTCAACACCAACCTGGCAGATACATACCTGCTGATGAGGAATCAAAATATGAACGGGGATATCATAACAGGTAGAACAACTCCTGGCCCTTTGGCTTCAAGTGTACGAAATGAAATACCCGAAATAAAATATGCTGCCCGAACCAGCCAGCAGTCAGATTTGATGCGCAATGGCGATAAAACTTTTTATACCAACGATATCTATACTGACGCTGACTTCTTTAATATTATGTCGTTTCCAGCAATTCAGGGTAACCCGGCGAATGCGCTTACACAACCAAACTCAATCGTTATTACCGAAAGTGCTGCAAAGAAATTATTCAACACCAGCGATGTTGTTGGTAAAACATTAGTGCTAAATAACGCTGATGCATTAAAGATAATGGCTGTTATTCAAGATGTGCCCCAAAATAGCACCAATAGTTTTGATATAGCTATTCCCTTCTCGTTGTATGAAAGTAAAAATGATTGGCTAAAGAAATGGGATGATGATAGAATACAAACCTGGATACAGGTGAAGCAAAAAGTCAATCCGGTAATTCTTAATAGCAAACTCAAAGCTTTGTTTCTCGCCAGGCAAGATGAAAAAAACATGGATTTGTTTGCCTATCCATTTGCCGATTTAAGGTTACATGATCAATTTAAAGATGGAAAACCCGATGGAGGCATCATAGATATCATCATGCTATTTAGTGTAATAGCCGCCTTCGTTTTATTGATTGCATGTATCAACTTTATGAACCTTGCCACAGCCCGCTCTGAGCAGCGTGCCCGTGAGGTGGGTGTTCGCAAAGTGCTGGGCGCATCGCGCAAGCGAATCATTATCCAGTTTCTTAGCGAAGCATTGTTCCTTTCTTTTCTTGCGCTCGCTTTGGGCGTTGTGCTTGCCAACCTGGCGCTCCCGGCCTTTATGCGGCTTTCCGGCAACTATTTTACACCCGATTATATTGACTGGCATGTGTGGTTATTATTACTTTCTCTCGGTGTGGCTACTGGTTTGGTAGCAGGTAGTTATCCTGCTTTTTATTTAAGCCATTTTAAACCTGCACTGGTACTAAAAAAATTAATGAACAAAGATAAAGGAGGAAGCCTTTTAAGAAAAACTCTTGTAACCTTTCAGTTCACTATTTCCATCTTCCTTATTATTGCTACTATTGTGATCTCTAAACAAATTGATTATTTAGAACAAAGGCCACTTGGCTACAATGCTGATAACCTTATTGATATATATGCGAATGGCGCTCTTGGCGGCGAATACGATATTGTCAGAAATAAATTACAACAAATTCCAGGAGTGAAAAGTGTGTCAGCAGGTTCCGATAATCTGGTACGGTTTGGCGGCGCTTTTAACGGGCTTGACTGGCCGGGCAAAACACCCAATCAGGATTTTTATATTACCGCGACCAATGTGCAATACGACTGGATAAAAACAGCAGGTTTTCATTTAGCGGAAGGCCGCGATTTTAGCCGCGATTATGGTACTGATTCAGCAGCGTGCCTCATCAATGAAGCAGCTGCAAAAAGAATGGGATTAAAAGAACCAATCGCGGGAACAAAGCTGGGTAATAATACAGTTATAGGGGTTGTACAGGATTTTGTTTATAATCATCCTTTCTCCTCTCCGCAGCCAATGATTGTTTATTTCAGCAGGAATAGTGTGAATCATATTTTTGTTCGTATTGCCAACAATGAAAAATGGCGCGAGAATGTTGCCCAAATCGGACAAACCATAAAAAGGCTAAATCCCGGTTTTCCATTTGAGTTCCAATTTACCAAAGACGAATACCAGAAGAATTTTAAAGAGTTCGATTCATTAAAGCAAATGGCGAATGTATTTGGTGGTATGGCGATTTTTATATCTTGCCTTGGCTTATTCGGGTTGTCAGCTTTCCTCGCCGAGCGTCGTGGAAAAGAAATCAGCATCCGAAAAATATTGGGTGCAAGGGCGAGCAGTTTATGGTTTACATTATCAAAAGATTTTTTGAAGCCTGTTTTTATTGCTTTTCTTATAGCCGCACCGATATCTGCTTTAGTAATGCAGAAAGTATTGCATCAAATGGATTATCACATTCAATTATCGGGGTGGATGTTTATTGTAGCCGCATTGGCTGCAATCATAATTGCTATTATTACGGTTAGTTACAATTCAATAAAAGCCGCATTGGCAAACCCTGTAGATAGTTTGAAAAGTGAATAGAATTAATTAGCTAATGTGATAAAAACGAAAATAGGAATTTCGATTATTTGTTGTTTTACTATACATAACAGTTATCCATAAACGAAAATAAAATGATCATAAACTATCTTAAAACTGCCTGGCGCAATATGAAAAAACATAAAGGTTTTTTTGCGCTCAATTTTGTTGGACTGTATATTAGCGTTCTGTGTTGTTTATTGATTGCATTAATCATATTGCACGAAACAAGTTTCGACAAAACGTCAAATAACAACCTCAATATCTACAGGGTGGTAGAAAGTTCCGTTTCGGCAAATGGAAAAACGTACAGCCCTGTAACTCAATACCCACTTGCAAGAGCTATGCGCTCGGCCATGCCTGATGAAAAACTGATATCACAAATACATTATTTAAATAGAGGCTATATTTCTTTTAGTGATAAAAAATTTAAAGAGGAAAAAATAATTTTTGCTGATTCAGTTTTCCCCAGGCTTTTTCCGTTAAAAGTAAAACAAGGCAACATAAAAAGAGCCCTCGCAGAACCTGGCTTTGCCATTTTAACTGAAACAACAGCCCGCAAATTTTTTGGCAATGAAGATCCGGTTGGAAAGCGTTTTAAAATGGAAAACCTTATTGACCTGCAGGTAGCTGCTGTAGTTGCTGACGCGCCTTCCAATTCACATTTGCCCTATAACATGCTCCTTTCATTTTCCAATCTAAGGCCTGAATTTATCGGAGGCCTTCCACTGGATCAATGGGGCGTTAGTTCACAGGGATTTACCTACATTGGCTTGCAAAATAAAAATGAAATAAAGCTCACAGAAACGGAACTTAATGCGATAGCCAAAGAGCATCTTAATGATGCAAAACAAGGAGAAATTACGACTCTTTCGCTTCAGCCTTTACCTGACATTCATTTTAATCAATTGTATGCAGCACATAATCCATCCTATACTATCAATTACGATTATCTATACCTGGTAGGCGCTATCGGATTATTTTTAATTTTAGCGGCATGTATTAATTATGTCAATCTTTCTACAGCCCTTGCAATTAAAAAATCAAAAGAAGTGGGTGTTAGAAAAACATTAGGCGCTACACGTAAGGACCTCATCAAACAGTTTTTATCAGAAACATTTTTTCTTAGCGGTTTGGTAATTGTGGCAGCTTCTTTCTCTGTCCGGTTTTTTATTCCATCGTTAAATCATTTTTTGGGTAGAAATATCCCTCTTGACTGGTTTCAGTTAAACACAGCCCTTGTATTAATTTGCCTGTGGTTATCCATTTCATTATTATCCGGGCTTTATCCAGCCTTGATATTATCGGGATTTAATCCGGTTACTGCGCTTAAAAGTAAAGCTGCTCCCCCAAAAGCATCTGTAAATAATTTACGGAGAGGATTGGTGATTTTCCAGTTTTTAACAGCACAGGTTTTAATCATCGGCGCTTTGATAGTTGCCAAACAGATGAATTTTATACAATCAAGATCATTAGGGTTTAATAAAGAAAATGTTGTTGACGTTTTTCTTCCCGAAAACAAGCCTGGGCAATTGAAGTTATTGCACGATAAATTATCAGGAATTCCGGGTATCAAAAGTTTTAGTCTGTCATTGGGCGCACCTGTTTCAGACGACGGAGTTTCAACCAGTTTTAATACAAAAGAAAAATATGCCACCGAAAAAATTGATGTATCCGTCAAAGCCGCCGATGACAATTATTTGAAAACTTATGGATTGCAATTGAAAGCCGGACGATGGTTTGATGCCAATGATGAAAAAAAGATTGATGCTTCAATTCCCGATTCTTTAAAAAATTATGCATTTGTATTGAATGAAACTGCAGTAAAGGCGCTCGGGTTTTCTTCGGCGCAGGATGCATTAGGCAAGTATGTAACTTTTGGAATGAATGATATTTCAGCTCCTGTTATTGGTGTGGTAAAAGATTACAATACTTCCTCTCTGCATGATGCTATTAAGCCCGTGCTGATGATTGAGTTCCCTTTCTTTTATTATGACGCGGGTATCAGGTTAGCAAGTGGAAACCACGCTTCTACCCTATCATCGGTGGAAAAAGCCTGGTCTTCTGTATATCCTGAACATTTATTTGAGAGCAATTTTTTAGATGAAAATATTGCCAAATTATATGAAAATGACCAGAGGACACAACAGTTATTCAACATCTTTGCCTTTCTTTCTATTATAATCAATGTGCTTGGCCTTGTCGGTTTGCTTTCATTTATGATAGAACAAAAAACCAAAGAAATAGGTATCAGAAAAATATTAGGTGCATCAATGAAAGACATCTCTTTTATTTTATCAAAAGATTTTCTACGCCTGATCATTATCGCATTTTTTATAGCAGCGCCTATTGCATGGTTGCTCATGAATAAATGGCTCCAGGATTTTGCTTATCGCACTTCGGTAAGCTGGTGGATTTTTGGGGTAGCATTTTTAGCGGCATTTGTTATAACCTGCTTTGCAGTTGGATTTCAAACAATAAAAGCATCAATAGCCAACCCGGTAGAAAGTTTAAGAAGTGAATAAAGAATGGTGAATATCAAAAGGCAAAAGAGAAATATTGATTATTTGTTGTTCTACTATACATAACAGTTACCTATAAACGAAAATAAAAATGATAAAGACATATTTCAAATCCGCCTGGAGAAGCCTAAAGTTCAACAAAATTTATGCTGCCATAAATATAAGCGGTATTGCTATTGGACTGGCTGCCTTTTGGCTCATTGCTTTATACGTAGCCGACGAATTGAGTTATGATACTTCGTTTACCAATGCTGACCGGATTTGCAGAATAGTACAACATGCCAGTTGGGAGAACGGAAACATGAACATAGTGCCCACTTCTCCGCCTTTTGCAACTGCTTTTAAAAACGACTTTCCGCAGGTAGAAGATGCTGTAAGGATCGACATTGAAGGTGGTGGCATTATTCATTACGGTGAAAAAACAATCAAACAAGATGATATCTGTTTCTCGGAAAATTCATTTTTTAAATTATTTGATTATCACTTTTTATATGGCGATCCAGGCACCGCTTTGTCTCAACCGCAATCAATCGTCATTACAGAAAGTCTTGCTAATAAACTATTTGGCGATGCTTCAAAAGCGATCAATAAAACTATTTTTTTCGGAAGCGATAATTATCCAAATAAAGTAACCGGCGTAATAAAAGATATGCCTCAAAATTGTCATCTTCAATTCAGTGGCATCCGTTCGGCAGGTGATGAATTTAAAAATACTGACTGGCATAATGTCTATCTCTATACCTACCTGCTTCTTAAAAAAGGAACTGACATAAAATCGCTTGAAAAAAGATTAGTCCCGCTCGAAAAAGATATCGCCAATGTAATGCATTATACCAGTTTTAAAATAGAACTGCAACCGCTGACTTCTATTCATCTTCATTCCAATTTAGATTATGAATTAAGCAACAATGGAAGCATCAGCCGCGTATATATGTTTGTTGTAATTGGCTTGCTTATATTGCTGATAGCCCTTATCAATTATATGAATCTTTCAACTGCACGCGCCTCCATTCGTGTAAAGGAAATTGGAATAAGAAAAGTAATTGGCTCAGGTAAAAAACATTTGGTCGGATTATTTATTTCGGAAGCATTGCTGATCACTTTTATCGCTGCGGCGATAGGTTTTTTCCTGGTTAATTTAAGTCTTCCCTACTTCAATCAACTCGCAGGCAAAAATTTAAGTCTCTGGAGATTTGGTAAAATAACTACCATTGGTTCTATACTCATTTTCACCATATTAACAGGAATTCTAAGTGGCAGTTATCCGGCTTTATTTTTATCGCGATTTAAAATGATTCCTTCGCTACAAGGACAATTGGGAAATATGAAGGCAAGTATTCTATTCCGTAAATCGCTGGTAGTATTTCAATTTATCATTGCCGTGTGCCTGATTAGCAGTTCGTATATTATTTATAAGCAAATGCAATTTGTATCTAACAAAGATCTCGGATTTAATAAAGAACAGGTGCTTAGTTTTCATATTGATGACATGAAGGTACGTAACGAAATACCCGCATTAAAACACGCATTGCTGCAAAGCCCGCTTATTGAAGGAGTGGCTATTGCAGGTAACCCGATTGGCAATAACGATCTCGGTGAAAATGGCTTTGTTTTTGAAAAAAATGGCGAAATGGAGCCAACAGCCGAATCAGCCAATAAACTTTACATAGATGAAGATTTTTTAAAAACTTCAGGCATTCATCTGCTCCAGGGAAGAAATTTTTCGAAAGAAATGCCAACCGATAAGGACAACGCTGTTATCATTAATGAAACGTTGATGAAAAAACTGGGATACACCAATGCCATCGGCAAAAAAATGCAATATAATATTACCAATGATAGTATGAGCAAGCGGGTAATCGTGGGCGTTGTAAAAGATTTTAACTCGTATTCTTTGCAACATAAAATAGAGCCAATGGTAATGCTGATGCCGCCGAACAATAAAGAACAGGACAATTTGTATGTAAAAATAGCCAAAGGAAAATCTGCGGCTGGTATCGTTTTCTTAAAAGATGCCTATTCTAAATTTGACCCCAACAATTCTGCAGATTTTCATTTTTTAGATGAGAATTTCAACAAGCAATATTCTTCAGAAAGAAAAGAAGAAAAACTATCCCTGGGTTTTACCATACTCGCATTTATCATTGCCTGCATGGGTTTATTGGGATTGGTAATTTTCATTACTGCACAACGAAGAAAGGAAATCGGGGTAAGAAAAGTATTAGGCGCGACAGTTATGTCAATTACACTTTTAGTGAGCAAAGATTTTGGGAAGCTGGTAGTTATTTCAACCATTATAGCTATTCCGGTAGCTTGGTTTGTTATGAACAAATGGCTGCAGAATTTTGCGTACCGGATTGATGTAAAATGGTGGATGTTCTTACTATCCGGTTGTGTCGCCATTTTAATTGCATTGATAACGGTCAGCTTCCAGTCGATAAAAGCGGCGGTGGCAAACCCTGTAGAAAGTTTGAGAAGTGAATAGGTTAATTAGCTAATGTAATGATTGGCCAATTTGCTAATTAAGAAAACAGGAATAGTGATTATTTGTTGGTTTACTATAAAACTTTAAAAAAATAACGGTTATGGCTAAACGAAAAAAGATACCTGCCATTCCGTGGAATCAGAAGCGAAAATTTTTGTAAATTATTATTCAATCATAAAAAAAATACACAATGAAAAAGTATTTAATTCTTACAGCAATCTCAATTACTTTACTTGCGGTAAAAGCCCGAAGCCAGGAGGTTAAAACTCCTTATCTGACCAAATCATTTCCTTCTGAAAATATAAACAGTGTTGTTTCGGAAACAAGCGGAGGAAACATAAGTGTTATGGCTGTTAGCCCTTCAGAGTCAAGAATAGAAGTTTTTGTAAATCAAAATGGGGGAAGAGGCAATAAGCTTTCGGATAATGAAATAAAATCGAAAGTTGAAGAAGATTACGACCTGGAAGTTTCCCTAAATAATGGAAAACTTACGGCAGCCGCCAAACCAAAACATACGATCACCAACTGGAAAAAATCGTTAAGTTTTTCTTTTAAAATATATGTTCCTCAAAAAGTTTCTACCCAGTTAAAGACCAGCGGTGGAAATATTGATTTAACAGGTGTTTCAGGCGATCAGGATTTTAAAACAAGCGGGGGAAACCTCAGCCTGAATTCAGTTAGTGGAAACATAAAAGGCAAAACCTCCGGCGGAAATATTTCATTGAAAAATTGCCTCAATGACCTTGACCTTTCAACAAGCGGTGGCAATATCATTGCTGAAAAATCAGAAGGGAAAATACATCTTTCTACTTCCGGCGGAAATGTACAATTAAATGATTTGAAAGGAAATATTTCTGCTTCTACCAGCGGAGGAAATGTGGAAGGCGAAACGATCGATGGCGAATTATCAGCACATACTTCCGGCGGGAATGTTTCATTGCAAAAACTGAGTTGTAGCCTTGTAGCTTCTACCAGTGGAGGTAATATGGATGTATCAATTCTTCGGCCAGGAAAGTACATAACATTAAATAATTCTGCCGGGCAGGTAAGGCTTGTTCTGCCAAAAAACACCGGTATGGATTTAAAATTAAACGCTTCTAAAATTACCACTCAAAATCTTGAAAACTTTAGTGGAAATAATAGTAAAAATGAAATAAGCGGCACTGTGAATGGCGGCGGCATTCCGGTAACTGTCGATGACAATGGCGGCAAAATTGAGGTGATTTTTGAATGAATAAATTGATTTTTTTTCAGCCATTAAAAAATTTGGTGAATCAGCATAACTACAAATTCATTAATTTTAAAAAATCTTTTTCACCAATAAATAAATTCTTATGACAATTTCCCGCCGCACATTCGTTAAAAACAGTAGCCTCACCTTAGCTGGTGTTTCACTTCTTCCTTCTATTTTAAAATCAAAAGATCCCAAAGATATTTTGGGAATCCAGTTGTACACGGTTAGGGATGATATGAAAAAAGACCCGGCCGGCACGTTAAAAAAGTTGTCGGACATGGGCTATAAATATGTGGAACACGCGGGGTATTACAACAAAAAATTTTACGGGTATTCCATTCCTGAATTTAAGAAATTGTTAAGCGATAACGGTTTGAAAATGGACAGCGGCCACGATTTTCTGGGCGCAGAGCAATGGAATAAAGCCACTCATGATTTTACAGATGATTGGAAACAAACGATTACAGACTCGGCCGAAGTAGGCATGAAATATATGATAAGCCCTGGTGTTGATGAAAGCCTCTGCCAAAACATGAGTGATTTCAGGCATTATATGGATATGTTTAATAAAACCGGCGAACTATGCAAAAAATCAGGAATTCATTTTGCCTATCATAATGAGAATTATGAATTTAACCACAGCCTTGATAATAATGTATTGTATGATCTAATTCTTCAATCGACTGATAAAAATTTGGTTTTTCAACAAATTGATATTGGCAATATGTATGAGCCGGGAGGAAGGGCAATGGATTTTTTAAAAAAATACCCGGGAAGATTTTTCTCGATGCACGTAAAAGATGAAATGAAAAGAGATAAACCTTCCCCGCAAAATGGAAGTATTTATGAGAATACGTCCCTCACAAAAGGGATTCTCCCTGTAAAAGAAATCGTTGATTATGCCCGTAAAACAGGAACCCAATATTTTATAATCGAGCAGGAAGATTACCAGGATCAAACGCCACTTGAATGTGCTGCTTTTGATTTAAAAGTTATGAAGGGCTGGGGATTCTAATAAATTAAATTAATTGGATGGATCAATCAAACCCTTGTTTACAAAATAAAAACAAGGGTTTTTTGTTGGTTTACTGAAGAGATTTTATTTGTGAAAATTAAGAAGCTCTTTTTGCGGAATTTTCTTCATCATTATCTTCATTCTCTTCTCTTACCAGATTTACATCAACTTCATGGCTGCGTTGCATGTGTAATTTCCCATTGTATTGGGCGCCAAGTTCTATTTCCAGTGTATCGGTATCGATGTCGCCATTCACCAGGCCTGACTTTTTTATTTCAAGCTGTACCGTTTTTACATTTCCATTTATTGTTCCGTAAACAATTGCAGATTTGGTATTAATGTCACCCTCGACTTCCCCTTTTTGCCCTAAAACTACTCCGCCTTCCACATTAATATTGCCGATTACTTTTCCTTCAATTCTTATTACAGATGATCCGCGAATTTCACCGGTAAATGTGTATCCTTCGCCGATGATAGTAGAAATTTCCTGCTGCTTAATTTCTAATGGCTGCTGGTCTTTATTTTTTTTAAACATAATTAATTGAGGGTTAAAAATGATTGAGGATTTATTTTCTGTCCGTTTTTGTGAATTTCATAATGGAGGTGCGGCCCTGTAGAGCGGCCGGTTGAACCTATCTTTCCAATAACCTGGCCGATGTCGATATTATCGCCCACTTTCACTAAAATTTTTGATAAGTGCCCATAGAGGGTTTCAATACCATTGGCATGTTTCAACATTATGCAATTTCCAAAGCCGCCCCTAAGCCCTGCAAATTCGACTTTCCCTTCTGCCATCGCTTTCACGGGAGAACCATACGGGCCAGCAATATCAAGGCCTTTGTGTGTTTCAACGCCGCTTCCGTCAAAAGGATTTTCACGGTGCCCAAATGTAGAAGTTATTCTTCCCTGGAATGGCATTCCTAAAGGCGTATGTGAAATTTCATAACCAATACGTTCTACATAATTTACATAAAAGCTACTTATCTCATCACTGGAAATTACATCATCATCTGTATCACCGCCTTCAGGTTGGTTAATTACAGGTTTTATGCCACGCTCTATTAAATACTTATTGATACTGTGTAGTTCAGTATCAATTTTTGAAAATTTATTCCTCAATGAAGCAGTATCAACAGTAGAAACCACGGCATGCATTTTATGTAATTTTTGAGAGAGCGCAATTTGTTTGATCATTTCCTCGCCGTGAAGTGAAATAAGGTAAACAACAGCCGCGCCGAGAATTAAAAAAATAACTACTATCCCGGTAAGGTATTTTTTCCAATGTAAAATCAAACCATTTGAAACCTGCATGGGCTTAAAAGCCTTTTGATTTTTGTTCACAAACAGAATGGTTGTTTTCTCCTTCTTTTGTTTCATCACAATTGGTTTTTAAGAATTGAATATCCCGATTCCTCTAAATCAACAGTTAATTCTCATTTCACAAATTAACCATTTTATTCCTAAAAAACGAAAGAACAAGGCTTAAATTGCCCACGTGAATATCTTTCATCAAATAGGCTATTAAAAGGAAAAAATCATAGGGTTTTCACCATTAAAAAAGGAAATTATACGCTTAAAAATTTCTTTTAGTTTAGTAATAAAACTAACTTTTGCCCATCAGGAAAAATAGAAAATAAATTAGTTATATTTATAAACAAAACAATTATGCATTCACGCCGTGACTTTATAAGTAAAATTACTGCCGCCTCTTTTGCTATTCCTTTTATTAAACAGGTTGCCGCAGCTAACAAACCGTTGATAAAAAAATTTAATGAAGAACCTGTTTTACGGGTCGCCATTATGGGATTAGGTAGCTATGGAACCCGTGTGGCCGAAGCGATGCAATCTTGTACAAAAGCAAAATTAGTAGGTGTAATTAGTGGTACGCCTTCTAAAATTAAATTGTGGCAAACCAAGTATAATATTCCTGAAAAAAATTGTTACAATTATTCTGATTTTGATAAAATAAAAGACAATCCCGATATTGATGCTGTTTATGTGATCACACCGAATGGGCTTCACCATGATCACGTGATCCGCGTGGCACAAGCAGGCAAAAATGCTATTTGCGAAAAACCTATGGCGCTAAATGAACAGGAAGCGCAGGAAATGATTGACGCTTGCAAGAAGGCCAATGTAAAATTACTGGTTGGTTATAGATTGCATTTTGAGCCACATACTTTGGAAATTATCCGAATGAGAAAAGCAGGGGAATTTGGAAAAATACTTTTTTTCCAGGGTTTGAGTGGGTTTACGATCGGAGACCCAACTCAATGGCGGCTAAATAAAAAACTTTCAGGAGGAGGCTCCATGATGGATATTGGGATTTATTCTGTAAACGGTTCACGGTATATGATTGGTGAAGATCCGGTGTGGGTAACCGCGGAAGAAACAAAAAATAACCCTGATAAGTTTAAAGAAGGAATTGATGAAACTATCCAGTTTCAATTAGGCTTTCCCGGAGGAGCGGTGGCTTCCTGCCTTTCAACTTATAGCATGAATAATCTTGACCGTTTTTTTCTTAACGGCACTAATGGTTATGCGGAGTTAAACCCCTCAACAGGTTATGGCCCCATCAGGGGGAGAACAAATAAAGGTGATTTACAAGCAGCAGATGTAATACATCAAACTGTACAAATGGATGAAATGGCAGACATTATTTTGAGGGGTAAAATACCTGAAGTTCCTGTTGATGGAGAAGAAGCTTTGAAAGACCTAAAAATTGTTGATGCTATTTATGAAGCATGTAAAACAAATAAAAAAATTAAACTGGAACTATAAAAAATCAGATTCCTGATTCCTTATTAGATTTGCCCTATGAAAAAAATATTGTTATTTGGGGCAGGAAAATCAGCCAGCAGCCTTATTAACTATTTAGGAAAATGTTGTGACGAAAATAACTGGAAGCTTTTTGTTTGCGATGCAGATCTTTTATTAGCCCAATCAAAAATTAATAATTTTTCTTCTGCAGAAGCTTTTTCTTTTGATATCTCAGATGAGAAAAAACGCCATGAGTTTATTTCCATTGCTGATATTGTAATTTCAATGCTTCCCGCTTCGTTACATTTTTTAGTAGCTAAAGACTGTGTAACTTTTTCGAAGAATTTATTAACCCCTTCCTACATTGACGATACCATAAAAACACTTAAAGAAGAGATCGAAAACAAAGGGCTTTTGTTTTTAGGTGAAATGGGGTTAGACCCAGGAATAGACCACATGAGCGCCATGAAAATCATTAATGAAATAAAAAAAGAAGATGGAAAAATTACTTCATTTAAATCACATTGCGGCGGTTTAATTGCCCCTGAAAGTGACAACAATCCCTGGCATTATAAAATTACCTGGAATACCGCAAACATAGTGTCAGCCGGGAGTGCGGGTGCCATTTATAAAAATGAAAATAAAATAATTGAGGTTCCTTATAAAGATATATTTAAAGATGAAAATCAATTGGTAGATGTGCCGGGCTTAGGTGTATTTTCCTGGTATGCCAACAGGGATTGCCTTTCCTATATTGACACTTATAAACTAGATGGAATAGAAACTTTTCTAAGGACTACGTTGCGTAAACCTGCTTTTTGCCGTGGATGGAATAAAATTGTTCAACTTGGATTGACAAATAAAATGGATAATGAAGAAATTAAAGTTTGCAAAACTTTTGAAGATTGGTTTAATTTAAAAAAAGAAAAATTGATTTCTTTGGGTAATAAAGATTTTAATGAACCGGTTTTTTTTAATCGGGAATTTTTAGAACAAATTGATTTTATTTCTTTGCGTAATAATGAAATGCTTCCGGATTTATTTTCTAATTCCGCGTCTTTGCTTCAATATCTTTTGGAAAAGAACCTTGCAATGAAAGCAACAGACAAAGACATGATTATTATGTTGCACGAAATAAAATTTACTATCAAAGGAAAAAATAAACAAATAAGAAGTTGCCTGGTGGTTAAAGGTGAAGATAACACACACACGGCCATGTCAAAAACAGTAGGTTTTCCATTGGGGATTGCTACCAAATTAATTCTTAAAAATAAAATAAATATTACAGGTTTGCATATTCCTGTTATTCCTGAAATTTATGAACCCGTTTTAAAAGAACTTGAATTAAATGGGATACAATTTAAAGAAGAGATCACAGATTTGAAGGGTTACCAGTAAAGAAGCAAATAATCAGGATTCCTGTTTTGCATTATTTTTCAATATATTTTTTTCTTTCGAAAGATTGATAAAAGGATATTCTAATTCAATCTCATTTATTTTTTGAAGTTGAGAAGCAATGAATTTTTGATATGCATCGCTTTCTTTGAAAAATGGTTTATGGTTTACTGCTGATAAAATCTTTTCGATTTGTTTTCCTGTTTCTTTGGTTGAATTATCAAAAAAAGAATTAGAAAATCTTTCAAATACGTATTCAATTGCGGTTTCATTTGGATGAACCAGGTCATTTTTATAAAACCGGTAATCCCGCAAAACATCATTCACCAATTCGTAAGCAGGAAAATAAAATGCATTTTCTCTTTCTTCAACTATTGAATGAACTGCTTCTATCAACCGCGCTTTGCTTCGGTTATTTTCTATTACCCCATCTTTTACATGCTTTACCGGGCTTATTGTGAAAATGATTTTCAAACCGGGATTAAATTTTTCAATCGCATTTAAAACACTCAACATTTCAGAAATGATCTCCTTGGCAGGTATTAATTTTTTTTCAAAATTATCTGCAGGTGCTTTATGGCAATTGGCGACATTTTCTTTATTAGTTTTCAATTTGTAATTAAACGCTGTTCCCAAAGTGATGATGAGCACATTTGCCTTTTTCAAAAAAGCATGTGCGCATAACTGTGAGTTATTTATTTTTTGTAAAACTTCATTTTTATTAATTCCGGAAAAGACAGAATGATGTTTCCAGCTATGCCACAATCCGTTTGAATCAAAAAGGTTTTCAATATCGAAAGGTTTGTTTTCAATATAAGAAAATAAAGCATCAGCAATACTCACCGGATTATATAATATGCCATTGGGGTTTTGTAATACATCAAGTTTTGAATCTTCCATTTTATTCCCAATCTCTTCAGAAAAGCATGACCCGATAAAAAGGATTTTATCCTTGTAGGAAATGGTAAAAGGGTAATCCAGGATTTTGAATGGTAAAAAGAATTCCATTTATATAAAGATTTCGGAAGCCATGTTACTGGCTTTTAATAATTCAGGTTCATTAATATTTTCCAGGAAACCCAGGTTTTTAAAATATGGAATCATCAATTCTGTATCCATATTCCCCACAAGTTCATCTTCCGCAAACGGGCAGCCACCATAGCCTTTGAGTGCGCCATCAAAACGCATACAACCATTCTGCAGTGCAGCATCCATTTTTTGTTGCCAGTTTAAATTGGTTGAATGAAGATGAGCGCCAGTTTCCAAACCAGGAAATTGAGAAATAACTTTGCTTACCAGGGATGATACCTGCGAAGCATTTGCTATACCAACTGTATCAGCAAGAGAAACAATACCAATCCCCTCTCCTGCGATCTTTTTTATCCATTTCAAAACAATATTTTCACTATACTCATCTCCATAAGGGTTTCCAAAAGCCATTGAAATATAAACAACCAATTCCTTTTCTTTTTTATCACAAATATTTTTTATCTCTTTAACTTTTTCAAGGGATTCCTCAATCGTGCTGTTCGCATTTCGCATTTGAAAAGTGGGGGAAACAGAAAAAGGAAACCCGAGGTAATTAATTTTATCAAACTCTGCCGCTTCCTTCGCACCGCGCACATTCGCAATAATTGCAAGTAATTTTGTTCCATTTCTTTTTGCATCTAATTGTTCAATTACCTCTTTGGTATCTGCCATTTGCGGTACCGCTTTTGGTGATACAAAACTTCCAAAATCAATCGTATCAAAACCCACTTTCAGTAATTGATTAATGTATTCAATTTTTTTTTCAGTTGGGATAAAAGTTTTCCAACCTTGCATGGCATCACGTGGGCATTCTATCAATTTTATACTTTTCATTTCTGAAAAATTTAATGTTATTTATTGCAAAGAACAGCAATAAAATTTATTACAAAAGCAAAAATAAAAATGTGCTTTATTTGTTCGTTTACTGTTTGGCTGTTTGAAATAAATACGAGATGTTCTAACTTGCCTGTGTGAGATTCGTTTAATTGTAGGGAAAGATCATCTTTAAATGTATTTATGAAAAATATTAAACTGATTGAAGTTCCAAGTGAAATTGGCGCTGGAACGCGCGGAGCCAGCCTTGGCGTAGAAGCCATTAAAATAGCAGCGCTCGATTTTATGAGCAACTTTTTTGTGCATTTTCCTTCAGAAAAAGTAGAAACAGAAAACCATTTACTTTTTGAGCCTATCCAATCTCCTTATGCCAAAAGGATTAGCGGAGTTTTGACAATGATTGACAGGGTTGCCAAATCAGTAAAGGAAGCGATACATAATAATTTTATTCCGGTTGTACTCAGCGGCGACCATAGCACTTCTGCAGGAACTATCGCGGGAATAAAACTTGCAAAACCAAAAAGCCGTCTTGGAATAGTATGGATTGATGCACACGGGGACCTTCATACGCCTTTTACAACTCCGTCCGGAAACATGCATGGAATGCCGCTTTCAGCTTCTATAGGCGAAGACAACAGGGAATGTGAAATGCATGAACCCGATCCAAAAACTATTAAAGAATGGGAGCAAATGAAGAATTATGGAAAAATAAATCCTAAAGTATTACCTGAAGACATTGTTTTTATTTCGATAAGGGATTTTGAAAAAGAAGAAAAACATTTAATTGATAAATATGGGATGAAAGTAATTTCTACCAATGAACTGAGAAGAAAAGGTGCAGAAAGTGTAGTACGTGCAGCGCTTCGTTTTTTAAGCGAGTGTACAGATATTTATGTAAGTTTTGATGTGGATTGCCTGGATTCTTCTATTTCTAGAGGAACAGGAACACCAGTCAACAACGGTTTGCGCGAAAGAGAGGCTGAAGATTTGGTAAGTAAATTTATGCAGAACCGTAAAATCTGTTGTTTTGAAATTACAGAAGTAAACCCAACGCTCGATAAAGAAAACCTGATGGCAGAAATTGCTTTTAATATTTTACAAAGAAGTGTGAATGTTTTGATGATGAACTAAAAAACAAGTTCTTAGTTCTTAGTTCTTAGTTCTTAGTTCTTAGTTTTTAGTTTGACGAACTATAATCCCTGCGGCATTTCATTTTTCTGCCTGTACCTGGAAAGTGATGGGTCCATAGCGATTGCCTGGTCACATAATTTTTGCCCTTTTTCTTTTTGCCCTAATTTTTGAAATGTCATTCCCGCCATGTATAATGTAGTAGCGTCTTTCGGATCAAGATTTAAAATCTTTGTAAAATAATCAAGTGCTTCATTGTATTTTTTTGTATCGTAAAAAGCGTGTGCAATGTTATTTAATAACTCTTTGTTATTGGGTTTATGCTCCATCACGATGTTCAAAGTTTTGATTCCATTTTCAGAATCACCGGAATACATTTGTGCAAATCCATAATTTTCATAAAAATCATTTCCTTTAAAATAACCATTCTGAGCAGCTATATCGAAAAATTTCAGGCTGTTTTTAAAATCATTTTGATTATAATAAAGTAAGCCTAATTCATATTGCCACTGGTTTCTGGTTGGATCTAATTCAACTGCCTTTTGATATTGCGAAATGGCACTCTTATTATTTTCCAGTTCAAGGTAGGTACGCCCTAAATTATAGTAGGCTTCTGCATCTTTATCATTTTTAGCAATAGCATCTTTTAAATATTTTTCTGCTTTTCCATAATCTTCCAGGTAATAATAGCTCATGCCAAGAACACGTGAAGTATTCTCACATGCACTACATTTTTGCGCAAAATCTATGGCTTTTTGGAATTGATGATTATCAAATGATAAGGTAGTAAGCTGGCTGATAGCTTCGGGGTTTTGGGGATCCAGTTCATAAGCTTTATCAAAATTTTTCTGGGCGTCAGTTATTTTTCGCATTGACAGATTGGCTTTGCCATTTGCAATATAAGCATCTGTATATTTTGGATTAAAGGCAATCGCTTTGTCAAAATCTTTAGAAGCAACCGCATATAGCCTTGCATCATTTTCTTTAACGCCTTTATTGTAATAAAAAGTTGCGCTGTCCGCATTTTGAGAAAATGAAGCCTGGGAAAATGAACTTGCTATTATAAAAATTATGAAGTTTTTCATTTAAAAAAATATTGCAAAAAAATACACTATTGAAGTACTATAGCACTTAACGCAGGAAGATTGAGGTTTATTTCAACCAAATTATTTTTTTTGTCCACAACATCTGTTCTGATTTCCTGGTTAGAAAATTTGCCGGTTCCCCAATATTTGGCATCATCACTGCAAAAAATTTGTTTCCATTCCGTTTTCCCATTTACCTTTATTTTCCAATCATACCTTTCTACAGGTGTCATATTAAAAACAACCAACAAATCATCGCTTTCCTTTTTTCCTTTTCTCCTATAAGACATCACACATTCATTCCTGTGGTTTAAATCTACCCATTCAAAACCTTTTCTATCAAATTGGTATTCATAAAATGCAGGTTGCGAAGTGAATAAATCATTAAGGTTTTTAAAAAATATTTTAAGTTTTTGATGAGGTTCATACCTGAGTAAATTCCAATCAAGTTCTGTTTGATAATTCCATTCACTCGTTTGCCCAAACTCGTTTCCCATAAAGAGTAATTTTCCTCCTGGATGAGTATACATGTAAGTATATAAAACGCGAAGGTTTGCAAATTTCTGCCATTCGTCTCCAGGCATTTTATAAAGCATTGGTGATTTACCATGTACAATTTCATCATGGCTCAAGGGAAGAATAAAATTTTCATCATAATAATAAGCCATACTAAAAGAGAATTTATTCTGAAAATCTTTACGGTAAAGTGGGTCTACATGAAAATAATCAAGCGTATCATGCATCCATCCCATCATCCATTTCATGCCAAACCCCAGGCCTCCGGTAGTAGTAAGTTCTGTTATACCTGGCCAGTCTGTAGATTCTTCCGCAATCATTTGAACATCGGGGAAATCACGGTACACCATTTCATTAAGGCTTTTAATAAATGCAATTGCTTCAATATTTCCGTTGCCTCCAAATTCATTTTTTTCCCACTCACCTTCTTCCCTTGAGTAATCAAGCCTTAAAATAGAACTTACAGCATCCACGCGCATTCCATCTATATGATACATTTCAAACCAATACCTTGCATTGCTTATTAAAAAAGAGCGCACTTCGCCTCGCGCGTAATTGAAAATATAGGAATTCCAGTCAGGGTGAAAACCTTTACGCATATCTGCATATTCATAGGTATGATTTCCGTCAAACTTGTACAAACCATGTGCATCATTTGGAAAATGAGAAGGAACCCAGTCAAGGATAACACCAATATCTTCTTTATGAAATGCTTCGACAAGGCGCATAAAATCTTCGGGTATGCCAAACCGTGAGGTAGGCGCAAAATAACCGCATCCCTGGTATCCCCAACTTCCGTCAAAGGGGAATTCCATCACGGGCATTAATTCTACGTGCGTAAACCCCATCTCTTTTACATAAGGAACTAAAAGTTTGGCTATTTGATCATAAGAATTAAATGAATCTTCGTCATATGGGTTGGGCTTCATCCAGCTACCTAAATGCACCTCATAAATACTCCATGGTGAATTAAGTGAATTATTTTTTTTGCGTTTATGCATCCATGTTGTATCGTTCCATTCGTACTTGATGTTCTTTGTTTTAGAAGCGGTTAATGGCCGGGTTTCCCAATGGTTTGCAAAAGGGTCGCCTTTGTATAATTTAGCCCCTTCAAACCCAACGATATAATATTTATAATTTTCAAATTCTTTTATATCCGGAATAAAACCTTCCCAAATACCTGAATGGTCAAGGCGCACAAATAATGGATGCGCATCAATATCCCAATTATTAAAATTGCCTACAACACTTATGTAGGTTGCATTAGGCGCCCAAACGGCAAAATAATAACCCTCTTTATTTAATACTTTAAAGGAATGAGAACCAAAAAATTTATAAAGGTTATAATTTGTTCCGTTTTGAAAATTCCGGATCTCCTCTTCATCAAATAGAGAATAATTCCAAACGGGTTTGGTAGAGTCTACGAAATGTTCTTTTTCGTATGGAGTATTTCTTATAGCCATAATGCAATTTACAATTAAAGTATGCCTTTATTTATGGAAAAAAATCATTTTTGATTCTTATTATAAATTATACATTTTTACCCTTAACATAATTTTACCACGGCATTTAACTTTTTACTGATAATTTTTAAACAAATTTGATAATAATTTATACCCAATATCTAATGCAAAGGATTTTATTCTCATTTCTAATTATCTTCTTTTCCCCACAATTTGTTTTTTGTCAAAATGCCGGAATTAAAGGAAAACTTACAGATTCTTCTTCAAACTTTATTCCGGCAAATGCAGTAATTTCTATTTTGCGGCAACAAGATTCTGTGCTGGTGAAGTTTTCAAGAAGTGATAAAAATGGAAATTTTCAAATCAACCAATTAGATTCCGGGAAATACATTGTTATGATATCCTATCCCAAATATGGAGATTATGTTGACAGGTTTGATTTGAAAACTTCTGAAATTTTCGATTTTAAAACGATCTATATAACCCAAAAAGCAAAACTGCTGGCAGCTATTATAATTCGACAATCAGCGGTAAGGATTAAAGGCGATACTACTGAATTTACGGCAGATAGTTTCCAGGTAAAACCCAATGCAACTGTTGAAGACCTCTTAAAAGAATTGCCCGGAATCCAGGTAGATAAAGATGGGAAAATAACTGCACAAGGGCAGCAGGTTCAAAAAATATTGGTTGATGGGGAAGAATTTTTTAGTGACGACCCTACAGTCGCTACAAGGAATTTAAGAGCTGATGCTGTATCGAAAGTGCAAGTGTTTGATAAGAAAAGTGACCAGGCAGAATTTACAGGAATTGATGATGGGCAAACAACCAAAACTTTAAATTTAAAATTAAAGGATAATGCAAAGCATGGCTATTTTGGCAAACTTTCTGCGGGCGCGCTTGATAAATATTATAACGGCCAGGCACTCATAAATTCTTTTAAAGCCAAACGCCAATTAGCTGCTTTTGCAATTACCAGTAGTACAGATGCTACAGGGCTGAACTGGCAGGATTCACGCAGTTATGGTTTTGGAAATGATAATGTTGTGGTTGATGGTGGAGGAATTATGATCTTTTCTAATAATAATGACGACCTGGGAACGCAAAGTTTTTATGGGCAGGGATTGCCTCAAAGTGAAAAAGCAGGTATTCATTTTTCCAATAAATGGGATAATGATAAATATGACGCAGGAGGAAATTACCTATTCAATAAATTGGATGTGCACAGTGCCGGCAATACTTTTACGCAAAATATTTTACTGGATTCAGTTTATTATAACCGTGAAAACCAGGACACCCATTCGGATAAATTGAGGCATGGATTATCAGGGATGGCTGAAATTCAATTGGATTCTTCTTCATCTGTAAAAATTACAGCCAATGGATATGCGGGTTCTACCCAGGAAAGCAGTAATTATACATCGCAGGCTTTGGACGAAAATAACCAACTGGTTAACAGCAGCACCCGCGCCACATCAAGCAAAGGTGATAATACCGGGCTACAGGCATCTGCGATTTACAGAAAAAAATTCAAGAAGAAAGGAAGGACGCTTTCTGTAAATTTTAATGAAACCTATACAGATAATTCCAGCAATGGTTTTTTAAATAATGTTTCCAGTTTCTATAATTCTTCAGGAACAATTTTCGAAAGGGATTCAACCGATCAAAATAAAATAAATGGAACCAATTCGAATGTTGCCGGAGTAAAAGCCACTTATACCGAACCTCTCTCTAAAAAATCTTATTTAGAACTTAATTATTCATTTTATAATAACAACAGTACTCAAAAAATATTGAGCTATAATAAAGATTTGAGTGGCAAATATTCTATGTTGGTAGATTCTTTAAGCAACGATTTTAAATACATTTATAATACCAACAGTGGCGGAATTAATTATCGTTATAATGTGAAGAAATTTAATTTTTCTTTAGGTGGAAATATTGCCAATACATCGTTTCAGCAATCTGACCTGATAAAAGATACCTCCAGGAAATACAGTTATTATAATCTTTTCCCGCAGGCAAATTTTAATTATAAATTCAATCCATACAGCGGGCTCAGGTTTAATTATAATGGAAGCACTCAGCAGCCAACTATTGACCAATTACAGCCATTAAAAAATAATAATGACCCGTTAAATGTTGTGATTGGAAACCCTAACCTAAGGCAGGAATTTCAAAATTCATTTAATTTAAGTTTCAATAATTATAAAGTTTTTTCTGAACGTTCCATTTACGTTGGCAGCTATTTTAATTTTACCAACCATGCTATCAGCAGTGGTTACACGATTGATAAATTAGGAAAAAGAACAACCCAATACCTTAATGTAGATGGAAATTATTCCGGAAACTTTTATATGGGTTATAATATAAAAATTCCTAAAACAAAATTGAATGTAGGCTTTACCCCCGAGGGAAACATTTCGAAAAATACCAATTTTGTAAACGGCCTTAAAAACATTACAACAAGTACCAGTTTGTCTTCCAGGTTTGGAATAAGGACGTATGTAAAAGATAAATACCAGTTTAGTATTGATGTAACACCTGCTTATAATATTTCTAAATCAACCATTAGTTCAGTTGCAGGTACCAATTACTGGACATATGATTATTCTGTAGATGGAAATTACACCTTACCCTGGAAATTAGAAATCGGTTCTGATGTTGATTATAATGTAAGGCAAAAATTAAATTCATTTGATGTAAACACGAATGTTTTTTTATGGAATGCTTATATGGAAAAGAAATTTCTTAAGAATGATGCGCTGACATTACGGTTTAGCATGCACGATATTTTAAATCAAAATAAAGGCTACGACAGAACGGTTCAGCCTTATGCAATTGTGGATAAGCATTACCTCACTTTTCAGCGGTATGGCCTGATTACTTTAACCTGGAATTTTAAAAATAAAGGAGGCGCAGGTGCCCCAAAATCATTCTTTTAAATAATAAAGAAAAATGAAAAAACTGATTATAATATTTTCCATTTTATTTTTTTCAAAATCATTATATGCCCAGGCTGTTTTTATTTCAAAAGGTAAAATTGAATTTGAAAAACGTACTAATGTTTGGGTTCAATTAGAAGGAAGTTTTGCGGATGAATTAAAAAAATCTATTCCGGAATATAAAACCAGTTATTTTGATTATGTATTCGATGGCAATAAAGCTATTTACAAACCAGGGCGTGAATCAAATGACAAACAGAGCCCTTTCTTTTCCATGCCAGCCAATGATAATATAGTTTACAGCGATTTTAAAACTGATAAATACATTGCTGAAAAACATGTTTTTGAAAAAACGTTTCTGATAGAAGACAGCCTGAGAAATGCAAAATGGAAAATCAAAAATGACTTCCGCGAAATTGCAGGGTTTAATTGCAGAAGGGCTACGACGATTATAATGGATTCTGTTTTTGTGGTAGCATTTTATACAGATGAGATCACGGTTCCGGGTGGCCCCGAAAGTTTCAACGGCTTGCCTGGAACAATTCTAGGTTTGGTAATTAATCGCTTGCATACCACATGGTATGCTACAAAGGTAGATGCCAATTCTGTAGATGAAAAAGAAATAACACCGCCTGAACCTTTCAGGGGGAATAAAATTAGCGAAGAAAAATTAAAAGAAGAATTGAAAAAATTAATGTCAGATTGGGGGAAATATGGCGAAAGGAATATGTGGAATATTATGATTTAAAAAGCCTTAACCAGTAAACGAACAAATAGGTAAAATTCTTATTTGCCCAATTCCCAAACACCGCTTCCCATAGGCACCGAAGAGAAATCTTTAAGAGGTGATTTCCTATTCCGATAAACCTCAAAAATTATCTCTTGCTGATACGTTTATACTTTGGAGGTATAATTGCAGAATTGAAACGTACCAATTTGTCCCAATCTATTGAACCGTTTTCCAAACAAAAAGTATCAGCAAATTCTTTAGTAAATTTATTTATCATTTGAGAATAAGATTGGATAAAATCATCGTTGCGTTCTTTTGCCTGATGTCCTAATGGTTCAATTATTTTGGTATATAATTCAGGATCTCCAGAAATAAATTCCCAAAATTTCTGGCCACAATATTTAAAATAATCTCCTTTATCTGGTTTGCTAGTTCTACCATAACAACAACCATTAATTGCAACAATATTAAGTCGAAAGTTACTCGTGCGAAGTGTTCTTTTTGCAGTTTTAAAATCAGAAATCAGTTTTTTGAGTTGGGAACCATTTGCCCAACTTGGACCAGATTTTATTGCAACTATGTGCCTTATATTATCTTTGTCAAACTCTAAATCAATTCCCGAAATGCCTGATTTCCAACCACCGTAATTTTTTTCATTTATGAAAATTGCAAGCCCTTCAAGCCAATCTCCAAAAATTGTTTCTTCCTGAGAAGATATAAATGCATCTGTCACGCTTTTAATAATATCCTGAGCTGTGAGAATATATTTTGCTTTAAAAAGATAAGGATTTTTCTTTCCAAGGACGGAACTTAACTTCATAGCTCCAATACGATCTATTCTCTTTTGATGAAAATTCCCAATGTTTTCTTCAACGTACTGTTTGATGCTTTTTTGATTTACTTGTTTCATATTTTGCTTCTGGTTCTAATAAATAAAATTCAATGGGCTCAATTTGCTCTTTTACCATTTCATAATATTCTGGAACAATATCAATTCCAATTGAATGGCGTCTCATTCTATTTGCAACAAAAATAGTTGTTCCTGAACCCATGAAGGGATCAAGTACCGTATCTTTTTCTTTTGTAAATAATCTTAAAAACCATTCAGGAAGTTCTACGGGGAAAGTAGCGCTATGATTTTTATTGTTACATTCTGTGGCTAAATGCAAAACATTAGTTGGAAATGCCTTATCTCTTGTTACCCAATTAGAGATATTTTTACCAAAGCCACTTCCAACTTTCGAATTATCACGAATTTTATCTGTTCTGCTAAGATTCTTAAGCCTTGATTTTGCCCACTCTCCCATGGGAACCATTACTTCTTCCTGATACATGAGAAATTTCTTGTCTTTATTAAATTGCAGTAGCCTTTCCCATGCATCACGAAAACGATTTGGCCATTTACCAGGATAACAATTTTTTTTATGCCAGATAAATTCTTCTGTCCATAGCCAACCTTGTTTTCTCATTTCAAGAATTAATTCCATAACATAAGTGCTACGTTCACCTTCCACAACTTTTTCCTTTATATTAAGAATAAAAGTTCCAGTCGGTTTTAAAACACGAAGTAATTCTTTTGATATTGGAAGAAACCATTCAACATATTTCTCAGGATGAATTCCACCATAAGTCCCTTTTCGCTGGTCGGCGTAGGGTGGAGAAGTTATAATTAAATCAACAGAATTATTCTTTAATTTTTTAAGTATTTTTTTACTGTCTCCAAGAAATAAATCCGTTTTAATTTCCATAGTTTACTCGTTTATACAAATATATATGGTTTAGAGTAGATGCCAAAAAGTTTAGTATTTTTAATTTGGGAATATTACATAATCTATAATGATAAACAATATTAAATCCCCCTGATTTAAAAATAAAAGTTTATTTCTCCAATTCCCAAAAACCGCTTTCCATCAGCATCAGAGAAATATTTCAATTGAAATAATATTTTTATTTTGATATTTCTGTTTTAATAAAATCAATAATGAAGGTTTTGCAAGAACCGGTTTCTTAATTATTATTATTCTGCAATCAATTCCATTGGAATTACATCATCAATTTTTTCATCTTTATCCACTACCATAAAATTCATAATTCCTCCTATGGCCATGCAAATGCCTCCGATTACCAACGCATAAATTGCCTGTTCATGAAATAAATCTTTTATAATAAATCCCATGACAACGGATGCGATCAGTTGTGGGATTACAATAAAAAAATTAAATACGCCCATATAAAATCCCATTTTCGCGGGAGGAAGTGCGCCTGCAAGAATTGAATAAGGCATCGTTAAAGTAGAAGCCCATCCAATTCCTACGGCAATCATGGGAATTAAAAGCATCGAATGCGATTTAATAAATACCAGTGAAACCAATCCAATACCTCCAATAACCAGGCAAAGCATGTGTGTATATTTTCTTTGAATTTTTTTCGCAAGCATTGGCAAAAGAAATGCGCAAATGACCGACACTCCGCTGTAAACAGTAAACATTACTCCAACCCAATCTCCCGCATCCTGGTAAGCTTTTGAAGTGGTATCTATCGTTCCATAAGCGTTTTGAGCAATTGCCGGAGTGGTGTAAATCCACATACAGTAAAACCCAACCCATGTAAAAAATTGAACAATTGCCAACTGAGCCATCGTCTTTGGCATAGAAAAAATCCCTTTGGTAATTTCTTTTACTGCTACCCCCAAACCTTTTGATTGTGCTTTTTCTTTTTTCCATTCCTCAATATTTTCAGGGGGAAGCTCATCAGAAGTGATGACAGTCCACAATACAGAAAGAAAGAAAACCAACGCTCCGATGTAAAAAGAATATTTTACAGAATCACCGATTTGCCCTTCAGGCGCTATGTTGCTTACATGAAAAACATTCGTAAAAATATAAGGAAGCAAGGAAGCGATCACAGCGCCAAGCCCGATAAAAAAAGTTTGCGTAGCGAAGCCTGTTGTTCTTTGTGCTGAGGTTAATTTATCGCCCACAAAAGCACGAAATGGTTCCATAGAAATATTAATAGAAGCATCCAGCACCCAAAGCAAAACAGCCGCCATCCAAAGCATCGTGGATTGAGGCATTAAAAAAAGGGCGATGGAAGCCAGCACAGCCCCTACAAAAAAAAAGGGCCTTCTTCTCCCCCATTTTCGGTGCCATGTCCTGTCGCTCATATAACCGATAATTGGCTGCACCAGCAAACCTGTTAATGGAGCGGCTATCCACAGAAACCCTATTTTATCAATATCGGCCCCGAGTGTTTGAAAGATTCGGGAAACGTTGGCATTCTGTAAAGCGAAGCCAAACTGGATTCCGAAAAATCCAAAACTCATGTTGATGATTTGTCTGAAAGAAAGCCTGTGTTTTGGAACAGGATGTGATGATGGCATAGCAATGCGTTTAGTAAAAGTGAATAGTAAAAGAACAAATAAGGCGAATTTCTATTTTTAAATAAATTTGCGGGCTTTTTTTAAAAACAATAATGTTGGGATACCAATTACATTTACCAAAAGCCCAACAGGTATAAAAAATACAACTCCTGTCATACATTGGATGCCATTTTCACTCATTCCTTCAATTGATAGTAAGATAGCAAAATATGAAAATAAAATGCCTATGCTCATTAATAAAACCGCCAGCACACTTTTTGTAAAGATTGAAAGATGATTTAATTTCTCTGTATATTTTAGCAAAATAAATAAACACGCTATTGGCAAAAATATTAAGGCCATTGGCAGTATCAGTATTTTCATTTATAAAGCAATTTAATACAGGCTCTCACAACAAATTCCTTTCTCTATTTTTAATTCAGTAAAAGAAAATCCTACCGTTCTTGTATTGATAAAATCGTTATTCAATTACATATCCATCAGGTATTACCGAGTCTTTTTTTATCACCACAATGCCGTCTTTTACGGTATACAATACATGGTCTGTATTTTCAAGATGCTCGCCGCCATTGATTCTTACGTTATTTCCAATTCTTGCATTTTTATCTATGATTGCATTGTGGATATAACAATTATCGCCGACTCCGAGTTTCGGGCGCCCATGTTCTTCATCAAAACCCATGTCTTCAATGGTTTCATAATAATCGCTTCCCATAATATAGCAACGTGAAATTTTTGTACCATATCCTATTCTTGTCCTGATTCCGACCACACAATTTTCCATTCGCTCTGCATGAATTATACAACCATCGGCTGCTATAGTATTTGTCATGGAAGTACCACTGAATTTTGATGGCGGCAACATCCTTGGGCGTGTGTAAACCCTTTGTTCATTATGAAATAAATTGAAAAGGGGAAGCTCGTCTGTCAAAGCAAGATTGGCTTCAAAGAAAGAACTGATGTTTCCAATATCTGTCCAATAACCACTGTATTGGTAACTATTGACATTATGGTCTTTAATTGCAAATGGAATTATTTCTTTACCGAAATCTTTCGCGTCTTTCTTTTGATTTTCCAGAAGGTCAATTAAGACCTCTTTTTTGAAAAGGTAAATCCCCATGGAAGCCAGGTATTTTCTACCCTGGTTTTGCATTTCCTCGCCAGTTTCACTTACCCAATCAGGTAAAAGATCTAATGCAGGCTTTTCAATAAAAGAAGTGATTTTGTTTTCTTCATTTGCTTTTAATATCCCAAATTCAGTTGCTTCTTTTTCCGTTACCGGGATGGTTGCTATGGTAATATCAGAACCATCTTTGGCATGAGTGCGAAACATGTTTCCAAAATCCATTTGGTACAATTGGTCGCCGGATAAAATCAATACATGGTCACATTCTTTTGTCACCAGGTATTTTAAAGATTGCCTGACTGCGTCTGCTGTCCCCTGGAACCATTCAGAACTTTCGGGCGTTTGTTCGGCGGCTAAAATATCTACAAAACCACTGCTAAAATTGCTGAATTGATAAGTGTTTTTTATATGCTTATTTAAAGAGGCAGAGTTATATTGAGTGAGTACAAAAATCCGGTTGATGTTGGAGTTAATACAGTTAGAAATTGGAATATCTACCAAACGGTATTTACCGGCGATAGGCACTGCAGGCTTGCTTCTGCTGCGGGTTAAGGGATATAAACGGGAGCCGGCGCCGCCGCCAAGAATTACTGCAATTACTGATTTACTGATCCACATGTTTGCCTGCATTTTGAAATTGATTTAAATTGTTTATGAATTATATTTTGTGATTTCTTCCTTCATCTTTAAGCCTTCCGCTTCCAAAATAGAAATCTTCATTATAAGTTTGTTTACTATAAAATTTTTAACCTCAATGAACTATGAACTAAGAATTATACAAGTTAATATAAATTTGTGCGCTTTTTCCCCAACTATGGTCAATTTCCATAATTTGCCTGGTAATCTGATCCATTTTATTTTGATCGCTGTATAATTCAATTGCGCGATAAATTGAATTACAAATATCGCCAACCGTAGCAGTATCAAAACAAATTCCAAAACCTCCTTCCTCTCCAAAATCTTTTACCGTATCCCGCAAACCACCAGTGCGCCTAACTATCGGTATGGTTCCATATCGCAAAGCATACATTTGGTTCAGCCCACAAGGCTCTACCCTGCTCGGCATCAATAAAAAATCTGCACCCGCATACATGCGGTGGCTCAGTTGTTCATTGTAACCAATCTGCGTATTATAATAACCAAAAAAATGATTGTGCATAGAACTCAACTGGTATTCAATATTGGGTTCGCCGCTTCCTAATATCAAAAAGTTCATTTTACCTTCCATATAATGAATAGAGTCTGCAATTACCTGAGGCAGCAGGTCTGCAGCTTTTTCTCCGACTAGCCGCCCGATGAAAACAATTAAAGGTTTTGTTTCATCTAGATTAAAACGAATACACAATTCTTTTTTATTTTCTTTTTTTCCTTCTTTAAAATTATCTATACCAAATTTTGATTCTAAATAATGATCCATTTCAGGGTTCCATACATCGGTATCTATTCCATTTAAAATTCCAAAACATTTTCCTCTCTCGTACTCAAATAGACTTTCGAGCCCGTTTGCATTGTATCTTAATTCTTCAAGATAGCCGTGGCTAACTGTATTCACTTTAGACGCGCATTTAATTCCACAAGCAAGGGAATTCATTGTTTTACCCCATTCTAATAATCCCCATTTATATTTATCCCATTCAGGGAGGTACCATGATTTACCCCATTCCATCCAGCCCTGGTATTGCGCATTGTGAATCGTAAGAATCGTTTTTATAGAAGCAAGATGATTGTAAGCAAAACAATTTTGCATCATGAAAGGAATCAGCGCCGCCTGGTGGTCATGCACATGTACAATATCGGGATGGTGTTTCCAGTTGCTGATCCAATCAACAACAGCAATTTGGAAAGCAACAAACCTTTCAATGTCATCAGTGTAGCCATAAATTTTATCGCGGTCGAGCAAATTATTAATGTCTACCAAATAAAGGTCAAAACCCAGAACGTTGTTGGCTTCTTTTATTATTGTATAGTCAAACCAATAATGCCCCATACCAAAATCGCCTTTATGAACAACTTCAAAAGAATGGGAATACAAAAATTTTGTTTTGTACATCGGCATCACCACTTTGGCAATATGCCCTAGCTGATTTTGATATTTTGGCAGCGCGCCAACTACATCACCCAGCCCACCTGCTTTTGCAACAGGGTAACATTCTGCACTTACATGTAAAATTTCCATAAAAAATAATTAGCGGTTCAAATTAAGCATGATTTTTCTTATTAAAAAATTATAATAAAAATCGCTGTTTTGTAAAAATTCTCTATTTTCATCCTTAATTTACAATCTAACTTCTTTTACATTTCTAAAACTAAAATCTCAATGGCTACTCCTTCAATGAATTTATCAAAACCTGTAAAGTCGGCAACGGGAAAATTGCAACCAACCAATTACGGGGCATTAAGTACGCTCGTTATTGTGTTTTTTTTCTGGGGTTTTATAGCAGCCGGCAACAGTGTTTTTATTCCATTTTGTAAACATTTTTTTCATCTTGACCAATTTCAAAGCCAGCTAATTGATTTTGCATTTTACCTCGCCTATTATATCGGCGCGCTTGCACTTTTTGCTTATGGTTCGTTTGGAGGCAAGGACCTTGTTGCAAAATGGGGTTATAAAAAAAGTATTGTTTATGGATTATTATTTTCTGCGTTAGGAGCAGTGGCAATGATAATAGCAGTAAATGCAAATGCTTTTGTTGGAATGCTGGCCGGATTATTTATTGTGGGGCTTGGATTTTCCTTACAACAAACCGCGGCACAACCTTTTGCCATTGAGCTGGGAGACCCTTCTACCGGTAACAGCCGTGTAAACCTTGGAGGGGGTGTGAATTCTTTTGGAACTATGATTGGCCCTTTAGTGGTGGCTTTCGCCTTGTTTGGAACTACAGCAGCGTTAACTGATAAACAGATCGCAGGCCTAAGCCTGAGTAAAGTAATTATTTTATATAGTTGTGTTGGCGCACTCTTTATTGCAGCAGCCGCGCTGTTTCAATTTTCCAAAAAAGTTCCTCATGGAATTTCAACTGAAAAAACAGAAAAAGCCAATAAGGCTTTATATTCATTATTGATTATGACCGGACTTTTGATTATTATGTTTGCACCGGTTTTTAGTAGTTATAAAGTTGACCTCACCAATGCACCAGATGCTGATAGGATTGCTATGGAAACGTACCGTGTAAAATGGTTGTTTGGCGCTTTGGCAGTAGTGATTGTGACCTTATTAATATCTTATATAAGTGCCCAAAAAAGGCCGGACGGTTGGGGCGCGATGAAATATCCTCAACTGGTTCTGGGAATGCTTGCTTTGTTTTTATATGTTGGAACAGAAGTTACAATTGTAAGTAATATCAGTGATTTGTTGAGCAAGCCTGAATTTGGAAGTATTCCATCTTCGCAGGCGGCACTTTATATTTCTATGTATTGGGGAAGTTTGATGATTGGCCGTTGGGTGGCTTCTATTTCGGCCTTTGATTTTAAGCCTTCTACCAAGCAGCAACTCACCTTTATTGTTCCGCTGATTGCTTTTATTATTGTTTTACTCGTTAATGCGGCTTCCGGCTATGCAGTGCACATTATGTACTATTATATTATTTGTGTGGCCATTCAGATTGGCGCTTTTTATGTAAGCAAAGACAAACCTGCACGAATGCTTCTGATTTTCGGCCTTCTCGGTGTAATAGCAATGGCTATTGGGTTGGCAACTACAGGAAAAATTGCGATTTATGCATTTATCAGCGGCGGTTTATTTTGTTCTATCATGTGGCCAGCCATTTTTACGTTGTCTGTAGCGGGTTTAGGAAAATATACTACTCAAGGCTCTGCGTTTTTAATTATGATGATCCTCGGCGGTGGCGTTATCCCTCCTATCCAGGGAAAGTTGGCAGATTTTCTGGAAACAAGAAGCACGGTGGTAGGTTCCGGCATTCATGAATCTTACTGGATTCCTCTTCTTTGTTATGCTTATATAACTTTCTTTGCAGTTTTTGTAAAAGGAGTTTTAAAACGCCAGGGAATAGATTACGAAAATCCGGTAGTGGAAGAATTAGAATCTTCTTCTCCCGAAGGCGCTCATGAATTAAAGCCTTCCTGAAAATAAAAAATAGGACTATTTGTTTGTTTACTGTGTTGATACGAGAGAAAAAAATATTATGTAGAATTATGAGAGTAAGGATTAGAACAATAAAATCATTATTTCTTTTTCAGGCCGTTTTTTTCTTAATACCCTTTTGTTCAAATGCCCAATCGCAAAATAATAAATTGCCCGGTTGGGCATTTGGCGGTTTTGTGAGGCCTGCTAATAGTAACCCAATCATTTCACCGGACAATACTTCTGTTTTTTTAGATCCGATGAGTGGAAAAAAGATAGAATGGGAATCAGATAATACTTTTAATCCCGCCGCTATTATTAAAGATGGAAAAGTAATTGTGCTTTACCGCGCCGAAGACCATTCAGGAATGGGAATCGGAAACCATACTTCAAGAATCGGTTTTGCAGAAAGCAGTGACGGTTTACATTTCAAAAGAAAAACAGAACCGGTTTTATATCCTGCCAACGATTCTCAAAAACAATTTGAATGGCCGGGCGGTTGTGAAGACCCGCGTGTTGCAGTTACTGAAAACGGAATGTATGTTTTGTTTTATACTCAGTGGAATCAAAAAATACCACGGCTCGGCGTGGCTACATCAAAAGATTTAATTCATTGGAAAAAACATGGGCCAATATTTGAAAAAGCATATCACGGCAAGTATTTTAATATGGCCACCAAGTCCGCTTCTATCCTTACTAAAATGAAAGGAGACAAACAGGTGATTGCGAAAATAAATGGAACCTATTGGATGTATTGGGGCGAACATCATGTATATGCAGCTATTTCTTCTAATTTGGTTGATTGGCAACCCGTGGAAAATAAAAATGGAAACTTAAAAGAATTGATATCCCCGCGAAAAGGTTTTTTTGACAGCGATCTTACTGAATGCGGGCCTCCGGCGCTGGTAACTAAAAAAGGAATTTTACTTTTATACAACGGAAAAAATAATCCGGGGGAAGAAGGCGATAAGCGCTACAATCCTGATTCCTATTGTGCCGGACAGGTTTTGTTTGATTTAAAAGATCCGTCAAAACCTATTGCACGCCTCGACGTTCCTTTTCTTCGGCCAATGAAACCTTTTGAAAAAAGCGGGCAATATATTAATGGAACGGTTTTCATTGAAGGAATGGTTTTCTTTAAAAAGAAATGGTTTTTATATTATGGCTGCGCCGATTCAAAAGTGGGTGTTGCAGTTTATGATCCGGAGAAAAATGCTTTTGGTGACCCGGTAATTTTGAATGGAGCAAATCAATCAGAATAAAATTATTTTTATTGTACTATAAAAAACCAACGTCTTAGCCGGTGGTAATATTCTGTGGGCTTTTCCTGAATTTTTTACCACAAAGGCACAAAGGTCACGAAGGATTTTTTCTGCAAAAAAATAAAAAAAACGAAGTTTTTCCCTGTCTGCCGCCAGGCAGGTTTGTGCTCTTTGTATCTTCGTGGTAAAATTCTTTTTGATTTTTTAGATTAGAATAATTTTAACGAAAGAAGTTTAGAAAATATTTATTTCCCTGTGTATGAAAGAGTGCTTTGCCCAATTCTTCCAAGCCACCTTGTAAGATGATGCTTGTTGAGTTTTATTTTGAAAAATAAAAGAATTATATCTTATCCTTATCATAAAAACCTTTTAAATAAAAAAGAAAAAGTATTTTTATCTTTTTTTATACCTACAACGATGACATTTTATTAAGCAACTTTTTAACCACTTCTCTTGAAACAAAAAATAAAAAATATGGAATCCCTGGTAGAATATGCATTAGGAATTGATATTGGTGGCACCAACACCAAATTTGGAATCGTAAATCACAGGGGCGATATTTCAAACGTTGGTGAAATTTCTACCACCAATCATGATGAAGTCAATTTATTTATTGATGAATTATACGATGCAATCATGCCGGCCATCAAGTCTATCGGTGGAATTGATTTAATAAAAGGAATCGGGTTAGGCGCGCCCAACGGCAATTATTATAGCGGCACGATTGAATATGCGCCAAACCTGCCATGGCGGGGAATTATTCCGATCGCCAAAATGATAACCAATAAATTCAACAAACCCTGCACACTCACCAACGATGCCAATGCAGCAGCCATCGGCGAATTGATGTATGGAGCGGCGCGTGGAATGAGGGATTTTATTATGATTACTTTGGGCACCGGCGTGGGAAGTGGCATCGTAGCCAATGGCCAGCTTATTTATGGCCACGATGGATTTGCTGGCGAGCTTGGCCACACTATTATTCGCCCTAATGGGCGCCTGCATTGGGGTACAGGAATGAAAGGAAGCCTTGAAACTTATACATCCGCCACAGGAATTTCAATAACCGCTAAAGAAATTTTAGACGAAAGGGTAAATGAAAATAGTTTGTTGCGCGATATCCCACATGAAAAGATTACTTCTAAAAAAGTATGTGAAGCTGCGCTAAAAGGCGATCCGATTGCCAATGAAGTTTTCCAGATTACCGGTCAAATATTGGGCGAGGCACTGGCAAATTTTGTAATGTTTTCTTCCCCGGAAGCGATCATTCTATTTGGCGGCGTAATCAAAGCAGGCAAACTTTTGTTAGACCCAACAAGAGCAAGCATGGAAAAAAACCTATTGCCTATTTTTCAGAATAAGGTAAAATTATTATTCAGCGAATTAAAAGAATCTGATGCCGCGATACTTGGCGCCAGCGCCCTGGTGTGGGAAATAAAACCAGAGGCATTGATTGCGGCGCAATAAAATATTTCGTTCCTTCTTTGTGAAGCAAATCGTCTGATTATGTAGAAAGCCATTTAATAAATTGTTGGTTTATCTACAAAATGTACTCCATATAAATAATTTATCATTAATTTTTTCAAACTCATAATTATTTGTCTTTATTTGAAAATTTTAAGGTTTGCCTCGCCCAATAAATCTTTGTTTTCCAAGTAAAAAGTTTACTGCTTTACCTACGTTTCTTTCTATACTTTCCTCTGTTTTTAAAAAGGATAAATATCTAAGAATTTCTAATTGAAGTGAAGGCCGTAAATTATCGAATATTTTTTTTGCACTTTTATTTTCTTTTAATGCTTTGATGAATTTAGGATGTGCCTGAATAGTTCTTTCTTCCGGGTCGAAACGTATATCAAAAACTGCTTTGTCGCCAACTTCTTTTTTCGCAGATTGCCGCATTGGTGTATTTAAATATAACCGCCAATGCCCACTATATTTTATTAGCGTTTGAGTAAATTCGTGTCCGTCAATTTCTATTTTTACGGGAATTTTTCCTTTGTCTTTCCCTGCCTGAATAAAAATAGATTGTAAAACATTTTCAGGTAAATAAACAAAAGGATTTATTCCAATTATTTCAATTTTTGCTGAAAATATGCCTGTCTTAATCTTGTCCGCTTTCATTGTTTGTACTTAGTTTAGTGTCTTCTTCTCACCAGCGTCCCACGCAGAGAACGTTACGTTAATATGAAAATAAAAATACCAAATAAAAGTTGGTTTACTGTGCCATTTAATTAACTGGCCGTCCCGTGCCGGAGACGTTCATTAGAAAAAAGGAAATAAAACCAAAGGCATTGATTGTGGCGTAACAAAAGATTTTGGAAAAGAAATTTGGAAATTATCAGCCGATTTATACCAAAGCCGAAGGTAAATACAAAAAGCTGTTATTTGCCTGCCTGTCCGGTAGGTAGGTTTGTTTACTGGAATAGCGATATAACACTTATCCATAAACGCAAAATTCTTTCAACTTTGGACGATACAGAGGAAACATTAGCATCGGCTAAAAAATGAATTAGGGGGATAACCTTTTTTTAAAATTGTAAAGTCATTTTTTTAATCATAATTAGTAACAAACAGTCACAGGCCGGGAGGCCTGCGGCTGTTTGAAAAATAAAAAAGAGGCTACCTTTTTCGGATAGCCTCTTTGCAATACTTCTTAATTAAACTTTAATAAGAATCACCAATTTTAATAATCAATCTAATTTCTTTGATGTCTGTTTCTGACATGAAATGCTGACCTGTAATATTTGTCCGCCTCCAACTGTCGGAGGGCCAAAGCCCCAATTGGAAATGTACAATTTTTCATCAGGCCCCATTACCATTGCTGTGGGAAAGTTAAGCCCTGATACCAAAGTTGTTTTTACACCTGATGGGTCAATGCGTACGACATCACCGGTGCCGGGAGTCGGAAATGGATTATTGGTAGTGCCTTCGAGTACATACATTCCTCCTTCCTTATCAAAGGCAATACTTTGTGCCATGCTGAAGCCTGATGCAACGGTACTAATTTTTCCGCTAAGCGTAATTTTATAAACATTAGAATTAGAAGGAATCGGGAATGTACTCAGGTTTACCATATAGAAACTGCCATCATGAAATATAATTGACGTAGGAACAATATGGCCCTGTGTTGCAGAAATATCTATAAGCCGTGAAACATGGCCCATTTGATCGATTTTATCTATCTCGCCATGATTGGGTTCCACTGCGTATAACTCATTTCCCACAGCCTGCATACTATACCATGTTCCATCCGGTTCAAAATCTCCGGCATTGGGATTGGCAACAGGATGCCCTTGTAAAAATGAACTTAAATCCGCAACCATCTGCCACTTTTTGTTCGGAAGGGCTTTAATCACCCCATTAGGGATTGACGGAACACCGTGAGAGCAACCGGCGCCTGCAAGCACGCCATAAAGGGTGTTGCCGATAAAGGCTACGTCCCCCACGCCCATTATATCTCCCTGGGCATCCATAGAAGAGGGCAAATTATCTACAACAGTTATAGGCGCGCCATTCACAATTTTCGAAATCCGCGACCCGTTTATGCTTCCGGAATAAGGCCCCACGGGAGGAGGAACCTGCATACAGGAACTACTATTAGTCGTGTTGGCACCACCAGTGCCGGCTTCGGCAACATACAAATTTCCATCGGGGCCAAATTTTAATCCACGCGGAAGATTAAGGCCGGAAGCATACACAGAAGTTGTTGCCACCAAATCGTTCGGGCTACAGTCGCAAAGACACCCGGGAGGAAGATTTTTTTTGCAGGAGGAAAGAATTATTGCGCCTGCAAATACGGTAACAAAAAGAAGACGTAGTTGTTTTGCTTTCATAAAAAAAAATTTAAAAGTTATTACAAAAAATACCAGCACAATCTTAACTCAATATATTCCCCGCTAAAATAAAAATCTCTATACACCGGAATTGTCCAACACACAACCGATAGGAAAAACGAAATGTTTTTATCAGGTAATCCTGCAGTTCGTTGGCAAAAAGCATCTTTTGGTTGAATAGTTGGTTTTTTATAAACCCAGGTTTTATAAAACAGTAACTTGCTTTGATTTAAAATGAAAACGGAATTTTTTAAGCAAATTATTTTTAAACGCAGGTATCGGTGGCTTAGGCATTTGCTGCTGCTGGCATTTTATTTTGTTTTAATCGTATGGCTTGACAGCAACGGGCGCGGCGGTAGCAAGCGGCCCGCTATTGACCTTTACCTGTTTTTCATGCCCATAGTTCTGTTGTATGCCTATACTATTGCCTATTGGCTCATCCCTTCTTTTCTCTTAAAAAGAAAATATTTTTCCTTTTTCCTCTTGTATTGCTGCGCGACTTCTGTAAGCCTCCTTTTGATTTTTCTGGATAGCACTTATTTATACAAACCGCTACACGGCAGTCCGGTGCCACATTACAGTTTGGTAGAAATATACAGGCAGGTATTTTCTTTAGATAATTTTTTGGAAATGCATATTTTTACCATGCTGTTTGTTTTCCTGAAGTTGTTCAAGTATTGGTACCTGGAGCACCAGGAAAAACTACAGGTTGAAAAAGAAAAATTGAATGCAGAGCTCCAATTGCTGAAAGCGCAACTCCATCCGCATTTTTTATTCAATACTTTGAACAACCTGTATTCGCTGGTTTATGAAAAATCGGATAAAGCGCCGAAAATGCTGATGCGTTTATCAGGCTTGTTAAGCTATGTACTGTATGAATGTAAAGCCAACGAAGTTTTGTTGTCAAAAGAAATCAGTATTATTAAAGATTATGTTGCGCTTGAAAAAGAAAGATACGGTGAGCGGCTGGACGTTTCATTTAATTTTTCAGGCGATATTGAAGATAAAATGATTGTGCCAATGCTGTTTCAACCGTTTATTGAAAATGCATTTAAGCATGGTACATCCCAACAATTAGGAAAAGTCTGGATGAGCATTGATTTGTCTGTGAAAAAAAATCAATTGTATTTTAAGATTATCAACAGTTGCGATAATAATCCTGTTGCAGTTCCGGAAAAGCATGGTGTTGGGATAGAAAATGTAAAAAAAAGATTGGGGCTGCTTTATCCGGGAAATTTTAAATTGCAAAACGGGGTTGAAGATGATGTTTACATCGTATCGCTATCGCTTGAACTGAAAGAATCTGTGATAAAAAAGTCATCGGAATCAAATATTCCTGTATTAAAAACTGTCTAATGAATATCCGGTGTTTAATAGTGGATGATGAGCCGCTTGCTGTACGATTGATCAGCTCATACATTCAACAAGTTCCCGGTCTTGAAATTACCGGTGCGTGCAATAATGCAATTGACGCATTTACGGTTTTAAGAGAGCAAAAAGTTGATTTGCTGTTCCTGGATATAAAAATGCCAAAACTACTCGGAACAGATTTTTTACGCAGTGTTTCAAACCCGCCAAAAGTAATTTTTATTACCGCTTATCGCGATTATGCTTTGGATGGTTATGAACTCGATATTGTCGATTATTTGCTGAAGCCGGTTTCGTTTACACGTTTTATGAAAGCCGTTTCAAAAGCAACCAGGCTTATTTCTCTTGATAATAATTTCTCATCAATAAATACAGAATATAATAATAACAGCGATTCCTTTTTGTACTTTAAGATTGATAAGGAAAGGCAGAAAGTGTTACTCGTTGAAATTCTTTTTATTGAAAGCAGCAAAGAATATGTGAAACTGCATCTTGAAGGCGGAAAATCTCTTTTGGTAAAACAGGGCATTAGCTCGCTGGAGAAACTCCTTTCGCCACATCGTTTTCTTCGCGTCCATCGTTCTTACATTGTTACCATCGAAAAAATTTCTTCTTATAGCCCAACCTATATTACTATTGGCAATAATAAAATTCCGATTGGAAGATTATATAAAAATGAAGTGCTTGAAGTTCTGAAACATTGAGTTGCTTGAAAACTTAACCAATGTAGGCGTTCCATTTTCTTCAGAATGTCAACTGTGAAAAATGGACCGGAAAGTTTTGCTTCATTACGCTAATCTATGAAAATAAAAAAAAACGCCTGCCCCGCCATGGTTCGTGTCTCAGGAATCACAATTATATTTCTTACTTAATTGCTAACTGTTCAGAAAAGAATATATTCCATTTATTCTGCACTTCACGATTATTAGCATGGTTTGTTTCCTCATCATATCTTGTATCCATTTCACTATATTTTTTAGAAGCTTCATCTACTATACTTTGAAGTAGTTTTTTAATATTTCTTTTCGTGAACGATGCCTTTTCCACTTTTTCTATAATTTCATTCATTGTTAATATACCAATATCAAAGTGCCCTTGCTCATGAATAAGAAGTTCATCATATATTTCATCCGGTTTTGCCCAGGACTTTTGGGAATCTAATTCTATAGAAATTTCAAATCCTTTAACAATGGCTGAATCTCCAACAAATTCTATACTGCTAATTTTAGTTTTGAATTTATATGCCGTATATGCTGCAAAAGAGGATTGATTATCTATTTTTCCGGTAAAGTCATTCCAGGACAATTTCCCATCAGATTCTTGCCCATTGACAATAATTTTTTGAGCTTTAATGTTAATTGATAATATAAAGGTTAGGCTAAATAAAATTAGGCCCTTTTTCATTTTAGTAGTTTTAGTATTTCCACGGCATGGCTCGTGAGCATTTATTATTTTGTCGCTGCATTACCCATTAGCGTCATTCCTTCTTCAATTGCTTTTACTACTGAATTGCTTTTTTCTGTCAAATCGTGCCTATCTGCAATCCAGTTTGTGTCGTTATAGGATAACCAAATTTTTCCTGCCTCATCTTGCCAGGCCAATGCCTTTATGGGCAAGTCAATGCCGATTGATTGTTTGTCCTGCATTAATACAGTCCCGGCTTTAGGATTTCCAAAAATCATTAATTCAGTAGGCCTGAGTTGCATTCCTTCTTTTAAGGCATTATCCGCGTGGTCAATGCGCGCAAAAACTTTCATTCCTTTCGATTGAACTATAGAAGCAACCCGCTCAATGGTTTCTGTTACAGAATAGTTACTTTGAATTGTTATAAGCCCTTTCATAATTTGTTTTGTTATTGTCTGTTTGTTTGAAGTAAGGCGTTGGCACTAACGTTTTACGGCTTGCTGCAGTGCCGGCTTTCATAGCTTGTCAAGCCGGAACGGCAGCCCAATTTACTATAAATACTGTTTCAACCACTCTCTTGCCTGGCTACCGTCTGTAAATGATTTCATAGGGATTGGCGGCTGTTTTAATTTGTAATATTTTCGGTAATGTTTTTAACTGTACGCACAGGATTTTTAGAATAGGAATATAAGATGCCGTCTGGTGCATACCAATAATCAGCAATCTCTCCTTTGATTAATTCTACATTATCAGGTGGATTTATATTTTTCAAAGTGTACGATGTTTGCTTTCCATATTTCAAAACATTCCATTTTCGTTGACAATGCCGGCGGGAACAACTTGTCCAAAATCCCAAAGTTCAATAATTTTATCCTGGTCAAATTTGAAAATATGAATTACAGATATTTCTATGTCTCCTTGTGCCAGTTGCACCCGGGAATGAACTGCAACTAAATCGCCGTCCTCCAAAGCTCTCTGAATTTCAAAAACCTTATTTGGATTTATAACAGCATTTTCTTCCATAGCAGTCATCAATGTATTTCTGTCACCCTTGAAGAAAGAGTTATGATGTTTAAAATTATCTGCTACATATAATTGAAAGGCTGTCCGTGAATCTCCCTTAGCAGTAAGTTTTAAAAAGTTTTGTGCAATTTCTTTCTTTGTCATAAAAGCATTTGTTTGTTTAATGTTTGCCGTAATATTGCCAAACCGCCTATTAGCAGTTCGTTGTTTTCTTGTCAATCTATTTTCCGGTTTCCTGTTTGTCTGCTTTATAAACATTAGGGTCAAAGTTTTCCATATACCACTCCGGGTTTGGCAATTTAGTAAACCCATATTTTTCATAAAGCCATTCTGCCGTAGAGGTTAACAAAATCCATCTTCTTAGCCCTTGCAAACTTGGGTGCGACATAATAATATCCATTAATTTTTTTGAAAGCCCTTGTCCACGGAAACCTTCTAAAATATAAATGTCACCCAAATAGGCAATAGTTGAAAAGTCGGAAATTACCCTGGCAAACCCAATTTGTTTGCCCTTATGAAATAATCCAAAGTTTAGAGAATTGTCAATAGAAGTTTTTACTCTTTCAAAAGGAATATTGTCACTCCAACCCGAATACTTTGATAAAAAGTCGTGAATAGCGGCAACATCCATTTTTGATTTGTCTGTCGTGATTATAAAATTTTCAAAAGCAATTTCAATTATTTCCATTTCGTGGTAATTTCTATTTCCGTTTCTATCTATTTGGCCTGTCCTTTTACCTCTTATCAGCAACGTCTCACGAAGTGGACGTTGCGTTTACAAAATAAAAATACCCAATAAAAGTTGGTTTACTGTAGCATTTAATTAACGGAACGTCCCGTACAGGAGACGTTCCTTAGAAAAAGAAGTTGCCTGGCAGTTTGTTGTTTCTGTTCATTTCTAATTGCGGCATATTCTTTCCTATGCCGAACGAGTCGGGTTATTACTGGAATGTTTCACTACTTTATACAACATTATAAAATTTACTATAGCCATTAATAACATCGGAATCCTTCTATAAATGAAATCGGTTGAGATAAGCCGTTCAATTAATTGCGAAGAAAATTGTTTATCGAGCTCAACTTGAATAGGCATTTGAATAGTTATAGTTGAAACAAGGGTTATAAAATTAAAAAGCAATGCCAACCAAACTAACAACCTGGGTATAACTAGCGGTCGAAACCAAAATAATAAAATCTGAGGAATGAAGGATAAGAAAAAGAAAACAACAAATAGCGGAATAATTAGCGAACTATCAATATGATGAAAATCAGGAAATTCATTTACGCCAACTGCCCGCCACGTCCTGTAAGCGACCAACGAATTTATTATACCTCCACCAAAAACATAGAAAGCCAGCAGAACATAGACTGAGAATACAATTGTTGAGATTTTGTTCCTAATAGTCATTTATAAGTTTTTAAGTATTTTATCTAATATTCCCTTTGTTTAATGCCTCTCACTGACTTGACACCAATACAATATTATTCGAAATAAACCCTCCTGCCAAGAAAAATCCTATCATTGATTACCCTCACATTTCTATTGCTTTTAGCCCTTGATGAATTTTTATTACAAAATAAAAATACCAAATAAAAGTTTGTTTACTGTGCCCTCTTTCTTAGTGCCGTTTTTCGTAGGCCAGACGGCGGCTCTCTCGGTCATAGTCTCGGATTGCAAGGTTGGGGAACAACATCATTGGATTAAATTTTACCTTTTTTTACAAGTTCATTCCTGATTCTGCTTAAAGATTGCGGAGTGATTTTTAGATAAGAAGCGATGTATTGTTGCGGGACTTGTTGAGCTAATACAGGATAACGTCTTACAAATTCACCATACTTTGTTTTGGCATTGCCAAAATTTAAAAAATCATTGTCCTTTATTTTGTTTAACAGCGTAGATTCAGATATGCTTTTGAAAAAAATATTGAGATTTGGAATTTCAGCATATAGTTTTTCAAATGCAGAAAAGTATATCCAAAATATTTTGCAAGCTGTTACTGCCTGGATCCCATCTGTGGCAGGCTGTGCCGAGTAATAAGATATAATATCTGCAAAGAACTGGTTTTCTCTCACAAAATATTTTGTTACATCATCATTTTGTTCATCTATGCCAATTACCCTCAAAATGCCATTCTCCACAAATACAATTTTGTCTGCTATTTTACCGAACTCCTGAAAATATTCTCCTGGTTTTAGCTCTCTTTGTTGGAACGCTGATGCGATTATGGTAATGTCGCCTTCAGATAGAATGCCCCCAAATGATAAAGCCGATTTTAATTTTTCCATTTAGATTACAATTTTGTTTTCTAAAATACTTTTGGCACAAGATATTATTGCTTCTTTTGATGATAATGGTTGCCAATTTAATTCTTTGGTTGCTTTGCTGGTGTCGATTTTTCTTTTCACATTTTCAAGCAACACAGGTTTCAATAATGGTTGAAAAACAGAAAATATTTTTGTGACAAAATCCGGAAGTTCTATAGAAGGTATTTTTCTGTCCGGATATTCCTGTTTTAGAATTTGTGCAATTTCTTTATAATTAAAATGCCCGGAAGATGCAATGTACCTGTTATTTGCAGCTTGTGGCATTTCCATAGCTTTAATCAGCAGGTCTGCAACCGACCGAACATCTACAATATCAAACTCAATTTTAGGCAATGCAGGAAGACTCCCATTTAGCAGGCTAATGATTATGTTGGCAGAGTTGCCAAAGTCAGTATCTATTACAGGACCTAAAATTGCTCCGGGACAAATTGTAGTTAATTCCAACTCAGATTTTTCTTCTTTGATAAAATCCCAGGCTACTTTTTCGGCGATTGTTTTACTTCTGTAATAGGGCGTGGTATCTTTATAATCAGATACATCTGTCCAATCATTTTCATTAAAAGTAGTATTTAATTCTTTTTTTGTTTTACCGTAGGTGATTGCACCTAAAGCAGACACCATAACTACCCGTTTTATATGGTTTGTTTTTGCAGCTTTCAGTATGTTTAAAATTCCATTTTTAGCTGGAATTATTAGTTCATTTTCGGATTTGGGCATAGTCCTCGGGAAAGGCGATGCAATATGTTGGATGTAATCTATATCCCTGTAAGTTCAAGCCATATATCGCTGTTGTTCAGATCTGCTTCGACAAAATTTAGGTTATTAATGTTACTCGTTTGCTTACCAATAACTTCTCTAATAGAATCTATTCTGTCTTTGCTTCTCAAGGTTCCAACAACTTTATAACCCTTATTCAAGAGCTGGATAGCGGTATGTGAGCCTAGAAAGCCTGTTACACCTGTCAATAATACTCTTTTATTGTTCATAATTTTTTATACAAAGGACAAGAAGAATTAGCGTACCACAATTACCATTTGTTAAAAAATGAATCCTGGGTGGTTTGGTTTTTTAAAGAGCTTGCCGATTGTTTTCGACTTAAACCTTTACAATTTATACAATTCTTTCAACGCCTCTTTCAAAGTTGCGGGTTTTCTGCCAAGCAATTTTTCTAATTCGTCAGATGTTTTTTCGTACTGATGATTTTTAAAATCAGTGACGAAAGCTGTAAATATTGGAATAATATGCTCCGGCATTTTATGCGCTATCAACATTTTTGTAAACTCATCTATATTGGCATCTGTGTAGGTAATTTGTTTGCCTGACAATTCAGAAAGAACCCTGGCAACATCTTCAAAAGAATACAATTCAATGTATGTGATGTCATAGATTTTGTTTTGATGCTGCCCGCTTTGCAAAAGTAGATTTGCTGTGGCTTCTCCCATTTCCCGTCGTAAAGCAAATGGCACTTTTCCATTTCCTGCAGGAAGATAAATTCCGGTTTCAAACACTTTTTCGCCAACATACATCGGCACCATATCTGCATAAATGTTGTTGCGCAAAAACACATACGATAAACCGCTCTCTTTGATGTAATCCTCAGTTTGAAAATGACTTTCTAACACGAATTTTGCCGCTGCGGAATCTAAATCCTGAATTGGAACGCTTGTGTATGCAATAAATTTCACACCTGCTCTTTTTGCCGCATCAACCACATTTTTGTGTTGATAGAAACGCTTTGGGTCTGTTGTAGAAATCAATAAAACTTTGTCAATTCCCACCATAGCTTTATCAAGAGAAGCATTGTCTTCAAAGGTACCCAATCGAAACTCAATACCATTTTCTTTCAAATAAGTTGTATTGGCTTCATCGCGCGAGAATGCCACTATTTCGTTGGCATTGGTGTTTTTCAATAGTTGATTAACTACTGCCGTTCCTAAATTCCCTGTTGCACCTGTAATTAAGATTTTACTCATCGTTATTTTTTTTTGGATTAAATATTTTTGATTGAGCAAAATTAGCTAGATTCGCTTTACAAAAGTATGTGCTGTACTTAAGTAAAGCTCTTTACAAAAGTAAAGTAACAACAAAATCAATTAGTTATGGTTAAACTTTCAGACTTGGAAAACATTAAGGATTGTTCGGCGGATTATATTCTGGCTGTCAATGAGACATTAAATGTGATTGACGGAAAATGGAAAATGCCAATTATGGCTTCTTTATTTTTTGGGACAAAGCGTTATGGCGAATTAGAAAAGGAAATTCCGAAAATTAATTCCAGAATGTTATCAAAGCAACTGCGGGACCTGGAAGCCAATGGAATTGTTAAAAGAACCGTTTATGATACCATTCCCGTCAGTGTAGAATATGAATTAACGAATTCTGGCCGGGCGTTCGAAAAAGTGGTAAATGTAATGTTGGAATGGGGTTTGGAACATCGTAAAACGGTAATCGGAAAAAGTAAATAATTTTTCTCAGTCAGTGTCGGTTGGTCACCAAAGCCCATATTTAGCGTCCACTTGTGCTATTGTAATTACTACCTAAATCAATTCAATCAATTCTTTCTCCCGATTGCTATCGGACCAGCAAAATCTTTTGCGCTATTATATTTCCAATCTTCTTTCACTGCAAGAACTTATTTACATCGACAGCATAGATTTATCGTGTTGAGTTCTTTATTATTATTCGTAACTTTAAGCCTAAAGAAAAACAACATGGATAATTGGAAAATAATCCTAAGTTCTAATACATTTGACATTTATTCCGCCAAGAATTATTTAGAATCCGAAGGGATAGAAACCCTTTTGCAAAATGAATTATCTGCTCAGATGTATCCAAATGTGGCTGATAAAATAAAACTTTTGGTTAAAGAAAAGGACGTAGAAGAGGGAACAAGAATATTGACACAAGGGGGATTTGGATATATAAATTGACCACTTTTCCAATCCTATACCCGATAATGAAAGTTATATTCCAAAATAAAAATACCCAATAAATGTTGGTTTACTGTGCCATTTAATTAACGGAACGTCCCGTGCCGGAGACGTTCCTGAGAAAAAAGAATGATAATCGTATACCGGGCATTACCGGAAAAGTTCATTTAATTAATATTTTATCCCAATTAAATTACTGATTAAACCCATTATCCTTATTGCAACATCAGGTGGCTTTTTGGCAATTATCTCGTTGCGGTAATTATTCATAAGTACACTCATATAAAGTTTAGCCTTCAGGTTCATTTTAAAGTCTTCTTTTCTGTTGCCTGTTAGTTTATCTAATACTTTACAAACGTCTTCAAAATAATTTTCCATTCTTAAGGCAGGCTGGTGAGTGTTGTACACCGTTACGGTTTTTTCAGATGGGTTCCTGAAAGCATGTGTTATACCTTTGGGCACTGTTAGTTTATCGCCCTTTGTTGCAAGCAACCATTTGTCCTTGATATAAAATTCCATTTCGCCATCCAGGACTTCATAAGTCTCAATAGCGTGAGGATGAATATGGACCAATGGGTCTTTCATGTTGCACTTAGGTAATAATTCCCAATGCAAGCCTAATGATCTTCCACCTGTATCGGCACCAGCTTGCAGGACGGTAAATTTCATACCAACAGGCGTCATGTCAAGTATTTGATTTTTTATAGCCATGTCCAGGAATTAAAGTTAATGTAGGATTGAAGATTGTTTGCCGCTAACGAGCAGGGCTTTATGCAGGTTGGGAAATAGAATTCCGTCTGCCGACAACCGCTGCTGGTTGAAAATATAAAGTTGAATTTAAGAACTAATGTTGAGATTTATTCGTCGAGCCCGAACCACAGCTTGGATTTGCAATTTGTTGATGTTACAATGTCAAGCCCAACTTGTATAAAACCCAATCCTATCTGCCGTTTTACTTTTCGAGCCAAAGTGATGTCATTCTATTTTATTAATTGTTTTTGAAAACTTGTCCACGCAACTAGAACCAACGCAATCAACTCTGCAATTGTCCGCATGACATGAAAAGTCCACCACTTGTCCCGCAATGTTGTCCAATTTTCTGGAAAATAATTAGCACTCCATGTCAACATTTCTTTTTGAATGGGCAGATTGCCAAGTCGTGTTATGAATATACATGACAAGAGAAATAATGCTGCAAATATCAAAGCAATAAAATTATTTCTGTTTTTCCGCTGAAGAAAAGCAGAAGCAATTGTCAAGAGTGTTGCAATGATTACCAACGAAACCAACATAGTTTGAAGTGAAGCAACAAGATGTTGTTGTTGCTCAATATATGTTGATGCCGAATAATTCATTGGGTTGAAACCAATCCATATTCCAAAACTTGTCCCTGCCAAAAGAGCGACTAAAATGATGTTTAAAAACCGAATGATAGAAGTCATCATAATATAAGATTAAGTCCGCTTACAATTCAAATGTCGCAAATTTTTATGGTCAGTTTAATGTTGCACTGTCGCCCCAAAAATGGTAGCCAACACAATATTATACGAAATAAACTCTCCTTCCAAGAAAAATCCTATCATTAATTATCATCACTTTTTCTATTTGCGTGTAGCCCGATGATGAAAGTTTCATTTATAAAATAAAAATACCAAATAAAAGTTGGTTTACTATCGCCTTTTAATTAAAGGAACGCCCCGTGCCGGAGATGTTATTGAGAAAAAAATAATTTTAAAAAAGAAACTACCATATTAATTCCATGGAAATTTAGGTATATAGAATGCGAATCTTGTATGTTCGAGCTATTTACACAAATGTTTTATCAAAGCCATCTTCTTACTTTATGTTTATACGCTGCATATTCTTTTCCAAATCTTCGATCAAGATATTTCTCTTCCTTTCTGATGATGTATTGCTGCACTAATAAAAGAAGAAAAGGAAACAGGATGAAGTTCCACCAATTTCCAATAAGGCACGATAATCCTAAATAAACAATAGCCAATCCAAGGTACATTGGATTGCGAGTGATACGGTAGATTCCTGCAGTTTGAAGAGAAGATGCTGGCAACATAGTGACAACTGTATTTTTACTTTGAATAAATTGACGTAAACTTTTTATTAAAAAGAATAGCGCAATAAAAATGAATATAATTCCCAGGATTTTAAACCCTTGTCCGCGAAATAGGATAGCATTAATTGGGAATTTATTTTGAAGAAACAAGGCAGCTAAAAAGATCACGACATAAAACAGGGGCGGCGGAATGTAAACACCGGGATTGTCTTTTTTATTTTCCATGATGGTTCTTATATTTTGGGTTAAGGTGTAAACTTTGATGGTTTGGTTTTCATTATCTTTTTAATTGACTGTATATAATTATGGTTGGCCAAGTTTCACATCTTTACACAGGTGGTAATTGCCTGGCGTATTCTTGAAGGCGGCGGCATTATTTCAGTAGTTTGAATCATTTTGTTGCCAGTAATTAAAATCGTACTAATTGAAGATCTTTTTGTAGGATTGAATTGTAATTCCCGTGTAGTTGTTAATTTATCTCCTGACAAACTCCATGTGCCTTTCATTATCATTACTTCAGTACTATTGGGCTTAGTAATGTGCATAACAAACGTATTGCCTGCATTGTAATTGATATCAAAGCCGTCAAAATCTTTTCCATTCTTCTCTTCCGTTGATTTGCCTATTTGTTTAGCGTATTCTTCATTGTAATAATATTTGGTAGAAACACCTTTCCATGAGCCGACAATGGACTGCGCTTTGCAAGTTGTAAAACTTACCAATTCAAATATTGTGAAGGTGATTAAGAGTACAGTTTTTAACCGGAGTGCAGTTGATTTGGTTTTCAATTTTTTATTTTTAAATGATTAAGAAATAAGCAAATATCCGCGATTCATTTATTCAAATAATTTTTTAGGAAAACTATGTAATTGATACCGGGATTAAGAAAAATTATCTTTTTGCGTGATTGCTTTTTTAATTTGTTGCCCCCATAGAATCTCTCAATTATGAAACCAATCAGGAAAGTTAGGCTATTTAATTAAAAAAAATTTAATATAAAATGAATATTATAGATAGCAAAGGGAGGTATTTCTATCGGTAGGTAATTTTATTATGTTGAAACTATTGCTGATAGATAACATCAGGCAATTCATAATGATAAAGTGAGCCGATATTTCCGTCACTCCTGGAATCTCGTTAGCTATCGGGACTGATGTTTTCCTTCAGCCAGCGATAGCATCAAACCCAATTGTTGGTGGCATTGCCGTGGCTTAAACCTTTAATCCTAATTCAAAGGTTTGCCAATCTCCCAATCAATACCAAATGGGTCAGTAAGCCTTCCCATTCTCCAGCCAAAGTCTTCGCCAACCGGAAATATTTCAGTTGCTCCTGCTTTTATGGCTTGTTGAAAAGTTGCATCTGGGTCGTCAACTACCAAAATAAATCTCACTACATCTTGCCTTAAATTATCTACAGTAGTTTTATCTGCATCTTTTGATTGCCCACTTACCCAAAATTCTGCGTCGTTTATAGAAAGTTTAAGAACTAATCCGCCGTCTGGATTTTCCATCCGATAAGTCTCAACAGCATTAAATGCTTCCTGATAAAACCTACCAGCAATCGCACTATTATTTACAGAAAGCCAAGGTTGAATTGATGTTGCAATAGTTGTCATTATATTAATTTTTTCTTCTCAGCAACGTCTCACGAAGTGGACGTTGCGTTTATATGAAAATAAAAATACCAAATAAAAGTTGGTTTACTGTGCCATTTAATTAACGGAACGTCCCGTGCCGGAGACGTTCCTGGGAAAAAAGAGACAACCTTGGAAAGGATGATCTGTTTTCCTATGTCTACTATTTTATTATTTTATAATAGAATTTTAACCAACGAGCAAATATCTGTTAATAAAGCGCGTCGATATACATTATGGAAGTTACATTTGACTGATCAAGCCCGCGACTGAAATAATAATCTTCAAATTGTTTGTAATGAGATATCGTTTGTTTTCAACGTGCATGCTTTTCTTCTCAGCAACGTCTCACGCAGTGGACGTTGCGTTTATATGAAAATAAAAATACCAAATAAATTGGTTTACTGTGTCATTTAATTAACGGGACGTCCCGTGCCGTAGACGTTTCTTAGAAAAAGAGGGTTAATCCTGATTGGTTTTCATACCTATAAGGTTTTCAAAACTTTATAGGTCTTATAAATACGAAATAAACTCTCCTTCAAAGAAAAATCTTATCATTAATTATCATCACTTCTTCTCAGCAACGTCTCACTAGTTGGGCGTTAGGTTTGTATGAAAATAAAAATACTAAATAAATGATGCCTGCCCGAATTGACTTGGTCAGGCGGGGTTTACTATGCAATTTAATTAACGGAACGCCCTTTGCCGGAGACGTTCCTGAGAAAAAGATTTTATACAGTGATAATTATTTTAAAAATATCGATTAAAAAATTGGGGGGGTACACAGTTCGTGTTATGCGAAGTATTTATCGATTGATGTGTTTAAATAATCAATTTTATTTTGATTACTGCATAGTTTATAGCCACTTTTCTCATTTTCTACTAAAACTTTTTTCCATTCTGTATTTGCACTTCCGCTTGGATGAGGAAATGAAATGATTTTCTGTGAATCCGGCAAATTAATTAAACTAAGAGCAAAAGATGCTGGTTTTCCGAAAGCTAATATTAATTCTGGCTTAAATACACTTATTTCATATTTTAATGCCTCTTTGAAATTATTAAAAACTTCTACTTTATACCTTTCCTTAGTATTCAAATTTTGGCTCTTCATCCAAAATTTAAATACATCTGTAATATAGACTTGTTTATTTCCTTCTCAGCAACGTCTCACGAAGTGGACGTTGCGTTAATATGAAAATAAAAATACCAGATAAATGTTGGTTTACTGTTCCTTTTAATTAACGGAACATCTCGTATAGGAGAAGTTACTGTAAAAAAAGCTTTAATTCAAATTCCGATACTCGTTAGGAGTTACTCCCACTTTTTGTTTAAACAGCCTTGTGAAATGTTGCGGATATTTAAATCCTAAGCTATATGCTATTTCACTTACCGATTTATCAATATCGAAAATCCTTTCTTTGGCTACATCTATTATTTTAGATTGTATGTATTCCTGTGCCGATTTTCCGGTTTCTTTTTTAATCAAATCACCAAAATAATTGGGCGATAAATTAAGCGCCTCAGCAAAATAGGCCACAGATGGCAAGCCTTTATTAGCGGCTTGTTCAGATGAAAAATAATCATGCAACAAATTTTCAAACCGTTCTAAAATTCCTTTGTTGGCATTATCCCTGGTGATAAACTGCCGGTCGAAAAAACGGGTGCAATAATTTAGAAACAGCTCAATGTTAGATGCGATCAGGGTTTTGCTATGCTTATCAATAGACAGCTCTAATTCATATTGAATTTTACCAAAGCAATCCAATACAATTTGCCTTTCCTTTTCGGATAGATGCAACGCTTCATTCACATCATAAGAAAAGAAAGAATAATCCCGGATATGTTTTCCTAATGGAGTGCCTTTTATTAAATCAGGATGAAACAATAAAGCCCAACCTTTTGGCTCGAATGTTTTTATTTTAGGAGGCACACCAATTACCTGGCCGGGCGCAATAAATACTAATGTTCCTTCCTGGTAATCGTAATGGTTTCGCCCATACTTTAATTCTCCACAATTCAATTCCTTCAGGTACACTGTGTACAATCCAAAATTGAAAGTTTGTGCAGGCATCGGTTTTGCTTTGGATAAATCCAAAACAGTTATTAATGGATGCAGCGTTTCCACACCACGCAATTTGTTGTAGGCTGCAACACTTTCTATTTTTACTATTTCTTCCATAACATTTTTGTTTTCTCAAACAAATTTACACATTACCCGGTGGGTATTGCCCTCACAATACTGCAAAAAGTAATAATGGTAGGTAAAGCAGTAATCTGTATACAAACACAATTAATTATTGTGCTGACCTTTGCGTTAAGAATTAAGGATGACAAACAATAAAAATTAAAAATTATACCATGAAAAAAAGAATATTAGGAAACAGCGGCCTGGAAGTATCTGCATTGGGTTTTGGATGCATGGGCTTAACATTTGGCTACGGTCCTGCAACTAACGAAAAAGATGCTATAGCACTTCTTCAAAAAGCAGTTGAATTGGGCGTAACATTTTTTGATACAGCAGAAGCATACAGCCAGGGGGCAAATGAAGAATTATTGGGAAAAGCTTTACAACCTTATCGTAATAATGTAGTTATTGCGACAAAGTTTGGTTTCAAAGATGGTGATTCTCATTTGGGGTTAGATAGCCGTCCTGAACGTATCAGAACAGTTGCAGAACGTTCTTTAAAACTACTAAGAACTGACCGCATAGATTTATTTTATCAACATCGTGTCGACCCCAATGTACCTATTGAAGATGTGGCAGGAACAGTAAAAGATTTAATTGCTGAAGGAAAAGTAAAACACTTTGGCCTTTCCGAAGCCGGTGTTGAAAGCATTCGTAAAGCACATGCTGTACAACCGGTAACTGCTTTGCAAAGTGAATATTCTATCTGGTGGAGGGAACCTGAAAAAGAAATCATCCCAACATTGGAAGAATTAGGAATTGGCCTTGTTGCTTTCAGCCCATTAGGCAAAGGATTTTTAACCGGAAAGATAGATGCCAATACTGAATTTGATAAAAATGATTTTAGAAATGTGGTGCCTCGTTTTAGTGAAGAAAACAGGAAAGCCAATCATAAATTAGTGGACTTGCTGGGGGAAATTGCCAAACAAAAGGAAGCAACACCAGCACAAATAGCATTGGGTTGGTTATTAGCACAAAAACCATGGATTGTTCCCATACCCGGCACCACCAAATTGCACAGGTTGACAGAAAACATTGGTGGTGCAACTGTTGATTTATCGCCAAGTGATGTGAAAGCCATTGATGATGCTTTTGCTAAAACAAATGTCCAGGGAGACCGTTATCCGGCACATTTGCAACAAAGAGTAGGTAAATAATTGAATTAAAAAAAAATTAAAAATTATTATGAAAAATAATTCGGTAGATGTAATCGTCGTAATCGGTGCTGGTTCAATAGGTCAGGCAATTGCCCGGAGGGTTGGTGTAGGTAAACATATTTTGTTAGCCGACCTAAGAAAAGAAAATGCTGATGCGGCTGCAAAAGTATTGAGCGATGCAGGTTATGAAGTGAGCACCACTGCCGTTGATGTTTCCTCAAGAAAATCTATTCTTGCGCTTGCAGAAACTACTAAAGCAATTGGAGGCGTTACCGGGCTTATTCATGCCGCCGGAGTTTCCCCTTCACAAGCATCTCCTGAAACTATTTTTAAAGTTGATTTGTACGGCACGGCAGTGGTGTTGGAAGAGTTTGGAAAAATTATTGAAAATGGAGGTTCGGGGGTTGTGATTGCTTCACAATCAGGGCATCGGCTTCCTTCCCTAACGCCCGAACAGGATAACGCTTTGGCAATTACACCAACAGAAGAATTGCTTTCACTTCCATTTTTACAATCTGATGCAGCAGATAATTCACTATTCGCTTATCAATTATCCAAAAGGGGAAATTCATTGCGTGTAAAATCACAAGCTGTTATCTGGGGCAAACGTGGAGCAAGAATTAATACCATTAGCCCAGGAATTATTATGACACCACTTGCTAATGATGAATTAAACGGGCCACGGGGTGAAGGCTATCGAAATATGATAAAAAAGTCTCCGGCAGGAAGAGCCGGAACACCTGATGAAGTAGGCGTGGTTGGGGCTTTGCTAATGGGACGAGACGGTGCCTTTATTACCGGAAGTGATTTCTTAATGGACGGCGGCGTTACTTCTGCATATTGGTATGGCGAGCTGGCACCGAAATAGGAATAATCTGAGCTAAAAAAAACATCGTAGAATTATTTCCCTAAAGAAGAAACTATGAAAAATGTATTAATAATAGGTGCAAGTGGGTCTTATAAATTATCCGAAATAAACCCTCCTTCCAAGAAAAACCTTATCATTAATTATCATCACTTTTCTATTGATCATAGCCCGGTGATGAAAGTTCTATTACAAAATAAAAATACCAAATAAATGTTGGTTTACTGTGCCTTTTAATTAACGGAACGTCCCGTGCCGGAGACGTTCCTGAGAAAAAAAATCACTTCAATTACATTACTAATTCTAAGACTTGAACAAGTAGCTGAATTTGATCATAAATACATTATTCGGGAAAATCGTAAACATATTGTTGTAACCTGTATTAAAATTAAAAGGGCCAGCTTGTTGCATATTGGTTCTTTGTTGTGTCCATACGAGGTATATTGTTGACCCCACCTTGTATTCCCAACGAAGCACCAGGTTGCTTCTGAATTGTTGAAAATTAAAATCCGGATTAGCAATGCTATAATCAGTAACACCATCATTATTATCGTCGAAATTATAGTTCAATCCATTTTTTTTGGGCGTCAATATTGTGAACCTGTTTCCATATACCTGGTTAAGCGGGCTAGTCACTTCTTTAAAACGTGAATACTTCGCAATGGACACAAAGGGGCTTCCATAGTATTGGATGGTGAATTCTGGTGTCAATGCCAAATCTACCGTGAATGCGAATCCTAAATTCCGGTTGTCTACCTTTCCCAGCAAATAAGTTTTGTTGGTTGCTGTCTTGTCAATTTCGGTAAGATATTGCAAATCATCAATGTCTTTCTGATAGGTAGGCTGAAATGATAACAACAGGTTAGGCCTCAGCCGGTAACCTAATTCCGAAGCGATATTAAAATAGGTTAAATTCCCGGAGGTACCCTTA
>Ga0207933_1000166_pt1 | contig 68225 bp, 51 predicted proteins | sample NGESurdeep092012_4_FD_184488 | JGI IMG/M metagenome (GOLD analysis project Ga0207933, IMG submission 184488) | Arctic peat soil microbial communities from Barrow, Alaska - NGEE Surface sample F53-3 deep-092012 (SPAdes) | ecosystem: Environmental > Terrestrial > Soil > Wetlands > Peat ...
AGGCAGTGAAGGATGCTGCAAAAATTGGTTATCGGCATATTGATACCGCACAGGCATACCAAAATGAAAGCGGAGTGGGAGAAGGAATTAGAGCATGCGGTATAAACAGACAGGATATGTTTGTGACAACAAAACTTGCCGATGAAGTGAAGTCTTATAAGGAAGCCGTTGCCTCAATTGATGCATCACTACAGAGATTAGGGCTTGATTATCTTGACATGATGATTATTCACAGCCCGAAACCATGGGCAAAATTCCAGGAAAATCAGCCTTATTTCGAAGGAAACCGTGAAGCCTGGAGAGCTCTTGAAGAAGCTTATAAAGCCGGAAAACTTCGTGCCATTGGTCTTTCAAACTTTGAAAAAGCAGACATTGATAACATCCTTGATTCCTGCTCTGTAAAACCAATGGTAAATCAGATTTTGGCGCATATAAGCAATACGCCCAAAGAACTGATTAAATATTCTCAGGATAAAGGCCTTCTTGTGGAGGCTTATTCACCAATTGGACACGGAGAATTATTGAAGAACCAGAAAATAAAAGCAATAGCTGAAAAATACAAAGTCTCTGTGCCTCAATTAGGTATCCGTTACTGCCTGCATCTTGGCCTGCTACCACTACCTAAGACTGCCAATCCGAAGCACATGAAAACCAATGCAGAAGTAGATTTTGTCATCACTGAAGGGGATATGGAGTTCTTAAATAATGTGCAGCAAATCGAAGATTATGGCGAGGCAGGCAAGTTTCCTGTATATGGAGGGAAATGATTTTGAAATCAAATTTTTCAATTCGCAATCAAGGAAAACCTTAATACTTCCAGGGACGCCAACGTAGGCGTACATGGAAAAAGTGTCGATCTGCAAATTCAGAATCTCTGGATTCAAAACATTACTTTGAGAACAGGATTGGTAAATACCAATACCACACCGATGTTACTGAAAGTGGTCTTATCCAAAAAAATAGACCCCAGTAAATTAATTACCCATCATTTTAAACTGAATGACATTATGCATGCGTCTGAAGTATTTGGCAATGCAGCAAAAGAAAAAGCGATGAAAGTGATTATTGAGCCATAAATTTATTGCCTGAATAATTGGTTTTTTCAATCAGCGCAACATGGATCTATTAACCATCATCACCATACTTTTATGCATTAGTGCCATATTTTCTTATTTGAATGTACGGTTTTTAAAACTTCCCGGTACGATAGGTGTAGTTACTATTTCGGTAGTGGTTTCCGTGCTAATATTGATAGCGGGAAAAACAGAAAATGGATTATCTAAAACCATTATTACATTCGCAGGTAGTATCAATTTTTCTAAAGTACTGCTGGATGTAATGTTAGGCTTACTGCTTTTTGCAAGTGCGCTACATTTCGATTATCATAAACTTAAAGAACAACGTTGGCCGGTCGTTTTATTAAGTACTTTTGGTGTGATTATTTCCACCATTGTTTTTGGTGGATTGTTTTATTTGGTAGCGCTGCTTCTGCATATCAATATTCCTTTGATCTACTGTTTTATTTTCGGCGCCCTTATTTCACCAACCGATCCCATTGCAGTGGGCGCTATTTTGAAAAATTCAAAAATATCACCAAAGCTCAACACAATTATATCCGGAGAATCACTGTTTAATGATGCGGTAGGGTTGGTTCTTTTTGTTACTCTTTTGGCTATTGCAGATCAATCGGGCACCACTTTAACTGTTGGCGCCATAGCAAGATTATTCGCACAGGAAGTGCTGGGAGGAATCGGCATTGGACTAATCGCCGGTTATTTAGGTTACAGGATGATAAGGTCAATAAAAGACTTTCAAACTATTTTATTAATATCGGTTGCACTGGTGATGGCTGTCTCTTTTATTGCTCATCAATTAAACGCATCTATTCCATTATCTGCTGTTACAGCCGGATTGATAATAGGAAATGAAAGCCTGGATAAAAGGCATATCGCTGATAAGTTTCTCAGCAGAATATGGCAACTGTTAGATGATGTACTCAATACAATCCTTTTTGTAATGATAGGGCTTCAATTGGTGGTAATGCCTTTTCTTAATAATTATTGGCTTATTGGCCTTCTTTCTATTATTGTCATATTAATTGCAAGACTGGTAAGCGTTTCTTTGCCGGCGGTATTTCTGTTACGCAGAGTTAGCTTCAGCAATCTTTCCATCCTTACCTGGGCTGGCTTGCGCGGTGGTATTTCAATCGCAATGGCATTGTCTTTGCCTGAATCACCGTATCGGGAAGTTATTCTTTCAAGTTGTTATTTCATAGTGATATTTTCTATTATTATCCAGGGGTTGACATTGAATAAATTAGTCGTAAAATTGAGTAGTAGATAAATTTTATTCCAAATCAAAAACGTTTAGGACAATATTGGAATAAAACACGAATTTTATAACACGAATTGCACGAATTTTGAAGGTAATTGGTGTGATTCGTGCCTATAATTCGTGTTCTAAAAAATAATAATCAATATGGAACTAGGTATCATGACTTTTGCAGATATGGCACCGGAAACACTTCCAGGACGGGGAATCAATGCGCATCAGCGCATCAAAGATTTGATGGAAGAAATTCAATTGGCAGATCAATTGGGATTAGATGTATTTGGCGTTGGCGAACATCATCGTCCTGATTATGCGATATCATCTCCTGCCATCATTTTGGCTGCGGCGGCAATGGTTACGAAAAATATTAAACTCACGAGTGCCGTTACGGTGTTAAGTTCAGATGATCCGGTGCGTGTGTTTCAGGATTTTTCTGAAGTGGATCTTTTGTCGGATGGCCGGGCTGAGATCATGGCGGGCAGAGGATCGTTCATCGAATCATTTCCTTTATTCGGTTTCGATCTGGATGATTATGATGCGCTGTTTACAGAAAAATTAGAATTATTATTAAAAATAAATAAGGCCGCAAAGATTTCATGGAAAGGAAAACATCGCCCTTCGTTTGAAAATCTTGGCGTGTATCCAAGACCGTATCAATCGGCTATTCCTGTTTGGATAGCTGCAGGAGGTACACCTGCGTCGGCGGTACGAGCGGCTACACTGGGCTTGCCATTAACACTGGCTATTATTGGCGGAAGGCCTGAGCAGTTTGTTCCATTTATAAATCTTTATAAAGAATCCTGGAAAAAAGCCGGACACGATGCATCGCAGTTGCAATTTGGCGTCAACAATCATGTCTTTGTTGGCGAAGATTCCAAGAAAGTAAGCGATGATTTTTTCCCCTATTATGCTTCAATGATGGATCGTGTAGGTCGCGACAGAGGCTGGCCGCCACATACCAGGCAGCAGTTTGATCATTCACGGTCGCCGATCGGCGCTCTCATGGTGGGAAGTGTGCAGGAAGTGATTGATAAAATTTTATTTGAACATCAATTGTTTGGTAATACCCGTTTCCTGGCGCAGGCAAGTATAGGCAATGTACCACATCAACTGATAATGAAATCTATTGAATTGTTTGGAGACAAGGTAGCGCCGGTTATCAGGAAGGAAGTAGGATTGAAAAATAAAATTCCAAAGGAAGTTGTTCAATAAATTTCAGGGCAGTAAACAAACTTATACAAAGGATTTCTATTTAATAACGCACTAACAATTTTAGAAAAATAATGGAAGAAGTGAAACTATCATTAGATGAAAAACAACATGGCCATTTTTATATCAATGAAAATGATGAACAAGTAGCTGAGATGGTGATTGGCATTTCGGGGGATGACCTCACCGTTTATCACACAGAAGTTTTGCCAAAGGCTGAAGGAAAAGGATTGGCTAAAGAATTATTAAAAACGATGGTAGATTTTGCCAGGAAAAATAATTTAAAAGTGATTGCGCTTTGTCCATACGTGCTCGCCCAATTCAAACGCCATCCCGATGAATACAGTAATATTTGGAAAAACAAGTGATTAAAAAAACTCTAAAACAAAAATTATGCAAAAAGCCTGGCCTGCTCTTTCTTACAAAAATGGCAAAGCAACTTATGATACTTTGCACATGTTTACACAAATTGTCGGCAAAATAAAACTGGCGACATTGCCATGGGTCAATCATTCATGGCATATTACTTTACATATTACTACTACAGGTTTAACAACGTTATTAATGCCGTATAAAGATCAAAATTTTCAGATTGATTTTGATTTTATAAAGCATCAATTAAAGATCAGTACTGATAAAGGGGAGATTAGAAAATTTGACTTGCACGGAATTTCAGTTGCATATTTTTATAAAAGGATATTTGAATTACTTCAGGAATTAAAAATTGATATAAAGATAAGATCCGTTCCTGCGGAGATTGCCAATCCGGTTCCATTTGAAAAGGATACCGTTCATGCCAGTTATGATGATGAGCAGGTTACTGCTTTTCACAATGCATTGTTGAAAATACAGGAAGTATTTATGAAGTTTAGGAGCACATTTAAAGGGAAGTGCAGTCCGATTCATTTTTTCTGGGGAGGGTTTGATTTAGCGCTATCTTTTTTTTCAGGGAGAAGAGCACCAAAACATCCGGGAGGAGTTCCTGGTATGCCCGATTGGGTAGCGGAAGAAGCGTATTGCCGCGAAGTAAGTAGCTGCGGCTTTTGGACAGGAGGTGAAGTGCTTACAGAGGCTGTGTTCTATTGTTATTTATATCCCGAACCTGAAGGCTATAACACAGCGAAGGTGCAGCCTGCAGAAGCTTATTATAACACCACTTTTAGAGAATTTATTCTACCTTACTCAGCCGTTCAGCAATCAGAAGATGCTGAAACAAAATTGCTTCAATTTTTAAACAGTACTTATCATGCCGGCGCTGATCTTGCAAAATGGGATAGAGAAATTTTGGAAGATTAATTATTATTTAAAATGCATGCAATTATTTCCTTCTTATTTTAATAAGTATCCTTTTTTTCAAAGGAATAACGAGGCTAAATAATTTTACTGATAATCTGTAAAAACTTCATCCTTGTAACACCACAACCATTTTTCACCGGGCTCTGCAGAAATTACAACAGGATGATGAGTATGATGGTAATGCTTTGTCATGTGAGTATTCGGAGAAGAATCGCAACATAAAGTGACGCCACAGGTTTGACAGGTACGTAAATGCACCCAATCACTACCGGTTTTTATACATTCTTCGCACACCAGGTTTTTTGGCAGTTTTAGTTCTGTAATTTTTTTGATGTGTTCACAAACTGGTTCATTATTCATAAAATTTTTTGAGTTTTAATTGTAAATTATATGGTTTTAAAAACAAGTTTAAAAGAGATGTAAATTTATAAAAAAAAATGATTGCTGGCGTAGAGTGCTACCCTACATTAGCATATTACGCACTTTCAAGGCTTCTCCAGAGAATGTAAATTATACTAAACACATTTTACAGTTTTTGAGTGCCTCCTATATTTAAGATGTGTTTCCCTATTAAATAACTTATTTTTATTATCAAATACAGATAATAAAAATCAAACCATGAACTGGCTACTCCTTTCAGAAATCTTTTATATAATTATAGTTATCCTGGTGTGCCTCCGTATCATTTATGATACAAACAGTACCACTAAAACTTTAGCCTATCTTCTATTTGCCGTTTTTGTACCCTTCTTAGGAATAGGTTTCTATTTTTTCTTTGGCATTAATTACCGAAGCAGGAAAATGTATAGCAAAAAAATATTTGAAAACGCAGACCTTGCAAAAAGACTTAGAGAAGAACTGTACCATTATACTAAACAAATATTTGATGAAAGTGATGCTGCTGTTCAGAGTAATAAAGAACTGGCTTTTATGTTGTTGAAAGATAGCACGAGCCCGCTTACGTCTAACAATTCGGTAAAACTTTTGATAAATGGAGAAAAGAAATTTCCTGAGGTTTTGAAAGCGCTAATGGAAGCGAAAAATCACATTCATATTGAATATTACATTTATGAAGATGATGAAATAGGAACCGAGATTGGAAATATTCTTATTAAAAAAGCACAGGAAGGTGTGCAGGTAAGATTTATTTATGATGATTTTGGAAGTAGTTCTATAAGAAAAAAGTTTGTAGAGCGACTAAAAACGAATGGTGTGAAGGCTTTCCCGTTTTCTAAAATTTCATTTCTTCTTTTGGCCAATAGAGTCAACTATCGCAATCATCGCAAAATAATAGTGATAGATGGATATACTGCTTTTGTTGGAGGCATCAATGTGAGCGACAGGTATATCAACAAGGCAGCAGATACAAAAAATATTTTTTGGCGCGATACTCATTTGAGAATTGACGGCCCAGGCGTGCAATATTTACAATATCTTTTTTTGTGTGATTGGAATTTTTGCGCCAATAAAAAATTGCAGGCTGATGAAAAGTTTTTTCCACGGCGAAAAAATTTTCCTGCTAATGATGACAAAGTGGTTCAGATAGCGGCCAGCGGCCCTGACTCTGAAATGCCTACTATTTTATTTTCGCTGTTGCAGGCTATTAACCTGGCGACTAAAGAAATACTTATCACGACTCCATATTTTATTCCCGGAGATAGTTTGCTGGATGCGCTAAATATCGCCTCCCTGAGCGGAATTTCTGTAAAACTTTTAGTTCCCGGAAAATCAGATTCTCTTTTGGTAAATTCTGCAGCTAAATCGTATTATGATGATCTGTTGAAAACGGGCGTAGAAATTTATCTATACACCAAAGGATTTGTACATGCCAAAACGTTGGTTGCCGACAGGAAGATTGCTATAGTAGGTACTGCCAATATGGATTTCAGGAGTTTTGATCTCAACTTTGAAGTGAATGCGATCGTATATGATCTGGCAACAGCCAATGAACTTGCGGATGTTTTTTATGCAGATATTAAAGATGCTGAAAAAATAGATGCAGCAAAGTGGAAAGAGCGTTCAAGGTTAAAACAATTATGGCAAAAAACGGCAAGACTTTTGTCACCTTTATTATAGGAGAATGGTGAAACAATACAATGATGTAACGCTTTACAGCAAACGAACAAAAAACCGGGATTTAATATTCGATGATTAATGCTCAATATTCAATTACCAACGATTGAATGCTTTTAACTATTGAAGGAAACAGAGCAAAAGGTAACAGCGAATAGCCGGAACAAAAGATCACCAATGTTTTATAGTTCAAAACCCCCACGAAATTATGGCAGTAAATAATTAAGGAATAATATTTGATTGGTATATATCCCGGGGAGATATCGTTTGAATCTTCAATAAATTTCCTGTTTATGAAAATTAAGGATTGAGATTTGAAGTAATTTTAAAAAATTAAAAAATGGGAGACACGGTAAAAAAAATAGTGATAGTAGGCGGAGGTTTTGCAGGTATTAACTTTGTAAAAAATCTTTGGAAAGACAAACGATTTGAAGTAACATTGGTAGATAAAAATAATTATAATTTTTTCCCGCCATTGCTTTACCAGGTAGCAACGGCGTTTATTGAGCCATCTAATATCAGCTATCCTTTTCGCAGAATGTTTGAAGCAAAAAATAATATCCGCTTTCATTATGGATCGCTCGTAAGGGTAAATTTTGATAAAAATAATATTGAGACTGATATCAGCATTTTAGAATATGACTATTTAGTCTTGGCTGTGGGTACTGAGACGAATTATTTCGGAATGGAAAATGTTAAGCAACATTCGTTGCCCATGAAATCTATAGATGCTGCGATCAATCTTCGCAATCATTTGTTGTTGAATATGGAGAAAGCAGTGATTACAGATGATGCCTCAGAAAGAGAAAAATTATTGAACATAGTAATTGCCGGTGGCGGCCCATCGGGAGTAGAATTAGCCGGAATGCTTGCTGAGATGGGACAAAAAATTATTAGTAAAGAATACCCTGAAATGAAGCTTAGAAATTCGAGGATCCATTTAGTAGATGCATCACCACACTTGTTGGGAGCTATGAGCAAAACGGCTCAGGAAGCGGCTTTCAGAGTTTTGACCAAATTAGGAGTAGTGATTAAAATAAATACAACAGTGAAGAATTATGTAAATGGTAATGTGATAATGTCGAATGGGGAAATTATTTCTACCAATTCTTTGATATGGACATCGGGTGTTACCGGGAGAGAAGTAGCCGGCTTACCTGCTGATGTGATTGGCCGGGGAAGAAGAATTTTGGTTGATGAATATAATAAAGTAAAAGATTCTCAAAATATTTATGCACTTGGAGATATTTGTTTACAAACAACTGATAAAAATTATCCAAACGGGCATCCTCAATTGGCACAAGTTGCTATTCAACAGGGAACTCTTTTGGCAAAGAATTTTAAAAGAATGGCAACAGGCAAAATCCTGAAATCTTTTAGTTATAAGAATAAAGGGAGTATGGCAATTATCTCTAAATATCAAGCTGTGGCTGATTTACCTAAAGTTTCTTTTGCAGGATTTTTTGCGTGGCTTATCTGGCTTTTTGTTCACATCATACCTTTGGTAGGTTTTAGAAATAAAGTAAAGATTGCATTTAGCTGGTTCTGGTCGTTCATTACGAATAATCCAACTTTGCGTTTAATTATTCGTCCGCGTAGATCAGAGTAATCGTAATTTCAAAATCAAAAATATTATTTTCAAAATAAATGGTAATTAAAATATTTCATGAAAGCAGCAATTATCAATCAGTTTGGAGAGGCAGATGTGTTGGAAATGGTAGAAATAAATAAACCTGTGATCAATGAGGACAAGGTTTTAATTAAAGTGATGGCAGTAGGTATCAATCCTGTTGACACAAAAGTGAGAGCAGGCTCCAGTGGGATGTCTAAAAGAATAAAATTTCCTGCCATTTTAGGATGGGATGTGAGTGGAGTGATAGAATCTGTAGGAAAAAATGTATCTGAATTTGTTATTGGTGATGCTGTATTTGGTTGTGTTGGATTTCCCGGTTTGGGAAATGCTTATGCAGAGTTTACAATATCTGATCCCAAATTATTAGCAAAGAAACCTGTTAATATTTCATTTGAAGAAGCTGCTGCAATTCCCATTGCAGGGTTGACAGCTTACCAGGCAATTAATGAAATTATTAAAATTACTTCGGGACAAAAGATTTTAATACAGGCCGCCGCAGGCGGCGTGGGACATCTCGCTGTGCAGTTAGCAAAAATCAATGGCGCTTTTGTAATCGGAACCGCTTCTGAGAAAAACGAAAAGTTTTTATCCTCTCTTGGCGTTGATAAATTTATTAATTATAAGAAGGAAAATTTTGAGAAAATTGTCAATAATGTGGATGCAGTAATTGATGCGATGGGTGGTGATGTATTGTATCGTTCCATATCCTGTACCAGGCGTGGTGGCATTGTTGTTTGCCTGCCATCATCCACTAAAGATGATCCGAAGGCGATTGAACTTGCAAAAGAAAAGGGTGTAAAATTATTATGGCCCATGATGTATGCTGATGGCGATCAAATGAATATCATTGCCCATCTTCTTCAACAAAAAAAGCTAAAAGTGGTTATTGATAAAATTTTCACATTTGATCAGATAGTGTGGGCGCATAAGGCAGTAGAAACGCATAATACCAAAGGTAAAGTAGTGGTAAGGATTGCCTAAAGGATCAGGTTCTGCCTTTATTTTTATTGAACCTATCTTTTATGTGAATGAAAATGGAAATAAAGATGTAAACGGAATTGGATTTTTTTATTTTATGCTGCCAATAGCAAAAGCAGGAAATTTAGTTTTAATTCAATTTCGTAACTATCTTTGAATAATTATTTTCCACTCTATGCAACTGGATGTAAATTATATTCGATTCATTTTGTATTAAATTCAATAGATGGAAAAAAGTCCGATCAAAAGAAATCCCAATATCGTAAAACTCTCAAGGGACCATCATGCAAGCCTCTTGTTTTGCTGGAAATTACGCCAGGGAATTAAAAGGCATGCCGCTATTGACAGGATGGTGAAATATGCACAATTTTTCTGGGCACAACATTTTGCACCGCATTTTGAAGAAGAAGAAGAATTTCTTTTTGCTCCTGTAAAAGATGAAAAAGTTCAAAAAGCAATAGAGGATCATAAAAGAATAAAATCATTGATAAATGAACTGGCTCATCTTGATTCAAAAGAAAGCAGCAAACAATTATCAGGGCTTGCAGATACTGTGGACGAGCATGTACGCTATGAAGAAAGAGTTTTGTTTCCGCACCTGGAAGCTTCACTTTCTGTTGAGCAATTGGAAATTATAGGAGCTCACATTTCAGATAAACCTTTACAGGATAATTATGAAGATACTTTCTGGGAAAGTTCAGCTTCGCTATAATATATCATATTGGTTGATGTTTATTTTTTAACCTGCATTGAACAAATTTTCTTGCCTGAGGTCTGATTAAAGAATCCGAATTGATAATTGTATTGTCGAAAACGCATCAATTTACTACCGGATCAGAAAAAGAAAGCTATTTGTCGAAATGATTCCTTAAATATTTATAATATTTTTTTTAAAACCTGATTTCATCTCGATGGGAATATGGTTTAAAATTTCTTCTTTCAGGCTCTTGATTAATTTTTCTTTCACAAAATAGCGGTAGGTAACCAATCCTATTTCACGAACCGGAATAGGAGCTTTAAAATACCGTATATTATTTTTTTGTTTTGGACTCATATCTTTTAAAGCTAGCATTGGCAAAATCGTAATTCCCTGGTTTACCTCCACAATTTTTTTCAATGTTTCAATACTTCCTGTTGCAAAATCTAATTGATGTAACTCCTTTTCTTTATTCCTTAATTCACATAAATTAAATACCTGTGACCTAAGGCAGTGACCCTCTTCCAGCAAACACAACCTGTTGATATCAATATCATTTGCAAGCACATATTTTTTTTGTAAAATTTTTTCTTTTGAAGAAGCAAACACAACGAACTCTTCGTAAAAAAGAGTCTGCTCGGTTAATGAAGAAAGATTCAATGGTGTAGAAAGTAAGCCGGCGTCTAAGTCATGTTGCTCCAGTTTATGAACAATATCATCTGTGGTAAGTTCACTGATTCTGAGCCTCACGAGCGGATATTTTTTTAAAAATGAATTCATAAACAATGGCAGAAGATATGGCGCTAATGTGGGAATAATTCCTATTTTTAGTTCTCCGTTTAATTCGCCCTGCTCTTCCTGCACTATTTCTTTGAGCCGGTTACTTTCCTGCAATATTATTTTTGCCTGAGCGATAATTTTATTCCCGATTTCAGTAGGCACTACCGGCTGACGGCTGCGGTCAAAAATTTTTATATTTAATTCCTCTTCCAGCTTTTTGATCATCATGCTAAGCGTAGCCTGAGTTACATAACATTTTTCAGAAGCTTTTACAAAATGGCGGCAGCTATCTACTGCAATAATGTATTCTAATTGTTGTATGTTCATATCAAATAATCTTATAGTTAAAATCTATACGAATATAGATAATATCAGTTTGATTGAAGATAAATAGAGGGTACTTTTGGAAACACTTCAAAAAAATACTCAAAAATTATTCATTCATCCATAAAATCATCAGTATGAAACAGGAAAAAGAAAAAACGAATAAGCTTACAACCAATACAGGCACTCCGGTTCCAGATAATCAGAACATACAAACTGCCGGAGTACGTGGGCCTGCATTATTACAGGATTTTTGGTTTTTAGAAAAAATGGCGCACTTCGACAGAGAAGTAATTCCCGAAAGACGTATGCACGCAAAAGGCTCCGGAGCATTCGGAACATTTACCGTTACGCACGATATTACCCAATACACAATGGCCGATATTTTTTCAGAGATCGGGAAGAAAACTGAAATGTTTGTACGCATGTCCACCGTAGCCGCAGAGCGCGGCGCAGCCGATGCAGAAAGAGATATACGCGGCTTTGCAATGAAATTTTATACCAAACAGGGCAACTGGGATTTGGTAGGAAACAATACGCCCGTTTTCTTTTTTCGCGACCCAATGAAATTCCCTGACCTGAATCATGCTGTAAAAAGAGATCCTAAAACAAACATGAGAAGCGCTGATAATAATTGGGATTTCTGGACTTTATTGCCTGAAGCTTTGCACCAGGTAACCATTATTATGAGCGACCGTGGTATTCCAAAAACACTACGTCACCAGCATGCTTTCGGAAGTCATACTTTTAGTTTTATCAATGCACAAAATGTGAGACATTGGGTAAAATTTCATTTCAGAACTCAGCAGGGAATTGAAAATTTATCGAATGAAGAAGCAAAAGAGTTAATTGGCCGCGACAGGGAATCTCATCAGAGAGATTTATTTAACAGCATTGAAAAGGAGATTTTCCTAAATGGAAAATGTATGTGCAGATAATGACTGAAGAACAAGCCAATAATCATCCGCAAAATCCTTTTGACCTTACTAATGTATGGAAGCATGGTGATTATCCATTGATTCCCGTTGGCGAATTTGAACTAAATCGCAATCCTGAAAATTATTTTGCTGATGTAGAACAGGCAGCGTTTAATCCCGCTAATATTGTTCCGGGAATTGGTTTCTCACCCGATAGAATGTTGCAGGGAAGATTATTTTCTTACGGTGATGCACAGCGTTACCGCCTCGGAGTAAACAACTCACAGATACCCGTAAACGCGCCTAAATGCCCGTACCATGCATTTCACCGCGATGGCGCCATGCGTGTAGATGGCAATTACGGAAGTGCAAAACATTATGAACCCAACAGCTTTAATGAATGGAACGAACAGCCGGAATTTAAAGAACCGCCAGTAGCGCTTCATGGCGATGCGGGTGCGTGGGATCATCGCCCCGATGATGAAGATTATTTTTCTCAACCCGGTGATCTGTTCCGCTTATTGACTGACGAAAAGAAACAATTACTTTTCAGCAATACCGCCGCAGAAGTAGGCCATGCACAGAAATTCATACAGGTGAGGCATATACGCAATTGCTACAAAGCTGACCCGCGTATGGTGAAGGCGTTGCAAAAGCATTGGGATTAACGATGGATGAAGTGAATAGCTTTAATTTAGAGCGCGCCGCTTTATAAGTATTGCTTACTTCTTTTGTTTTTGGGGTGCGCTTGAAAAATAAAAACTATTAAAATATTTTTCAGACAACACAGCAGACTAACAAATAATCAAGATTTTCATTTTTTTTTATCTAATCAAACTATCGCCAGTTATCAAGCACAGCCTCACCGGATTTAACCTCTATCTTGCAGACAGAATATATGATTTCGCATAATAAATTTGAGATAGGATTCTGGCTATTCTATTTTTGACCTATTACAAAAATCAATACGAATCAAAATGAAAAAATCAGTCGTTATTCTGTTACACATTTGTTACTGGATGATTTATTTATTCCTATTAACTATTTTATTTCTTCTTATGAATAATGGGAGAATGCCGGTAACATTAAAATCTTTAAGCCTGGTTTTATTTTATAAACCATTTGGTTTAGGAGCTATTCTTCCGGCATTATTCGGGTTCTATATCTTTTACACAATCCAGTTTGATAAGTTTTTAACAAAGAAAAAAATACCAGAGTTATTCTTATCAGCATTTGGCTTCGCTTTAATTGGTTCAATGATTGCACAGCTGATTATGTTTGTAATACTTCCGGATAAAGATATTAAATGGACACTTAATACTATTATCGGAAGTGGATTATTTCTTGCTTTTATTTCACTGGCACATAGCGCGACCGGATTGGTTACGAAAGGATTTGTTACATGGTATAATGATATCAAAATTAAAGTAGCGCTCAACAAAAAAAATTATGAAATGGAATTGGCACTTGTTAAATCGCAAATCAATCCACATTTTTTATTCAACACAATTAACAATATTGACATGTTGATAACTAAAGACGCAACAAGAGCTTCTGAGTATTTAAACAAGCTATCAGATATCATGCGATTTATGCTCTATGAAACAAAGGCAGAAAGAATCCCTTTGAATAAAGAGTTGACTTACATTGAAAAATTTATTGAACTCCAAAAAATAAGAACAACCAACCAGCATTATATCAATTATGCAATTACAGGTGATGCAACAAATCTGATGATACCTCCAATGCTTTTTATTCCTTTTATTGAAAATGCTTTTAAACATGCCGAAAATAAAAAGGCAGAAAATGCAATCAACATCAATCTTGATATGGAAAAGGATAAAATCATTTTCAAATGCGAAAATACATACAACAAAAATCCACATATAAAACAGGAATTTAGCGGATTAGGAAGTGAACTGATAAAAAAACGATTGACATTGTTGTATCCGGGCAAACACACATTGACAATTACAAATAATAATGAACTTTACAAAGTTGCACTATCTCTTTATTAATATGAAAATCAATTGCATCATAGTTGAAGACGAACCTTTAGCCCTCGAACGACTTAAAGGTTTTGTTTTAAAGTTGCCGTTCCTAAACTTGCTTTCATCATTTGACAACGCTATTGATGTATTAGCTTTTTTGAAAGCAAACAAGGTGGACTTAATTTTTTTAGACATTAATATGGATGAATTTTCTGGCATTCAATTATTAGAAACATCCGCTGTTGAAAGCCAGGTAATCATTACGACAGCATACCAAGAATATGCGTTGAAAGGGTTTGAACTGCAAGTAAGTGATTATCTTATGAAACCCTTCACTTTCGAACGCTTTGTTCAGGCGGTGAATAGAGTTCAAAATATTTTATCAAAAAATGAAACTTCAAACAATAAGAAATTCATTTTTATTAAAACTGAATATCGTTTAGAAAAAATCCTACTAAGTGAAGTGCTTTACATCGAAGGAATGAGAGATTACAGAAAAATTCACACAAACAACAAGAGCATCATGACACTTCAAACCTTTAATGATTTCGAAAAGGAAATCTCTTCCAATATTATTTGCAGGGTACATAAATCGTTTATGGTTTCATTAGACAAAATTGAATCAATAAAAAGAGATATTATAAAAATAAAAGGCATACACATTCCAATATCTGAAACTTACAAACGAACATTCTACAACCTTATCAATTATTCAGTATGATATTTCTCTATTTCACATGAAGTACAAAAAATACAAAATCCGCAATAATTGTTCGTTTACTGCTGAATCGCCAATAATTAATAATCCAGTTCCTCACACCTTATGCAAATGATTCACCAATAAATCCATCGCCAACACAAAAGCGAATAGAAGTATTATAAGAACTATCCATTGAATTGCTTTTTTGCTCATAGCCATTGATTGAATTTTTTAATAAACCATGTTTTAATAAATTGGATCAACAAACAATAACTGAACAGTATGCCGATGAGCCAGGGAAAATAACTCATGGGCAATGGCACTAATTTAAATGCTCCAGCAAAAGGCGAAAAAGGAAGAAAAATTCCTATCAGCATAATCAATGAAGTCATGGCTATCACAGGAGCTGTAGCCCAGCTTTGTATAAAAGGAATTTTGCGTGTACGTATCATGTGCACAATCAATGTTTGTGATAACAATCCTTCTACAAACCATCCGCTTTGAAAAAGACTTTGATGTTCCGGTGAATTGGCCTTAAAGAAAAAGAACATTACCGCAAAAAGTGCATAATCAAATATCGAACTTATCGGCCCGATGAAAATCATAAAGCGGCTGATGCCACCCGCATCCCATTTTTGTGGTTTTTCTATAAAATCTTCATCCATACTATCCCACGGTATTGAGGTTTGAGAAATATCGTACAATAAATTTTGCACTAAAATTTGAATAGGAAGCATCGGCAAGAACGGAAAGATGGCGCTGGCGCCCAACATGCTGAACATGTTGCCAAAGTTGCTGCTGGCAGTCATCTTGATGTATTTAATAATGTTGCCAAAAGTTCTTCTGCCATAGATTACCCCTTTGCGTATTACCATTAAATCTTTTTCAAGCAAAATAATATCCGCGCTTTCTTTGGCAATATCCACCGCAGTGTCAACAGAAATTCCTACGTCCGCATCGCGTAATGCGGCGGCATCATTAATACCATCGCCCATAAAACCAACCGTGTGCCCTTTTGCCTGCAATAGTTTTACAATCCTCGATTTTTGTATGGGGCTTAGTTTTGCAAGGATACTTGTCTCATCTAATTTTACGGAAAGCTCTTCATCACTTAATAATTCTATTTCATTGCCAAGCAGCACATGCTGAATAGGAATGCCCACATCGCGGCAAATCTTTTTGGTTACTATATCATTATCTCCCGTTAAAACTTTTATGCTCACTCCTAACTTCTGTAATCCTTCAATGGCGGGCTTTGCAGAAGGTTTTGCCGGGTCAAGAAAACCGATAAAACCTGTGAGTACCAAATTACTTTCATCTGCCACAGAATAAGTAAGCGGGCGTTTATTATCTTCTTTAATGGCTACCAATAAAACCCGTAATCCTTCTTCATTTAATTTTTTAGAAGTATCCAAAACCCTCCTCCGCATATCATCATCCATCGGCACAATGATGTCATTTTCTATGTGCAATTGTTTATCAGCACCGGGGTCAAAAGCGTGTGTGCAAATGTCTAATACTTCTTCCACAGCGCCTTTGCAAATCAATAAATGCCTGCCGTTTTTTTCTTCAAGAATCACACTCATTCTTCTGCGCTGAAAATCAAAAGGTATTTCATCTATCTTTTTAAAATACTCATCGGCTCTGATACATTTATGAACTTCTGCATGCTCCAGCACTGCCACATCCAATAAATTCTTTAATCCTGTCTGATGAAAACTGTTCAGGTATGCCCACTTCATTACTTCATCATCTTCATCGCCATCAACATTCAGATGACGCTCCAGCACAATTTTATCTATGGTAAGCGTGCCTGTTTTATCGGTGCATAAAATATCCATAGCGCCGATGTTTTGAATCGCGTTGAGCCGCTTTACAATTACCTTTCTCTTGCTCATGCTCTTTGCACCTTTGGCAAGATTAGCAGTAACAATCATCGGCAACATTTCCGGCGTTAAGCCTACTGCCACTGAAATACCGAACAGTAAAGCCTGCAGCCAATCGCCTTTGGTGAGTCCATTGATTAAAAAAACCAACGGAACCATCACCAGCATAAAACGAATCAGCAACCAGCTCACTTTGTTGACACCTTTATCAAAACTTGTTTCCGCACGCTTGCCCGTAATTGCTTTTCCAATAGAGCCAAAATAAGTGAGGTCGCCAATGGTTACAACAATTGCAGAAGCCGTTCCGCTCACCACATTCGTTCCCATAAAACAAAGATTTTCTAATTCCAAAGGCGACTTGTTTTCTGTATTTTCAATGCTATGTCCCAGCTTTTCAACAGGAAGCGATTCGCCGGTAAGCATGGCCTGGCTTATGAATAAATCTTTGGATTGAATAACCCGGCAATCGGCAGGAATCATATCGCCGGCGCTTAACAAAACAATATCGCCGGGAACCAAATCAATAATATCGATTTCTTTTTTTACCTGCGCACGCCACGCGGTTGCAGTAGTTTTCACCATGCTTTTTAATTGTTCTGCAGCGCGGTTGCTGCTGTATTCCTGCCAGAAGCGCAGGAAAGAACTCAGCAGCACCATTATCCCAATAACTGTTACTGTTTTGTAATCTTTTTCTCCCGGCGCAGCCAGCATTACATCCATAACAAAAGATACCGATGCAAGAATAATTAGTACTGCAATAAACGGATTTAAAAACGCTTCAAATAATTGAATATACCATGCAGAAGCTTTTTCATGCGCTATTTCATTAAGGCCAAATTCCTTTTTCTTTTCATCAATATTTTCATCGCTTAAACCATTCTCATTGCTATCTAATATTTTGAAAAATGAGTGCCTATCCACACTGGAAACTTTCCGAAGAAGGGTTGCCGCCGATTCATCAAAACCACTTACCTTATTTTGTGAAGACGAAATTTTTTGAATAATTTTTTCGGTTGTTTTTGAAAGTAGCATAATACCGATTTTTAAATTTTATTAAATAGCTGCGTGTATCCTTATTGAGAAAATATTTACCGGTCCGCGCGATTTATTGTACCCCGGATTTATTAAAAACTGGTACGCACCTGACAGGTACAAAAAGTTTTTCCTTATTGCTGCGGAATAATACAATTCGGTTAATTGTTCCAAACCATAATTCAGATTTCCATCGCCAAGCTCAAAACCTTTGCCGCCATGTTTTAAATAATTGCGATGCGGTGCTGAAATACCGGATACTACATAAGCCATTCCCACATTATCATTCGGCCTGTTCCATTTATTTCCGTTCGATGAAATACCAGCGCTGACAGTCCTGTCAATTTCTGTAAACGCCCAGGTTTCATTATTGCCATCATCCCATCCGGCACGGAAAAATATTCCTGCATCTTTGGTAATACTTTGTTCTGCATTGATACCAAAACCATATTTGGTACGGCCATATTTTCTTGTAGCAATTATGTCCGGCGCAGATGGATTCAATGCAATGCTCTCATCATAATTGCCCATGTTGGCAGTATTAAAATAACCAAGAAAACGAATAGCACCGGCTTTCCCTTTAAAAAAATAACGATGCGTATATTCAAGCGAATGTGAATTGGCTTTATTAATTTTCCAATCCATAACATTCCCATTGGCTTCCAAAGGCTCTAATGAAATAGCATAGCGCAATTCATTTTTAGGCGTTACATATTCTAAAACGATGCTTGGCGTATATCCGCGGGTGTTAGCAGGATAATCCCAAGCGCCATTATCCATAAGGCTCCAGCACATAAATTGAGTGCGCGGGTCATGGCTGTAAATATTATCATCGAAATAATCGGCTACGCCTATTTTGCCAATTGTTAGTGCAAAGTATTTTGTAGGAACCTTTCCGGCCAATTGGTTTTCATCTGCGTTAAGATACTTTTCATCTTTATTCAATGAAAATAACTGGCGATAAAATAATCTTGCTAAAAAAATAGTGGGCGCAGGTTCTCCTACACGAAAAGTTTCTCCATTAGTGGCATCGGCTACCCCAAAAGCCTGGCTCAAAGCCGCACCACCGGAGAGTTCGGGATTGATAAAAACCGAACCACCTTTCCAAAGTTTTGCACTTGCGAATATGGTAGCGGTGATTGATGTTTGTGTTTCTTCCTGCGGTATCAAACTATTAGAACCGGAATACGCAGCCTTAAATGCAGGCTTGTATTGTGTGATGATGGTATTTTGAAAATGAAAAGAAAATTTTTCGTTTAATACACTGTCAGTTTGTTGGGCTTGTGTAGAGAAAGCGCTGAAAAATGCGCAACTGAAAAGAATTTTTTTGTGCAACATAGCTTTTGTTTATTCCTTTTTACAGGAATGCAAAAGCTATCCTATAAAAAGGGTGGAAATGAATAATTGATTTGTTCGCGGACCGCTGTCCATAATGTTTGTTTTTAATTGTAATGCAAAAATAAAACGCATCGTTTGATGAGGGCGTTAGAGATTGCTTAGAAAAAGATTAGAATTTTATTAGAAGGGTTTCGAGTGTGTATGACATCTTCAATTGCCACGGGGTTTTAACCCGTGGTTAAAGAAATTGCTTTAAAGGCTTTAGCCAAATCCTTAGATTCTTTGTAGAGCAGAACTTTAAAACTTTGGCTAAAGTATAAAGATTGAATACAGTAAACGAAGAAATATTCCAGCTTTCCCTTTCGTAATTCATAGCCCTGAAAGGGTGCCATACATTAGCATAGAGCGCAGCCCTATGACGATAATCACACATGCGGCAACTCAACCGTAAAAGTAGTTCCTTCATCCACTTTAGATACAACAGCAATTTCGCCTTTGTGCAAATCAATAATCTTTTTGGTAAGCGATAAGCCAATACCATTTCCTTCGGCGAACCTTTTGTTTTCGCCGCGAAAAAAAGAGGTGAAAATATTCGCCAACTCATTTGCGTCTATGCCAATACCGTTATCCTGAAAACGAAGAATAGTGTTGTCTTTAAAATACGTGATGGCAACTGTTGATTCCTTTTCTTCAGAAAATTTACATCCGTTTTCCATTAGGTTCATAAATGCTGTTTTCAATAAATATTCATTGCCCCGCACTGAAATAAAATCATCATCCTCAATTTCTTTTTCAAAAATGATATTTACTTTATAATCGGGATGATTGTGCCTTACTTCATTTCTTGCATCCAATAAAAGCTCATCAAGGCGCACTTCTTTAAAACCAATTTCCGTCTGGTCGTAATTGGCTTTTGCGAGGTCGAGTAAATTGTTGGTAAGCCTTACTAATTTTTGCGCATCTTCAATTGCATGGTGAATGGATGTTTGATATTCTGCAATATTTCTTTCTTTACTGGTAGTCAGTTGTAGCTCTGCAAGCATTGCTGTGAGCGGTGTTCGCAGCTCGTGGGCAATGTTGGAAACAAAATCTTTCTGAGCATCAAAAGATTTTTCCAATCTATTGAGCATCGCATTAAATGTGATCGCAAGCTCCGCTATTTCATCTTTTCCATTGCCTTCTTCAATCCGCAAATCCAGGTTTGTGGCGGTAATTTCCTCTACTTTATCCACCATTTTGGAAACCGGTGACAAGGCTTTTTTTGCCAAAAATTTTCCTGTAAAAAAAATGAAGATGATGCCAATAAAAAAACCAACGATTAAAGTGTATTCAAGGTTTTGAAGCTTGGCAAAACCATACTGGTCGGTAGCTGCGGCGGTTATTACATAGCTGCGGCCATCATGTTTATATAAAATCCCAATCACCTGTGTCTTCTGCTGATAAAACTCTATTTCTTTTTTTTGAATAATCTCATCAATCATTTGCTGTGTTTCTTTCACTTTATCTATATCCACCGCATCATGATACAGCAGGTGAAAACCGGTATCATAAATGGCCACTTCTTCCTGGAATAAAGTGTTCTCAGCATTGCGGTAAATCAGTTGCAGCACGGATGGCGCAATTTTGGCATCCAATAATAAATTAGCTTTGGTGATGGCGGTATGTTGCAACAATTTAAAATATTCTTCTTCCCTGTTTTTGGAATAAGAAAAATAAATCACCAATGCAAACACCAGCAGGAATGCAGCGATTATTGAAGTAAAAAGTAAAGTAAGTTTATTCCTGATGCTCATTTCTCTTCTTTAAAAATAAATCCGAGGCCGGGTTTTGTATGAATCAATTTTGTGGGAAAATCCTTGTCGATTTTTTTGCGCAAATAATTGATATATACATCAATAAAATTAGTGCCTGTATCAAAATGCGTATCCCAGACTTTTTCCGCAATTTCCGTTCTTGACAAAACGCGCTCACTGTTGCGCATCAGGTATTCCAGCAATTTCAATTCTTTGGGCGTTAGGTTAATTTCTACTCCCGACCTCGTTACAATTTTGGTTTGATTATTAAATTCCAGGTCGCCATATTTTAAAATAAATCCCTGTGTATTTGCGGACTGAACATTTCTTTTCAGCAATGTGCGGATGCGTACATACAATTCCCGGAAGTCAAAAGGTTTTACGAGATAATCATCCGCACCGGCATCAAAACCTTCAATTTTATCATCGGTTGTGCCTAATGCAGTGAGCATAATTATCGGGACGGAAGGCTTGGCTGCACGCACCTCTTTGCACAATTCCAAACCATTTATTTTGGGTAAAACAATATCCGTGATGATAAGGTCGTAGTCATTTTGCAAAGCCATTTTCTTTCCCAGTTCACCATCATAAGCAAGTGTGGCTTCATAGCCTTGCTCTTCCAGTCCTCTTTTAATAAGCTCAGAAACTCTTTGGTCGTCTTCAATGATAAGAATGTTCATGAAAATTTTTTAATGCCTATTGAAATTCACCTGCTAAATTACTTCATCGGTATAATACAAATGATCTTCGTTTTGTAATGATCTTCCATTTGCCCATTCATTGTGGATAATACGGATGAAATAATGGCTGAGTTTGAAAAGGAACATTCTATCCAGATACCTGCCATTTCCGTACGATCAGGAGGTAAAGTTTCATTCTCATAAATTATTTGCTGGGATAATGAAAAAAATTGGATAGGAAGTAAATGGGAATAATTGCGTCTAATCGTTACTGTTATTTTAACCTGCGAAAAATGAGTTTTATAAAATTATTTATATAAATAAAACCAGTTACCTTTTCTGTAAGCCGTATTATTACTGATTTTAAACGCAAAAACACGATTTCTTATGTCATTTATACTTCATTTTGAAGGTACTATCACTTGTGTTATGAAAAATGTTTTTTTTAGAGCAATTTCCAGATAAATTATGACGTTTATATCGTACATTGTGAACCCATATTAGTTATCCCAGGTTAAAACAATCCAATATCTTTTAAGTTAACTGGCTATAATGAAACAGAAAAAAGAAAAAACCACTGTCTTATTTGTAAATAAAGACGCAAAGGGTATAAAGCCTATGAAAATTTCAAGCGGCTTGTTACTCAACTGGAAAAAATACGTTGCCGGAATTTCCCTGATTTTTTTGGCTTTGATAGGAACTATAGTTTATTTAAGTTCTCATACAATTCAACAACAGCAAAAGCAGGTAGTGCTTATTCAGAAGGTTGAAAACTTGCATAGCGCAATAGAGCAAGTTGATACCAGTGCTGTTCGCAAAAAGTTTTCAAATATTGATAAAGAGCTTTCTACTATTAATAGTTACTTGAGAGCCAGGGGCATCAAACCGGCATTTAAAGGGCCTGAAGGCGGGGAACCAGACGAGGGCATTATCTCGACAGATGAGATAAGTGATTTCTATGCTAAATATCTAAATAAAATAGCCTCTAATCTTGCATATATTCCTTTAGGAATGCCTTATCATGGAAGGATTACCTCTACTTTCGGCCATCGTGAAAATCCATTTGGAGGTGAAAACGTAGAAGTACACAAAGGCCTTGACATAGCTGCACCTTATGGCTCGCCGGTAAGGGCAATGGCCAAAGGTAGTGTGGAATTTGCCGGTGTTCGGGGAGGTTTTGGAAACTGCATTATGCTCAAACATGGCAATGGCTTTGAAACGCTTTATGGGCATTTATCAAAAATTCTTGTAAAGGTTGGCCAGCAAATAAATATTGGTCAACAAATAGGTAATGTAGGTTCCACCGGGCGATCTACGGGGCCTCATTTGCATTATGAAATTCATCATTACGGAGAAAAAATTAATCCTCAACCCTTTTTAACACTCAATTAATTATGTTTAACAAAAGCAAAAATCAGCAGCAATCCTTAGAAATCAGCCAGAACGAAATCTCAACCATTATAGGTGAAGGCTTTGTCTTCATCGGTGAAGTGAGAGGCACATCCGTAATAAGAATAGAAGGAAAAATTATAGGAAATGTGCATGTAGAGAACGGTGTAATTCTCGGCGAAAAAGGAAATATCGAAGGTGATATGATTACCAAATCCGCAATTATTTTTGGCACGATAAAGGGAAACGTAAAATCATCCCAGCTTGAAATAAAAAAGACGGGGCTTATTAACGGAGATATTTCAACTGATACTCTTGAAATAGAATTAGGCGCCCAATACAACGGCAAATTAAATATGCGTAGACAGCAGGTTGTTTCTGAAAATACTGCCCAAAACAAGACTGAAGAGGCTCCTGCCCAGGTGCCTGTGCAGGCTAAAAAGGCATCCTAAATTTCATTCGCTTTTCCTGCGCATTCGTAATATAATTACTGAACGGATCTATTCAGTAAACAAACCTAATGGCAATCGGTAAAGATTGCTTTTTTAATTTAGGGTAATCCACTGAAAAATGTTTGGCATAGTTACCTGTAATTCAATTGAATAAGGTTTTGAAAGAAATTTACTTCGCCCCGTTTCATTATTAAGCCCTAATCAGGAGCTTTCATGATATGGTATTCCATTTATGGCTGTACTTCTCCGGAAGAAAAATGATTTCAATTTCTTTCTCATTTTACCATTTGCACTTCCATTTTACCACTTATAAAGCAAATATGTATTTTCATGTACTATGTTTAGCATAGTACTACATTTTAACTATATCTTTGTGATGTAATTCACATTAATCATAATTAAAAAACAGAAAAATGAAAACAGTTATCAGCAACAACATAGAAGAAGCTCTTGAAGTTGCAAAGCACATTTTGTATTCTTTAAAAGTTGTAATAATAGGATTGTTTATTCCTTTTGTATTTGTATTCGGTATTACATATAACACTCCAAAAGAAGCATCAGCAGATGGAATCAAAATCAATACATCACAAAAGGCAAGCAATGAAATCATAACAGTGGATTTCAACAAACCTTTATCTGATCAGAACAGCTGATCCTTTAAGAAAAAAGGACTTGCCGGTATCACGAAGGGTATATTTTAAAGTCCATACAAATACACCGGGATCCTGTGGCTGACCTTTAAAGGTGCCATCCCATTTTGATGTCCAGTCGGTGGACTGAAAAACCAACTGGCCTAAGCGGTTGTAAACTTTAAATTCGAGATTGTCTGCTTTAAATGCATTAAGAGGATAGAGATAATCGTTTAGGCCGTCGTCATTGGGAGTAAAAGCATTAGGAACAGCGATATAACAGCTTTTTAGTACTCTTATATTATTGATAGCCGTATCGCTGCAACCAATATTACTTGTAACTATCAGCGTAACCGGGTAATTATTTTCCATCAGAGTTATCGGGTATTTTTGAGAAAGGGGATTTTGATCCAGGCTTATATTACCATTTTTAAAATCCCAATAGTAAGAAATGATGTTACCGATACTTTGATTTAGAAATGTAGCGGAATCTTCGGGGCATATTATAGAGTCTGTTTCAAACGCAGCTTTTAATTGATTGCCCAGGTTGATTATTTCTGAAGTAGTATCGCTGCAAAATCCATTCGTAACGGCTAAGATTATTGTCTTTTGTCCAAAAGGATCAAAATAAGTTACCGGGTTTTGAAGAGTACTGGTTCCATTATAATCTAATTGCCATAACCATTGATCTACACCATTTTGCCCATCATGCATGAATTGAACAGTATCTTTTTTACAACCTGCGTTTACATGGTAAGTAAAGTCGGCTGACACGGTATCTTTAATATTAAAAACTATGGAGGACCCGACAGGAGTCTGCTGGGAACATTCATCAAATATTGTATTGCCATCATCGCCGGTTTTCAATGTTATTTTATAATCACCTCCTAAGACGATTGGTGCAGAAAAATTTACAGTAATTGTTTTTGTTAAATTATTAGTACAGATTTCTGCCGCGCTGATAACATTTACGGGTGACGGCCCACTCACTGTAAAGTCGCTCCCGTCTGGCGCTATCGTGTTACACAGAATATTTTTTTTAAAAACCAATTGTAATGATTGAGGAGCACATTTCAAAGGTGTTAAACTATCCATCGGCGTAGGTGCCAAAGGTAAAATAGCTAATGGCAATGAATCGCCAACTGGAATGCTGTTACCGCAATTATCTAAAAGTGTATTCCCGTCAGTTCCGTTTCTTATGGTCACTAAATAATTTCCGGGCGGCAATGGATTATTTAATTGTAATTCCAGAGAATCCATATCAAACCCATTACAATAGGAGGTGGCAGAAATAACCTGGGTAACCGGAGATGAAATTATAAAATCACTTCCATCTGCAGCAAGACTACTGCATTTCATATTTTTATTCAGGTTAATATAAAGTTTGGTTGCATCACAGGATGAACTGATACTTTTCAAAGCCGGTTTAGTGGTATCAGTAATACTGGCTGTACCTCCGCCAAAAGAAAGCGAGTAACCGCTTTGGGAATCTGTAAAGTGGCTTACTAATAATATATATTCATGGCCCACGATCAGGATAGGCATTTTTGCAAAGCGGGGCGCGTTGCCGGTATAATCTGAAGCACATTGAATAAAATTAGCACCACCCGTAGAGGCGCCCGTTGTTCCGGGGTCGCCCGCCCAATTGCCGGAAACTATAATATTTTGATCTGTAAAAACTTCGTTTGGATCTAAACCGGTAACATCGTAAAGCTGCCAGTCATAATCATCTGTCAGATCATTCGGCGTAATTACAAATCCTAATGTGCCGGAAACATAACAGGTAAACTTATAAAAAAAAGGATTTTTATTAGCATAATCTGCAGTACCTGATCCGGAACAACCAGGTACATAAAGTGAATTGGAACTACAAACCGGCACATTACTTTGGCTAAAAGTAGTAGTACCGCAAACAGGGAAAGCAGTCGAAGGAGTTTGTCCTATTGTAGTACATGTCTGAGCTTCTGTAAATGAAACAAAAACAGAAAAAATAAAAAAAACGATGATACTTTTCACGTGCATAATCTTAAAGACTAACAAAAATATCTTTTCGCTGCAATCAGAAAGAAATTATTTAAAATGATATGTTTTTTTTATGACAAAAAATATCTTTCATAATAGAATTGTAACAAGTGATACAGTAAAGTAACAAATATTAGCTATTTTAATTCTCAATGTCAGCCTTATGTAGTGCTCTCACATTTGCTAATAATTTTACAGTAAAATGCCGTCGCCTGATCGCTATTTCTGTTCGAGTTTGTAAAGGCGGCCAGGAATTGGGTGGATTACATCTTTAAAAAAATCAGATTTCTTTTTTAAATGCATTTATTTCTTCCAAAAAATGATGTGCTTTTAAAAGCGAAGTCCATTCGGGAGAATTGAATAAAATTTTAAACCATTTTTTATTCACATTTTTTAATGAAATATTTATGTAAAGCCAGATTGAAGCAAGCGCGAAAAGCAGTGCAATAGGAAACGAGACCAACCAGAAAGACAGGGGTGATCCGGTAATCATTTGAGTGCTCCACCAAAATGTACAATAGAAAGGCGATTGGAGAAAAAGTATTTTTGTAATATTGATTGTGGACAATTGCAGCGTGGCAATGGTTTCCTGAGCTTTTACAATATTTTCACTGTTATTAATTTTGCCAATAAGAACGATGTGGTATAAATATACTATGATAGCAATAGAAGTAAAAATTATGATTGACCCGCAGGAAACCAGGAAAAAGATTGTAGACATTTCCAGGGAATGAAAAAACAGGAATCCTAAAAATAAGACCCAAACAATTCCTAAAACAATGGCGAATATTTTAAAATTGATTAGTGATTTTAATTTTGATTTTGCTTTTTGCTTCTGAAGGCTTTCAAAACACCGGAAGTTTAAAACCCATGATTGCAAATTGAGCACTTTCGCTTCTTCTATTTTATGATTATAAGATTCCAAAAGATTTTTTAATTGAGTATCGTTCATTTTTTTATTGATTAAGATTTGAAAATTTTAGTTTGAGTGTTTCTTTTATGCGACTGATCTTGGTAGCCACATTGGTTTCTGTGATTCCTATTATTTTTGCTATTTCTTTGTAACTCTTAGATTCCAGGTACAGGATCATTAAGGCTTTGTCTAATTCTTTCAGCTCGTTTATAAATTGTTTCAATACTGTAATATTATTTTCTAATTCAGAAGAATGAGGGTGAGTATCCTCCCAATCTTCCTGCTTTTCTGAAAGTGATATTATACTTCCTGTTTTATTTTTTCTATAAAATGAAATCGCCACATTCAAAGACACACGGTACATCCAGGTGGAAAATTTATATTCGGCATTGAAAGAATGATATGACTTTAGCAACTGATACATAATTTCCTGGGCCAGATCTTCCCGATCACTTTTATTGCTGCAATATGTATTGCATATCTTAAAAATGATACCCTTGTTGTCACTTATCTTTTGCAATAATTCTTTCGGCGGCTTTTTATTACTCATTTATTATTTGAATGTTCTTTAAGTATAATTCGCAGATGTATTGTAAAAATCACATTTTTTTTAAAAATAGGTACAACAGGTTAAAATTGTGTATGCCGTTTTCTTTTTTCTCCCCTGCAAATCAAAAGTTAGCTGATTTATTTCTGATTCATAAAATAAAAGTTGTACGATTATTCATATATATGTGTGCTAAAAAATCGTTTACTTCGCACAACAAAATTTAAAGGGTTCCTATTTAGAATCCTAATTGCCAATTATGGAAATTTATATTGAAAGAGCTACGAAAGTTCAACAAAGAATACAGGAAATTGCTTCATTTAGCGGTAATGGACATTTCATGAGCAGGATCTTTGGAACCAAATCGTTTATTGAATGTAGTAAGAAAATTACTTCATGGATGGAAAATGCCGGCCTTGAAACGCGTATTGATAATATCGGAAACATAAGAGGGAAACTTCGCAGCAGCAATCCTGGTGCAAAAACATTTGTAATAGCATCCCATTTTGATACATCTTTTAATGCCGGAAAATACGATGGCGTTCTTGGTATTATCATGGGCCTCGATATCATTGAAAATATAATTATAAATAAAATTTCACTTCCATTTCATATTGAAATTATTGCTTTTAGTGAAGAAGAAGGTATTCGTTTTCCCACAGGTTACCTTGGTAGCAAGGTAGTATCAGGTACTTTTAAAAATAAATTACTGGAATTAAAAGACGACAAGGGAAATACTTTATCACAGACATTGCAATTGATGAATTTTGACAGAGACCGCATTAAAGACGATGCGATACTTCCGGATGACTGGTTAGGATATTTTGAAATTCATATTGAAAAAGGATTAGTTCTTTATGAAAAAAATATTCCTGTAGGAATCGTAAATACTATTACGGGCCACAAAAGAATAAACATCACATTTACAGGGGAAACAGGGCACGCAGGTACTGTCCCAATGAATAGGCGTAAAGATGCCTTATGTGCTGCGGCAAAATTTATCTTAGGCGTAGAAAAATATGCTTCAAAAGAAAAAAGAAATATTGTAGCTACGATCGGGAAAATAAGTATTCCTGATTCAGCAGGGAACGTGATTCCCGGAAGTGTTAATTGCACTCTTGATATTAGAAGTTACAACGCCCAATCATTATCTGATGCGTATGAATACATTAATGAATTATGTGAAAATATTTGCGACAAGAGAAATATTTATTTTGAATGGAAACTGGTGCAGGAAACAGAACCGGTAACATGTAACAAAAAGTTTCGAAAACTTTTATCCAATGCTATTGTTGAGAAAAACTTTGAAGTGATCAATCTGGAAAGCGGTGTAGTTCATGATGCAGCAATCATTTCACAGGTAGCCCCGGTAGTAATGTTGTTTATAAAATGTCTCAGGGGCAATAAAAATAATTTCATTGAAAATGTAGAAGATTATGATATTGCCACCGCTTTAGATGTTTGCGATCATTTCATTGAGCAATTGATTCCCCCTTCTGAAAAAATAGTAAAGAAAAAATAAAATGAAAAGTGATTTTCATTAGATAGAAATTTGGGATTAAAGTTTGTTTACTGCTTCTGACAATTGCTGTCACAAATCTTTTCTATCACTCTGCCAATTTAAACCCTGCTTCTTTCACATCTTCACTATTAGTTCCAATAAACACTTTAAAATCTCCCGGCTCATATACATATTTCAGATCACCGTTGTAAAATTTCAGATCATTAACAGAAATAGGGAATGAAACTTTTTTTGTTTCGCCGGGTTGCAAAGTAATTTGCTGAAATCCTTTCAATTCTTTTACAGGACGTGTAATGCTGCCAACCATTTGACGCGTGTAAAGCTGCACCGTTTCCTTTCCACTGCGAGTACCCGTATTCGTTACGTTGACAGATGCTGTTATTTCCCTGCCCGCTTTTAGTGTTTCACTGCTCAAAGAAATATCACTGTATTGAAAAGTAGTGTAACTAAGTCCATAACCAAAAGGATACAATGGAGTATTAAGTGCATCCAGGTAATCTGATTTGAATTTTGGCGAATCACCCGGATGATAAGGCCTACCTGTATTAAAATGATTGTAATAAATAGGGATCTGTCCCACATTGCGTGGAAAGCTTACGGTTAATTTTCCGGAAGGATTATAATTTCCAAACAGTACATCAGCTACTGCATTACCCGCTTCGGTACCGCCAAACCATGTATCTAAAATAGCGGGAACATGTTCATTTTCCCATGTTAGTGTCATTGGCCTTCCGTTCATTAAGACCAGCACTAAAGGTTTTCCCGTTTTTACCAATGCCTTTAATAAATTTTCCTGGCTTTGCTGCAAACCAATATGGGTCATGCTGGATGATTCACCTGTCATGTCTGCTGCTTCGCCAAGTACGGCTACCACCACATCTGCTTTATTAGCAGTTTCTACCGCTTCATTGATCATTTCCTCCGGTGATTTTTTATCAACAGTAATCTCTTCACCAAATACATTTACACGTTTAATTAAAAAAGTATCATCACTGATGTTTGCGCCTTTTGCATATAAAATATTTACGTCATTGCCCACCACATTTTTAATACCCTGCATAATGGTTACGCTTTTTTGGGGATCGCCGGAAACACTCCACGTACCGAGCATATTTCTTTTGTTATCTGCCAGGGGACCAATCAAAGCAATAGTACCGGATTTTTTCAATGGTAATACCTGGTTATCGTTTTTCAGCAATACAAAACAATGTTCAGCAATTTCACGTGCCGCTTGCAAATTGGCATTACTCATGAGTTCAGTATCTGCTCTTTGCTTGTTGCAGTAACGGTAGGGATCGTCGAATAAACCCAGTTTATATTTTGCTTCCAGTATTGTTCTGCAGGCATCGTCAATTGTTTTAAGAGATACTTTTCCTTCCTTAACTAATTGGGCCGCATGTCGCAAAAATTCCTCACCTACCATATCCATATCAACCCCTGCATTCAACGCAAGTTCAGTAACTTTTTTGTCGTCACCCATACCATGATTTATCAATTCTGGTATGGAGGTATAATCTGTTACTACCAATCCTTTGAATCCCCATTGTTTGCGCAGCAAATCAGTCAATAGCCACTTGTTGGCAGTAGCGGGCACGCCATTGATATCATTAAATGAAGTCATTACGCTTCCAACACCCGCATCCACAGCGGCTTTATAAGGAGGTAAGTATTCATTATACATTCTTACTTTACTCATATCGGTTGTGTTGTATTCTCTGCCGGCTTCTGCTGCGCCATACAATGCAAAGTGTTTTACACAGGCCATTACGGTATTATCTTTTGCAAGATCATTACCCTGATAACCTTCTACCATTACTTTTGAAATTTGTGAACCCAGGAAAGGATCTTCTCCCGCGCCTTCTGCAATGCGGCCCCAGCGTGGATCACGGGAAATATCCACCATGGGTGAAAACACCCAGTTCAGTGCGTCAGCAGTTGCTTCGTTTGCGGCGATGCGAGCACTTTTTTTGATGAGTGCAGTATCCCAGCTACTGGCTAAACCAAGGGGGATAGGAAAAATAGTTCTATGACCGTGAATGACATCAAGACCAAATATTAAGGGAATATGCAGGCGCGAATTATTCACTGCAATTTCCTGTGTCTTGCGGATTTTATCCGCGCCGGTAATACCAAATAAACCACCAACCTGTCCATTACGAATTTTTGTATCAACATCTGTACTTATAACGGCACCGGTAACAGCGCCTCCCGGCGTTACAAGATTTAGCTGGCCAATCTTTTCTTCCAACGTCATTTTTTTCATCAAAGCATCAATAAAGATTTTCTCATTTTTAGAAGTTTGTGCCTGTACGGTAAACGAACAAATAACCAGGAAACAGAACAGCAAAATTTTATTTTTTTTCATATCTAAATTTTATTTTTTCAGTAAATAGGGTTTAATATTTTTTTGCCAGATGGCATAACCTTTGGCATTCATGTGCAATCCGTCTTCAATGAAAATGCTTTTGTTTGGTGTGCCATCTTTATTGAGCATTGAATGATAGACATCTATAAAAGCAGCATGCTTTTTATTTTTCAAAAAATTCTTAATCAATGAATTTGCTTTTGCCATTTCCGGCATAAGGCTTTGCCTGCTTATACTTGGCTTTATAGAAACAAATGCAATTGAAGTGTTGGGAAGTTTTTTTCTGATTAAATAAAATAAGGTTTTAAACCGGTTCAAAACAGAATCCGCCGTAATTTTATCGGAAGAAGCTACGTCATTGTCCCCTTCATAAATTACAATTTGGCGTGGTTGATATGGGAAAATGATATCATCGGCATATCGTATCGCATCAGGAAAAGTAGAACCTCCAAATCCACGATTGATAATTGTATAACCAGGAAAATATTTTTGAACGTCGGTCTATTTTCTAAACGAGGAACTTCCCAGGAAAAGGATTGCGTGTTTTGGAGGAAAGTGAAGGCTGTCTTCTTTTTTGAAATTTTGTATTTCGTTATAAAAGGGTGCTTGTTGGGCATTTGCAAAGCCAAAGAACACAAGGAATACAGCAAGTAATTTTATTTTTTTCATAAAAGATATTTTAATTCAATTGTACTTATATTTTAAAAAATTAGTACAAGTGTATTTATAAACTACAACTGAACAATTTACTGACCAATTTTATATCCCGCCAAATGTACTTTAAAAAACATAGTTGTGGCAGAATATAACTAAAGCCTCACAGGTTTTAAAAACCTGTGAGGTTTACATTTGGGCAGAGTTTCTAAACTTGTTCAAATAATTGATCCATCGTTATTTCATTTTGGATAAATCCTGTATAATTTCCGGCATTTTTAATTCCATAAGTTGTTACCATTGTCAAAAATAAAGTTTTACGGGTTTGTGTATTATCGCGAAATACTTTTATTTTGCTTTCCAATTCCTTTGCATATTTTTTATTAATCACATATTCGCTGATTGAAAATTTTATTTCGCAAATATTGATACACATATCCTGCCGGTCAATTAATAAATCTATTTGTGCGCCTTGCTCATCTTTTTGAGATCTGTAGCGCCATGTAGACGTTTCAGTATAAACGCTTTCAATGCCTATCGCCTTTTTAATTTGCAATATATGTTTCATACAAATACTCTCAAAAGCAATTCCACTCCAGCTTTTCCAGGAAGACAATCCTGAAAATTTAGCCCAGGTTCCCTTTCCGCCTGATTTGGTGTTTTCAATAAATTTTATGTAAAAAAGAGAATATTCATCCATTAGTTTATAGATGCTATCCTTTGCAGTTCTATCGAAAGGAATGTATGGAGTGATAAATCCTGATTCACTCAATTCTTCTAAAAGTTGTGTAGTGCCACCGCCCGATGTAAGCTTACAGATTTTAATAATTTCTTTTCTGGTAAGCCCCATTCTTTTTTTTGTCAACGTCCTGATAACCGAAATATGGTTGCCGGCGCCATCAAATAAGGATTGATAAAGGTTGTTAAATTCCCCATTCAGCAATCCATCTTTTGTGAAACAGATTCTATCTATCGCCTGAAGAGAACTTTCGCCTCTACGTATTTCTTTAAGATAATGGGGTATGCCACCCATTACCATATAGAGTTGCAATATCTGGTATCTGTCAAGATTTATTTTTCTTTTTCTTAAAAAGACTTCCGTTTCTTCGATAGTAAATGGCAAAAGCCTTATTTTCCTCGTCACCCTGTTATGAAGGCCGCCTCTGTTGTTGATTACTTTTTGTATCATCCATGATGCAGCAGAACCGCAAATAACCACTATTAAATTATTCTGTTTGGAAGCCCAGGTATTCCAGAAGTTTTCAAAGGCCTGCATAAACCCTGATCGGGGCGTATGTATCCATGGAAATTCATCAAAAAACATCACAGTCCTTTGGCTTTTTATTAGAGGAGAAAGAAATCTTTCCAACATTTTAAAGGCCTGCAGCCAACTGGCGGGCGTTGCCAATGGCAAACTTTTCGATGCTGCTGTCATTATCTGGCTGAAGTTTTCCAATTGCTGCCCGAGGGTAGCATTATGAATGCCAGAGAATTCAAAAACCAATTGTTGCTCAAATACGTTTCGGATAAGAAAAGTTTTTCCTACCCTGCGGCGCCCATACATAGCAATCAATTCAGGTTCGCCTGACTTTAAGATATTTTGTAAAAGGGCTTTTTCATCTACTCTTCCAACAATATTGTCTATCATACTTTAGTTTATATCTCGCCAAATGTACCATAAAAAAGATAGTTTTGGCGAGATATACTGATTTATATCCTGCCAAATGTAACTTGGCAAACATAGTTTTGGCAGAATATAATAATTAATATAAGCCTGCAATCTTTAAAAAATATGAAAAAATATAAAGAAGTGGAAAAATATAAGAAGATGCCTTAAAAATTTCATTATGAGAATTCAAAAAAGATGATGCTTGTTTATTTATTGAAAACAATTTTAACTAAACCTCACAGGTTTTTAAAACCTGTGAGGTTTGAATTAATTACGGACAAGGTTAAACGAAAATACTATTAAAAAATACAATCATCCCGACTTACTCATTTCTCATGCAAATTTTTCATCAATTCATAAACTCTTCGTGATAGTTCTTTCATGCGTGGCCTTACCTTATCTTCTGGAATAGGTGTAAACAAAGCAATAATATATTTTACATTTCCATCATCTACAATGCCAACATCATTTGTAAAATAATTCCACCACCCCGATTTATGATAAAACATAGCATTATGCGGGAGGCCTGTAGAAAGTTTGGTTGTATCCAATTGACGGCCCAGTAAGGCTTTCATTTGTTGGCTCACCCACGGATTGATCAGTTGATTTTTATAAATCTTATACATAAAATCTGCTGCATGCAAAGCGCTGGTAACAGTGCTCCGCACTGTATCGTAACCAGGATCTTCCAGTTTTCTACTCAAAAATTTGCGCGTTACTTCGCTTCCATACCATCCATTTTCATCAATCGTGTTATTGATACTTTTTCGTCCCGCAATATCAATCATACAGTTTGCGGCAGAATTGTCGCTGCGTGTGATCATCAGATCCAATAAATAATCTAACGTGACTGTATCGCCATCTTTTAAAAGCGGTCTCGGATCCCAGCTTATTTCTGAAATATGATCCACATCATTGGGAGAATGGACTATATAGGATCGATATAAAGAATATTTTTCTTCACTCACCTGTTTGAGAACTTCCATTGCCACATACATTTTATAAACAGAAGCAGGGTAAATAAAATGATCCATATTTACACCGCCGAGTAAAGGTTTTCGTCCGTTCAGGCTGATCACGGCAAATGAAATTTTTTCCATTCCATCTTCGCCGGCATCATAAGTCCCGTCAAGATCTACATCGTGAACAATTTGCTGAAGAGAATCATTAAAACTTTTTTTCTGAATATAATAACCGGAAATTTTTGTTTGAGCCATAACAAAAAATGAAGTGATAAAAAAAATGAGAAGCAGAAATATATGTTTCAAAAGAAAAAATATTTTTATTGGTTAAATGTAAGAATAAATTGTTTAGGTAATTTAGGTCATTGAAAGTTTAGAAGGATTGAATCGTGCAGCAAACCGCCGCTGTACAAAATATCCGTGCAGAAATAAATATTGAATATCTTCATTTTAAAGAAACAAAGATCTCATAAAATTACCTGACATCTTCTCTTTCTTCCACTACTTTTATTATGGTATTTTTTAAAGCGGTATTGATCATTATCTGGCACGATAACCGCAGATTGGATTTTTTTATCGCGCACTTTTCCAGGGTACTTTTCTCATTCCTATCCTTCATCAATGCGGCGCCATTTAATCCTTCTACTTCTACTAAACAAGTTCCACACCTGCCTATTCCTTTACATTCACCAAAATCTTCTACATAGATCTTTTCATTGATGAGTGTCATCAGGTTTCTAAATTCGCCTTCGTAAGTTTCGATGATAACTTCCAGGTCCAAAAATATCAATGTAAAAGATATGTCGTTCTTGTGGATAATCATTTGTAGGCAGCGCAATCAAATTTCAAGTTGAATCTTTTTAATTAGCGGTGCAGAATTTAATAGTCTTTTTAAATAAATAGAAATAGATTTCTAAAAGATGAAGTTATAATTTTTATGTTTTATTTTTTTCTAAAATATAATATCGGAGAGAATTGATTATTAAAACAATCCCAATCTTATTTATTTTGATTTTATAAAAAGAAATTGTTTACAATGAAATCCTTCATAAAAGTCCGTTTACTGTAATGAATTTTTAAAAGCAACAATTGAATTAAATAATTACCTGAGCCTTTTAAAATCTTCCCTGCTGTAAACTCCTGGTTCTGCATGGTCTCCCGCTTCCATGGCAAAATTTACAAATTTTATATTTTTTAATTCAGTTAAAGTATAGGTTGCTGAAGCGAGGTAATTTTCAGCGCCCGAATCTCCTAATCCCTGTGTCAATTTTTTGCTATCGGGAATTTTCACAAATATCGTGTCGTGCGAAATTTTTATAAGATCCAAATGAATATCCGGGAAATTTTCATTGATCACTTGAATAAGATGTGAGGATGAAAATGTATCAAGCTTTACATCTTCAGGCCTCGATAATTTTTCTTTGCCCGAATCTTCATTTGTGACGGTCCAGATAATGGTACGATTCGTAATTGTTTTTGTAGAATCAATTGAATTGGATGCCGATGCTGCTGTATCTGCATTTACTTTATTTTTTATTTCGCTATTTTTATCATTTTCGGAATTGCAACTTAAAATTAAAAATGCAGCGGCTACTATAAGAGAAAATTTCATCTTCATTTATTTCTTTTTTTAATATTTAGATAAATCGAATGCAGCATTTCAAAATTATTTTTTATAAATCAAAACGGATAACCAATAGCAAGGTTCAACACTAAATTCTGTCTTCTCCAGGATTTGCTACCAAAATCAATTTGATCAATTACCCATCTTTGTCCTTCCGGCAACCATGGTTCTCTGAGCGGCATTCCCAGGTCGAGCCTTAGTAACAAAATAGTAAGATTAAATCGTAATCCAACTCCAGTACCTACTGCAAGTTGTTTCATAAAAGCTTTATTAAATTCGCCGCCAGGCTGAAGAGTATCCTTCCTGTACAGCCAAATATTTCCTGCATCAAAAAACAGTGCGCCCTCAATAATATTATTAAATTTATAACGTAATTCTGTATTCATCTCCAGTTTGATATCACCTGATTGGTCAGGGAAAAAAGTGAGGCTGTCGGCATTAGGGGGACGATAGGTACCGGGGCCCACAGAGCGGCTTCGGAATGCACGAATACTATTGTTGCCTCCTATAAAAAATTGTTTGATGTAAGGTAGTTGCTGCGAATTTCCATAAGGATATCCAAAACCGAAAATAACTCTATTAGCCAATCTTGTTTTAGGATTTATTTCCCAGTAGTAACGCACATCAGCCTGTGTTTTTATGTATTGTGAAATGGATGCATTAAAAATTCTTTTCTGTTTGGTAACCGGATCTTCGGGTATTAATAATCCTGAAAGATTTCCGGAAATATCTGCCAGGCCATTAAAATACAAACCGGTTCCGTTAGGGTTGTTTACAAATGGATCAATGGTGTAAGTATAATTGGAACCTAAAACAAACTGAGTATCTATTGCATGTTTAAGTATGGGGTTTAGTTTTATACTATCAATATATTCCTGGGTTACATTTAGTGCTTTTACATAATTGATAGCAAAGGGATTGAGTTGTTGTGTTACTTTTATATTAGGTTTCCACTCATAACCCAATTGCGTATTAAAGGAATTTAAAGTGTATAATTTTCTGCGGTTAAGCAGGTCGTAACTGAGGTCAATTATTGATTTCGGTACGAAAGCATTTGTAGTATTCAAATTAAAAAAAGGAACCACAAATTTAGGAATGGTGAAAGTAACACCTCCTCCAAGCAGGTAAGTGTTAAATCCATTTTGGTCGCCGCTGTATTGCACTTCGCTTCCCCCATTGGCGTGAACAGCTAATTGTTCCGCTCCCCGAAATGTATTGCGGTTGGTAAATGTGAGCGTAACAAGTGACCCTACGTAATTATTTGAAGTTGTATTTCCCGATATTTCTGCCCGGATTGATTTTTTAGGAAGTGGTGTGAGGTAATAATAGGTATTAAGTCTGCCTGTATCTCCTTCACTAAATCCTGAATTTTCAAAATTATTTTTTACAAATTTAAAAACTCCAAGATTGATGAGTCTGCTTAAAGTTATATTATGATCGGTACGGTTGTAAACATCCCCTGAATCGAACCGCATCACCTCAGGGAATAATTTTGGTTTAAATTTTTTGGCCGGATCTATAATGTAATAACCATCATACAAATATTTATTATCATTGGTGGTATCAGCTTTTTTTGCATTAAGCTGGTAATCGGGATAAATATAAACATTATCAATGATGAAGGGTTTTCTTGCAATTAGTGGAGTACTTTTTTTTACATGCAGGAACATATTTACCTTATGACCGCCAATAGTACTGTCTGCATCTAATAATAAGTAATCAGGATTAAAATAATAATAACCTTTTTCTTTTAAAATTGCGTCTAACCGTACCCGTTCTCCTTTGATAACTTCCAGGTTAAATGGATCACCTGAATGAAGTATCGTCTCTTTTTTTGCTGCCTGGATTGTATTTCCGAGAGAAGAACTGTCGGTTTCGAAATGAACTTCTTTAATAGAATAAAGAGGGCCGGGATTCAGGGTATAGTAGGCATGCCCTTTTTTCTTTCTTACTATCGTGTCTCCCGAATCCTCTGCATGGAAATAACCTGTATTTTCAAGATAATTTTTCAACAGTTTTACATTGTAATCCACATTAACACTGCTCAGTAACACCGGTGGCTGGCCGGTTTTTCTTAAAAATTTCCTGATGAAATTATGTTTGGAAGTATCACCCGCAAGATTATAAAGAAATAATTTGATACGCATACCTAAAAACTTACTGTTGGGCACGGGGCGCGGAAGTGCATTTGCCTGATCCACTATACTTTTCTTTTGTTTTTTTGAAAGGGTGCTGTCTTGTATTTTTATCGTTGCGCCTGTATATAAAGCATCTCCTTTAGGTACCAGTTTAGTAGGATTGCACGATATCATACCTATCATGAAGATCATCAAAAAAAATATGACCGTTCTGTTTATCATTCGTTTTAACTTTTGGATGGCAGACTTACCGGTTGCTCGACTGTATTTTGTTTGCTGTCTGTTTTTTCTATTTCCTTATTCATTTTTTTTATTTCTCTTTTCTTTTCCCGTTGTTTTTTATTACTGAATATCTCTTTAAACTTGTTGTAATCAACAGAAATAATAAATCCGATACCGGTTTCAATTACGTAACCCTGTATCACATCTGTATAATCATTTTTTCGATAGGCACGCAACATATATTTTCCATCTTTGCTCAATTTGTAATTGATTGAAATATTTCCTGCTAAATTGTTTTGTTGCTGATTGGACTGCATAGGCCCCTGCAATTCAAAATCGCTGCCTACGGTTACCGTTAGGCGGTCATTAAGTAATCTTTTAGAAATTCCTACATTAAGATCCGTACGGTCCTGCTCATTGCCGGTAGTGTAGTCCTGCGTAGTAGCCAGATCAAAATTAATATCAACACCCTGTACCAGGTTTTGGGCAAGTTGATTTAATTGTTCTGTTAATAGTTTACTTACACTTTGCATAGCAAAAGTTCCGGCATTCGTGCCACCCGCGCCATTATTAAATGGGTCTTCACCAACGAAACGATTTAATAATAATAAGGCAAATACCTGTTTATTCATGTCGCCGGGTTCCTGTCGCAACTGTTCTAATTTGGTTTGTACCGTACTGACTACCGCATCAGAAACATTGTAATTTTTATCTGTGGGCAGCACAATGTCAAAACTTATTTGTGGTTTCAAAAGCTCTCCCTGCAACAATAGATGTACTTCAAAAGGTAATTTTTGTTTGTAAATATTGGCATTGGAATTGGTACCCTGAATTTGATCCTGCACGAGGTCATAAGGCGCTGTATTGGCAATATAAATTCCGGTAACATTGATCTTTGCGGTGGTAGGATCTCCTGTCCAAACGATGCGGCTTCCCTTTTGAATTAAAAATTTTCGTTTTAGAAAGTTGAAGGAAAGATCGTAAGAACCTTCTTCAATATCATAAGAACCTACCAGCGTTATTTTTCCGCTTGCATCAATTCCTGCAGTTAATTGTGCTGTTCCTTTAAGTCTTAAAAAGTCTCCGTTTCCCGGATCTACAATCACGTTAAAAATGGCTTCTTTGTCCACTTTAATATTGAGTGAAACATCGTACCCCTGCAGTGGCGATTTTTTTAGTGAATCGTAAGGCGCCATAAATAAAGAATCTTCTGCAGTAGCACTTTTATTTACAAAGCGTACGATTCCTTCCCTGCTTTCTACACCTGGTGTATTTTGTGGGAGTATTATTGTAAAGTTTGTTTTGTCGTTTATACTCAAATCCCCGTCAATAATAGGGTGGGCGGGCGTTCCTTTGACAGTGAGTTTTGTAGAAAAAACCATTTTACCATAAAAGAGAGAGTTATCTCTGCTTGTGGAATTAATTGCCTGAAAGTTCCGTGCATTTATTTTTAAATCAAATGTATAGTTCAGAAAATCCGGAGTATTGATAGCCCCGTCAATTACAATGGCGTTATTGTTTTGATCGTGAATGGCAAATTTGTTGAAAAGGATTCCTTTGTTATTTATAATGGCTATCGCTTCGTTATCAATTTTAAAAACATTGTTGAGCATGCTCACATTAAAAACTGTATTATTAAATTGGATCTTGCCATCAATATTTGGCTTGTCAAGACTGCCATTCAATGCAATTTTACCATATAGATTTCCACTCGCATTTTTTAAAGCGCCTTTACTAAAACCCTCCACGGCTTTCATTTGCAGGCTTGCAATGTTGACCACAAAATCATAACTGCTGTTAGTTGGTTTTACCAGGTAATCGCCATTAATGTTTACATTATTCCCATTTCCCTCAAGGCTTACATCCGCATGATATTTATTGGAAACATTATTATTGACTTTTGCAGTTAGGTTACCAATGGTATCTTTGTAAACACTTAAATTATTTACCGTTAGATCGGTTGTAAATGTTGGTTGGGTTTGAATATTCTTAACTACTGCATTTCCGTTTAGTAATCCTGCTACCATCAGCGAATCACTTTGTATAAAACCGGTTAAGGTTTCAATTTTAAAATTTTTAAAATCAATTTGCAAAGGCTCATTTATTCCTGAACCAGCGCTGTTGATGCTTAATTCCTGGGCGTCCTGCGTCAAAATAAAATTGTGTGCATTTAAATCGTTATTGAAATACTGGATTTTGTTATCCTTGTTTACAGTCCATTTTGTATAATTTAATAAAAGGTTATCCGGTTTTAAACTAAAAATATATTTCTGTAACTCTGGTTGATCCAGGCTTCCGCTTAAAGTGTATTTATTTTTTGATTCCGGATCTTTTATATTCAGTGTAAAATCAATATTATTATTTTGAATCGTCCCATATAATGTAGTAGCATACACGCTAAATGAAGAGCCGCTTATTAACCGTCTCAGTGAGGTATTGAAAGTAAGTGATCCGTTTTTTGTTTTTGTATCCAGATTGACTGAATCAATGACCGAAGTTCCATACACAATGTGTGGGGATTTTAAAGACATACTCCATCCGATGTCGCTGACAAAATTTGCTGTGAGAGTGATAGGTTTTAGTTGTGTCAACTGTGGCAAAAAAGTACTCAATACAGGATTATTAATTATTTGCCCGTTTACTGTAAAGTGGTATGGCTCTACTTTTGAACTGTCTTTCTGAGATGATAATGAAAAATATGGATCTATAGCTTGTTGAAAAACATTGCCCAATTGAGTGAGTTTGTATTTCCCATTTATAGATGCTGAAAGAAAATCTGTGGTTAAAGCTATGCTTTGATTTTCCGGAGCGTTCTCCGCTGTTATTTTTATAGAATCTAATGTAATTCTTTTGCCGTTATTTACTAAAATAGAATGAGAAATCAAAAGGCTTCCTTCAAGGCTATCCGGATTTATGTTTACAAAATTTCCATTTATGTCTCCATGATAAAATACAGGTTGACTTGTAAAATGAAGCGGCATGGTTTTAATGCTGTCTATAGTTCCATCCAGTTTTACTGTCGGAAAATTTCCGGAAAATAGGCCACTCGCTTCCATATTCGCATCGAGGTTTGGATCATGGAGAGACATTTTTATTTTATAATTTTTATCTGCGATACTTCCTTCTGCATTTAGATTGTGATAGGAATAGTGATTGAGAGTTACTGTAGAAATATTTCCGATGAAATTGGCATTTGCTGTTTGTGGATCGTACCCATTTCCTTTTATACTAAAGTTTCCGGTGAGAGGTCCTAATTTTGGATTTTGCATGATGGTACCCAACTCTAAATTTGTTGTGCTCAGCACCATTTCATAACGGGCTTTATTTTTATCTGTAATATTAACTAGAGTACCATTTATTTTTGCATTTCCTAATGTGGAATTAAAGGCCAGGCTCGTATAAAGATTATTCATGCTTCCTTTTATACGTCCGCTTGCAGCAAGCTTTTCAGGTAAAGTAATCGTTTTGGGCAAACTTTTTTTTGGAATAAAAGAAAGCAAATCCTGGCGGGAAGTTTGAAACTTGTTAATGGTTAGATCCGTATATATTTTTTTAGCATTAGGTAAACCTTTTACAATTCCATTTACATTAATATCGGTTGACTTTAGTCCTGCTACAATTAATTTTTTAAAATTAAGATCATTTACTTTCCCTTTGATTTCTGCATCCACATCTATAATAGATTCTGGAGATAAAGAAGAAGTTTGATCTTTTAATTGAGGGACAAATGTCCAAATATCTTTTACATTTATTTTACTGTTTTGCAAATTAATATCAAGCCCGAGTACCCCTGGATTATTTTTTATCGCTTCCGAAGAGGGATAAGAAATTATTGCTGAATTTTTTATTTCCGAACCGGGTGTTTCCAATAATAAGTTTTGCATCGAAACGCCTGTGGAATTCATGCTGAAATCTGTAGTAAGATTGTTTAATACAAAACCACTTTTTTCTTTCATACTTGCCTCTTTTATGGAAGCAAGAATCGTATCGGAACTGTATTCAATATTAGATGCCGTTGTTGAAAGATGCTGTATGCCTAAATGCGAATAATCCATTCCGGAGGGCGCCTTAGGAGCCAATTCATCATCATATCTTAGATTGAGATTTTTGATGCTGGCAACTCGTAAAATTATTTTCATAGAGGAAGCCGATGCAGAATTTCCCACACTATCTTCCGTTTTTTTATTAGAAGTATTCAGATTAGTTTCTACTGCAATATCCGAATTGTCTAGTGAAGCATCCTTTAATATAAACAGACTGTTTGCAAGATCAATTTTTTCAGGATGAAGCTGAGCTTTGCCGATTACAAAAGATGAATTCAAATGCGAAGGATCGCTTTTAAAAACAACATTTATATCACTCAGGTTAATTTCCTTATTTATTAATTGTAAATTAAATGACGAAGCCAAAGAGGCTTTTGAAGTATCTTCCTCATTTTTATTCGAAGGAGCTGATTGATAAAAATGTCCTTTAAGTCCATTGAGAGTGATCAAAGGAATATCAAATAATAAATGAGAAGGGTCGAAAGTCGAAATTTTTGAATCAAAATGACCAAAAGCAAGATCCATATCATAGCCGGCAAACGAATCTTTATAGATGATTCTTATTTTATTTAAAAGGATCCTGTCAATATTTATTTTTAAGGAGGAAGTATCTGCATTTTGTGATTTCGTAGTTTGTCCGCTGTTGAAGGCGTCTATTATGAATTGAAAATTAAAAACAGAATCTGACCTTTTTACTTTTGCTACAATATCATTAAGTGCTATTTCTTTTATTTCAATATCATTTCTTAAAAGGCCAAGCATATTTATATCCACACTTACTTCGCCACCATACAGCAACGTATCTTTTGACTGATCTTCCAGAAATACTTTTTGTAATGAAATGGTTGTTGGAAACTTTATGTCAAGTTTACCTATTTCCACTTTTGTTTTTAATTTATTTTCCAGGTAGCTAACTATTTTTTTTCGGGCAAAATTTTGGACAAAGGAAGTTTGAATAAGAATTAAAGCAAGAATAATAAGAAACACGAGCGATCCGAATATCCATACAAATACCCTCGCAAGTTTAGACAAAACAGACCTTTTTTTCTTTACTTCTTCTTTTTTTAGTTTCATAACTCTTTATAAAATGGGTATATCTCAAATTATACACCAATTTATTCAGAATGAATAGGAAATATTAAAAAATGAGGGTTTTAATTTGATTTTTTACTGGAAAATTAAAACAGGAATTACGAGTATTTGTTTGCCTGTTGTTTTCTACCTTGTTTTAAAAACTAAATAACAATAAAATGGTTGCTTATTTAAAGATTATTAAATGATAGGAATGCATTTTTATTGGTTAATCTGAAAATGATTCTGCCGGTTCTTTTTGTATCCAGTTTTTTAATGCAGAAGCAAGTTTGCGGTCATTGCTGAGACGTGGCACTTTATTTTGGCCGCCGAGTTTCCCCACGCTCTTCATGTAATTGATAAATCCATTTTTTTGGATCGCCCGGATTTTCAATGGCTGAAGTATATGGCCTTTGATAAGGTCGTCATAATAAATATTTTTCTTCCTTAAATTAGAATCTATTTTTTTTGCGAAGTGGTCTAAATCTTTTGGAAGATCTTCAAATTCAATATACCATTCATGAAAACTCTTTTCACCTGTTTTAGAAATATTAGGAGCCACAGTAAACTCAGTTATTTTGATGTTTTCTTCATTGGCAGTTTTCGTTAAAGCGTCTTCTACTTCTTCGCCGATCACATGTTCGCCAAATGCAGAAATATAGTGTTTCACTCTTCCGGTTACAATAATGCGGTATGGATTCAGGGAAACAAATTTTACAGTATCACCTATATTATATGCCCACAAACCTGCATTGCTGCTAATGATAAGCACATAATTTTTATTTAATTCTACATTTTTTAAAGTAAGCCTTACAGGATTTTCTTTTGAAATTTCCTCTACCGGAATAAATTCATAGAAAATGCCACTATCTGTATTCAGCAATAAGCTTTCCTCTTTCCTGCTATCCTGGAATGCAAAAAATCCTTCGCTTGCCGGATACGTTTCAATGGTGTCAATCTTTTTTCCGATGCTTTCAAAAAGTTTCGCTTTGTAAGGTTCAAAATTTACTCCACCATGAACCACCACGCTAAAATCAGGAAAAATATCTTTTATTTTTTTCCCGGTTTTCTTTTCAAGTTCATCGAAATACATTTGTATCCATGGTGGAATTCCACTGATAAGTGTCATTCTTTCCTCCAGGGTTTCGTCTACTATCTTATTTAATTTCTCTTCCCAGTCATCAATGCAATTGGTTTCAAATGTGGGTAACTGGTTGGACCTTAAATATCTTGGAATATGATGGTTTACAATCCCGCTCAATCTTCCTGTAGGTATGCCACCCACTCTTTCCAACTCGGGTGAGCCACTTAAAAAAATCATTTTCCCATCTGCGAATTGTGAATTACCTGTTTGGGCCATATAACACAACAAAGCATTCCTGGCTGAATTAATATGATTGGGAATAGAATCTTTAGTGATAGGTATATATTTAATGCCGCTGGTAGTTCCACTGGTTTTTGCAAAATAGATCGGAAATCCCTTCCAAAGAATATTTTGTTTCCCCTGTTTTATTTTCTCAATGTATCCTTTAAAATCTTCGTACTCACGTACAGGAACATTTTTTACAAAATCTTCGTACGATTTTATCTTATCAAAATGATGTTCTTTGCCAAACTCGGTTTTTGATGCGGTTTTAATCAATGTATTAAATATGCTGTCCTGGTCGGCAACAGCAGTTGACATTGATTTTTTTATTTGCTTGTATATATAGATGGCAAAAGGCTTTGCCAGATAAGATTTAAACTTCATTTTCATTTCTTAAAAGCTGATCGAGATGAACAAATTTACTGCAAAAAATTGAATCACTTTTACCATTAATAAAAAAACGAAATGGTAATAATATAATAACAATTATAATACCATTATTGTATAAAAAATAATTTTTGGGAAATAAAATAATATTCCGGATTTTTAATTTTTCCCTTTAAAATAATGGCATGGATTTTCTACATTTTCTCTCCATATTTTCGGATATGATTTCAATTAGTAGCTAAAGTAAATTTTTCCTTCATCTCAGTTTTCACGCTCATGGCAGATGCAGATTCGCCATTTCCTGATCTTCCCATTCCAAAACCGCCCCGGCCCATTCCGCCACCATGCCCCATCTCACCTCCAAATCCACCACGGCCCATTCCGCCACTTCTTCCTGAATATCCATTTCCTGGATGTCCAGTCCTTTTGAAAGCATTTATAACTACATCTAATGAAATGTTTTTTGAAATATTTTTTTCTGCGTAATCATTTCCAAACATTTCTTTTAGCGGTATCGCAACTTCATAAGTAAGGGTATTATTTTGATCCCAATTGATTGCTGCGTGAATATCTGAACTATCATGAGAGGGAATCATTCCGTTTTTATTGGTAAAACCTGATACCTCCATCATTGTATCTGCTGCAAGAAAAGCGGTATGCATGTTTTGATGTGAAATCTCCGGATCACTGTTCATCTCATCTGCCGCCGATACTTTTGTTGAATCTTTTTTTAATGGTAATGGAAAATAAATGGTTGCTTTATGTTTTCCATTGATCTTACTACTCAAAGTGATTTTCATTCCGGCCCTAATGATTTTTACCTGGCTCACCTGGTCATTACCTTGAAAACATAAATACAAATTATTATTGTCATTTTTTATTTCAAAAAATAGTTTTGTATCATTATCATAATATTTCAATGGCAAATTCCAATCCTTCGCGTTTCCATCAATATTGATTAAGTTCTTTGACCATTCAGAAGCAGGTTTTTCCTGGCTAATAGCAAAAGACGTTATTAATACACCCATTATTGATAAAAAACATTTTTTCATAAATTTTTTTTACCAAATCTATCATTAAATTCTTTTCATTATTTTATAGATGTCATGACAAAGTAAATATCTACAGGTATTAACTTATTCCTGTATGACATTATTCAATTTTTACAAAATGAATAACAGTCAGATAGCAAATCGAAAGGAAGGCAGGAAAAGATTTTCATCTATAAAAAGACTCACAATATAAAACCTCGTAGTGGAAGTAGGCTAATAAACACATTTATTTTTTGAAAAATCTTTGTGTATTTCCATCTTCTGTTCCGGCTTTATAATAGGTTCTGAAAAATTCATCTGCCGAGATTGTTCCACTTCCTTTAATTGCAAAAAGAATTAATAAAACGAGCGCAATCACTGAGAGCACCAATTCAAAACTGCTTTGGCCCACGCTTTTTGCATTTACAAAAAACACGGCGATAATAAGTATGGGAATTTGAACAATAGAAGAAGTTCTTGTAAAAAGTCCGCTGAGAATAAATAAACCACAGAGTAATGATAAATACGCAACTATGAAAGCTAACGCTTCTGCATTTTTAGAAAAAAAACCAATTCCTGTATGTTGGATCATTGATTGCAATAAAGCAGTGTCTCGAATGAATATAATTGCTTTCAAAAAAAGGATGAGGCCCAATACAATTCTTAAAATGGTAAGCCACGCAGGCTGAGTGATGCTTGTCTTTTCTGTAACCGGAGATTCAATCATAGCTGAAAAATTTAAAGGTTAGAAAATAAACAATATCAATCTTATTTATTTTTTCACTTATTAATTCATATTCACTTCTTTGGTTTATATATCACAAACTTTATGCAAATTTGTAATTCAATCAATAAATGTGTATAAGATTTTAAGATTTTATGGTCTGCCTTTAGTCATAATATTTTTTTTATTCTGCTCCGCTACCCGCCACGATAGAAAAACATAAGAAATAAACCACTTAAAATTTCTGAGTCAATATGTAGTCCCTTATAATATGGATTTCGATAAAACCACTATTGGCGGCCTTTCCGGGATTGATTTTGATCCTCAAAAAAAATTATATTACATGATATCGGATGACCGGTCTGACAAAAATCCGGCAAGATTTTACACGGCACGGATATTAATCAGTAAAAAAAATGGATAGCGTAATTTTTACGGGTGTCACCATTTTAAAAGAACAACTGGGTAATTTTTATCCCAATTCACGCCAGGATCCCTGCCATACTCCGGATCCTGAGGCGCTTCGGTTCTTCCCCAAAAACAATACATTTATCTGGAGCAGTGAAGGAGAAAGAATTGTAAGTCATCAAAGAACAGTTCTTGAAGATCCAGCGGTTAGTTTTGGATATGGATAGCCTTGGGATTTATATTGATAATATTGAAGGTGTCACTTTTGGCCATCAACCTTTCTGATGGGAAAAGGTCGCTCATTTTTATTGCAGACAATAATTTTAATCCATTCGAAAAAACACAGTTTCTTTTGTTTGAAATAGAATAGAATTGCGCCTACACGAGTATTGCTGCAGGTGGGTAATTCATTGTTTGCCCAGCTCAGAGCGCTGCTTAATTAAAATATAAAGTTGAAGTTAGCAACACAAAACCCAAATAGAAACTCATCAGCCGCATACCTTTCTGTTTGGGTCTGTCTACTAAGTGTTTGAAAGTCGTGGCTAACTTGAGTATTTTATTGCTAAATTTGTTGTCAAATCCCAATTACATAAAATATGGTATATACAATACAGGATATTCAAGAACAATTATCAGTTGTCGCCGAAGATATGGAGCAATATGTCCGACAGAACAAGATAAAAGTAGGCAAAGACGGTGCAATTTCTACTAAGTCATACCAAATCATGCTTGATTTTTATTCAACAGAAAATGATGTTGTAAACGGGAAACCCGTTTATGTGCTTAATGGACATAAGATTGCAGTAAAAACCAAACCTTTCTTTGAAAGTAAAGACCAAAGGCTCACCATATTTCGCGATGATGCTATAAATTTTTTAAAAAATTTACCTGCTTCAAGTGTTGATGTAATCATAACTGACCCTGCTTATTCCGGAATGAACCAAAAATTAAAGCTGGGTAGTGGTAAAATAATTGGAAAATACAGCGAGGCTGGAAAGATTGATGCAAAATGGTTTGAGGAGTTCCATGATACGGAAGAAAATTACAAAACATTTTTGCGGGAATGTTTTCGTGTGATGAAAAATAACAGGCACATTTATATAATGTTTGATTCTTATTCTCTCTTGACGCTTGCTCCTATTGTGCGTGATATTTTTGAAGTGAAAAATTTATTGTGTTGGGATAAAGTAAATATTGGACTTGGTCATTATTTTAGACGGAGACATGAATTTATAATGTTTGCAAGTAAAGGCAAACGTCCTTTAAATTCTAAAAGTATTCCTGATGTTTGGAAAATAAAAAGAGTTTCACAATCGCAATATCCAACACAAAAACCGACAGAAGTTTTTGAATTGATGTTAAAAGGAAGTGCTGACCAAGATTTTGTTGTTTGCGACCCGTTTCTTGGAAGCGGTTCGTCTGCGATTGCAGCGATAAAAGCTAATTGTAAATTTTTAGGCTGCGACATTTCAGAAAAATCTCTTTCCTTCTCAAAAGAAAGGGTCGAACAGTTTTTAAAAACAAATACAGATAAGTATCAAAAGTCATCGCTTTTAGGTGATGATGAAGCGATGACTAAATTATTTATGAATGGCAAATCTTAGTAAAACACGAACTGTATTTGCATTTACTTCTCCACGGACAATAGAAAAAATTATTCCTGAAATCCAGGTTCTCGTAGATTCTTTTGCTGGTAAAGAATGGAATACTCAAACTCAAATTGCTTTCTTTCATGAGTTGTTTAATTCCGAATTCTATGAAGGCGAAAAAATGCCTGATAATATTGCCCTTGCTGCAAGAGATAGAATTACAAGAGCACCTAAAGCTTTGGGTTTTGTTGATTTGAAGCCCAAAATTCAACTTACAGAAGTTGGTGAAAAATTATTGAGTGAGGTAAGAATCCATGAAACGATAGCAAAGCAACTTTTTAAATTTCAACTTCCATCTCCGTATCATAAAATTCCAGCTGATAAAGGTTTTGGTGTACGACCTTATTTAGAATTATTGAGACTTACAAAGGAATTAGGCAACTTATCGAAAACAGAGATTGCAATTTTCTTTGTGCAAATGACGCATCATAGTAAGTTTGATTCTGTGGTCGCTGCAATAAAAAAATTTCGTGAAGATGCTAAAAAGAATAAAGGCAATAGAAAGGCCTTTATTGAAGAAAGGTTCACAAAAGAAATCCTGAAAATTTATGCCGCAGATATCAAAGCCAATAATTTAAAAACTCGTGAAAGTGGTGATGCGTCTCTTGCTAAGTTTATAAAGACTAAAAGAAGCAATCACATTGATTATGCTGATGCTTTTATTCGTTATTTAAGAGCAACTCAACTTATTACATTTGATAAGAAAACTTTCAGAATGATTGTAGCACCTTCAAGGATTGCGGAAGTTGACTACATCCTAAAAAATGTTGATAGAAATGCCTTGCCGTATAAGACAGAAGCAGATTACAAAAAATATTTGTTTAGTCCTGGGTCTTTATTATTGTTAACGGATGATAGAAAATATCTTGAAAAAAAACTTTCAAAATTATCTGTCAAGTTTGATGTAAAAGCAAGTATTGATTCTTTAAAAGATTTATTAGAAGCGACTGAAAAGAAAATGATTTCTGTTGCCATACAACAAACAGAAGTGTTATTAAAAAATTATAAAGAGTTTGATGATGTTATTGATGTATTTGAAAAAATCACAAAAAAAGAAGTTCCTGATCCACCACTTTATTTGGAATGGAATATTTGGAGAGCTTTAGTTATGATGAACTATGCAAAAGAAGTCAAAGGAAACTTTGCAATAGATTTAGATGGAGTTCCTTTAAATACTGCACTTGGAAATATGCCTGATATTGAAGTTGAATATGACGGTTTTAAGGTCATTGTTGAAGTTACAATGTCAAGCGGAAATAAGCAGTATGAAATGGAAGGCGAACCTGTTGCCCGTCATTTTGGAAAAATTCAAAATAATTCTGCTGTTCCTGTTTATTGTCTATTTGTTGCTCCGAAGATTAGCGAGGGGGCGTTGGCACACTTTTTCAATCTTAACAGATTTAATACAAAAGTTTATGGTGGTAAAACAAGAATTGTCCCTATGAGTATGAGTCAGTTTATTGCTTTTGTAACCATTGCGAGAGATAAGAGTTTCAATCATTCAAAAATTCTCAAAACATACTTGGATTCAATGATAAAAAATAATCAGTCCGTTGATGATGAAACAATTTGGTCTCAACAAATTCATGATTCAATTCCTTTTTGGGTTAGTTAGGATTTTTAATTTAAGGCTCTTGTCTCTTCAACGCTGAGACTGTCTGTGGTTGGGTTGCAAACAGCGGCATGTTGTAAAAAAATAAAATTAAAATCGCTTTTATTTGTTCCTTTGCTGCAAACAGCAAGCATGTAAACTGAAATGGCTAACTTCAAATTTGTCATCTCAAATAAAATTGGGATCTCTGTTATTTATTCTTCTACTGGAAGTTTTGCAATTGAATCGCTGAAATAAATACTTTACAAAAAATAATATTTACAAAAGAAACAAAAGAATAAAAAGTTCCGACAATAGCGAATAAGTATTTTTTATTTTTTACTCTCTATTGATTATTATTTCCCTGTGGTGGGCCCGGAGGCATAGGAGGTCTGTTATTTTCCATCATCTTCGGAGGTTTATTTTCAGGATGAGGATCGCCGTGATGACATGTATAGCAGGTTACATATTTGAGCATATAACTTACTGCAGCTGTATCTGTAGGCATTACGAATTTGCCGCTGTCCATTGCTTCTGCTATTTGTTGAAAATCATTTTTATTGATATCAATATTCATCAACATCATTTTGCGTGCAATTTGTTTTTCAGGTTTTGCATCACTGGCAAAATCCATTTTCCTGGTTGCAGGGTCTCCTTCATGGCAATATGTACAATGCACTCCCAAAGAAGCAGTAAAAAAATGCATCACACTATCAAGACCATCTTTTGAAATATCTTTTGGTAAAATTTTTAGATTGTGAAATCCGGGTTGATGTAGAGTTGTAAAAGCCTGGAAGCCGAAAACGCAAAGTAAACAGCCTGCAATTACAATGATACTTTTTTTCATTTGTTAATGGTTTTGAGTACCGAAAGTATTAAATAATTTATTACGCTGTATAAAAATTATTAAGAGTGGTAAAATAAGTTTTTAACATTTTTAAATTAATGTGAATAAGTATATTACTGAAAAAGGTATTTGATATTTTATATTTGATTGAAAAAAATCCTATTCTTTAACCCTAAAAAATAACCTATTGACAGAAACGATCATTAACCTCGAAACCGTAAGTCCCATTGAATTTTTTGGAGTAAATAATGGTAAATTAGATATTCTGAAAAAGAAATTTCCCAGGTTAAAAATCCTCAGCCGCGGTACCCAAATAAAACTGAGCGGCGCTCCAGAACAAATTGAAGATGCGAGGGATAAAATAAACCTTGCCGTTCAATATTTGGAAAGAAATGGACAAATGAGTGAAAATTATCTCGAACAGATTTTAGGTGGCGACGATGAAAATGTCATTGACCATTTTATAGAAAAAAATCAGACAGACATTTTGGTTTTTGGTCCTCATGGAAAAAGCGTAAGAGCCAGAACTGCCAATCAGAAAAAAATGGTTCAGTCAATTGATAAAAATGATATAGTATTTGCCATCGGTCCGGCAGGAACCGGCAAAACGTACACTGCCGTGGCTCTTGCTGTGAGAGCATTAAAAAATAAACAGGTAAAAAAAATCATTCTTACAAGGCCTGCTGTGGAAGCAGGAGAAAATCTTGGTTTTTTGCCTGGTGATCTGAAAGAAAAAATAGATCCTTATTTGAGACCACTTTATGATGCGCTGGACGATATGATCCCCGCTGATAAATTGGGATATTATATGACTACACGCACGATAGAGATTGCTCCATTAGCGTATATGCGCGGACGTACGCTGGATAATGCATTTATCATTTTGGATGAAGCACAAAACGCTACGGACTTACAATTGAAAATGTTTTTAACAAGGATAGGCGCCAGCGCCAAAGCAATCATAACCGGCGACATCACACAAATTGATCTTCCGCCAAAAGTAAAGAGCGGTCTTGAAAAGTCAGTAAGAATCCTTAACAATATTGATGGGATTGGCCATGTGGTTCTTGATGAGGAAGATGTAGTAAGGCACAAACTAGTAAAAGCGATTATCAAGGCGTATGATAAGGAAAAATTAAAAGAATTAGAAGATCTAAAATGATCCTTTTTTTTATAAAACGTGATTGAAATAGAATATCCGATCTCTTCGTTTTACCCGGTAAAGAATAAGTGAAAATTTTGCTAAAGAAATTTTACATTTGTTTTCTAAATCACGAAAAATTTATTTATGAAAAAATATTTATTATGGGGAGCTACAGCATTTGTGATGATTCTGTCGGGCTGCCATTCGGGCGAAGGAGGTAATCCTAAAGAAGTGCTCAGCCAATTTTTTAATGCCCTTTCTAAAAAGGATGTTACCCTGGCAAAAAAATATGCAACTAAAGACAGTGAAGGAATGTTGAACATGATGGAAATGGGCATGAAAATGAGTGGCAATGTGCCAAATGACCATGCTGATAAGATGTTTGAAATGCTGCAAAACGTACAAATGGACGATCCTGTGATAAATAGTGATAAGGCTACTATCAATGTAAAAGACAAAACATCCGGTGAGAATACCGATTTTGTTTTGAAAAAAGAAGATGGCAGATGGAAGGTCGCATTTGACATGGCAACATTATCGGAAATGGCCAATGAAAAAATGAAAGAGCATGGTATGGGAAATATGGACATGGATAGTATGAATCAGCAGATGAACGGAGCAATGGATAGTATGAACGCTGCAAATCCGGAGATGAAAGATAAAATGGATCATGCAAGAAAAATGATGGACAGTGCCAAAAATATGCTTGATAAAATGGATAAAAATGCTAAATAATTTCTGAAATTTATTTTATAGAACACCTCCACCTGGGGTGTTTTTTTTATTTACTAATGAAAGATATTTACCTTCAATTTTTAAAATGAAAGAAATGAAAAATGTTTTGATCCTGTTGGCAGTCGTTACAATTATTGTTTCCGCATGTAATAATTCGGGTATGGTTGATAAAAGTGATCCATTGATATCTGGCCGCGGCTTTATAGAAGCATCTTTGAAAGGGGATTATATAAAGGCAGCTAATTATTTACTGAAAGACAGTACCAATATGGAATATTTTGAAGGGCTAAAACATTTTAACCGTAAAATGAGTCGCGAAGACCGGCATGGATATTCTGAAGCGAATATTATCATTGATTCTTCTATCAGTAAATCCGATTCTGTTGATATCATTTATTATACCAATACATACAGAAACCAACCCACCAAACTAAAAATGGTAAAACATAATAAGGAATGGCTTGTGGATTTTAAATATACATTTGGCGATAATTAATAAATTATTTTTGAAAAAAAATTGTTAGAATGAGAATTCTGTTAACAATCGGACTTGGAAGTTTTATTGGCGGCATCGCGCGATATCTTATCACTTTGTTGATTCAAAATAAATTTATCTCTACTTTCCCCTATGGAACATTAGTGGTAAATATTACAGGATGTTTTTTAATCGGCCTGGTTTACGGATTAAGTGAAAAAGGAAACATCAATGTAGAATGGAGGCTTTTTTTAGCGACAGGGATTTTGGGGGGCTTCACTACTTTTTCTTCATTCTCCAATGAAACAGTAAGCATGCTGCGTGATGCTCAATACTTGCAGGCATTTTCGTATATCGGATTTAGTGTTATTATTGGACTTGCAGCTACTTTTGGCGGTATTTCATTAATAAAATATTTGTAAAATGGTAAATGATCCGAATGCAAAATTGCTTCGTATTTTTCTGGGCGAATCAGATAAATACCACCACCAGCCCCTGTATGAAACAATTGTTTTTGAAGCAAAAAAGCAATTACTTTCCGGTGCAACGGTTACACGAGGCATTATGGGGTTTGGTCCAAACAGTAAAATTCATACAGCCAAGCTTTTTGATATTTCAACTGACCTGCCGGTAATAGTGGAGATAGTGGATACCATTGATAAAATAAATTCGTTTGTTGAAACTGTCGAAAGACTTTTTGAAGAATCAAAAGCAGGCGGACTGATTACTATTGAAAAAGCAACAGTAATAAGGTACCAATCGGGGAAGTAAGAAGTAGCTGTCAGATAATCAGCTATCAGGAATGAGCTATCAGCAATGAGCTGTCAGTAAGCAAACAAATATTATAGATTTCTATTCCACTAATAAACAATTCAACCTTCAACCATTTATTATGTACATACTACATCCCTGGCATGGCGCCACTTTTGGAGAAAAAGCTCCACAGACTGTGAATGCTCTTATTGAGATACCTCAAGGCTCCAAATCTAAATATGAAATAGATAAAAAAACAGGGTTATTAAAATTAGACAGGGTTATTTATTCATCGTTTCACTATCCTGTTAATTATGGATTTATCCCACAAACATTAGGAAAAGACGGCGATCCGCTTGATATTTTAGTAATGTGCACAGAAGCGATCCAGCCGCTGTGTCTTGTAGAAGCTTTTGTGATTGGCAATATGCAGATGATTGACGCAGGACTCATAGATGATAAAATAATCGCAGTAGCCGCGAAAGATCCCGGCGTAAATTATATAAAAAGCCTCAACGAAGTACCGCCTCATATTTTCAAAGTGCTGAAGAATTATTTTGAACAATACAAAGTATTGGAAAATAAAAAAGTAGAGATCAATGATTTCCAGGAAAAAGAAGTTGCATTTGACATCATCAATGAATCCATCAAATTTTATAAAGAGAAATATCCGAAGTAGATTATATTTCTTCCTATTCCTTTCATTCTTTCAAAAACTCTCAAATTATTGGGGACTTAATCTTTACAGTAAACAAACAAATAATCTGAATTTATATTTAGGCTAACTCTGATGCATAAACGAAAATAAAGAAAAATCAGGGAAAATGTATTTCCTTCTTTTTATGAAAAAAATCAGGTAACTATTTTGCTCTTATGATTGAATAAGCCTTTAGCTTACTGTCATTAACAGCAGCTAAAAGAATTTTTTTCTTTTTAACAGAGATTACCTTCAGATCCCTTACGTCTCCATCTATTATCAATCCACTTGAAACGGGTGATACAGGGTTAAACTGACCTTTCCCATTTCCTGTCAAAAGCATTCCATAAGATGCATCATAACGACCAGGTTTTACATTAGCCTGGTATTCGTTTCCTGCAAGGATAATATCATCGTTTCCATCACCGTTTACATCTGTACAAACAATAGCATTCACAGGAGCTTCCTGTGCGATCAACGGAAAAGGATGAAAAGTAAAATGATCTTTACCATCATTTTCAAACCATCCACTCCTGGGCTCGCTGCATTTAAGAACTATCGCACCATCCATCATTTCTTTGGTAAATATCTCATCCATCGTTGCCTTTGCAAAAGAACTATTCGTCACAAATCTATTTTTTATCAAAGGCATTTGCTGTGCCCACTCATATAACGATATGCCAGGCGATAACTTATAGTTACCATCATTATCTTTTATATAATAACATAAAATATCATCAATAGTCCCATTATGATCAAAATCTTTTGCGATTAATTCTGCGGGTTGTTGCGCATTGATATGATAAGGATTATTTAAGCCGATGTTTCCTGCTACAATATCGGGTTTGCCATCGTGATTAATATCGGTAACGGCAAGGCTTCTCCATAATCCCGGGTAGTTTTGTAATCCCGTCTGATCTGTTATTTCAGTTAATGTTTTTCCGTTGTTTTTAAAAATCCGTATAGGCATCCAGTCGCCTGCAATAATCAAATCCGGTTTTTTATCATGATCAAGATCAACCCAGGCTGCAGAATTTATAAGTCCTATATTTTCCAATGCCGGGCAAACAGAAGCCGTTACATCAATAAATTTTCCATGATCTTTTCGCAAAATATAACTCCGCGGTGGAATAGGATAGGTTCCTAGCGCAACCCTTCCGCCAATAAAAATAACCTGGTCTCCATCTCCGTCAAAATCAGCAACTGCAATGCATTTAGCCGGAGTTCTTATAAGTGGTGAAAATGCCGAATCATCAAATTTAAAATTCCCTTTGCCATCATTCAGATATAAACGAGGGCGGTAAAATGAAGAGGTAATTTCAAATTCGCTGCTACCACCAGCAATAAGAAGATCAGGATATCCATCGCCGTTTGCATCGAAAAAAATGCTTTGCATATCTTCTTCATATTTTGTACCGGTAACCAAATCTTTACTTTTGAAAGTGCCATCCTTTTGTTGAATAAATATTTTACCGGATTGTTTAAACGCGCCTCCGATAAAAAAATCTTCCAGCCCGTCATTATTCACATCTGCGGTACTAATAAAAGGACCTTCCTGTGAATACTTTTGTTGAATCAATGGTTGAAATCCATAATCGAAAAAAGGAGTTTCTTTATGCTGAAAATCGGCTTTTATCTTCTCTGTTACATCTGTAAAAAAAGAATCAGTAACGGGGGTAGGTTTTTTGTAATCTGCAAGTGCATCTTTATAATTTACCTTTAGTATTTTGTTGACACCGGGATGAACTATCACCTGCATTTTTTCATCTGGCCATACAATCTTCAAAGAATCAGGTTTCATTTTGCCAAACCCAAAATGGAGCCGGTTATCAACAGTTGATAAATAACCTCTTACAGGATATTCTTCTACCATTTGTTTGTGGCTGTCACAATAAGCATACACGATAGTTCCGAGACCGTCTCTGTTCAATGAATCTCCAATTAATTTAATAGTAAGGTAATTATTGCGTTTGATGGTATCTTCATTCCTGTCAATATCATTCCGCATTATGAATGCATTGCCATTGATATTATTTGTGACGATGTCAAGGTTTCCATCGTTATCGAGATCTACATAAGCAGCGCCATTTGAAATAGATGTTTGATCTATTCCGGCTTGTTTTGAAACATCTTCAAATGTAAATCCTCCTTTATTAATATATAAATAATTGCGGAGTGGTACAGACCCTAAAGCAGTGAGGTGATCCCTTAAAATTTTCTGCTGTCCGGGATCGTTTTCGGGAATGCCGGTTTCCATGGCTAGTTGATGCCTGTATTCAAGAAAATCCAGGTTAGTAGGATCTCTTCCCAATCCATTGGTAATGTGTATATCTTTCCATCCGTCATTATTCAGATCGGCTATCAAAACACTCCAACTCCAGTCAGTTTCGGCTATACCTGCCATGTACCCTATTTCACTGAAGAAAGGTTCTTCACGGTTATTGATCTGTCTGACACCATTATTTAACTGAAGCATATTGTGAACGTATTCTGGTTCGTACCCTTTATTAATTTCTGTTTGGTGACGTGAATCGCTTAAAAATGAATACATCATTTTTTTACGTTCGTTAGTTTCAGGCTGCATATCAAGAGTAATGAGATCCGGGAGGTCATCATTGTTTATATCTGCTGCATCAGTACCCATACTGGAATAACTTTGATGTTTTATTGCTGAAGCAATACAATTAGTAAAAGTTCCGTTTTTGTTATTAATCCATAAAAGATCATTCTTTATATAATCGTTTGCGACATAAATATCAGGGTAGCCATCACCGTTAAAATCACTAACAACTACGCCCAACCCGTCACCATCTTCTATGATTCCTGCCTTTTTAGATACGTCTTTAAATACGGGATGATCCATGCCCGGTGGAGTTCCTTCATTATGATATAATTTATCACCTGCAATTGCATTACTGTCTATTATATTATCCCGCAATTCATTAGGGCGATTATCGGTCAAAGTATGATTGAGCAGGTACATATCCATTCTGCCATCTTTATCATAATCTAAAAAAACAGCCTGGGTAGAGTAGGAGGTATCATCAAGCCCATATTCAGCGGCTTCTTCCTTAAAGGTGAGATTATGCTGGTTGATGAATAAAAGGTTTTTTCTTTTGGAGCCCGGTACCTTACCTGACACGCAAACATAAATGTCTGGCCAGCCATCGTTATTAATATCAATCACACTTACTCCGGTGCACCATGAGTTAGTTGATACTCCGGCCTTTTTGGTGATATCTTCAAAATGAAAATTTCCTTTGTTGATGTAAAGCCTGGAGCTTACCTGGTTTCCTGCAAAAAAAATGTCTTCTAATCCATCATTATTAAAATCACCGATCCCAACTCCTCCGCCCATATAAGTATATTCATTTACAAACATGTTTAAGGAATCATTTTCTACAATTGTATTTTTAAAATCAACGCCCGTTTCTGATGCGTGGAGAAAACTAAAATAAAGTCCTTCCTTTTTCTTTGGCGTAGTACATGAAATTATATTTATCAAAAGGATTAAAGCAGGTATGATAATTTTTTTCATAAATAAAAAAATAGGGAAAGAATTATTGATGATGCTTTTCTGCTAAAATTAAAGATCTATAAATTTAAGCATCAATATTCATTTTCAGATAGAAAAATAAGTAATTCTAAAATTGATCAGACATATGAAGAAATAACTAATTGCCAAATCATTTAGATAACCGTTCTCTATCTATAAAATATTTTTTTATTTTTTATCTGAAATAAGATAAATAACACTTAGTGGAGGTAAATCAATCTTAATAGTACCAGTAAGTGGAGCCGAGTATGCCTTGAGAGTTGAATAATTAAGCGGTCCACCTGTTGCAGTAGAAGTGCCTGTTCCATTCACATAAACCTGGCCGGAAAATGGAGGATTGTCGGTCCCTCCTGTCAGAATATACCAATAGTATTTGGTGCCGGCAGGGAAATGCTGAAAGTCAATGGAAACGGTATGGGTTAAAGAACCGGAGTTAATGAGAACAGTGCCGGCCTGTCCTGAAGAAAAGGTAGATGAATAAGTAGTGATGTCATTATTGGATCTTTTCAAGGTATCATAAACCATCCTGTCTCCAAAAAATTTCTGAAAATAGTAAAGATAAAAAAATGAAGGACGTGGATTCCATAACGGGGCGCCAGGTTCATCACCTATATTAAACATGCCCTGATCATCTCCATTTGCATAACCATTTGCAATATCCCAACGACTGGCTTCGCCAAAATTATTTTTAATTATTGAGCCAATTGTTTTAGCAGCATGAATCCCGGAAATATAAGAAACGTTTTGTTTTGAACCGGTAGCCTGTATATTCCATTCTGTGAATGCTATTGGTTTAAGGCCCACACCAGCAGCATTAAGCTGCTGAGTAATATAAGACATTACTGATGTAGGAACCGCATCAGCAGTACTTAATATATCAGATACAGATGAATTAGTTTCATAAGCTGTAAAATAATCATGTACAATAAAAAAATCAGCTGCCGAACCAGCATTCTGTAAAACGCCCTGGTTCCATGTTTGAATAGAAGTATAAGCTCCGGAATAAGGCGCTTCCTGGTATAATGTGGCGCCAATATAAATTGTAGCACCGGTTTGCTGAGCCGCTGCTCTCATTGAATCTGCAAAGACTTTAAACTGTGTACCATATAAAGCACCGGTGATAATCGCAGGTTGGCCATCTTTATTGGCAGTTTGGTCTATATTATAACCGGCTTCCCAGTTGCCATAACTTTCATTTCCTATTTCCCAGTATTTAGTTTTGCCATTATCATATCTTACCCAGTCTGCTGCCAGGTGTGCAGCAGCAGCTACAGGATCAGCACCGGTTCCATATCTTGCATAACCATAATTGATTGTAATAATTCCTGTACTATTTGTTTGAGCTAATAAATTGTAATAATTAGAAAGTGAAAAAGTCCACGAAGCGGTATTTCCACCATACCAATAGCCAGCAGCACTTGAAGCGCCAGTTGCATCAAGAAGATTTGCCGGAGCATCGGCAGGTGCCGGATTAGCATCAGTGCCATTCCAGAAATACACATCGCTTATACTACCACCAGGTCCACGAATGATATTTGGGGAAAGGTCTTTGAGATATTGCATTAAAGCTGGTTGATTTACCATCTGCCCTGACCAAAGGTTAGAATTATTGCCGAAAACATAAGGAGGTACTTTAACTAATACTTTATTAACATCTATAGTTAAGGAGTCAGTTACATTTTGAGTAGATGCAACACCTTGTTGTATATCCGGAGCAGTGAAAGTTCTTGGCATCCATGCACTTTCAAAAAAACCAACCGTAGCCGGAACAGGTGGATCTGTTGGATTGTATGTTGAATCTACTTTTGGTGGATTTGTATTTCCATTATTTCCCCCTTGGTCCGGTGTAGAACTATTTTTTTTACACGCTACAAGCGAGAATAAAGAAAACAGAATTAGAATAAGAATTTTTTGTTCTTTTACTGTGTTTTTCATAAGTTTCTAAGACAAATAATTATTGTCCTTTTACAATTCTTACATTATCAATCGCAATATTTATAGTATTTGCCGGGATGACGGTACTACTCTCATTATTAAGAGCGAAGCACAAGGCAGTTGACGTAAAATTAGCGAACGTTGACGCGTGTGATCCCCCCGTTGGGAATGAACCAAGATCCCATGCATTATTATCTGAGTTTGAACCACCTGTTAGTGTTACAAATTGAGTAAGTGGTATAGTAACAGTTACCCATCCTTCAGGCTGATATTTGTTATTGGGGGCAGTTTCCCATGGAGCATATCTGGCCAAATAATCATGCCATGCATACCAATCGCCCATCATTATCCACAAAGCGCCAGAACTCCATGGATTCTTAACATAAAGTTCGAACTTCAAAGAATAGCCCTGAATGGATGTGGAAGTATTAGTAACCCATGGCACGTTGTTCAATTGAATGAAACCAGGATTTCCTTGGCTGCCAACACCGCTATTCTTACTCATTGGACTTGATTGTAAAATAAACGCTGCCGCACCTGTTCCTCCAGGATAAGTAGTTGCATTTGTAGCTGCATTGGCATAACCTCCTGTCCAGCCTAAAAATCCAGTATTGTCAGTCGTTGAATTTTGATTTTCGAACGTGCTAAGATATCCTGGAGAAGGGTATGTAAGATAAGTGTCAAAAAGCTGAGGTGCCACAGCAACTCCCAAACCACCCGATACTCTAAGTGAATCTGGTGCCGTAATGCCCGAGGGTACAGTAACTGAAAACTGTGTAACTCCTATGGCTTGAATATTCGTGCCCAATAAGCCACCAGGAAAAATTACTGTATCTATACCAACGAAATTGGTACCTGTAAATGTGATAATTGTACCTGCTGCTCCATTTTCATTAGACACTGACGTAATGGTCATGGGAGGAGGATAGGAATAAGCCGCGTTGCCAAAGGTACAGTAAACCCGCAGTGAATCTTTAATTGCAGATCCTGGTGGAATTACAGCGATTATTTGTGTACTTGTTTTATTTACTGTATAAGAAAGAGCAGTATCCGGTGCGCCAGGTATTGGGAAAGTAATTTTTTGAATACCTGTAAAATTATTTCCGTTAATATAAACAAGTGTACCGCTATTATCAAAAGAAATGGAATTTATACTTGGAGGGGGTAAATACAAAGAAAAAGTATAAGTTGCGGTTCCATGATTGGTGACAACCTTAATAGTGCTTGGCACATTAGGGTCAGTTGCCACAGTTTGGGCGGTAGAAGGAATAATAATTATAATGTTGGAGTTTGTTGCATATACAGGATTGAAAAAAGCTGAGGTATCGTTGAAATACACCGCCTGAAGCCCACCTAAGTTGCTTCCCTGGATTACGATTTCTGTGCCCGGGACTGCTTTTGTAAATGTACTATCTCTTTTTGTGGAATCTACCAATCTTACTCCACTAATTAACGGTTGCCCAGAACCAGAATCATTTTTCTTACAGGAAAATAATACTGAACCTGAAAGAACCGCAAAGAATAATAATTTTTTCATAAAGTTTTATTTAAGATCGTTCTCAATATGTTAATTTACTAAAGTCAAAAGGAACCGGCGGTAATGTTAAGTTGGGCGCTACCAACAATTCAACTTCTGGATAAGGAAGATCTGCTGTGGCAGGGGTTATTGTATAATAGTGCGGGCCTATAGCTGCAGGGTTTGTTGCATCATCAAGATAAGTAACAAACATATTTCCTCCATTATAGGTAAGATTATAGACGCCCCTATTTTGAGTATTAAAATAATTCATAGCATTAGTAGGATCAAAATAATACCAGGTCTTCCAATCATACCAGGCTTGGCCTTCAAAGGCAAATTCTATCTTTCTTTCCAGCGTGAGATCGGCATAAGTAACTGAAGCCTTTGGAGCAATACCCGCACGGATTCTTACCGCATTATAATACTTCAAAGCTTCCGGATCGGAGGTAGATGCATTACTTCCAAGAATAGCATCGGCGTAATCCAAATAAACTTCTGCAAGCCGAAACATGTAGGTGCCGATATTTTCATTTTGCTGGCTACCCAGCCCCCCATTATCTGCGGGTGAACCAATTACATATTTTTTCACAAAAGCATGGTTATTCCCGTAATAGGACCCTGTGTCAACAGGTGATGTTATGGGAAGACCTGTCACCGAGTTCGTAGCAGTATTAAATAAGGTGGTATCTACTAACCATCCGCCGTTAGCCGTATTTATGTCGGGATAAAACGAATTAGGCATGAATAACGTAGCTCTTCTACGCATCGTATCTGCAGCATTCGCAGGATCTAAATAATATTGAATTAAACTTGGAGAAGCCCCAAAAGCGCCACCCCAGCCATCCCCTGTTTGGGTAATTTTCGTATCATAAGCCAGGTTAGCCTGCATGTGGTTTTGAGATTGATAATTACCGCTGGGAACCCAAAGTAACCCGAACAGACATTCAGGCGGTACCTTAGTACCGCTAAAAGCAGAACTTGTAAAAAGATCGTAATAACTGGGATCTAATATTAATCCGCTATTATTGCAAACATCACCCAAATAAAATTTTGCACTATCCAGGTCTGACTGGGCACGTTGGCCGCCTGACTGACCTAAGCCTGACCTTACCAGGTAGGCACGTCCCAACATGCCTTCTGCGCTCCATTTAGTAATACGACCAGGCTGAAGTGGTGTTGGAGCAAGATGGTTCATAGACCATGTAAGATCAGAAATAATAAATTTCCAAACATCGGCCAGGTTATTCCTTTGGATAGAGGTATCACCTAACTGTGTTGTATTGTTATAAATAATAGGAACTGCTCCCCAATCCAATGCCAGGTAATAGTAAGCTGCTGCACGAATAAAATAACATTCAGCAAGTCCTGAGTTTTTACCCGTTTCGGTGGCACCATGGCCTGCATTTTTTATATTATATGCTACGACATTGGCATTAGCTACCACAGACCAAAGGGACTGGTAAGCACTTTGCAATGCGCCGCTGGGATCAGTAGAAGTAACCGTAAAACTAAGATAGGATCCCCTTCCATTATAGTTATCTGAAGTACTGTTACCACCCATAATGTCTCCAATGTATTGTAGTGAGGTTCCATTATACCCTCCCCATGCAACGTTGTAAAGAGGGCCGGTGCCATTCAAAACATCCCCATCACTTTGATAAAATGTACCAGCAGTGGGAGAACCCAGAGGTGGGCGATTTAAATAGTCTTTCTTGCACGATTGCATAACAAACATAGCAAGCATTAAAATTGTTATGGCGGTTATATTCTTTCTCATTATTAGAATTTTTTTTATTAAATGATTTTATCAGAAATCCAAACCAATGCTAACCGTGTAAGACCTTGAAGGAGGATACCTTCCTTCATCCATTCCTGCCAGGTTAAGGCCTCCATAATTATACATGCCTACTTCCGGATCATATCCTGTATATTTAGTAATGGTGAACGCGTTTTGCACTTGGAACGTTGCCAGCACGCCCCTTAAAACATGAGTTTTTAAAAGATATTTTTCCGGAACCCTATAGCTTATCCTGGCATTTTTCAGTTTTAGATAAGACCCATTTTCAACATTCCATTGAGAAATCCTGTTATTACCATTGGCATCTACAAAGGCATTCGGAATATTATATCCTGGGTTAGTAAGTGTTGCCGTTAATGCATCTGCGGGATTTACACTACTTGGTTGTGCAAAATTGGTAGCGCCCTGGAAATGATTATTATACGGACCGGTTCCCTGCGGGATGAATTCATATTGATATTTTGTAAGATTTAATATTTGATTACCATAAACTCCGGTGAAAAATAAATTTAGTTCAAATCCTTTATAACTAAAGGTACTCGTAAAATTATAAGTGAATTTAGGCCATGGATTACCAATGATAGTTCTATCATTTTGATCTACATACCCATCGTTATTTATGTCTTTATATTTGATATCACCAACCCATGATCCGGAGGTAGGATCAACAATCAAAGGACTCTTATTGGTCGCGGATCCAGTTTGTATCGCATGGCCTTCGATATCTTTATAATTCTGGAAAAGCCCTTCGGCTATATAACCTGTGATCATACTTAAAGGTTGACCTGCCTCAGTGATAAACTGAGCCTGCCTGTTATTGGTCTGATCATAGTATTGAATGTTTATCGGGGAAACTACTTTTAACACTTTATTTTTATCTATTGAGAAGTTAAATCCGGTTTTCCACTGAAAGTCTTTATGTGAAATATTTACTGTATTTACCGTAACACCCATTCCCCTATCTTCCATATTTCCATAATTAGTTTCCGGCCAGGTTAACTGACCGCCATAGCCACCACTAACGTAGCCACCTAAATATTCCGGCCCGGTTGCTGGCAGTATCAGGTTGGATATTTGCTTCAAGTAAGCATCTGCAATCACTTCTATTCTATAATTTAACATGTGAAGATCAAGTCCTATGTTTTTAGATTTGTCTTGTTCCCACTTCAGATTTGGATTTGGAAAGTTGGCAGGAAGAAATCCTGTACCCCATACAGTAGGACTAGCATATAAGTTGGAATAAATTGCGCCTCCGGATCCTGCATTTCCGGATACACCATATTCTGCCCTTAACTTCAGGTCATTGATAAAGGTTATATTCCGCATAAATTTTTCATCAGATACTTTCCAGGCAACTGATACAGCCGGAAATGTTCCCCAACGGTTATTAGGGCCAAAATTGGAACTACCATCTTTTCTAACTACAAACTGCGCTATATATTTATCGTTATAAGTATAGTTCACCCTTGCAAAATAGGATTCACCGGCACCGTCTCCTCTATAGCTTGAACCCGGAGACGATAAAGGATCAGCAACGCTGAGCTCCTGAACAGATGTTGTTGAATAGTTTTTGCCGGTAGCACTTAATCCCTGGTAAGCGGAGTAAGTAGCTTCATGGCCTACCATTGCAGAGATTTGATGCTTTTGAATGTTAAAATCATATTGCACTCTCGAGTTCAAAGAAAGCCAATAACTATTACTGCTGCCACGGCTCCCTGAGGTAGGCGCACTTTGATAATATTGACCAAGTGTGTAGAAAGGGTTGAACTGGAAATTATTATTAAAAGTATAGTTTCCATTTACTTCTGTGTGCCATAATAATCCTTTGATTGGTGTGACATCCATATTTAGTCCTCCAATTAAACCAAAAGAAGTATTGTAATTATTATTGAGATTAGCAATGGCTACCGGATTTGTGACAGCATATTGAGCCTGAGCTGCATTTGCCGGTCCACCATAGGACCCATCAGGATTCTTTACAGGAATAGTGGGGTTCTGAGACAAAGCCAGGTTGACTATGCGGCCCTGGAATGTGTTTACTTTTTCGTTGGTACCAAAAGAACTCAGGTTGGTCCCGAATTTCAGCCATTTTGTTGCCTGGTTAGTAAGATTTAATCGTATAGAACCTCTTTTAAAACCTGAACCAGCCGCCACTCCATCCTGGGACAAATAATCACCAGATAAATAAAAAGTAGTTTTATCGGTACCACCACTTAATGAAAGCGTATATTTTTGCATCAATGTTGGGTTGAATAATGCTTTCTGCCAGTCAGTGCCGGCGCCCAAAATAGATGGGTCTCCCAGTTCAGGGGGTTCTACACCTACCAAACCATACTTTTGCAATTTAGCAATGTATATGGCATATTGCTGCAAATTCATTACCGGCAATTCTTTTGGTCGTTGCTGAAATGTTTGTGAAGAAGAAAAATTGACTCTGGTATTACCTGCCTTACCCTGTTTGGTAGTAATCATTACTACTCCATTAGCGCCGGCAGCCCCATAAATAGAGGTAGCCGCGGGACCTTCGAGGATACTTATATTTGCTATATCATCAGGGTTAATTCCTGACAGTTCGTTAGCTTCGCCGGAAGCAACATTATATTGGCCTCCTGTAGGTGCACTGGGCCTTATTTGTACGCCATCTATAACATACAAAGGCTGGTAATTACCAGTTATGGTACTAATACCCCTTATGATAACTGTAGAACCGGCACCCGGAGCTCCGCTAGGACTTGACACATATACATTTGCTGCTTTTCCCTGTAATGCATCATCAAGTGTAGTGTTTACTGTCTGGTTCAGGTCCTTTGAAGAAATAGTTTCAACAGCACTACTTAGATCAGATTTTTTTGTTGTGCCATAACCAATGACAACTACATCCTGCAAATGGCTAAAGTCTTCAGTTAACGGAAAATTAATTTTGTTGAGTCCTTCAGAAACAGTGATTTCTTTTGGCTTATATCCTACAAAAGTAACAACGAGGGTTTCACCTGTTTTGGCCATAATTGAATAGCTGCCATTTTCACTGCTTGTTACTGAATTCCGGGTACTTCGTACTGTAATCGTAGCGCCAACAATAGGCGAACCAGTAACACTTGAAATGATGGTGCCTTCAATTGTCCTGGCTGTTTGCTGTGCAGCAACCTGTGAGACAAAAAAAATGGAGATCATCACAGAAAATATAAGTTTGATTTTTCCGGCTGAAATATTTTTTCTCATAGTAAAGTAATTAGTGGAATATTAAAAAAGTATAATTAATTATTTGTTTTAGCAATGGTATTATAAAGAACAGCAATCTCCCACAATAAACAGGTCAAAAAAAGAAAAAAATAATTCTAAAACTTATGAATAATTTTTAGAAATAATGATTAAAAATTTATTTTTTTCTATTAATGAATAACTTCAAAACAAAGCTAAATGAACTTATTTTCTATTACTGATACTTTTTTATCTTATGTTAATTCAAATTTGCATTTACCAAGCGTTTCGAAGTGCTAAAGTAGGGATTTTTATTTAAATGTAAACGTTTACATGTTTTTTTCTTGGAAAATATATTTTAACTGCCTATCCCTTTCGGTCAAGTAAAAATTTATAATTTTGCTGCATGAGTATTATTGAGCAATACCCGAGACATTTTCAAGAATTCCTTGCACAATTCAAAAACGAGAATGACTGTTGGGATTATATATTTCAAATAAGATGGCCAAATGGCTTTGTATGTCCCAAATGT